>ERZ1463034.86-NODE-86-length-30438-cov-16.801238_pt1 | contig 30438 bp, 32 predicted proteins | sample MGYA00564480_ERZ1463034 | MGnify/ENA primary metagenome ERZ1463034 (study PRJEB39244, sample SAMEA3635122) | Helicobacter pylori | study: EMG produced TPA metagenomics assembly of PRJEB11511 data set (Assembly of a 5300-year-old Helicobacter pylori...
ATATCCAGTCCCAGGCGGACCTGGACGCCGCCGTCGCCAGCATCGGCCTGCCGGCAGTGCTGAAAACCCGCACCCTGGGTTACGACGGCAAGGGCCAGAAAGTCCTGCGCACCGCCGCCGATGTGGTCGGTACTTTCGCCGAGCTGGGCAGCGTGGCCTGCCTGCTGGAAGGCTTCGTGCCGTTCACCGGCGAAGTCTCGCTGATCGCCGTGCGTGCCCGCGATGGCGAGACCCGCTTCTACCCGCTGGTGCACAACACCCACGACAACGGCATCCTCAAGCTGTCCGTGGCCAGTACCGATCACCCGTTGCAGGCCCTGGCCGAAGACTATTCCAGCCGTGTGCTCAAGCAACTGGATTATGTCGGCGTGATGGCGTTCGAGTTCTTTGAAGTCGACGGTGGCCTCAAGGCCAACGAAATCGCCCCGCGCGTCCACAACTCCGGGCACTGGACCACCGAAGGCGCCGAGTGCAGCCAGTTCGAGAACCACCTGCGCGCGGTGGCGGGCTTGCCGCTGGGCTCTACGGCCAAGGTGGGCGAGAGCGCCATGCTCAACTTCATCGGTGTGGTACCGCCGGTTGAAAAAGTCGTCGCCATCGACGATTGCCACCTGCATCACTACGGCAAGGCCTTCAAGGCCGGGCGCAAGGTCGGCCACGCCAACCTGCGCTGCCAGGACCGTGCGACGCTGCAAGCGCAGATCCTTAAAGTAGAGGCGTTGATCGCCGAGCAATAATCCTGGGGGCGGCGGGAACCATTGCCGGCCGCCGTCTCTCTGATGGCAGGATGATAAAGCCTGACTAGGCTTTGTCATGACCCACATTCAATCAGAGGGAAATGCCATGGGTATCATCGGAACCATCTTTATCGGCCTGATCGTCGGCCTGCTGGCGCGTTTCCTCAAGCCCGGCGACGACAGCATGGGCTGGATCATGACCATCCTGCTGGGTATCGCCGGCTCCCTTGCCGCCACCTATGGCGGTCAGGCACTGGGTATCTACCAGGCAGGCCAGGGCGCGGGCTTCATCGGCGCATTGGTCGGCGCCATTGTGTTGTTGGTGATCTACGGCCTGATCAAAAAGAAGTAATCGAGCGACAAAGTCCTCTGCGCTGCGCAGGCGCAGAGGGCTAGAATGCCGGCACTGTTTACCTTGTCGAGCTCCTCCATGCGCCGTCTCCTCTTGATGTTTCTCCTGTTGGGCCCTGGCCTGGCTCATGCTGGCGAATTGCCGGAAACCGACTGGCTGGACCTGATGCCGCTGTCGGACCAGAAAGCCCTCGAACAGATGCCGGAAATCGACCACAACTCCCCCGAAGCCCAGGGCACCTTTACCGACAAAGGTGGCTTGAAGCAGAGCAAGGGGTTGCCGGCGGTGATGTATTCCACCAAGACCGTGGCCGCCATGAACGGCAAGAACATCCGCATCGGCGGTTACCCGGTGCCCTTGGAAACCGACGCCAAGGGCCGCAGTACGCTGTTCTTCCTGGTGCCGTACCCCGGCGCATGCATCCACGTGCCGCCACCGCCGCCGAACCAGTTGGTATTGGTGCGTTACCCCAAGGGGTTGAAGCTGGATGATATCTACACGCCGCTGTGGGTCACGGGCACGGTGAAGGTGGAGACGGTCAACAATGACCTGGCCGATGCGGCGTATGCGTTGGATGCGCAGAAGGTGCGGGCGGTGAAGGAGTCGGATCTCTAAAACCCAACGCATAACAATGTGGGAGGGGGCTTGCTCCCGATAGCGGTCTATCAGACACAAATGTGCTGACTGACCCTCTGCTATCGGGAGCAAGCCCCCTCCCACATTTTGATTGGGTTTACAGCTCGAGACTGATGATGCTCACGCCCAGCGTGTGGCTTTCGCCCGGCGCCAACGCCACCACATCATCCAGCACATTGGCCGTCTCGATGCACAACATGCCCTGCCAGCCGTCGTCGGCCATGTCGTCGAAGGCCTTGGCCCGTTCGGTCCAGGGGTTCCAGATCACGGTCGACCGGGAACCTTCGCTGGTGAGCTGGACGCGGCGCTGCCAGTCTTTATCAACGATGTTCAGCTGAGCGGGGGTGTCGAGGTAGATGCGGTCGGTCTCGGCGCTGAAGTGCAGCAGCCCCGCCTGTTGCCGGGTGGCCCAACCGTCGGCGGTATCGATATACGAACACCCGTCCAGGCCTTCGACCTGCACGTTGCGCACGTCGCTTACGGCGAAGTAGGTGTGCAGCGCCTGGCTGAGGGTCACCGTTTCGTGGCCATGGTTATGGCTGGTCAGGCGAATGTGCAGTTGATCGTCCAAGCGCAGGCTCAGCTTCAGGTCGACCTGATGGGGCCAGCCGGGAAAGCCGCCCGCAGGTACGGGGAGTACCAGATCGACGCGCAGCGCGTCGCCGTCGCCGTCGAGTTCGGTCGTGGCCAATTCCCAGATCGCAGTACGCACGAAACCGTGGGCCCCCGCAGGTTGATCGCTCTGGCGCATGGCCTGCACGCTGTGCGGGTTGCGGTCGAACACGCCAAACCACGGCCAGCACACCGGTACACCGGTGCGGATACCTTTGCCGGCCTTGAAGACGGCGGCCTTGTTCGGCCAGATCAGCGGCTGCTCGCCTGCGCGTTGGTAGCTGAAGATGTGCGCGCCCTGTTGGGCCACCATCAGTTCGGCACCGTTGTGGCGGATGCGCCAGCAGTCCAGCTCGTCGATTTTCACGGTTTCAACGTGGGGCGTGGGCATAACAAAGCACTCTCAATGGCAGGCAATGGGCAATTGACCGTCAAAACCCGGCGAGGTTTAACGCGCCCGCGACGGCACCGAACGGGTACGGCCGCTGCCATCGATGGCGACGAACACGAACACCGCCTCGGTGACCTTGCGCCATTCGCTGGACAGCGGGTCGTCGCTCCACACTTCGACCATCATCTGGATCGAGCTGCGGCCGATTTCCAACGCCTGGGTATAGAAGGACAATTGCGCGCCCACGGCCACCGGCACCAGGAACGCCATGCGATCAATGGCCACGGTAGCCACACGCCCGCCTGCGACCTTGCTGGCCATCGCCGTTCCGGCCAGGTCCATCTGCGAGACCAGCCAGCCGCCGAAGATATCGCCGAAACCGTTGGTTTCACGCGGAAGCGCGGTGATTTGCAGGGCGAGATCGCCTTGCGGAATGGGATCTTCTTGTTCGAGTTCGATCATGCCGAGGGTGCCTCTGAGCCGTGACGCTTCATGGGTGTTTCAAGTGGATAGTCGTCTCGTAGAAAAACATTCCAGCACCCACGCACGACGCGAGCTGTGTTTCTCGTAAGGCGTACTAAAGGGAAACTCTGCCAAACCGGCTGGATGGCACCCAACGGCGTTTTGGCACAGCAGCCCCTCAAGACTGCGGGTCTGGCGCTTGCAAGGGCCGAGTATATCGAGACGCTGGCGTCGCGACGACCTCTGGGCGCTCATTTGGTCGGTAAATAGACGCTGTAATGGAGCTTTTTCCGGCAACTGTTCTTCTGCCCAGGTTGACGGACTCTCTGCGCCGTGGGTATTTCGCCTGTCTGGACGGTTAAGCGTTCGGCGCTGTGCTTTTTCCGGCGATTTGTTATCTTGCCAGACCGCCGCAAGCCCAGGGCGTGCCGTCCCTATTACGCTGATTACTATAAGAGAAGCCTTGCCATGTCCTCCGTGCCCGCAAGCAGTGCGCAACCGTCGCGCCCGCTGACCCGCAACGACTACAAAACCCTGTCGCTGTCTGCCTTGGGCGGGGCGCTGGAATTCTACGATTTCATCATCTTCGTGTTTTTCGCCACCGTGGTCGGAAAACTGTTCTTCCCGGCCGACATGCCCGAGTGGCTGCGTATGATGCAGACCTTCGGCATCTTCGCCGCCGGCTACCTGGCGCGCCCCCTGGGCGGCATCATCATGGCGCACTTCGGTGACCTGCTGGGCCGCAAGAAAATGTTCACCCTGAGCATCTTCATGATGGCCGTGCCGACCCTGATCATGGGCCTGCTGCCGACCTACGCGCAGATCGGCCTGTGGGCGCCGATCCTGTTGCTGCTGATGCGCGTGATCCAGGGCGCGGCGATCGGCGGCGAAGTGCCGGGCGCCTGGGTGTTCGTCTCCGAGCACGTCCCGCCGCGGCACATTGGCTACGCCTGCGGCACCCTGACCAGCGGCCTCACCGCCGGCATCCTGTTGGGTTCGCTGGTGGCCACCGCCATCAACACGCTCTACAGCCCGGAACAGGTCTCGGATTACGCCTGGCGCATCCCGTTCCTGCTCGGCGGTGTGTTCGGCCTGCTGTCGGTGTACTTGCGCCGCTGGCTGCATGAAACGCCGATCTTCGCCGAGATGCAGCAACGCAAGACACTCGCCGCCGAACTGCCGCTGCGCGCGGTACTGCGTGACCACCGTGGCGCCATCGTGCTGTCGATGCTGCTGACCTGGCTGCTGTCGGCCGGCGTCGTAGTCGTCATCCTGATGACCCCGACCGTGCTGCAAACCCTCTATCACTTCAGCCCGACCGTTGCGCTGCAAGCCAACAGCCTGGCCATCGTGACCCTGAGCCTGGGCTGCATTGGCGCCGGCGCCCTGGCCGACCGCTTCGGTGCCGGCCGCATACTCTTGGCCGGCTGCGCGATGTTGCTGGCGACCTCCTGGACGCTGTATCACAGCCTGCTGGACCACCCGGACTGGCTGTTCCCGCTGTACGCCCTGACCGGCCTGTTTGTCGGCACCATCGGCGTGGTGCCTTACGTGATGGTCAAAGCCTTCCCGCCGGTGGTGCGTTTCAGCGGGTTGTCGTTTTCCTACAACGTGGCCTACGCCGTGTTCGGCGGGCTGACGCCGTTGGCGGTGTCGCTGCTGATGAAGGAAAGCCCGATGGGCCCGGCCTACTACGTTGCCGTCCTGTGTGTGATGGGGATGGGGGTGGGTGGGTATCTGTGGAAGCGCGGCAGGTAATCAAGCATCTGAAGATCGTTCCTGCGCAGTAGCGTAGGAGCGATCATAGGTTACAGAGTGTTTCAGCGTCATCGCTTCAACCGCCTCGCCATCCCCGTCTTTTCGGCACTTGCCGCCTGCAGCCGCTTTTTCTCGCAATACTGGCCTTTCATCTAATTGTCATATTCCGGACATAGAGTGTTCACACGGCCTACCGATACTTGGTCCCGATCTAACTATCACTATCTGCTAGGAGTAAGGCATGAAACTGAAGCGTTTGATGGCGGCAATGACTTTTGTCGCTGCTGGCGTTGCGACTGCCCACGCGGTGGCCGCTGGTGTTGACCCGGCAATTCCGGCTTACGTGAAGACCACTGGTGTGTCGGGCAACTTGTCCAGCGTCGGTTCCGATACCCTGGCTAACCTGATGACCCTGTGGGCTGAGGGTTACAAAAAGGAATACCCGAACGTCAACATCCAGATTCAAGCTGCTGGTTCTGCCACTGCGCCACCTGCGCTGACTGAAGGCACCTCCAACCTGGGCCCGATGAGCCGCAAGATGAAGGACACCGAACTGGCTGCCTTCGAGCAGAAGTACGGCTATAAGCCAACCGCTATCCCGGTTGCCGTGGATGCCCTGGCCGTGTTCGTCCACAAAGACAACCCGATCAAGCACCTGACCATGGAACAAGTCGACGCGATCTTCTCCTCGACTCGTCTGTGCGGTAGCAAAGCCGACGTGAAAACCTGGGGCGACCTGGGTGTGACCGGCGACCTGGCCAACAAGCCAGTGCAATTGTTCGGTCGTAACTCGGTATCCGGCACCTACGGCTACTTCAAGGAAGAAGCCCTGTGCAAAGGCGACTACAAGCCTAACGTGAACGAACAACCTGGCTCGGCTTCGGTCGTGCAGTCGATCAGCTCCTCGCTGAACGGCATCGGTTACTCGGGCATCGGCTACAAGACCGCCAGCGTGAAGACTGTGGCCCTGGCCAAGAAAGGCAGCACTGACTTCATCGAAGACAGCGAAGAAAACGCCCTGAACGGCAAATACCCACTGTCGCGTTTCCTCTACGTTTACGTCAACAAAGCCCCGAACAAGCCGCTGGCTCCACTGGAAGCTGAGTTCGTGAAACTGGTGCTGTCGAAGCAGGGCCAGGAAGTAGTAGTGAAAGACGGTTACATCCCACTGCCAGCCAAAGTAGCCGCCAAGGCCCTGGCTGACCTGGGTCTGAAAGAAGGCAACTAAGTTGCTAGGCCGGGTAAAACCGGCCTTTCTGTAGGAGCGAGTGGCGATAGAGCACCGCGTTTATTCAGAAGCGGCGCGTTATCGTTAACGTTCTTCGCGAGCAAGCTCGCTCCTACAGAACCTCCGAATTTTTTGGTCCGCTGCCAGCCCTGCTAAGCGGCGGATTTTTTGCGTCACTGCACTGTCATCTTTCTGTCATACAGGATCGCTAGGGTGTGCGCATGAATGATCTGGCCAATTCCACCATGACGACGACTTCTCCCCCCAAGCGCATTGACTTCAATACGCCTGAGCTGCAACGCAAGCGCCGCATTCGCGCGCTCAAGGATCGCCTGACCCGTTGGTACGTGCTGGTCGGCGGCCTCGCCGTTCTCGGCGCTATCACCTTGATCTTCTTCTTCCTGGCCTACGTGGTCGCGCCCTTGTTCCAAGGCGCCTCGCTGACCAAGGAAGCCGCGCTGACACCGGCGTGGATACAAGACGCGGGCAAGCCGTTGATGATCTCTCTGGAAGAACAGAACCAGGTCGCCATGCGGGTTTCCGACAAGGGCCAGGCGCTGTTCTTCGACGTGGGCACCGGTGCCGAACTCAAGCGCGTCGACCTGCCGCTGGCGGCCGGCGTCAGCGTGGTGTCGATTGGTAAAGACCAGCCGGGCAGCCCGCTGGTGATCCTTGGTTTGTCCAATGGCCAGTCCCTGGTGTTCCGCCACACCTACAAGGTGTCCTACCCGGACGGCAAGAAGACCATCAGCCCGGCGATCGAATACCCTTACGGCGAAACCCCGATCGTGCTGGATGACGCCGGTCGCCCGCTGGAGCATGTCGCGCTGAACGCCACCGACACATCGCTGGTGGTGGCCGGCTCGGCCGGTTCGCGCTTGAACGTGCTGTCCCTGAGCCGTGAAGAAAACATGATGACCGGCGAGGTCACCAGCGAGCAGAAGCGCATCGAGCTGCCGCAGATGACCGAGCCGGTGAAGGCGATCTTCATCGACCCACGCCAGCAGTGGCTGTACGTGATCAACGGCCGTGCCCTGGCCGATGTGTTCAGCCTGCGCGACAAGAGCCTCAACGGTCGCTACAAACTGCTGGAGGATGGCGGTGCCGAAATCACCGCCAGTACCCAACTGGTGGGCGGTATCTCGCTGATCGTCGGTAACTCCAAGGGTGGCCTGGCCCAGTGGTTCATGGCCCGTGACCCGGATGGCGAACAGCGCCTGAAGCAGATCCGCACCTTCGAGATGGGCACTGCGCCCATCGTTGAAATCACTGCCGAAGAACGTCGCAAAGGCTTCACCGCCCTCGACGCTTCCGGCAAATTCGGCGTGTTCCACAGCACCGCCCACCGCACCCTGTTGGTGGACCCGGTGGTCGACGGCCAGGGCGTGTTCGGCCTGTCGCCACGGGCCAACCGCGTGATCGTCGAAGCCGGCGGCAAGCTGCAACCGTTGCTGCTCGACAACCCGCACCCGGAAGTGTCGTGGAGCGCGCTGTGGAGCAAGGTCTGGTACGAAAACTACGACGAGCCTAAATACGTCTGGCAATCGACCGCCGCCAACACCGACTTCGAACCCAAGATGAGCCTGGCGCCGCTGACCTTCGGTACGCTGAAGGCCGCGTTCTACGCCATGTTGCTGGCCGCACCGCTGGCCGTTGCGGCGGCGATCTACACCGCGTACTTCATGGCCCCGAGCCTGCGCCGCAAGGTCAAGCCGGTGATCGAGCTGATGGAAGCGATGCCGACGGTGATCCTCGGCTTCTTCGCCGGCCTGTTCCTCGCGCCGTATGTCGAAGGGCATCTGCCGGGGATTTTCAGCCTGCTGATGCTGGTGCCGATTGGCATCCTGGTGGCCGGCTTTGTCTTCAGCCGCCTGCCTGAGTCCATTCGCCTGCGGGTTCCCGATGGCTGGGAAAGCGCGATCCTGATCCCGGTGATCCTGTTTGTGGGCTGGCTCTCGCTGTACATGAGCCCGTACCTGGAAACCTGGTTCTTCGGCGGCGACATGCGCATGTGGATCTCCCACGACCTGGGCATCACCTATGACCAGCGCAACGCCCTGGTCGTTGGCCTGGCCATGGGGTTCGCGGTGATCCCGAACATCTACTCCATCGCCGAAGATGCCGTGTTCAGCGTGCCGCGCGGCCTGACCCTGGGCTCCCTGGCCCTGGGCGCCACGCCGTGGCAGACCATGACTCGCGTGGTCATCCTGACCGCCAGCCCGGGGATTTTCTCGGCGCTGATGATCGGCATGGGCCGCGCCGTAGGCGAGACCATGATCGTACTGATGGCCACCGGTAACACCCCGGTGATGGAGATGAACCTGTTCGAAGGCCTGCGCACCCTGGCGGCCAACGTCGCGGTGGAGATGCCCGAGTCGGAAGTGGGCGGCAGTCACTACCGCGTGCTGTTCCTCTCGGCGCTGGTGCTGCTGTTGTTCACCTTCATCATGAACACCCTCGCCGAGCTGATTCGTCAGCGTCTGCGCAAGAAATACTCGTCGCTTTAAGAAAGGTAGAAGTCTGTGAAACAGAACTCCCTGAATGGATGGTTCAAGAGCGGCGCCCCCGGCGTCTGGATCAGCGGTGGCGCGGTGTCCATCGCGGTCATCATGACCCTTGGTTTGCTGGCGGTGATTGCGGTGCGCGGTTTGGGCCACTTCTGGCCGGCTGACCTGATCCAGGCCAACTACAACGTACCGGGCCAGGAAAACCATATCGTCATCGGCGAAGTGGTGCAGAAAGAAGAAGTGCCGCGCGAGCGCCTGAAAAGCGCTGGCCTGCCCGTGCCCGATCAGGGCCCGGAATTCATGACCCGCGAGCTGATCAAGGTCGGCAACCGCGATCTGAACGGTAACGACTTCACGTGGATCATCGGCGAATGGCTGAAAAACCAGACCCGGCCGTTGGAATTGATGACCATCGAGCGCCGTGAATGGGGCAACTTCTACGGCACCCTGGTCAACGTCAAGCAGGATGGCAAGGTCATCGCGGAAGGCGAGGCCGCGTGGCCGGAGCTGCAGGCCCGTGTCGACCGCGTGAACAAGCTGGCGGTCCAGCTCAAGGCCCTTGAGAAGTCCGATATCGGCGCGATCAACGCCGGTCTCGAACGTATCCGCCTGCACGGTCGCAAGCTGGAGCTGGAAGGCAAGCTCGACGCCGCCGCCCAGGCCGACATGGACTCAGGCCGCGCCGAACTGAATGCCCGTTACCAGGACATCGAAGCGCGCCTGGCCGACCTGCACGCCCAGTTCAACCGCGACGCCCTGACCGCCCGCGATGCGAACGGCAAGGAATTGGAAATCGGCATCGGCAAAGTGGTGCACGCCTATCAGCCGAACGCCATGGGCACGATGACCAAGATCGGCTTCTACTTCAGCAAGGTCTGGGAATTCCTCAGCGACGACCCACGGGAAGCCAACACCGAAGGCGGGATCTTCCCGGCTATCTTCGGCACCGTGATGATGACCCTGATCATGGCGATGATCGTGACCCCGTTCGGCGTGCTGGCGGCGGTGTACCTGCGTGAATACGCCAAGCAGAACACCCTGACGCGGATCATCCGCATCGCCGTGAACAACCTGGCGGGTGTACCGGCCATCGTTTACGGCGTGTTCGGCCTGGGCTTCTTCGTGTATGTACTGGGTGGCTCGGTTGACCGCCTGTTCTTCGCCGAAGCCCTGCCGGCGCCGACGTTCGGCACGCCGGGCCTGTTGTGGGCGTCGCTGACGCTGGCGCTGCTGGCGGTGCCAGTGGTGATCGTGGCCACCGAAGAAGGCCTGGCGCGGATTCCTCGCACCGTGCGCGAAGGCTCCCTGGCACTCGGCGCGACCAAGGCGGAAACGCTGTGGAAGATCGTGCTGCCGATGGCCAGCCCGGCGATGATGACCGGCATGATCCTCGCCGTGGCCCGTGCCGCCGGTGAAGTGGCGCCGCTGATGCTGGTCGGTGTGGTCAAGCTGGCCCCGTCGCTGCCGCTGGACGGCAACTACCCGTACTTGCACCTGGACCAGAAGATCATGCACCTGGGCTTCCATATTTATGACGTCGGCTTCCAGAGCCCTAACGTCGAGGCCGCACGGCCGCTGGTGTACGCCACCGCGTTGTTGCTGGTGCTGGTGATCGCCACGCTCAACTTGTCGGCGGTGTGGATTCGTAACCACCTGCGCGAAAAATATAAAGCGTTGGATAGCTAATTGAAGTGACGCGGATTCAATGTGGGAGGGGGCTTGCCCCCGATGGCGGCGTATCAGAAACACATATACCGGCTGACACACTGTTATCGGGGGCAAGCCCCCTCCCACACTGGACCGCGCTACACGCAGAATTTGAGTAAACCGCCCAGGCGGTTCAACGAAACGAATTGGTAGCACAGGGAGCATCCCATGCAACACGAAACCCATTCCCACGGCATCAACATGTCTGCCCTGGGTCGCGACAAGCAGAGCCTGAGCCTGGCCCAGGAAACCGTGGCCATCGAAGTGCCGGGCCTGAGCCTGTACTACGGTGACAAACAGGCGCTGTTCGACGTCAGCATGAATATCCCCAAGCAGCGCGTGACCGCCTTTATCGGCCCGTCGGGCTGCGGCAAGTCCACGCTGCTGCGCACCTTCAACCGCATGAACGACCTGGTCGACGGTTGCCGCGTGGACGGTGCGATCAACCTCTACGGCACCAACATCTACCGCAAGGGCGAAGACGTGGCCGAGCTGCGTCGCCGGGTGGGCATGGTGTTCCAGAAGCCTAACCCGTTCCCCAAGACCATCTATGAAAACGTGGTCTACGGCCTGCGTATCCAGGGCATCAACAAGAAGCGCATCCTCGACGAAGCGGTCGAGTGGGCCCTTAAAGGCGCGGCGCTGTGGGACGAGGTCAAAGACCGCCTGCACGAGTCCGCACTCGGCCTGTCCGGCGGCCAGCAACAACGTCTGGTGATCGCCCGTACCATCGCCGTGGAGCCTGAAGTGCTGCTACTCGACGAACCTTGCTCGGCACTCGACCCGATCTCGACGCTGAAAGTCGAAGAGCTGATCTACGAGCTCAAGTCCAAGTTCACCATCGTCATCGTGACCCACAACATGCAACAGGCGGCGCGGGTTTCCGACTACACCGCGTTCATGTACATGGGCAAGCTGGTGGAGTTCGGCGATACCGATACCCTGTTCACCAATCCGGCGAAGAAACAGACCGAAGACTACATCACCGGTCGCTACGGCTAGGATGCTGTGGTTCAGATTGCATTGACGCTGCGGTTCTCCGCACCTTTCCGGACGCTCCAAGGACGCCAACATGATTAGTAAAGAAGGCCTTACCCATCACATCTCCGCGCAGTTCAACGCCGAGCTTGAGGAAGTGCGCAGCCACCTCCTGGCGATGGGCGGGCTGGTGGAGAAGCAAGTCAACGATGCAGTCACCGCGTTGATCGAGGCCGACTCGGGCCTGGCCCAGCAAGTGCGTGAGATCGATGACCAGATCAACCAGATGGAACGCAACATCGACGAAGAATGCCTGCGCATTCTCGCCCGTCGCCAGCCGGCGGCTTCCGACCTGCGCTTGATCATCAGCATTTCCAAGTCGGTGATCGACTTGGAGCGTATCGGCGATGAGTCCACCAAAATCGCTCGCCGCGCCATCCAACTGTGCGAAGAAGGCGAAGCCCCGCGCGGTTATGTGGAAGTGCGGCATATCGGCGACCAGGTGCGCAATATGGTGCGCGATGCCCTTGACGCGTTTGCCCGCTTCGACGCCGAGCTGGCGTTGTCGGTGGCCCAGTACGACAAGATCATCGACCGCGAATACAAGACCGCGCTGCGGGAGCTGGCCACCTACATGATGGAAGATCCGCGCTCTATCTCGCGGGTCTTGAGCATTATCTGGGTGCTGCGCTCCCTGGAGCGGATCGGTGACCACGCGCGCAATATTTCGGAGCTGGTGATCTACCTGGTGCGTGGCACGGACGTGCGGCACATGGGCCTCAAGCGCATGAAAGCCGAAGTTGAAGGGTCAACTGATCAAATCCCTAATGTTCCGGGTGAATCTGACGATAAGTAAGGTTGCCCGAGAAATTAACGCCCGGCCTTTGGTCGGGCGTTTTCGTTTGTGGCAGCTGATTTTTTTACGCGTAGGGCGAAAGAAAACCCAACGTGACTACAGAGTTTTGGCAAAATGCCATTAGTCAGGCGTTCTGCGTGCCGCGTTTTTATAGGATAAAGGGTCGATGAGTAAAGTCAGTGTATTGGTGGTGGATGACGCCTCGTTTATTCGCGACCTGGTGAAGAAGTGCCTGCGCAACTACTTCCCAGGGATCAAGATTGAAGATGCAGTGAACGGTAAAAAGGCCCAGGCCGTCCTGATGCGCGAAACCTTCGACCTGGTGCTGTGCGACTGGGAAATGCCCGAGATGTCCGGCCTGGAGCTGTTGACCTGGTGCCGTGAGCAACCGCAGCTCAAAGCCATGCCGTTCGTGATGGTGACCAGCCGTGGCGACAAGGAAAACGTGGTGCAGGCGATCCAGGCCGGGGTTTCCGGCTACGTCAGCAAACCGTTCACCAACGAACAGCTGTTGACCAAGGTCAAGCACGCCCTGCACAAGGTCGGTCGCCTCGACGCCCTGGTCGCCAGCGCACCGACCAAGATGAACTCAGCCTTCGGTAACGACTCCCTGAGCGCCCTGACCGGTGGCAAGCCTGAAGCGGTCAAGTCCGCCCCAGTGGCGGCGGCTGCCCCGAGCAGAGGCCTGCTCAACAGCCCGCCCGTACAGGCGGCCTCGGCCGCTGCGCCTGCCAGCGGTCGTGGACAGGGCCAGTTGCGGCTGTCCAGCGGCACCCAGCAATGCGTGATCAAGGGCCTGAGCATCAAGGAAGCGCTACTGGTGGTCCGTCGCAGTGAGGTCCTGCCCCAAGTGCTGGAAAGCGCGGTGCTCGACCTTGAGCAAGGCGACAACGCCGAAGTCGCGCGGCTCAACGGCTACCTGCACGCCATCGTCGCCTTCGAGCCCAAGCCCGACAGTGACTGGCTGCAACTGACCTTCCGCTTTATCGACCAGGACGCGCAGAAGCTGGACTACATCTCGCGGCTGATCGCGCGGGGTACGGCGCAGAAGCATTTTGTGCCGGGCGCCTGATTCACAGCCCGCCACCCGTCCCGTGTGGGAGGGGGCTTGCTCCCGATGGCAGTGGGTCAGTCGCCGCATAAGCTGATTGATACCGCTCAATCGGGAGCAAATCGAATCGTCGCACCGCCCCTCCCACATTTGAAGTTCGCTGTTGCAGCTATCGTATCCGGCTGCAGTCCGGGTTGAGCCTCACACAGTCTTGTCATCAAGGCTTGCTAGCCTGCCGTTCAGTCTCCCCGGCAGGTTCGCGCCATGCTCCTTCGCCTATTGCTGTTCTGTGGGCTGGCCACGGTCGCCACGTCGACCCCGGCCATGACCCTCTACAAATCCACCGACGCCAACGGCGAGGTGTTTTTCAGCGACCGGCAAACCCCCGGCGCCCAAGCGTTCGTGATCCAGGAGCGCAGGGCCGAGCGTGTGCAACGGCCGGTGCTTGAGCGGCCAAAACCCGGTTACTCGCTGCAAGCCTACCGCTACCCGTTGCCTTGGCGCGGTGGACCCTTTCGCCTGACCCAAGGCCCCAACGGCAACTTCAGCCATACCGACGCCAAAAGCCGCTACGCCATGGACATTGCCATGCCCGAAGGCACGCCGATCATTGCGGCGCGCAGCGGTGTGGTGGTGAAGATCGAAAATAGCCAGGCTGGGCGCGGCAACGATGCGTCAGGGAATTTCGTGCGAGTGCGGCACGATGACGGCACCCAGGGCGTGTACCTGCACCTCAAACAAGGTTCGGTGAGCGTCCGAGTCGGGCAGCGGGTGGCGCTGGGCAGTGCGCTGGCGTTGTCGGGCAATACCGGCAACAGCAGCGGGCCGCACCTGCACTTTGTGGTGCAGCAGAGTACCGAGGCGGGGCTGGTGTCGATCCCGTATGAGTTCAACCAGCCCGTGGGGGTGCTGCCCAATTTTGCATTGGGCAATTGAGGGTCAGTCCAGCAGCAGGACCTTGGCCAGCACGATCTTCGGCCCTTTCATCTTCTTGATGATGATCCGCAGGCCTTCAACCTCGAGCACTTCTTCCTCTTCCGGCACCCGCTTGAGGGTGTCGTAGACCAGCCCGGCCAGGGTTTCCGCTTCGATGTGGTCGAGGTCGACGCCCAGCAGGCGTTCTACCTTGAACAGCGGCGTATCGCCGCGTACCAGCAGTTTGCCCGGCTGGTAGGCGAGGATGCCGCGTTCGGCCTTGCGGTGTTCGTCCTGGATATCGCCCACCAGCACTTCGAGCACGTCTTCCATGGTCAGGTAGCCGATGATATTGCCGTCGGCCTCTTCCACCAGGGCGAAGTGCGCGCCGCCTTTGCGGAACTGCTCCAGCAACTGCGACAGCGGCATGTGCCGCGACACGCGCTCCAGCGGGCGGGTCAGTTCGGCCAGGTTGAACGACTCGGGGATATGGTCCAGGTTCGCCAGTTCCAGCAGCAGGTCCTTGATGTGCAGCAGGCCGACAAACTCGTTGCGCTGCGCGTCATACACCGGATAACGGCTGAATTTGTGGCGACGGAACAGCGCGAGGATTTCCTTGAGCGGGGCGTTGAAGTCCAGGGTTACCAGGTCTTCCCGCGAGTTGGCCCAGTCCACCACTTCCAACTCGCCCATTTCCACGGCCGAGGCCAATACGCGCATGCCTTGGTCGCTAGGGTCCTGGCCACGGCTGGAGTGCAGGATCAGCTTGAGTTCTTCGCGGCTGTATTGGTGATCATGGTGCGGGCCGGGTTCGCCTTGCCCGGCAATACGCAGGATGCCGTTGGCGCTGGCGTTGAGCAGGTAGATCGCCGGGTACATGGCCCAGTAGAACAGGTACAGCGGCACCGCCGTCCATAGCGACAGCAATTCCGGCTTGCGAATGGCCCAGGATTTGGGGGCCAGTTCACCGACCACGATGTGCAGGTAAGAAATCAGGAAGAAGGCGGAAAAGAACGACACGCCCTTGATCACTTCCGGCGACTCGACGCCGACGGCGCCCAGCAGCGGTTCGAGGATATGCGCAAAGGCCGGCTCACCGACCCAGCCCAGGCCCAGGGAGGCGAGGGTGATACCCAACTGGCAGGCCGACAGGTAGGCGTCGAGCTGGCTGTGTACGGTGCGCAGGATCTGCCCGCGCCAACCGTTGGTGTGGGCGATGGCCTCGACCCGCGTGGACCGCAATTTGACCATGGCAAACTCCGCCGCAACGAAGAAACCGTTGAGCAGTACCAGGATCAGTGCAAAGAGAATCATGCCGAAATCGGCGAAGAGCGTGGCGAGGGTGATACTTGGGGAAGGGTCCATGATGGGGTTTTGCGGGTTCCGTGTGTTCAATAGGGGTGACAGGAGCGCCTGAAAGGCAGACGCAAGTCGGCCAATGTAGCGGCTGGCGCAGCGCTTGCCTAGTGGTTGCTGCCCGGTGGGGCCTGGAATGCCTTCTTCGGAACAACACAATGCCAAACTAAATGTGGGAGGGAGCTTGCTCCCGATAGCGGTGTATCAGTATCAGATAAGCCGACTGACACACTGCTATCGGGAGCAAGTCGAATCGTCGCACCGCCCCTCCCACAATTAGGTTTGTAGAGTGTCCGGGTTACTCATCATTCACGACCATCCGCGAACGGGTCACCTGGGTCGGCGGAAAATGGCAGGTAAAGGTGCTGCCGTGGCCGAGTACGCTGCTGATTTCCAGGCGGGCGCGGTGGCGCAGTAGCACATGCTTGACGATCGCCAGGCCCAGCCCGGTGCCGCCGGTGTTGGAGTTGCGGCTGGAGTCGACGCGGTAGAAGCGCTCGGTCAGGCGCGGCAGGTGCTTGGCGTCGATGCCGATGCCGGAGTCCTGCACACTCAGGTGCGCGCCCTGCGCGTCGGCCCACCAGCGGATGCGGATATTGCCCTTGTCCTGGGTGTATTTCACAGCGTTGAACACCAGGTTGGAAAACGCGCTACGCAATTCGCCTTCGCTGCCCTTGAGCAGTATCGACGGGTCGGCTTCTAGGGTGATCTGTTGCCCGCGCTGGCCGGAGAGCGCCTGGGCGTCGTTCTTGATGGTCTGCAACAGGCTTTGCACCGCTACCGGGTGGTTATCCGACGGGTAATCGGTCGCCTCCAGCTTGGCCAGCAACAGCAAGTCATTGAGCAGGGTTTGCATGCGCGAGCCCTGCTGCTGCATCTGCTGCAGGGCACGGCTCCAGCGCGGGTTGATCTCGTCGACGTTGTCCAGCAGCGTCTCCAGGTAGCCGCAGATCACCGTCAAGGGTGTGCGCAGCTCGTGGGAGACGTTGGCGACGAAGTCCTTGCGCATCTGTTCCAACTGGTGGATGCGGGTCACGTCGCGTACCAGCATCAAATGTTCGTTGTTGCCGTAGCGCGTCAGGTACAGCTGGATACGCACGCGGTCGTTGGTGGGCGAGGGGATTTCCAGGGCTTCTTCGTAATTTTCCTGCTCGAAGTATTCCTTGAAGCGCGGGTGGCGGACCAGGTTGGTCACCGGCTGGCCGCTGTCCTGGGGCGTCTTGAGGCCCAGCAGGGTCTCGGCGGCGCGGTTCCACCATTCGAGGTTGCCGTCGCTGTCGAGCATGATCACCGCGTCTTTCAGCGCGGCGGTGGATTCCTGTACGCGGTCGATCACCGCTTGCAGGCGCCCGCGCACCCGTTGGTCGCGGCGTTGCAGGTGGTAGATGCTGTCAAACACCTCGCCCCACAGGCCGTAGCCATCGGGTGGTGCTTCATCGGGTTTGTGCTGGCGCAGCCATTCATGCAGGCGCAGCAATTGCTTGAGGGTCCAGCCCAGGTAAAGGCCAATGCCGACGGCCAGGCTCCAGCCGTATTGGCCGCTGAGCAGGCCTACCAGCAGACAGCCGGTGATCAACAGCAGCAGGTGGCGGATAAGCGTGCCATGCCAGTTTTGGTTCACGATCGGTCCTTCGGCCAGTGAAAAGTTTCAAGCCTCACGCTTCAAGTAAGCGTGAGCGGCTTTTACTTGAAGCGTGTAGCTAACAGCTTGCGGCTCAACCTTTGGTTGAAAACCGATAGCCGGTGCCGCGCACGGTTTGTACCAGATTCTCGTAGGCATCGCCCAAGGCTTTGCGCAGACGACGGATATGCACGTCCACGGTGCGTTCTTCCACGTACACGTTGCCGCCCCACACTTGGTCCAGCAACTGGCCGCGCGTGTAGGCGCGCTCCTGATGGGTCATGAAGAACTGCAGCAGGCGGTATTCGGTCGGGCCCATCTCGGCGGGCTTGCCGTCGATGGTCACGCGGTGGCTGATCGGGTCCAGCAACAGGCCGCCGACTTCGATCGGTGCTTCGCCATCGGTAGGGCCGGCACGGCGCAGTACGGCTTTCAGGCGTGCGACCAGTTCCCGTGGGGAAAACGGCTTGGTGATGTAGTCATCGGCGCCGACTTCCAGGCCCTGGATCTTGTTGTCCTCTTCGCCCTTGGCGGTGAGCATGATGATCGGGATATCGCCGGTCAGCTCGTCACGCTTGAGGCGGCGGGCCAGTTCGATGCCGGAGGTGCCGGGCAGCATCCAGTCCAGCAGGATCAGGTCCGGTTTGCGGTCGACAATAATGGCATGGGCCTGCTGCGAGTTCTCGGCCTCCAGGCAGTCATAGCCGGCCATTTCCAACGCGACGGCGATCATCTCGCGAATGGGCGCTTCGTCGTCGACGATCAGAATGCTCCTGCCAACCATGCCTAAAGTCCTCTTGTCATTTAACTGTCTTGCGCCGCATTAGATAACGGAATTATTGCAGTCGTGTGACAGTAATTTAGCTGCTCGCGCAATTCCCGCCTCGGTGGACTACGCTTTGGGTCCGAATCCTGACAACCACAAAAGGAAGGTTCCGATGACTTACAGTACTTTTTCCTGGAAGGCCCTGCTGGTCACGGCGGCGTTGACGCTGCCGACCCTGGCATTCGCGGCTGACCCTGCGATGACCAAAGACGGAATACTGGTCGATCAAAAGGGCATGACGCTCTACACCTTTGCCAAGGATGCCAATGGCAAATCCATGTGCAACGATAAGTGCGCTGCCAACTGGCCGCCATTGACAGCTGCGTCCACCGACAAGCCCATGGGCAAGTGGACCGTGGTCACCCGTGACGATCAAAAGAGTCAATGGGCCTACAGCGGCAAGCCGCTCTACACCTTCGTCATGGACAAGAAGGCCGGTGACATGACCGGTGAAGGCAAGATGGACGGGGCCTGGAAAGTCGCCAAGCCTTAGTTCAACCCCCTAGCGATGAGGGGCCTGGCCCCTCATCGCAACCCGTAATCCGCGACAATCCCGACAAAGATCGCCAACCCTGCCCAGTGGTTGTGCAAAAACGCCTTGAAGCACTTCATCCGGTCCCTGTCGCGGGTGTACCAGAACTCCCAGGCAAAACAGCCCGCCGCCGCCAGCAACCCCAAGTGGAACCAGCCGCCCAACTCGAACCGCGCCCCTGCCAGTAACAGGCATGCCAGCGCCAGGCCTTGCAGGGTCAGAATGATCACCCGGTCGGCGTCGCCAAACAGAATGGCGGTGGATTTCACGCCGATCTTCAAGTCGTCGTCGCGGTCCGTCATGGCGTAATAGGTGTCGTAGCCCACCGTCCACAGCACATTGGCGATATACAGCAGCCACGCGGCGGCAGGCAGGCTGCCGGTCTCGGCGGTGAACGCCATCGGCATGCCCCAGGAAAACGCCGCGCCCAGCACCACCTGCGGGTAATAGGTGTAGCGCTTCATGAACGGATAGCTTGCCGCCAGCGCCAGGCCGCCGAGGGACAGTAGGATGGTCGTCGCGTTGGTCAGCAGCACCAGCAGGAAACTGATGCCCATCAGCAGCGCGAAAAATACCAGCGCCTCTTTCGAGCTGATCTTGCCGCTGACCAACGGGCGTTGCTCGGTGCGCTTCACATGGCCGTCGACCTTGCGGTCGGCCCAGTCATTGATCACGCAGCCACCGGCGCGGGTCAGCACCACGCCGAGCACGAAAATCACGATATTGATCAAGGAAGGCGAGCCCTTGCCGGCGATCCACAGCGCCCACAGCGTCGGCCACAGCAGCAGGTAGATGCCGATGGGTTTATCCATGCGGGTCAACTGAATGAAATCCCAGGCCCTGGGGTTCAGACGGTTCAAGGATTTGAGCAGGCGTTGATACATCAGCAGTTCTCCGGGTGGTCATGCACCGCCTGCCACAGGCTCGGCAGGAAGATTTCGGCGACCAATACACTCAGCGTCCCACGGTCGAACCGCGAGCGGCGCGCCCACAGCCCGTCGACCTGATCCGCCGTGGGCAACCATGGGCGTGGGTAGTGGCAGACCTCGATCGCCTGGCGCGTGAACGCGCGGTCGCAGAACAGCAGTTCGCCCAGGGAGCGGCTCCCCAGTTCGTCCATATGCAGCCCGTCGCCTTGTAACGCACTGCGCGACGCCACGCTGCGGGCAAACACCCACGGCTGGGCATGCCCGCACAAATACACCTCGCGTACCCAACCGATACTGGCCACGGGCAGGTCCAGCGCCGCGCATTCGTCATCGCGCAGCGGCTGCCAGCCTTCGAACAGCGGCGTCACGCTGAAGCCGTCGCGGGACAGCCGCGTCAGCCGCCGCGTCAGCGAGCCCTCGTCGAACAGCCAGTCAAGGGTCAACGGCGCAGGCAGGGGGCTCAGAAGGCTCTGGGTCAGCCATTGGCAAGCATCGGGAGGGGCGATTGAGTGCGGCACGGTGCGTCAATATTGGCGGCAAAAGTGGCCGCGAGCTTACCATGGCGCCCGGCTCTTTTGCTGGGCTGAACCGGTGCCTTGCGTCGATCGTGCTTGCATCTGCAGGCTCCGATCAGTACAAAACGCGCTGAGCCGCACGGCAACGCGAGATCTATCGACCGTCGGCCAACCTGCCTTGACCCTGAGGAAGCAAGTAAATGAAGAAGTGGCAATGTGTAGTCTGCGGCCTGATCTATAACGAAGCGGACGGCTGGCCGGATGACGGAATCGCACCGGGCACCCTGTGGCAGGACGTTCCGGCAGACTGGCTGTGCCCGGACTGCGGCGTGGGCAAAATGGATTTCGAAATGATCGAAATCGCGTAATCGCGAATTTACGAAACGTACTACGAGGAGAAAGGAATGAACGCACCTGTCGTGATCGTCGGCACAGGACTGGCCGGTTACAACGTGGCCCGCGAGTTTCGCAAGCTCGACAGCGAAACCCCGTTGCTGCTGATCACCGCGGATGATGGGCGCTCCTACTCCAAGCCCATGCTCTCCACCGGCTTTGGCAAGAACAAGGAAGCCGATGGCCTGAGCATGGCTGAACCTGGCGCCATGGCCGAGCAACTCAAGGCCGAAGTGCGCACGCATACCCGTATCACCGGCATCGACCCGGGCCACAAGCGCCTGTGGATCGGTGAAGAAGCGGTGGCCTACCGCGACCTGGTCCTGGCCTGGGGCGCGGAAACCGTGCGAGTGCCGGTCGAAGGCGACGCTGCAGAGCTGATTTTCCCGATCAATGATCTTGAAGACTACGCACGCTTTCGCGCGGCAGCCGTCGGTAAACGCCGCGTCCTGCTACTCGGCGCCGGCCTGATCGGCTGCGAATTTGCCAACGATCTGATCCTTGGAGGCTACGAAATCGACCTGGTGGCGCCGTGCGAGCAAGTCATGCCAACCCTGCTGCACCCTGCGGCCGCCGCAGCGGTGCAGGCCGGGCTGGAAGGCCTTGGGGCGCGCTTCCACCTCGGCCCGGTGCTCAACCGCCTGCAACGCAGCGCCGAGGGCCTGGAAGCGCACCTGTCGGACGGTGAAGTGGTCCGCTGCGACCTGGTGGTCTCGGCCATCGGCCTGCGCCCGCGCGTCGATCTGGCCGCGGCTGCTGGCCTGCAGATCAACCGGGGGGTCATGGTCGACCGCCACCTCAAGACTTCCCACGCCAACATCTATGCCCTGGGCGACTGCGCCGAGGTCGATGGCCTGAACCTGCTGTATGTCATGCCGCTGATGAGCTGCGCCCGCGCCCTGGCCCAGACCCTGGCGGGCAACGCCACGGCCGTCAGCTACGGGCCGATGCCGGTCACCGTGAAAACCCCGGTCTGCCCGCTGGTCGTTTCGCCACCGCCACGGGGTACCGAAGGCGTGTGGAGCGTCGAAGGGCAGGGCGCCGACATCAAGGCCCTGTGCCGCGACACCAGCGGCCGCCTGCTGGGTTATGCGCTGACCGGCAGCGCCGTGATGGAAAAACTGGCGTTGAACAAAGAACTTCCGCCTTTGCTGGCATAAATACCGGTCGTTCTGTCGGAATAACCCTGTTTTTCACCCTAGAAAGGTCGCCGCGAGACTGGCGCGGCGTCCGAGGGCATGCCATCCTCACTCCCGTCTGCCGCAGAGTAGAGCCTGCGGCGCCTTGGGCGCTGCTCCACTAGAGAGCAGCACGGACATAACAACAAAAAACCGTCAAAGAGGCTTCACTTATGCGTAAACCAGAACTCGCAGCCGCCATCGCTGAAAAAGCGGACCTCACCAAAGAACAGGCCAGTCGCGTCCTCAACGCCGTTCTCGAAGAAATCACCGGCGCCCTGCACCGCAAGGACAGCGTCACCCTGGTTGGCTTCGGCACCTTCCTGCAACGCCACCGCGGCGCCCGCACCGGCAAAAACCCACAAACCGGTGAGCCGGTGAAAATCAAGGCCAGTAATACCGTTGCGTTCAAGCCGGGCAAGTCGCTCAAAGACAGCGTCAACCCGTAATAGCGGTATCGTCTCGAAGGGGGCGGGGTGGTAGAAAAAGTGGGCACGCCGACTGGGTTGGGTGCCCATTTTTTGTGCGCGTGGCAAAGCGATTGAGGCGCAAGGAAGGTGCTGACGGCTTATAGGGTTATGAGTGGTAGGCGTGCAGCGTCTATTAATACGTGTAAAGGGCGATTATTGAAACGGTGGAACTTAACTGTTACGGGGTGCCACGTATAAGTCGAGGTTGCAGGGACGCGCTCAAGACTATTTTCAAGAGGTGTCTCAATGAAACTTACCAATGAAACTTATCTCCCCCCAATCGCTCCGTTACCTCAGACAACCGTGCCAGGCAACTCCGCGCCATTGACGTCGGGTAATGGGCCGCAAACGGCTGACCACTCCAAGATTGTATATGGTTCGAGCGCGGGTAACGGAGGGGGCATTGAATATCCTACGGCAAGTAATGAGAAGGTGGGGGCTGCGGAATTAAGTGGTGCTAAGGGCGCCAGCACCTCTAGGAGGAGCCCGACAAGAATACGCGGAGGTAACGGAGGTAACGGGATTAACGGAAATAACGGAGTTAACGGAAATAACGGAGGTAGCGGAAATAACGGAGGTAGCGGAAATAACGGAAGTAATGGAGGGGGATCTAATTCAGGTTCCGGTACTCCGTCAAATAAAGGGACGGTGGGAGGGGCTCGTCCAGGTTCTGGGTCACAGACAAAGCCAAAAGTTGGGTCGGCTGGTATTAAGGATTCGTTAAAAAATACGCAAGATATTAGCAATTTGCACAATAAAAATGGGTTCAAATCGCTCTCTTCTGAACTTGCGGCCAACGCGCGCAGCTCCCTTATAAGTGGGGGGGTAAGCTCACTGGTTAATATCCCCTTGAGCGTGGGGGAACAGCTAGCCTCCAAAGCCATCTTGGATAGAATTCAAGCGCAAGCGGCAATGCCAGGTGCGGAAAAAAAGAACGCGGACGGCACGACCACAACCGTAGATCCGGCCGCGACAGAAAAGCAAAAAATAGACGCGCGCCTCGAAGAAAGTGAAATAAAAACAGAGACGATGGCCAACCAAATCATTTCTATTAACGAAGGGCCTGAGGCTAAGGCCGTTGGTAAACGGGCTGATGCACCAACGGACACAAGCGGGCGTTTAGGCAGTCTTGAAAAAAACATGAATGGCATAGAAACCCAGATGCAAGACCTGGGTAAACGATACGGAGTTATTTACACACCGTATGAAGCGCCTAAATCGTCAGACGCGCCGACTGACAAGTCTCGAATGGATACTATTGAACAGCGCTACACGCACATGAACAGAATGCTCAAGAGACTGGTAAAGAACGCGGAGGCTGATGTAGAGGATAGTTGATAAACGCTCGATTCAAGATTGGACAGTGGCGGACTTTTTAGGCCCGTCCGCCCTTTCCGTCAAATTTTGATAGCGGTGCGGTCTCGAAGGATGGCGGGTCGGTAGGAAAAATGGGCATGCTGACTGGGTTGGGTGCCCATTTTTGGTGGGACGGGACCTGGGAATCGCCCTCGGCTTGATTGTTGTGGCGCATTACCCGAGTATTTGCGCTTTCCCGAGTCACTCACATCCATGGAAAGCGATCACTGTGACCTTCTACAGAATTCAAGAAGCGGACCTCGACATCCCTGATACCTGGCAGGACCAGAGTATCAATATCTTCAAGCTGCCTGCCGTTGGCGGCGCCAAGGAAGCCAGTTTTGTCATCAGTCGTGATGCCTCCCAAGGCGACGCGATCTTTGCGGATTACGTCGACAAACAAGTGAAGAGCGCAGAGCAGCAATTGCCTGAGTTCAAGTTGGTCCAGCGTTGGGACACGGTGCTGCATGCCCATGCCGCCACACTGCTGGATTACACTTGGAAGCGTGAGGGGCGCGAACTGATGTTGCGCCAGATGTTTATCGAACGAAAACCGGCTGTGCTGATTACCACATTGACGACCACGCCGAGTGACCTGGTTCATCACGAGACCGCCTGGAAAATTGCCATGAGCAGCCTCAAACCCCTTGTGTCAGGCACCTGATTCGCACACGGCCGGTATAACCAATACGGTAGATTGACGCAATGGATGCGCAAGCAGCAGCCCGCCTGGGTGATGAAATAGCCCACGGATTTGGCGTCGCCGCAATGCTGGCGGGCGCAGTGGCAGGAGCATTGATTGGTGCCGCAGTCATCGCTGCTACAGTTGCTACAGTTGCTACCGGCGGAGTGGCGGTGGCAATCATGGCCGGCTCGATTGCGGCGGGTGGACTGTCGATGTTCCAGGTGGTCAAGGGCCTGAGCACTATCTTCAGCCTACCTGAGCCCACCACCGGCAAGCTGATGTTGGGCAGTTTCAACGTCTATATCAACGGCCTCAATGCGATGCGCGCCGGCGAAGACATTGCCTCGTCCTGCACTGGGCTGCCGATGAATCACCCGATGTGGCCCTTCCCGGTGTTGATCGCCGAAGGCAGCGCCACCGTGTTTATCAACGGCAAGCCGGCGGCCCGCCTGCACAGCAAAATGGTGTGCGGTGCCCATATCAAGAGCGGCAGCCCAAATACCTTTATCGGCGGGCCAACCGTCTCGGTAGCCTTTGTGCTGGATATCGAGGGCTGGATGCATTCTGGGCTGGAACTTGTGGGGCTGCTTGCGGCAGGCGCTGGTTTGGTTATGGCCGCTATGGTGGGGTTGGCTGTTCTGGTTGAAGTCGTGATTGTCGGTGGTTTGGTGTTGGGAGGCATGGCACTTATCGGCGATCTTGGCGACCGGCTGGGACCGGGTTACCGTGACTTGTTGCAGGGGATCGCTGGTTTGGCACTGCTGGGCGCAAGCCCAAGATTGGCGCGCAGGCCGATGACCGCCACCGAGCGAACCTTGTTGGCTCGCCAGCGACAAGAACAAATGCTCCAGGACAATACCGGTTTTAACGTCAGCCCGACCTCATGGGATAAATATCCAACGATTGGTCGGGGCGGCAGCTTTGTTTCCGATAAAAAGGGTGTCACTGATGTTATAGGTGATCTTGCAGGGCGCTCCAAAGTAACCATAAGTACAAAGAAAGCGGCAGAATTGGAGCGCGCTTTCGGTCTGGAAGATGGTTCACTGCAGGGCGGCTTTAAAGTGAGGCAGGTGGATAATATTGTTGACCGTATGCCCAGAAGTCCCTTGGAAGGAAATAAGCACTTTTTAGGGCCAGGCAAACACTTGCCAGGAGGGGCTCCAGAAATGGTTGTTGAGTCTATTCCCACAAAGGATGCAAGTGGTATTAAAACGATAACTGAGGTATTTGTCAGTGACTAATGAGATGTTAAAGGCCTATGTGGAAAAAGCAGACGCCGATGCAGTGCGTGTTCGTGTGATGGATCCCAACCTGGATTCTGCTTTGCGCGCTATTGGGTTTTCGCAAACGGCAGAGCATGACGTTTACATTTTGGATGTGCTGGATGATAAACAAAAAGCTCAAGTGTTTGATGCCTTGCGTTTACTGGAAGTTGCCTTCTCGGCAGGTAAGGAATGGTGCCCTGCTGAGGTCTTTGAATACCTTCGGGATGACTTGGGTCTTCTCAGTGGTAGCTTTTGGCGAGTCGCTTGGACGGAACCTGGCCAATATCGCCTTACGAGTGTCTGATGCTACTGCTTGCCCTGCCGCGCGGTAGATTTACCGTTGGGCAGCGGTTTGTCCCGTTACCCTGCGTTGTCCGAATATTTGCGATCTATCGAGTCACCTGCGACAAGTCTTTATAGAGCGTAAACCCGCCGTTTTGATCACGATATTGACAACTACCTCCGATGATCTTGTTCATCATGAGAAGGCTTGGAGGATTGTCATGAATTCGCTGAAACCGCGGGTTTCCGATATTTGATCAGGTGATGTGTTCTGCGTAGATACAACACGAGTGGATCAAGAAGGTAGAGGTACGCGATGGATGCGCAGGCGGCAGCACGCTTGGGTGATGAAATAGCCCACGGTTTTGGGGTCATGTCGATGATCGCCGGCGCTGTGGCCGGCGCATTGATTGGAGCTGCAGTCATCGCTGCTACCGTTGCCACAGGTGGGGTGGCGGTGGCGATCATGGCAGGCTCGATCGCTGCGGGCGGTTTGTCGATGTTCCAAATCGTCAAAGGTCTAAATACCCTTTTCAACCTGCCCGAACCTACCACGGGGACGTTGTTGAAGGGCAGTTTCAATGTCTATATCAATGGCCTCAATGCGATGCGAGCGGGAGAGGACATCGCCTCGTCCTGTACCGGTTTTCCGATGAGTCACCCAATGTGGCCGTTTCCGGTATTGATCGCCGAAGGCAGTGCCACGGTCTTTATCAACGGCAAGCCGGCGGCCCGCTTGCATAGCAAAATGGTCTGCGGTGCGCATATCAAGAGTGGCAGCCCCAATACGTTTATCGGTGGGCCGACAGTTTCGGTTGCGTTTGTTCTTGATATCGAAGGTTGGATGCACACTGGATTTGAAGCGCTCGGCATCGTGGCCATGGGCGGAGCTGCAATTCTTGCGGCGATGGCAGGCTTTGCCGCCTTGGTCGGGTTTGTGGTGATCGGTGGTGCAATGATGGGTGGCATGGCCTTACTCGGGGACCTGGGGGATCGCCTTGGGCCTGGCTATCGGGACTTGTTGCAAGGCGTCGCCGGGATGGCGCTTTTGGGACTTGGCCCGAAAATGGCGAAAATCGGTACGTCCCCCAAAGTGAGGTACAAACCGGGTTTTACGCAAGACGATATTCTGGCGATTCCTCGATCCAGCCGGCCGAATCCCGCCGATTACCTTGAAGCCTCCTATATCTCTAAGCATCTGAAGGTCTTCCAGGATGAAGGGGGGGCTTTCCTGTTCACCCCGGACGATATCGCCAATCCGATGTATGCGACCTTTAGCCCATCCAAGTACGTTATGGCCAAGTCAGATTTGCATGGTGTGGTTGGCGAATTTAAAAAGACGGGCGATATATCAGTATTGGAGTCGGCCCTCGGCTATGACCCGGGCACTTTTGCCGGCAAGGAGATTTATATGATGAACCTGGATAACCCCAAGGTGATCATGCCCACCGGTAATGAGCGTGGGGTCAATTCGTTATGGCGTCCCGGCGGACGGACCTACCCTGGTGGCATGCGAGAAGCGGTAATGGACAATGTGGGCATTCCACACGGTAATGACATTAATATTCTGCTCGCGAACCCTGATGTAGTGAGACTTCAATGAGTGCCAATCTAGACAACGTACTGCTACTGGCCCTGGCGAATGACGAATTAGACAAATTCCTCGTGGGGGAGCCGTTCTACTTCCAGGAAGCCAAAAGCGATAACGATGAGCCGCAGAATATCGTCGCAGCGTTCGATCTGCTGCTGCTGCGTTACTGGCAGCAGACCCACGATCCCCTGTTTCCCGCGCGCTTTGTGGCGGCTTTGCTGAAAATTCTGGCGACTTACCCTGATCGTAATCGGGCGATCTATGCGGCGGCGGTTTGGGTCTGGTACTACCGTTTTTGTCTGAGCAAAAAGCACGCACAACCACAAGGTCTTTATGCCGGGTTGTTCGAAATCGACATGAGTGCCGTTGCACTAGCGCTTCAGGCGCAACTTGAAGCCAACAAGGCAGCACTTGTCGTTGATACACGTTGGGCGGGCGCTGCCTGGAACAGTCAGCACGGTCTATGGGATCCGTTGATGCGTACCGCTCTGGTTGTAAGGGACAAACTCGGCGGGCCAGATTTTGTGCCTTTTAATATCTGAGGCACGAAAGATATTTGTGGAAAGAGCAGATGCTGATTCAATTGCGGGACATTATTGTAAGACGTGAGTATAGGTTCACTTTAGGCGTTGAAGAAATTTCAGGCCGATTCTACGTATCGATTCCAGTCAGCAATGGCATGGCCGACTACGAGGAATATTATGAAATTGACCGGGCGACTTTTGACCTTTCAGCCATGCCCCAGAGGCTGCGCTACCATTTGTGAACCATTGCCGCCAGCGTGAACTGGATGAGTTTTTGATTATCCCACCGGGTACAGATCGTGGTACGGCGATCTGATGTTTTGATAAGGCATTCATTGAGACGATGTGTTGCTTGCCCACGCTAGTGTGCTGTCTCTGAAATAAGGTTCTAACCTAAGCTATGCTTCTGTGGTCAGTCAGTGCTCGGATTATGTCCGCCACGGCACCGTCACCTTGTTCACCGCGCTGGATTATCTTCAGGGGCATTTGATCAGCAGCATTGAGCGCCAACATCGGCATCAGGAGTGGCTGGAGTTTCTCAAGAAGATCAATCGAGAAACGCCCAAGCATCTTCAGTTGCATTTGATCGTCGACAACTATGCCACGCACAAGCATCCAAAAGTGAAGGCGTGGCTTGAGAAGCACAAACGCTTCCACATGCATTTCACCCCGACATCCAGCTCGTGGATGAACATGGTTGAACGCTTCTTTCGCGATATCACGGTCTACCTGCGTGATGGCAGTTTCAGTTCAGTTCGCGAACTGGAAAGCTCGATCACCACGTTCCTGGCACTGCGTAATGCGCAGCCGACTCGCTACGTCTGGAACGCCAAGGTGGAAGATATTTTGAACAAGATACAGCGAGCCCGTGAGGCAATGACCTCACAGACATGAGAAGCTTTATTTGTGAGACAGCACCCTAGAGGTGATCATGAAATTTCAGGATGTTTTTGTAAGTCGGGAACACATGTTTTCCGTGGGAATCGAAAAGGAATCGGGTCGTTTTTACGTATCCATACCGGTCAGTAACGGTATGGTCGATTACGAGGAATATTATGAAATTGATCGGGCAACTTTTGAACTGTTCAAGCGTGACCCGGACGCTGCTCTACCGTTCGTTATACGTTGCCGCAAGCGCGAGTTGGATGAGCTGTTGCTGATTCAGCCGGGAACGAACCGAGGCACGGCGATCTGACGTTTCAACATCGTCTACCCACACTTCTGAAAGGATCTGTGGAAAGGAGCGCTGACGCGCTCGGCAGGTTGTTGGGTGATGACACTTACAATGCGGTAGCGGCGAAAGCCAATGTCGAAGGTGGGCTGGGCCACAAGTACTATGAGGAGTGGCGAGTGCTGGACCCAAACAGTGCCGAAGCAAAAGCCATTGCCAATCAGAGCAAAGCCTATTACGACGCGATAAGGGGGAGCAGTGGCAATTGATTTTGAAGCGTTTTTGACCCGGGATGTTTTCATCGACTACAACTTCGAAGAAGTCATGTATCGCTGGGATCACCGAGAGAAAAAAATATACGTCAAGTTCTATGGCGCACAAGAACGTACTGAACCGGTTGTTCCTGACCATCGTCTGTATCGGGAAGCGTTGTGCTCGGGCCGGGAAATCACTCGTGAGCAATATGAAAAAGGATTTCCACGTCAATGAGTATTCTCGACGCCGTCATTGCGCTGGCCTGTCGTGTTCATGCAGGGCAGGTGGATAAGTCTGGCAAGCCTTACATTCTGCACCCGCTGCGCTTGATGTTGAAATTCGAGACATTGGACGAGCAGGTTGTCAGCGTTCTGCATGATGTTGTCGAAGACAGTAATGTCACCCTGGATGAATTAAGACAATTAGGCCTCAGCGAGCACGTGATACATGCCATCGACTGTCTCTCAAAGCGTCCCGGCGAAGTCTACGAAGACTTTATCGCGAGGATTTGGCCTGATGAGTTGGCGCGCAAGGTGAAAATCGAAGACATCCGGGACAACCTCAACCTCACGCGATTGCCCACGCTAGAGACCAAGGACCTGGAACGGATCGCCAAGTATCACAAGGCGCTGCGGTATCTTTTGCTGTCGACTTGATCAACTGGGCAGGCGCTCTGTCTGCCTTGTCAGCGTTTGGGAAAGAAGGCTTTCACCGCTGCATCAATAACGCTTTTGATGCCTTTACCCTTGTTATCCACGGCACAAGCATTACCCGCATTGAGGTCCAGCCGGCCGCCTGTATCAATATTGCCGTTACCACTGGCGTAAATATTGAACGCGGTACCCGAGATGTTGATCTCGCCACTGGCATTGAACTCCAGCACGCTCTTTCCACAGACCAGCCGAATTTGCGATCCTGCCTCGATCAGGTATTGGGTGTTGATACTGTCGCTCTTGGCCCCGCCGACATGCAAAGCATCGTTAGCCAACACCGCGCGCAGGCGGTCATTGCCGATTCTGACCATCTCGTTGTGATCCACAGTGCTGTGGCGGTCGTGACCCACCCAATGGCCTTCGTCATTTTCTACGGCAATATCCTGATTACGCTCCGCGTGGATATAGAGTTGCTCGGCGCCTTTTTTGTCCTCCATGCGTATTTCGTTGAAGTTGGCGGGTGAGCCGCCCTTGCTGGAGCGGCTTTTCATACCACTTTGTGTGGCGTTTTCGGGCAGTTTGTAGGGCACTGTCTGCTCCGCGTTATACACCCGCCCAGTAATGATCGGCCGGTCCGGGTCGCCTT
>ERZ1463034.87-NODE-87-length-30366-cov-27.063838_pt1 | contig 30366 bp, 29 predicted proteins | sample MGYA00564480_ERZ1463034 | MGnify/ENA primary metagenome ERZ1463034 (study PRJEB39244, sample SAMEA3635122) | Helicobacter pylori | study: EMG produced TPA metagenomics assembly of PRJEB11511 data set (Assembly of a 5300-year-old Helicobacter pylori...
TTCAAATCTGACCGCCAGAGCCCTCCAGCCCCGCATAGGACGGTTCGCATAATATCCCAGACGTTATGGTAGCTTTGCCGTCGTGATCGACGAATCTGGCGTCGGGATAATCGCGCAGCCCCCGGCGCCGGATTTAGCCATAACGTCCATTATGCGAGGCCACTTACTTTCCCCGGGCAACACGTCCGAAGGACATTAGGCGCGCCCCGTTTCTTCACCTGGTCATTGCACCTGGTGCGCCGATACCCGGCAACGCCGGCCGGTTTCACGGCCAATAAAAACCCCAAGCGATCGCCTAATCACTGAGGGTTTTTGTCGCGTTCCAACCTCGCCAGATCGCCGCCAAGCCTACTTCGCGCATTGTTCACCCAAAGCTTTCGCCTCGGTTTATCTGCGTAGCCTGCACGGTCCCGTGACGCTTAGCACTACATCAGGACAGGTCCCGGCAGGTCTGATTTCTTAGCGCGCTTTATTTTTGAGCAAAATCACTACTGGGTCGTCGTCTCGCATGCAGCTTGCTGCTGCTCCGATTTTGTTCATTAGGTCTAGGTACTTGTCTGCGGCTTCGTTGCATTCTTGCTCGCTCACGAAGGCTCCCATAGTCGTGCTCAGACTCATGTTCAGTCCGATGAATAGGATCCAGTGCATTTTGCTTCCTTGCTTCCTTGCTTCCTTGCTTCCTTGCTTCCTTGCTTCTCAGATTTTCGGAGCGGAGCGGGTGGGGGTGCTGTTACACCCCCACTTTACCGCAAAACTCTTCGGACTCCGCACTGAGCAGCCTATTAATGCCTTTAAAATCAAGCATTTCTATTCCCACCAGCATCCCACACTCTGTATTTCTCTGAAATTACTTTGCAATTACAAAATTACTATGTACTATCAATGAAATTACATTGTAACTACAAAATAGGTCTTGTATGTCGGATCAGGATATTGAAAAGCTCGGTTCCTTTCGTTCTCATGCTGAAGCCGTTCAGGCTAAACAGGATGTTTTGAAGGGTAATCTTGCACTTCGTAATGTAAGTGACGATCTTGATTCAACTCTCAACTTCAGAGTTAATTCAGGACTTAAGGCTGAATTTGATAAGTTATGTCGTGAGAATCATTCGACTATTGCGCGTGAACTTAAGCGGTTTATGACTGCTGCTATCCGTTCTGGGAAAGTTTTATAAGTTTCGGCAACTCTGCCGATAATGCAGGCGAGGGGAGCGCTAACTCCCCTTGTCTGCTCACCATTACCGATCTGGAGGATCACCAATGGCTTCTATCAATTCTACTCAAACCACGGCTGCTCAGGTTCTGCGGCCATTTGATGCTGCGGGACAGTTTTTGTTTCAAAGTGAAAAAATATCATGTTCTGACGCTTCGAAAGCTTCGTTTGATCCACTTAATTTGGTTGGGAAGCTTGTTTCTTTTCATCAGTACATTCCTGCCTTTGATGAAGAACCATCTTCTGTCTGTCGTTTTGATGCACTGGTACTAGGTTTTAGCCTTGGAATATCGACCTATAACCTTAAAGATTCGCTGTACTTGTGGCAGGTGGGATATGACTACCGAGAGTTTGTTGACGTGTCGCTTTTAACAGTCGTTTCTGTTTTGTCTGTCGACTGAAGCATTCAGCGAATGAGTGTCAGCTCGCTGACAGCATCGCTGAGTGCTTTTGCGTTAGCGTTGAGTGACGGTGACAAGCGGCTCGGTTCAGAGCGCGGAACCGTCACGCCAAGCGTTTTCGTTGATAACGGCTTAGTACGTGTTTGCTAAGCGTCAAATCAGCAGCACTGGGCGTACAGGCGAACCCTTAGGGGTTCGCATAATGTATATTATGTTAAATCACGTATTACTCTAAAGTTGCGCATATGTCACCAGTGGGTAAAAACCGGAGTTTGCCTCGAATTACCAGAATCCAACCAACTCAACGAGTTCCGCGCCCTACCTTCTTGGCTTTCGAGGTTTTCCAAGGCTGTAGTCAACGATTCCTCAGATTTGAAAACAAGACTGCTAATCCTCACTTCAAGCCACCAACTATTTCCGCTTAAGCCTCGTCTGACACTCGCCAATGTGGTCTTTGTCGTCCTTATCACTTGAGTGTACGCTTCCTATGAAGAACTGACTGACCGTTCAGCGCTTGCGGTTTCCATGAGTAAGCTGGGCGACGCAATGCACCTAGCCGCTGCAGCGCGTGTCTACGGCATCCACTCCGTCATGAGTCCTCACGATGAATTCCTCCATGACGTTTTAGGCACGCTGCGCTGACCTGGCTGCCGTGACTTGTTTGCTTGGCTAACCCAGCTCACCCGGTCGGTCGCTCAGTTTCCGCTCAGTTCAAAGCGGTCAACATGTTTGCATAGGACTTATAATCCATGGCTGAGCCCACAGTTCCTTATCCTCTGTTCCCACCCCTGGGTCTACTCAACGACCATGCTGAAGTCGAACATCCCATAAACCTGGAAGTTCGGCGCCGCTTGGAGGCAGTTCCCGAGCATCTGAATTCGCTCAACGCCTGGCAAACGGGCATGGGCTTTCTCATAAAGCAATCTCGACGGCCTGGATTCCAAGACCGCCACTACAAGGTGCTTTGCCCGATCGTAGAGTCGATGATGCACTGGAGTTGGTCAATCCGAGGGAAAGCCTTGGATGATTGGAACAGCGCCGACGCAAGAGCTTTTATAGAGTTCATCATGAGACCGCCAATTGCTTGGGTAACGACGCCAGGCTGTAGTCGGTACTCCAAAAAGACCCGGGGAAACTTCGCAGGCAAACCTCTCGATCCGCTATGGCGTCCGATCATCCGACAGACTCTCTCGGGCGATGATCCAGGTCTGAGTTCTAAACACCATCGGAACTGGTTCATTACGCATGGACGGGAGTATTTCGCTTTTACTGATTCGCTGCCAGGTTCCAAATCGCTCGCCGACACCCACGACAACACTGGCGCCGGTACCGAGACTGCAAATCCTTTTCGGGACTTATTACCGAAAGACTTCGAAGCCCGCGCAGAAAATCGCCGGACAATCTTCACGTTGGAACAACTCTCCGACCTGATGGGGATTGCGGAGTCGCTTACAAACTACAGTGAGAAATCGGAACCGTTTTTGTTCATCGTCGCAGCGGCCGTCCACTCCGACATTCCCATGCGGGCGCTCGGTGCCACGCAGACCATCAAGCCAACGTTCTCTTACTTCAAACCCCGAGACTTCCAAGTATCCGATCCAGTCCAAAATCAGCCTAAAACCGAATTTGCCACCTTTTATCTGGCGTCACGGCTGGCGTTTGCCAAGGGCCCAGGGCTTTTCGAAAGTCCGCTTTACCTTGGTCGGCGGTTCCACGTTTCTGCTCAATTTCAGCCCTACTTCCAGCGCTATGCGCAATTCAGACACCAGCATGACCTATCGCTGAGTGCTCATAGCTACCTGCTTCCTTTGATGTGTGGCGTCGATGCGTATGGCTACGGCAGCCTCATCGAAAAGTTCAGCGAATTTACCACCAGCATCTTACAAGTCCTCCGCGCCAGGCCCGCATCGGCTCGGATGCACTGGAAAGGTTCGGACAAGCTTGACCCCAGTGCTTCGCTCACATTTGCCGAGCTGCGTGAATCGGCAAAGCGCGCAGGCCTGATTCCCAAGAGTTTCGTCTCGCAGGATGAAGGGAAGAAAGCCAATGTTTGGCCAGATATGGGTATTCGCCGAGACATATCGAAATCCCAGTGGTTTCAGACCCACTGAAGGTACAGAGTAGATTGTCAAAGTTAGGGAACTGGAGCGACTGGTTTGCCTCCACTACCGTGATATCCGCATCAAGGCCCTAGCACCCTCCTCTACGACGAGCGCGACGATTACTGTCAGAAACCAATATAGGGCATACTTACACTTCGCTTTATTCCAATATTGAACTTCATGAAATTCAAATAAATGAGAGTTGAAGTACTCTGATTTTAAATTCAAAATAAGAAATTGAATATTTTTTCAAATGACAGTGTAGGGTCTTCCATTTTAATTCAAAATCACGACTGCGAATCAGCGGTAACAAATTCAAAAAAACCAAAATTCAAATTCAAATTGAAAAGTGAGTCGATACTGAAGCTCGTCTCGTGCGTAGCTAACGTTTTACTCAGTGTCAAGTGTTGACGTGAATGTCTTAGACCGATGGTGGTAGTTGCAGTGATGCGAGGATGGCGATACTATCGGGTTTCCGATCAACTGTAACGGATTGAGGCGCGAGTTTCTGGGTAGGGGGTTCAAACTTCCTATAACAGCCAGAATAGGAAGTTCTCGCCAAAGGATTCGTTCTATCAAAATCTGGTAACTTGATGACTTGCACACCCCAACCAATCTTTGAATCCCATGATGACTTCGTGGATCAAGATTACAGTTTGGGTCGTTCATCCATGGATAGCGTCAACGATTTTTGGCAGCGTTCGATGCTGGGTTGATGGCCTTTGACGGGTATTTGGCCGTTCGCAGCTATCTGCGCGGTTACGCCGACAATGCCCTCACGTTCAGTATGTATCTGCGTATCTCGGACATTGCTGGCCGTGCAAACTGGAAGCCTTGTATGGGCGACTTTAGATCCGACCCCGAGGGTAACTGGTGGTTTCATGTTGTTGGCAAAGGTAACAAAGCTGCCAAAGTTGCCGTTCGTGATGATTACATCACTGATTATCTCACCCGCTACAGGCGTTTTCTGGGATTGTCCCCTATGCCCGAGTATCAGGAAAAGACGCCTCTGATCACTACGTTAAGTGGCTGATGCACGCCGGGGGGCGCCTGAAGTACGGGTTGGAGATTGCGTTTGGTGTGCCCGGCAATTTGCTGATCCTCTACATCTGAAGAGGCAAAGTTACCCTCCTCCAGGACTGGCTCATCAACTGGATGAGCTAGTCCACGTTTGTAGTCAAAATATCGTCAAACCAGTTCGCCCCTGCCGATCTAGTTTTCTGCGCTGCTCGCGCTGCATTGGTATTGCGCCAAGAGCAATCGACCCATGCCGCGCTTCTTGTTGATCGATCAGCCGACCCAGGTGTATTTCCCCTAAGAGGAGTCCTATAAGCCGCATGGCATGACTGCACAGCACCGTGATCTCGTTGGTGCTTTGATTGCCAGCAGCGCCGGATAAAGGCATCAACCGACGTGCTGAACCCGCCACCCCTGCGTTGCCAACGCAACAAGCGTACGATCACGACTCTTGCCTGTTCCCAAAGATCCGTTACGGATGGCCAGGCATAACAGGTGGGTCGGACGTGTCATCGCGACGTACATCTCCATCAGGCGCTTGCGTTGGGCGGCATTGTCGCACTTGCCACCATTCTGATTTTTCCCCAAGAGCCATGGCATAAGAGCGTGCAGGAAATGTGTGCGGTTGTACGTTTCCAGCACCAAAGTCGCCGCATGCGTTTCGCCCTTGGCGATATGGATGGAGCCTAGCTTGATGTCGACGTGGGAACCATTGTGAAGGCACCGATAGTGGTTAAGTTTTGGAGCCGACAATCCTTCCTCTGTTTCTGGTTGAGCATTAAAACCACTGCCAGTGCTCTGAGCTGTCCAGGCAAGGAACGGAGTCGCCTCGACCGCATGCGCGTTCCCTCCTCCGATCGCCGCAGCGATTCCCCTAAGTCGCGGTACAGAATGCGCCCAGCTTCCCTCCTCGATGGGCTCACCGGTGAATAAGATGTTGGTGATGAGCCTGCGATAGTTGTGCCGCTGCTCGGGGTGAGCCGCAAGAATCTCTTCCAGATGCTGATGAAGTCGACCACGTCCTCTGAAAGGGGCTGGAGGCGTAAGCAGATTGGCCAGGCGAATAATCCCCGCCGCGATGTGTTCCAGACCTTGGTGTGCGGTGCTGCCGGCAGCGGCTGCTTGTCTTCCGTAGTGGAAATGCTCGATCAAGGTGGCGGGACGGTAATTTGTCCTGCTCGCGATCGGCATATACTGATCCCAAAAATGGGGAACGGTTTTTGGAAAGTGCTTGGCCTTCATCTCCGCCGGGGCAATCAGTTTGTGAACCGCGCCCAAGGCTGTGACAGACGCTTTCGAGATGAGCGTTGCAGGCAGGTGCTGGATCACTAGTTGACCGTACGCCTCCAGGACGCCGGACGTATCGTCATCAGGGAAGACGAAAATGGTGTGCGGTGCTGCTAACTCACCTGCTTCGAACAGACGAGCACCTACCAAACCATTGGGAATGATCGGTGTGAAAGCGAATGCGCTGGCGAGCGCCGCGATTGATGCGTCAAATCGAAAGCTGTCGGCGATTGCCGCGCACCTCGCCAGGTCAGGAAAATTGTCTGCAGCGAGCGCATCATCCTGCTCGAAGATCGCCTGATTCGGATCGCCGACACGCATGACACAGATATCGGGATTATTCCGAGGGAAGATATCCCGCAGCATGGCGTTCTGTATCTCCGACGTGTCTTGCATCTCGTCGATCAGGACGCAAGGAAAGCGGTGTTGTAGCGCAGGAGCGACGGTCGGGGACTGGTCAAGGAGTGCCCTACCCAGAAGGAAGATTTCGTCGTAACAGAAATAGCCTTGTTTGGCCGCTTCTCTGAGTGCCAGTGTCGCGTATTGGTAGGATTTGGTGTGTGGCCCGCTTGGGAATTCCTCGCCAAGGGGCTCGTCGAAATTGGTGCTTTTGATGCGCAGGGACTCGAAGCTCAGGCGTTGCTGTTCCAGAAACTGCACCAGAAACGAGTAACGCCATTCACCGAGGATCCTTCGCCTCGTATTCAGCGTGAGTTCGTTATCGATCGCGGTAAGTGGATGCCCGGCGGAAAGCAGCCATGGTTTGGCGAGAAACTTACTGACAAATCCATGGATGGTGTCGATGAAATGGGGGTAGCGCAGGAGCCGTTGACCTACGTCGGTGCCGCCAAGCCGGTGCTCAATTTCCTCCCGCGCTACATTGGTGTGCGACAAGATACACAGTCCCTGTGTGGTACTCCTCCACTTGCGAGCGAGGATCGCAAGTTTTGCGACGACCAAGGTGGTTTTTCCACTGCCCGGGCATGCGGATATATCCAGCGTATCAAGCGACTTCAAAAAAAGCCTGCGAGGTTCATCCAGTTCTCTGAGCTTCATCAGGTCGCAGACCCAGTCGATATCTTCATCTGATATCGGATCAACCATCTCGCGAAATGGTGTCATTCCTGGCCGCCCGCAGTTCCACGGGCAGGCGCATCAGGCACTCGGGTCGTGGCAAACTTCAATGCAGCGAGGATGTAGGGTGGAAGCAAGGCCCTAAGCTGATCAACGTTCATGTTGCGTTGCTGCACCGCATCTTCCAGCAGCTCAGCGAGGTACTGTGCGGTGATCGCTTTCGACACGTTGCCACCGAACATTTTGTACACCCTGGACGCCAGCTCTTCCTGAGATCGAGAGGCCTCGCTGATGCTATCGAAACCGACCTTAGCCTCATGGAGCACTACTTCACGAGTCTTACGCTGCTCGTTCAAAGGGTCGTCATTCTTGGCAAGCGTTGCTGCGATATAGACCTCCTGAGCCAGTCCGAAAAACGCGAGGTCATACTCAAGCGTCCACTTGTCCGCAATGAAGGTCGCGAGGTATTGACCGTCGCCCTCGCCCAACTTGGCTCGCCGGGCCGCCAAGGCGGTCGCCTGATGCTGGGGAGTGTCTCCAAAGTGCTTCATGGCGTACCAGCGTCGCCGTGGACTCGTCCACGCAGCGTCATAGTCGTCGGCCACGAGCCCCAGAATTTTCGGTGCACAATCGGGCATAACGTCCATATCAGCGAGACATGCGGTAGGGATTTGTAGCTGCCCATTTTCCGGGGTTCGACGCTGTAGAATTTTCGCGTACCGTCGCAACCCTGTCCCACCTACGTTGACGACCGAGACGCCATGTTCTGTGAGATCCAGTCCGATTAGCGAAGCAATGGTTGGCAGCAGGATTGACTCACCATCTCCTTCTACAATGAGTAGGCCGCGTGAAAAGAACAGGTTGGCTTTTGTGACATCCAGAAACCGATCCAGGAAGCGGTAATCACCGGTGCTGAGTTGGGTGTGTCCATCCGCCAGTGAGTAAGCTCGATGCCGGTGCATGAGAACCAGGTTCTTTAGCGGAATTTTGGAGCTCAGATTTGGGCTATGGGTGGTCAAAATCACTTGGACGGGACGCTGGCCGGACTCTTCAGGCGGCTTTGCAGCCGACTCCAGAAACTGCATCAATCTGAGCTGACGCTGAGGATGCAAGTGAGCCTCGGGCTCCTCGATCAGGAGTAACGGTAGGCCTTCCCGTTCCTTACCAAGCAGCAGCAGCTCGCAGGCCATGAACAACAGGTTGTTCGAACCCAGGCCGTAGTTTCCGCGTGACGTCCCTGTATTGGTTTCTAGCAGCCCGAGCTCCAGCCGCTCCAATATCTGGCGTAATTTGGCTGCTTCAGTGGCACCCTCGGCAAAATTGATACGCCCATGCAGCTGTTCGCCGGTAAGTGAAAGCAGTTTCAAGTAATCGTCGTTGATAGCCGTTTGCGCACTGCTGACGCCTGGATGCTGATCGACCAGGTGACGAAGATAGTCTGACATCCCTGCAAGGTTTAGAGCGGCTGCGTCGCCCAAGTTCGCCGGAAGGTTCTCTGTGTCGAGACCATTTCCCTGACTGATGTCTGGGAAGTTGCTGAGAATTTGTGACAAGCGAGAGCCACGCCCTGGCGACATCTCGCGTTCAGCATCCCTGAGCGGCCTCAAATATGCTGCTGCAAGCAACTGCCGAACATTGGAGTCCAAGGTCGGGCCGGTACCATCCTTGCCCGTTCGCACGGATATATCGACCCATCGGCGAGCTGCAGCTGAGTCACTTAAACGCTTGGCGATCCAGTACACGTAGAGAGAAACGTCTTCGCCTTCATACGTCAGGAATTCAGCGAAGGCGCCCTGCTCTGCTCGTGAAAGCTGGGAGAACTGGCACACCAGTGTGACCTCGCTTTTCTGCGCTTGATCTGGGGTAATGTGAAAGTCTTCCGGCTGCAAGCGCATGAAGTCAGCGTCACGGGTCTGCAGCACATGGCGGATGGCGTCGATGACCGCTGTCTTGCCGGCATCATTCTCCCCCACCAAGGCAGTAACTCCTTCATGGAAATTGATGGAGAACGTTGGAGTGACATCACCGAACTGGCGAAAATTCTTGATAGACAGGGCAGACAGATACATCTCGCGCTCCTTGCAGACGTAGGCAGGCCTCCTGATCAGGCGACCTTTTAATTATTGGCTCGTGCTACATCAAACCACTATCGCGTAAGCAGCAGCGCACGTCGAGACCGGACTTTGATTGTGCAGACACGATGTGAAAATGGGGCGTAGGGAGCAGGCAAGTGGCCCGGGACGGCCGCCTAAAAAACAGATTAGGGAGCTCGTCGCGGTTGGCGGGGCTTTATTGGATGCTGTGAGTGCCCACCATCAATTGGGATCTAAATGACTAGCAGCCCAGGGCTGGAAATCGAAAGCGCCGCATATCAGGAGTTTCTGAGCCTTTTGGAAGCAAGGGGCGTTCGAGAAGCAGCGCATGGGCCAGGCCTTCTATAACTATTTCCGTTTGCATCGCCTCACCGATCAGACGTCCTTACATACTCTGTACGAGGCCGACGGCGATAAAGCTTTGGTCGCAATTTCTCGACTTTTCCTGATCAAGTAATTGTCAGCATTCACCCGTGGACGCCAGCCTGATCAGGCAATGGTATTCGAGTGCCCAGACCAATCCTGAGGACGGGCATGCGCTGGACAGCGCTTTACAGCATGTCTGGGTTGCCATCGAAATACTCATCTTTGCGGAGAAAGCTTCTTACGCGGTGATCGAATCAATTTTTGGGCGCCCGGGTACGGTAGGCTCTCGGTTCGAACTGATGCAGGGCAGTATTGAACGGCGGTTGAACGTTGAACAACCGCATTCCCCGCCTGTAATCTTTGATTCAGGTGCGGGTCTAGGTTGCCACCGCGAAGCACCAATGTTTTTCCTATATGCTGCATCAGGCCGCCGAGGTCTCGGCTTACTGGTCGGCGAGGTATCGGTCATTGCCGGCCATTCTCCGGACAATGACTGGAACCATCGTTAAACGGCCGGCCCTAACTATCTCGACCAGCCTCTGATGGGCGACCTGTAACATCAAATGCGCCACTTTTGAGCGTGACGGGTTTTGACCGCAAGAATTTTCAATCACAGCAATCTCCATTTCTGAGTAAGCGACCATTTGAGGCGCAAGGCGCAGGTAAAGTGATCAGGAGCGTTGCGCCCCGAAGAACTATCTTGCAGCCTCTGCCTGCATTTGCCGAAGATGTGTAAGTTCTGCGTTAGACGCGTCTAAAAGTGCCGTGACCTCAGCTGACTTTCGTTCCGCCTGAGTCGATGCATCGATGAGCGACTTTGCCTCCGTTTGAAGCCTGGCTATCTGTTCCTGCAGCATCTCCTTTGCCCCCTCTGCCCTGGCGACGACCGATTTCATCTCGTTGATTTCGCCTGCCAGGCGCTGCATGGAGTCGTCTTGTGCCGCGATAGCCTTTGATTGCTGTCGAGCCTCGCTCAACAATCGCTCGTTATCCCGATTCAACCGAGTCAGCTCATCCTGCTTGATGATCATTGTTTGCTGGAGCTGACGCAGCTCAACCTGAACCTGTTGCAGTTGGCCTTCGTGACGGCGCTGTTCCTGGTCACGCTGCTCCTTGATCGAATTTCGATAGTGCTCCAGCGCATCGCGTGCGTGGACGTGCTTTTCCTCCAGCGAGCGGATGTGCTCATCCTTCTCTTGGACGCGAAGTTCCAGATCACTGCAGTTCTGGCTAAGGCGGGCATTTCGCGTGAGTTCGGTCTGAAGACTGCTGCGGCTGGTCTGCAGTTCCGCGGACTCGGTCTCCAGGGCAACACGCTGAACATCAAACTCTCTCTGCAGGGTGGCCAGGGCCAACTGGCTGACCTCCAGCTTTGCTTCAAGTATGGCCTTGTCGTGATTGAACTGGGCCTGGGCCTGTTCGACGTAATCGCCGCCCTCCTCCATCACCCGATTTAACAGCTGCGATACCAGCTCAGTGAGCTCATCGCTGAGCCGCTCGCGCGAGGCTTCAGGGCGCGGATCGTGCGCCTCGATCTCTTTGAGATAACGATGAATCGTAGTTTTTGAGCCTGTATTACCGAGCTCAATTCGCACCGCATCGATGCTGGGGTTCTCGCCACGGGCCAGCAGCGCCTCACGGGCTTTCTGCACAATTGCCTTGTTTACACCGCCACGGGCCATTTTTGCTCCTACGATTTCGTACCGTTTTACATACCACGTAATTACGTACCATCTTAATCGAAAATTAAGACATATAAAAGCCATATTCTCTGATAAAATAATTGAGCGTTATCGCATCATAGAACTGAATTTCGCCTTTTCCGACGCTGGCAAAGGTACGTTTGCCGTGGAAGGGTCGAAATGAACAAGGCTGATCGCTACCTGCAGGCCGGTACGCGAGAAAACACCCGCAAGAGCTACCGCTCAGCCGTCGAGCACTTTGAGGTGACCTGGGGTGGATTCCTGCCGGCGACGGGAGACAGCATCGTGCGTTACCTCGCCGAGTACGCCGATCAACATGCGATCAGCACCTTGAAGCAGCGCCTGGCGGCCCTGGCCCAGTGGCACATCACCCAGGGTTTTCCCGATCCGACGAAAACGCCCACGGTGCGCCAGATGATCAAGGGCATCCGTACGCTGCATCCAACTCAGGAAAAACAGGCTGCTCCCCTGCTCCTTCGTCACCTTGAGCAGGCAGTCGGCTGGCTTGAGCGCGAGGCGACACTCGCGGCCGATCGCAATGACTTCAAAAGCGTGATGCGCTACCGTCGTGACATCGCCCTGGTATTGATTGGTTTCTGGCGCGGCTTTCGTGGCGATGAACTGGCGCGCTTGCAGGTCGAGCACACGCAAGCAGAAGCCCGCACCGGCATCACCTTCTACTTGCCGCATACCAAGGGCGATCGGCAGCACCTGGGCGCGAGCTTCCAAACGCCGGCTCTCAAGAAGCTGTGTCCGGTCGACGCTTACATTAATTGGATCACCGTGGCGGGCATTGCGCGCGGGCCGGTGTTCAGAAAGCTCGATCGCTGGGGCAATCTGGCGGACGAAGGTCTCAACGCCAACAGCCTGATACCGATGCTGCGGCGGATCTTCCGGCAGGCGGGTGTGCCAGCAGATATGTACAGCAGTCACTCAATGCGCAGAGGGTTTGCTACATGGGCGACTGCTAATGGCTGGGATATCAAGTCGCTGATGAGTTATGTGGGCTGGAAGGACATAAAGTCGGCGATTAGATACGTCGATTCTAGCTCCTCGTTTGGAGAGTTGGCAGTAGGATCCTCTCCGCCGCGCCTAGCGGAAGCCTAAGTCGCACTGATTCGCATGATCACGATCAGTTGATGGTGCTTTGTGCCTGTCCTGGTCATTGAGACACCCGCTCGCTATCTGCTGGCCTAATACACCGAAAAATGCTGACTGTGGCGCTACGCCTAGAACGCTTCGATTTCACCTTTTTGGGCATGCGCCTAAAAAGATCGAGTAGAGTGAGAATGGATGAAACGAGAGCCGAACCTAAACGCGTCCCCAGTACTTCCCATCTGGTACAGCGCCACAGAAATACCTCCAGGAATCACTGCGTAGGCAGTAGAGCCGACGTCCGTGCAGTGCGCTCGAATGTTGTTAGGCGCGGCAGCACCTGACAACATGGCGTTTTGTAATTGGGATCGGACGACACGGAAAGCAAACCAGCAGCTACCCCCACCAAGGAGCATATCAAGGAAATGCTGGCCTTCCGAGGGGCGTCAGGCCGTCACTCCTTCTCTCTAGATGAAGCGCTCAAATGGTGTGAGACGCATCATCCGGAGATTCACAAAAACCGTTTCACTACCTTTCTTCGTGAGGCAGCAGCCAATCGCAAACGGCCTACACGAGGGGCGCCAGTCGCTGATCTGCTCTGGCAGCTTACCCCCAATCTGTTCATAAACTACGATCCCGCAACAGATCCCGTCCCTGGAAGCACACAAGCTGCAGCCTGGGTGGTTCAGCTTGCCCTGCAAGAGCGGGACGACGTGGAGCGGGCAGACATTTTGCGTCCGTACTGCGCGCACCTGGTAGCAGCGATAGACGCGCTGAAAGCCTCTGATGAGAAGCTGCAGGCAAAAGCCGAAGGCCTGGCTGGCCGCACTGATACGTTCAAACCACATGGCGGGATTTTTTTTCAAAAGTCTCAGAGCTCAGTGCCGCATGCTACTTTGAGGCAACCTATCCGAAAGGTTTCCATAACCATGTAGAGAACCCCAACATCGAGACAGCGGGGCGCGCAAAGAACTTTGATTTTTCTTTTTCTTGCCGAGGGCATGCGCTTTAACGTCGAAGTGAAGGCTTTTTCCAAACCCTACAACAAGGACAGCGCAGGCGGGACGAAGTACTTTCTTCCGGAAAGCGTCAAGCAGCAGCTACACGATCGCGGGGTCGAAATAATACCGAATCTATCTCCGACTATCGGGAGCGAAGGGATTCGAATAGCCATCGCCTTGAACCTGGCTGCCTCGTATGCCGAACCTGTTCGACGCCACTATCCATCCATGGATGCTTACGGCTTTAGCTTCGCGATTGGTGCCATGAAACCAGAACCCTTCCTATACCGAGCTACCTGTGAGCTGCTCGGGGCTGATACCGACGATTATTTTGGAAACAAGCAGGTGCTGATGATTGGTGATTCAGAAAAATGCGATCGTGATGGGCCCCCGCATGTTAGGCATACGTGGATTCCTTCTGAACCGAAATGGCGGGCAGGATTTCAGCAGCCTCGCGGAATTCGCGGATACCGTACTGACGGGTGATGGTCAGAGCTCAGACTGACCAATGGGCAGGCGCCTACCCAAGCAGGCCTCCCCAAGGCTTTGGGAATCTTGACCGTTCAAGTCCCCAAGTCTCCGCCTTAGTCCTAGAAAGAAGGCCTTAGTTGGCCTCCTCTTTCGAAACATCATCGGGCTCCGAATTTTTCTGATCCGGATCGACAGGAGCCGTCTCGCGATCAGGTAGCATCAGCTCTCTCAGCAACCCTTTGAAGTCTGTTTTCTTCGCAAAGGCCTGGAACAGTTTTGGTGCAGTTTTGCTGAGTTTTGCCACTGCGACAGCCATGGCTTTACGAAGCTCCTGTGAGTAGTTGTAGGCTGAGATTTGCCCTGCTCTGTTATCCAGATACCTCAGCGCAGGCAGTGATCCATCCGGGCTCTCGCTCAAGTAATCCAAAATGCCCATGAGTTTGCCAACCTCCAAAGTGCTCGATGGCTGGACGTCTACGATCAGGTCGCCAAACGTCTCAAGCACCCAGGCGACCTGGCCACTCACGCTGCCATCGGAATAGATCAGCGTCCTGATGTCCGCGCCCAAGAGATTCTTCTGACTTTGATCGAGTGTGCTAATTACCGTTTGGATAGTAGCTACACCATTTTTGTCGATGCTGAAGCCCGGCGCACTCACCTTGTCTCTCAGAATACCGACGATCGCCTTGCGCACCGAAGACGCTAGCTGAAACCCGTTTTTTGTCTTGAGCATGTCGATCAGGGCAGCATGATTAGGACTGGCACTGCGCAGGATATCTGCCCACTCCTGCTCACTGCGCTCTTGAGATCCGTAGTATTCGAGAGCCGTGGATTTAGGCACCGCGTACTGTTGATCGGGGCTGACCGCAATCCGACGAACAAAGTCGTCATCCATCGCTTCAACTGATTTGAACGTGACGGACATGTGACGCTGCCAGCCATTTAGCCAATCAAACAGCTGCTGGGTGCTTACCCCATGAGGTTTAACAGCAGAAGTGATCTCTGTAAATTTTCCGCTGATATCGCCATGGTGAGGGCTCAAGATCGCGTCTGCTGTGACTGCCCAAGCAAATGCTCTGGCGATGCACTGCTCAATCTCTTTCTGCTTAAAGCCGGATGTCAGCGGCTCTGAAGAGGCTCCAGATCTGAAAAACAGTTTGAACACATCACTGTCCACAACCGAATCCAGCGCTTCGATCTTGGCCAGCTCTGGGTACTTCTTCGCCGCTAACAAAATTGCAGCAACAGCTGCATTCTGGCTACTCGTCCGCCCTGTAAAGGGCAGAGCCACCAAGGTCGCCAGAATCGACTCGCTCACCTCACGATGAAGCGCAAAGGCGAATAGTGCGCCATTGTCTGCCGGGTTACTCATGAAAGTTGTGGTAACGGCCGTCAGTTCGGCGTCACTGAGTTTCCCGATGGGCTCCTGACCTGATTTTTTATCGGAGTACGCAAACTCCAACAGATACTCGCGCTGCTTTTCTGTCAGAGCGATTATTGGTGCCGGCGTCCCAGGGCCGCTGGCGAGGTGTTGCAAGATGCTGGCATTGCCGTGTTTGCTGAAGTCGAAGTGCGAGGGATCAATCACCCTGAGCTCGTCCGCCTCAGCCACGACGTGAATGAAGTACGCGGCGTTGTTCGTTGTCACGTTAGCAAGACTCGAACCCAATGCATCAAGGCAGCAGTCGTACTCGACGAGCTTGGCCAGATGACTACTGAGTTCTTCAGCCAACACTGGCTCGTTCGCAGCCTTTCTGACAACCGCATCAAGATTTTTTTTCAATCCGGCAAAGCCATCGGTACTCAGCCCGGCTTGCCGACATGTCTTCAGGGCGTCGTAGAAAGCATGGGCATCTTCACCGGGCTCGCCAACAAAGGCTTGCGTCTCGGTATTGATAATCGACGCCACCAGATTCAGGCTTTTCTCATCCAGCGTCTTAGCAGCCAGGGCGATCGTCTTGATGAGATCAGCCTCATAGCCGCCGTTGGACAGATATCGCTTAAGTGCGTCCCGAAATCCAAATGCGGTGACCAGCGACGCGAAGCGCTCGCCATTCTGCTCTTGGACTGCGAGGCTCAAAGGCTCATCAATCAGCTCAGCTATCGCGATGTCGCTGGAAGTGAGGAAATGAATCTGAAGGAACTGTATTTGCCAGCCACCTTCAATGCCCGAACCAACGACTGCCCCCAAGAGCTGCTGAGTCGCCAGAACGTCTTTGTTGTCGAGGTCTTCACTCGCTTTTTTGTAAGCATCAGAAAACCCACCCGCCCTGATGACTTCCTGTAGCGGGTGGTCATTGTATTTACACAGCAGCAAGTGAGCAGCGATGGACACAAGGTTTATGTCACCCCCAAGTGTCAGCGACGTCGTGGCGATATCGTTGATGAACCGCTTTTGCAAACGAGGCGTTACAAGCTTGCTCGCCATGGGGCTATGGCGTTGCAGCAGGAGCGCGCATTTCTCGGCAACGTCCCGGTCACCTTCCGGATACGTATTCTCCCACAACTTGTAAAAACCATCCTTCCAGCCTGCGGTGATGATCGGTGGTGCTCGAAAAACCACAGGAAATTTTTTGGCAATAAAATCTCTGGAATCGTAGGTGCGATCCTGATCGGCACCTAAGTATTGGGCCACCTTGTTCGAGCAAAAAGGCACGATGGTCGTCAGGTTGTTTTCTGCTGATACCCAGGTAAAGATTTCAAGATCGCTCCACACCGAACGCAGGCTGTCCTTGGGCAATCTGTCTAGGTTGTCCAGGATGACGACGTAATGAGTGTCCATGAAGAGCTTGAGGTCGGCTTCAAGCGCGCGTTTGAGGTCAAGAGGTGTCACCTCTTTCGCGACCTGGATTTTTTCCGTAATGGTGTCATCAGAGCCACCTTTAAACAGATGAAAAATGCTCCACGGCTGATCACCGACCTTAGTACCTTTCAGCTGCCACCATGCACATCCCAAGGTGATCAGCGGACTCAGCAGTGAGAGTACGTGAAGCACATAAATCCACACAGGTACTGGAGTCTTGAGCTTTGTGAGGGCGAACAACTCTCGGAACGAACTGGAGGAGAAGAATAGCGTGACAATCAAGAGCAGTGCCCAGGCGCTGACCCTGCTGGTGGTGTTCTTGGTGTACGTGAAGTGGCGCCCAAGTGCTTTGTCACGGCTATCGCGCAATTCTGTTTTGATTCGTTCGTCCGTGCCTGCAGTTTCTACAAGCTCCTCCGTGAAGAGCTCAATGAAATTGCTCTTGATAGAGCCCTGATAATTTTGCTCACAATCGAAAAAAAAGACTTTGTATTTTGAGTCCAGCCCGCGCAGCTTGAGATCGAGCATTTTAAGAATGGAGCTTTTGCCCGAACCAAATTCGCCATCGAGGCCTATGACGCGTGAATTTTGGTCATCGGCGACATAATTGCAGATCGCAGTCGCGACCTTGTCATGGCTTCCGCCGGGAAACACGTCCAGCTCGGACGGCTGTTCGCTCTGGAAAGAGATACGTGACATTGGAAATCCCTTTGATGTGAATCAGGCCCAAAGAAAGCACAATACCATCATCTTAAATATTCCGCGTTTGCAGTCTCGGAAGACGAGATTCACCGGGGTCGTGGCCATACCTCCCCTTACTTCCCCGCCTTCCCTGCCAAGTAAGATCCGGCAGGCGATGACTCCCATCCTGATCGACCTTCCGCAGCCAAAGTCCAGCGCGGTACGAGCAGCGTTTCTGGAACTGGCCAAGCTACTGGGCATCAGAGTGGCCGCTATCCGCGACAACGACGGCGACTATCAGCAAAACTGCGTTGAAAATTACAAAGGCTATGTTTCCGACGGCGCAAAGATTTTTGCTGATGGCGATATCACCCGCTCGACCTTCGAGATCGGTTTTTACCAAGATAACCGGGCTGCCTGTGATGACCTGTTTGCCGCCAGCCGCAAGAAGCTTACCGTTCAGGAGTACATGCTGAAAAATAAGGCTGATGTGGCCTTCGAATTGCTCATGAAAAAATCCGATGATCTCGTCGCTCCGAAATATATCCAAGAGGCGATCAAATGGATAAGAGCGTAGTTTTTGCGGTGGCCGGCTCAGGGAACACCACCCTACTCATTGACCGTCTGAGTCTGGAAAAGCGAGCCCTGATCGTCACCTATACAGACAACAATCATCGGCACCTTCGCAACAAGATCATCCAGAAATTCGGGCTGATTCCACCCAGCATCACCTTGATGACCTACTTCTCATTTCTGCATGGGTTTTGCTTTCGGCCTTTGCTGCAGATGCAGTGTGGAACCAAAGGGCTAAATTTCAGGCGGCCACCCGATTATTCGGGAAGGCTCAAACGCTCGGATTTGGATCACTATAAGGACGCTGGCGGCAGGCTCTACCACAACAGACTCGCAAAACTCGTTGAACAGGTGAGCGCCCTGCCGGATGTCATCGCTCGTATCGAGCGTTTTTACGACAGCCTGTACGTGGATGAAGTCCAGGATTTCGCCGGCAACGATTTCAACCTGTTGACGGCCCTTTGCAAGGCCAACGTGAACATCCTATTTGTCGGCGACTTCTATCAGCATACGTTCGACACCAGCAGGGATGGAATCATCAACAAAAGCCTTCACCATGACCTGGTCAAATATGAGAAAAGGTTTAAAGCGGCGGGACTGAGGGTGGACAAGGAAACATTGAGCCGAAGCTGGCGTTGCGGCACAACGGTCTGCGACTTCATCACGACTCATTTGGGTATCGACATCAGCTCTCATGAGGAACGTGGCAGCGCAATCGTGGCCGTGGATGACAGTACCGTGGCCGATGCACTTCATGCTGATTCGGCAATCGTGAAGCTCTTCCAGCGCGAGCATTACAAGTACGCTTGCTACTCGCAAAACTGGGGTGCGAGCAAAGGGATGGATCACTTCGATGACGTCTGCATCGTCATGGGGACTGACATTTGGAAACTGTACCTCAACGGTACGTTACACGAGGCGAACCCTCAGACCAGAAACAAGCTGTATGTCGCTTGCTCGCGGGCCGGGGGTGGGATTTATTTCGTACCCGATAAACTGTTCAAAGCATTCAAGACATAACCCCCGAACATCAGTGGTACGTCAACCCAAAACAGCACTTTCAGTGCAGATGAACATGCGATGCGATGAATACTTGTGAGGCAATCAGACCAGCATCGTACGGAAACGAGAGCGCCTCACGATGCTGAAAATACTCAACGTAGCTACGGCTTTGCAGGCCGCTTTTGAAGCTTGGTCGGTTCTTGACTCCTGCCAAATCTCTCTGCAATCTCGCCTTGATCGCCGTAGACGGGCTGTTGATCAAACAATGGCATCAGTTGGCTGGGTTGATTGTGTGGTAGTCAACGCGCGCAATTTCAAAGATCGATACGGCTTCCCGCGAAACGACAAGGTCGAACTGAGGGGCCCAATCGGAGGTCTGCAATGCCTCTGGCGTGCTTCTATCGAAAATCACGTAGTTGACGCCACCCTCTCGCTGCACTGAACGGAACGAGATGCCATCAAATCTCTGCTTTCGGTAGTACCGAATGAACTCAGCCAGCGCTTGGGTCATTACATAATCGGTATCGGTAGCGCGCACAGGGCGCGCGATCAAATCGTGGAGATACTCAAGCAACAAGCGATGGTCAGTGCGCTCCCGGTAGCCTGGATCGAACCAGCTGATTTCGTTGTGCTGAAGCGCGGTAAGTGCTGTGAAATCAAAAAACTCCAAGTTCCGATTGGAGATAAATTCTCCCACCACCACCCGGTCACCAATCGAAGGCCGTACCTCAGCAATAGCTGTCTGTTCGTCGGCGGCCACATAGAGCAAGGGCACGCCTGCCGGGCTCATCCGGTTGTTCGCAGCGCGATCCTTTGGGGGAGCTCCTAATTCCTTGGGGGGGTCTTTTTGAAACTCCTGAATTTGCCCATGAGTGGCGGCGATTCGTGCTCGATAAAAACGAGTGTTCTCGGGTACTACCCGAGCGACAGAGGCCCCCGGGGCATTTGCATCACTACCGGGCTGCATCGCCTCAGCCATCAGCGTTTCAAAAAACCGGCTGGCATTGGTATTGAAAAACCTACGGCCATGCACTAGCTCAGTGGCAATTCGAGTCCACTTCCCCTCGGCCCACCGCCTCTCATGCTCCTTGGATTCGAATCGGCCGGATGCGGGGCAATATTCTTGCCCCTGAAAGTAAAAGTGCTCCTCATCGGCATCAAGATCTATGAGCCGTTCGGCTACCGCGTTGCACACAGCTTCCGATTCACAGCGGATTGCACGACCGACGATCTCACTGAGCGTCATTTCGTTGCCTGGATAGAGCCCATAGTCGATGGCAAAGTGATTTGAAAGCTTATCCTTGATGGTCTCTGCAATTGTCTTGGACGTGAGCGCCTTCAGCGTAGACGTTTCGCAGGAAGCGCAGGCTTGTGGCATTACACGTTTGGATGGGCGTCCTTTAAGCCAAGTATCACCGATGCATTCCAGGCACACAAACATGGACTCCTCGGCTTCCTCCTTGAGAAACATCTCGTCCAAGATCTCTGCCAATCGTGAAACCATCACATCGCCCCTTTCCAAGATTTCGGCTCGGCACGGATCCTACCATTTCCCCTAATATCAGGCGCTAAAGCAGTGGGATCTTGCCCATGGGTTCGGTGGCAGCCAGGTTGTGTCCATGCGAATCATCGCAGCAGTTTTCGTGAAAAAGCAGCGCAAGCCGCTGCAGTTGCTGCAGGCCAACCGGGGCTGTTTTTATCAGCTTCAACGAATCAGCCGCGAAAGCGCAGACAAACACCAGGAGGCATTTGCGAGAATGAAGGTCGAGCTTCGTGCAAAAGACGGTGTGAGCGATATTTCTCACCGTGTCGGTAATTTGTTACGGCCGACGCAGGTATCCCTAATTGGGGAAGCCTGCGCTGAGAGTCAATGCTTGAGAAAGTCGCCTCGGCTGCGACGACGATTTTGCTCATACACATTTTCTCGTCTAAAGGCCGCTGTGGACAATCGTTTCGTATCTCGTTGACGGCTGCCCAATCGGCTCATTCGTGGTAGTGGGCTGCGATTAATTCAAGCATGTCGCGCCGATGACGCTCGATTTCAACCTCCCCCCAAACCTCACCCTTCCCCAATAGATGAAACATATGCGCAAGCTTGAGGGAGTCGTATTTGGGCTTGGCGCGAAAGGCCGCCTGTTTTTTGATAACGGCCAAGTTGCTGTAGGACGAATTTTCTCCGGGGCTGAGAAGGACGAGGTTACCGAAGCTGTGTAAATAGCTGTCAGGTAATCGGTTCTGAAATTCCTCATTCTGGGGGTGTACGTGTTCCACCGAATTTTTAGACGATATCCGATAGCTTTCGAGGCTATCCTTCTGAAAGCATTTCAAGGCTCGACGGTGGCGCCAGAGAATGTATTCCACCTTTTGGAACCAGTAGTGCTCAAAGCCTGTACCCCAGGACTCGCCAAGGTAATCAAGCGTCTTGGTCAGCTGGGTTGGGGACGCGCAATCACGGGACAGTAACAAGAAACTGGCCTCTTTTTGCGTGGCGTCAGTGAGCGATAGCTGATTGTCAATTCGCTCCAGCAGCCCCAAAGCCTGTTTCTCATTCATCGCCGGTTTGGCAATCAACCCGCCCAGGAACGGTGTCAGCCAATACTGAGCGGTACGCTCACCGGTGAAGTAGCGCACGCTTTGCAGTTGAGCAAGATCCGAGGTATGAGCCGGAACATCCCGGCCGTAGCCGACTTTGCCTTTGGCGCGCGTATTGATGGAGGTCAGGCTGAGAAATCTTTCATCGTCCTCACCTCGCCGCATCCATTTCTGCACCCACAGGTCGAACTGGTAGCGAACTTGCCACAGGCATTCGATGAAGCTTTTGGTTTCAGCCATATCGGCCTGTTTTACAAAGCTCTCAAAGCAATCATTGAGCCGATTGTCATTGAGCCGGGTGTGGATGTCCCCACCACCCTTTTGCTTCAGATAAATGCGCAGGGCATGCATGAGCAGCAAACCGAAACTGATGATCGACTGGTAGCGGTCTTCACTCTCTTGCTGTTTAGCCGGCGATGCAGCGGATTCGATGCGTGGAGGCCGCTGCCGGTTTATTTCGGTAATCGTCAGGCCATGACTTCGGCTATCCGCAGGACGCTCCAACGAGAACAGTTTCGGTGAATAAACCCGGAGGTCGGTGAACTTCAAATCACCCCATGCTGCGTCGCTAAAAACCCGGCGCACGTTGCGTTCGAAATAGTCACCCATGTTTTCGCAGGCCTGCCAGATGCCCTCGTAGCTGACTTTGTTGCGGGTGATTTTTTTCATCAGCCGCGATTTCAGAATGTCGCTCTGCTCCAACTGTAAGCCACTGGTGTTCAACGTGGCGAAGAGCCGATTCAGATCCATCCCAGTCGGCATGATGTTATTCACCCACTTGACCCGATGGAGCAGAAAATCACCCACAGCCTCAAGCACGTGTTCGCCCTTTTCCTGCAACAGCTTGCGCAATCGATCGGTTGCAGCTTTACGCGCAGCACTGAGGTGTTTCAGGTAAAGATTGTCCTCCACCTTGGCACCCCCATCAGCGGCTGCATGCAGGCCTGCCCAGACACTAATTTGAGCCTGCACTTGCTCACGGATATTGAACGTTAACCTCGGGGCGGTACCCAGTACTGCCAGGGCCTTGAGCGGGCTCGCGGGCGACAGTTCAACAAACGCCAACGCGAGAACCATCAGCGTCGTCATCCGCTGCTGGCCATCAATAAGCTCGTAGGTTACCGCAGCACCAGAACCCTCATGGTTCGGGACATGAGCGGTGAGCACCGTACCAAGGTAGTAGTGCGGCTCCGGGTATGCGCTGGCCTCAATAATTTGCTCAAGCAGCCCGACCACGTCCTCGCTAGGCCAAACATAAGGGCGCTGATAACTGGGAATCACCAAAGCAATCTGTTGGTGGCAAAGCGTTGCTGCCGTTTGTACTTCTGAGTGGACACGGGCATTCATCGACGATTCCCCAGGACACCGTCTGTCCCGCATAAACGCTCGAACGCCTCGCACAGTTGCTGGTCGTATTCGGTCGGCATTTTTGTCACATCGTCCCATGGCAGGTTCAAGCTGAGCGTCCTTGCAACTGATTTGATGAACCGCGATTTGATGCTTTGGCGGTCGGGCCCGATACCCTCAATGCTGAGCGGATAATCATACTTACGCAGGTAATCCATCACTTGTTCATGGGTATGGCTGCTGGCAATCCAGTCGAGCACAGGGTGTTCACGCGCCAATGCCTGTGCGCCCTTCTCCTTGACGCTCACGTCGTTGATCAGGCGCAGTGAGAAGGTCATGCGAAATAGCCAAAGGCTCGCCTCAGGGAGCTGCGAGGTTCCGAACCGATTGATGTACAACAGCAATGTGCAGTCATAGAGCCGACGTAGAAATACGCTGCCGCAGGCATCCACGGCCAAAGCCTTGTAGTAATGGTCGAAGGTTTCATGCCCTGGCGAGCCGCGCTTCACCAACCAGCGATCACGGAGACTATGGAAGTGTTCGACGTACCGTATGGCATTGATCCCGGCGCCCAGTGGTTGACGAAGGTCATAACCTGGCTCTAGCGTTTGTTGATCAACTCCATCGGTACCCCGGCAAATCCGGGCGAGCCCGTATGCCATATCCGGCCCATCGGCAAGCGTTCGATCAGCGAGCTCCAGGACAATCTCCTCTCGCTCAGCCATCGGATCACGATCACTGGCGACGTCTCGCCAACGAAGCGTTTGCCAATGGCGGGATTTCATCAGCGTCCCGACCGTGGCTTTGAGATCGCCGAGTGCCTCCCAGGCTCTGGCGTAGTTGTCCTGGGAGCAACGTGGCACGCTACGTAAATGGTACGCTTTGATAATGTCGGCGCCGCCCAAGGGCACACCACTGGTGTTTTGGGTTTCAAAGAACCGGTAAGCGTCGTCTTCAGAACGGGTCACTACCAGACTGATGTTGACCCTTTTAAAGTCCACCTGCGGCAGTATCCTCTGCTCCAGCCACGCAAGATTGCGACGAATACGTTTCTGACTTTCAGGGGACGAAAACTGCAGATCAGGTGACGACTTTCCCGGGGACAGCAGGAAACGCAATAACGCCATACTGGTCAGGCGTTGTTGTCCGTCGATGATGTTGAGCTGACCACGTCGATGCTCAGAGCCTCCTTGCTGATGCAAGATGATGCTACCCAGGTAAAAGTCATGGGTGGGCATCGCCAACAGGCCTGCATCCTCAGGAAAAAACAACCGCAAATCCGTTAATAATCGCTCCAACTGAGCCGCTTCCCAGCGGTAGGGACGCTGGTATTCCGGCAGATGTAAACGGCCAAATATCTGGGTGCCATCGCTTGCCAATATTCGCTCGGAATTAAACAGCGCATCGAGGGATGCACTGGCCACCACGATACCTTTGACTTGGGGAGCTGCTTCAAAAAACAGATCTGCGCCCGTGACTGCCTGATTCATTCAACGTCCTTTCGCTAGACAATCTTGAGTGCGCCATCGCTACGGTGATTCCAAGGAATACGCCAGTAAAAATGATGTCCAAATGATATCACTCTCCGATACTTAATTCTGCGGGAGGTGCATACAGCAGTGAGATTTGAAAGGAGAAAGATAAGTTGACGACTTCCCTATTTCTGCTGTGCACGTTCATCTGGCGTTCCTCAACCGCCCTTACATGACTGCTGACGCATGATCGCGGAATCACCTTTACTAACAGATCGTCGCTTGATCCTGTTTTTGGCTATGCGCGCTACGACACTGGCAAGCAAAAATATTTTGTTGGCAAAACCCGTTGGGGAACTGCGTCCTGCGTGGTCTCATTGCGCCTACGCAATCTACAGGTAAAGGTTTTGGAAATCGGCAAAAACCCACCATCAACCCTCTTTGCGCGAGAGGTTTATCAGGTGCTACTTGACGTAGCTCTAGGCATACGCACCTTGAACAGAATCAGCTCGCAGTCATGGACTGAGGTCTATGCCGGGCTGGTTGTCTTTGAGGCCGATGGCTGGATAATTACGTTGTTCAACGACTGCGATTCCCTCGACTACTGCGACGCCTGTACTGCACCAGACGGGCGCAGTGGGAGCTTTGAAAACTGGAATAGATTTGGCACGGATCCGGTCAGCTTTCTGAGCGCCTGGGAGCGTGGACAGTTGGAAGCGGTGGTCTCAAATATCTAGATACGAATTGGCGGTAGCTAATCACGTCTTAAAGATCGATCTCCTATCTGTGTCGAACGCACAATCACGTGGTTTACGGCTCCGGAGGTTCCCAGGCCTTGAAGTGCTTCAACGCGTCCAAGTCCCCGATCAACTCCTTCGCTTTATTCAACCGCTCCATGACGACGACCCGTTCTTCATAGTTGAGCTTTTGCGCAGATCGTTCGATGTCGTCAAAGAAGGCCCGAATACTGTTCACCTTTGCCCAGGTCTGAATCACGGTCTCAAGCCGATCGCGGCTATCCTGGATCACCTTGATGCGTCGTTTTTCCTTCTCTTGTCTTTGCCACTCCTCCATCGCCAATAGGTGCTTTTGCCGCTCCAGTTCCCTTCTATCTCGCTCAACGTCGACTTTGTGCGCAAGCACGGGTGCCTCGGTAACCAAGAGCTTTACGATTTGGGAAATTTTGCTGAACAAATCGCCGCGGTTGTCTTCGCTCCAGCGGTGAATCCATTCTGCTCCGTAGTAGGGGGAATAAATCTGGAGGCAGAGGCGGCCGCTAGGCATGTCAGTGCTCATTACCCACCCGTTCGGATAAGGAGAGCGACGTTGGCTGGCTGGGAGTGAGGTCAGCCGAACGTACTCCTTGTCCGTATGCTTGACCTCCACATACTCACTGATCTCGTAAATGGTCAGCCCAAACGCTATGGCTCCGACGTAAACCACCGTTGGGCGTTGCGGCTGCCAAAGTGCTGGATAGATGTATCTCTTTGAAGCCATCTCGCGATTATCAACTGACGCGCGATTCATATGCATGGCCGGATCAGACAGCGCCACCGCAAGCCCTTCTTTCATCAGCGCCAAATACAATTGATTGGCAAAGTCCACGGCATGGTTGAGGCCTGTGCGACTGACTATCAGATCAGCCATGGCGCGCTTTGTCGGTCTTAGATAGCCGTTTTCACTTTCACTTACTTTCTTAAAGTGTTCTTCGACGCTCAGTAAAAGTGGATGTCGGCGAGGCAGCGCTGGACGATGCTGAACCGCCTTACGGACGGCTTTCTGAGCTTCCTTAGGCAACGACCGTGAAATCTTGATGGGAGCGCCATTGCGACTCCAGGCAATGAGGGCACCAGGTTGAACTTCGGGCAAAACCGGACGAGGCTTGCCTTTTCCCGCCGCAACCTGAGCCCAATACCCCACTGGCGGACGGGGGATGTCCAAGTGAGTAAACACTCGAGCAAGGTAGCTCGACGACACCCCATATCGCTCCGCGATTTTGGTCATGGGGTTCGACCAGGCTTGCTCGTACAGCGACTCTCTTGTCACGATGTCTTCGGACGAATCATCGGTCTGGGTGTCTGGCGTATCTTCCATAGGCTAGCGCTTAGAGAAAAGTGGCATTGGCTAAATATCCTAGCTCAAGCGGTGTGACGATCCGGGTACGTTACTAAGCGTCCTGTTAAACTGCAGTGGCGACGTTCGCCCTAGGCTCCCCGCGCGATGAATCCTGCTCTGACGATCAACCCCGATAACGGTTTCATCCATATCGTTACGTCAGACTCTGTTCTGGTCATCGACAGTGGTCTACGCCAACACCATGCAGCCGTCCTTCTTGCGCAGTTCTATCAATCGGAGTTGGATCACCACAATGGGTATCTGTGGCAGGTTTACCAGGGTGCCAGCATTGACGGCCACCCTGCCGGCTTTTCCCTGTGCTTCCACTCTGGGGAACTGATCCAGATCCATTTCGGTTTGTCCGCACCCGCCATAGACACCGAAAATGACTGGCCCACCAAAGAGTCAATCGAGCAAGAAATCGACTTTCTCAATGACGCGTTCAGCCGTCAGCTTTCACGGTCTTTTGAACATGGCGAAGCCCAATTCTCATGGGGAACCGCCTGGGCCAGATTTGACGCTAAAGGGTTTTCTGCTAGTTCGGGAATACGCTATGCAGGTTGAATTTGACACCATCGGAATCAAGTCGGCGAGCTACCTTCGGCGCGTCTCATGAGAACCACACATGAATTATGTTGATCAGATCCATCGTCAAGCTGAGCGCGTATTTGGCAACAAGGCGAAAGCAGATGCGTGGCTGAATCAACCTAGATCGGCCTTGGGTGATCGAACACCTTTGACGCTTGCGCACAATGAAGCAGGATATCTGCTGGCCACAGATGCACTTGAGCGAATCGACCACGGGTACTCAGTTTAATGATCATCTTTGACCTCAACCGAAACGATGCCGAGGCCCTCCTGCACCACGTTGAATCGTTCAAACCCAACTCAGGCGACGCTCGTAAGGTTGCAAGCATTTTGGAAGGCGCGAGGTCATTACCGACTACAGCGCCGGTGGCGTAAATCACTACAGAGTTTGCGCCGGCTAACGCGTGGGCTAATACCAACCGCCAGATGTTGCCGCGTTGAGTTTGCTCCGGCAGCACGAGAGTCGCTTCGTTCATATGAGAGATCCTTTGGGTATCCGTGTGGAATGACCGAGTCCGCCGAGCGCGATCAGCTCTGTTTTTGGAGCATCAGGCGCACGCCTAATGCAGCTGCTTCGATGGCGCCTGCGATGTATCCCGGAAACTGCGGTGACCATTCACTGCCAATTCCAATCAACCGCCCCGCCCAATGGGATGAATCGACTGTTGCTTCCAGGCTGATTGAGTGTTGCCCTCCGTCGAGCAAATCTTGAGCAACAGAGGTGAGAGGATCCTGCGCCCAGTCTTTGAGGAATTCAGCCACAGGCTTACCCGCCTCTGGCCCGAAAAGCCGCACCAACTGAGCGCGACACATTGTCTGCAACTGTTCTTGAGGCATTACGTTGCGCATCTGCGCCGGGATGCCTATAAAGCCGAACAGCGCGGCATGTCCACCAGGCGACGACGCGTCATGAATCTCCACCATAGGGCCTACTGCGCTCCGTGCTTGTCCGGACAATCCGGTTTTGTTCCAGAATGCGGAGTCGAATACGGCGAGGTATTTGGCGTGAGGAGCCATCCAGGTTGGGGTACTTCGCCATAGCTGCGCAACCGAAGGGGGAAGTCCTGGTAAAAAGTCTATGTCTTGGGCCAGCAATCGCGGTGGAGCGGCTAACAGAATGCGCTCGACCGCCCATGACTCTCGGCTGCCATCCCCGCTCTCACTCTCTATTTCCAAGTGCTGCTCGCAGGCATGGAGACGACGTACTGCCCGTCCTATGCGCACTTTTTCGGGATTTACGTTGGCAGCAAGCGCATCGACTAAAGCCGCCATGCCTCCCAGTAAGCGTACCGAAGACGCCGAAGTAGAGTAGCCCTGCGTGCGTATAGGCCTCGCTCCGGCAATGCGCTCAATCACGCTGTCGCCTTGTACGTTCTGCACAAACCGCTCTAGGCCGAGATCGGCTACCAGGCGGTCAAGCTGCGGCTGGAAATCGGGCCAAAACCAAGACGGGCCTAGGTCAAAGCGTTCGGAGGGATCTGATAGGCCTGCGACTGTGCCCTCAAGGGCAACGGATAGAGCTCGTCCTCCGAGTCTCTCGCGGGCTTCAAATAAGACATAATCATAGATACCTTGGGATTCGAGTAAATAAGCCGCGTATAGCCCGCTGATGCCGCCGCCGATGATCGCGATGCGAATCCGGTTCATGGTAATGCCTTGCTTGAGAGCCCGATCAGGCGTCCACGCCTAAAATAGATCGTGCACCCCTCTGTTGCGGTATACAGCTGCGGGTGTTCTCCCGATGGAAAACGTAGCCAGCTGCCAGCCTCGTAATGCCGTCCGGCTTCTACCAAACTTCCAGCCAAGACCAAAAGCTCGGAGTTCTCGACGGGAGCATCGAATAACAGTGCACCCGCAGGTAAGCGCACCAGACAAACAGCCTCGGATTCACTGGCATGTAAGGGGCAGACCTCGCGGTCGCTTTCTTGTTGCCATGCATCTGGCCGTCGCGTGTCGATCCGCACCTTGACCTGCTCATCCGCAGACATCTGCCAAAGCTTCACGAAAATGACCGTGCCTTCAGGGCTGGAAGGCGCATGACTGGAACCCGGAGGGTTGCGCAGATACCAGCCTGCGGGATAGCTGTCGTCATCGTCTACAAACGTACCGGAAAGGACGAGGATTTCCTCTCCACCTGGGTGTTGATGAGGGGCAAAACTGGAACCGGCTGAGTAGCGAACAATACTCGTTGCACGAGCTCTTTCGCCGCCGACTCGATCAAGCATGACTCGCTCAACGCCTGACTGTGGCGATGCCACCCAGTTGTAGTCATTAGCAGCGACAGCAGCGCGCTGGGTAAAGTCAGCATTGATAAGCACGGCTGTTCTCCAGGGAATTAAATGCAGGTATTGGGCTACGGTGATCACCGCCGCCGCGTATCGATTCTCAAGCAGCAGGCAGTTGAGCGTGTGCTTCCAGGTCTCTTGCCGAATACACCAATGTAGCGCCTGCATTGAGCGCGATGGCAACACCTAGTGCCTCGGCAATCTCGCCCCGGGTTGCGCCATGTTCGACAACCTTCTTGGTGTGGATGCTGATACAGCCATCACAGCGGGTAGTCACCGCCACAGCCAATGCGATCAACTCATGCGTCTTGGCATCCAGATGGCCAGTCTTGTCAGCTGCGCCGTCCATCGTCGTCAAACCACGCACAACATCGGGACTTTGTTTCGCGTATTCGCCAACGCGATCAAGAAGAGCGTCGCGATAGGCATTCCAGTCTTACATCATTGCAGTGTCTCCAGGCGATTCAAGTGATAGCAATCGCGCATGCCTGCCTCTGAAGGCATGCTTGGATCTAAATTAATTACGCCCGGCCATTACACCGCCATCGACGTCCCAGATAGCACCTGTGACCCAGCTGGCTTTTTCGGACAACAGGAAGGCAACCACCTCTGCTACCTCCTCAGGAGTCCCCACTCGTCCGATTGGGTGGAAGCTGTTGAAGCCCTGCAGCGCTGAATGAACCTCAGCCTTGGGAATGAAACCTTCGTAGATAGGGGTCTGCACCACCGCAGGCGATACGGCATTGACGCGGATATGCTTGGATGCGAGTTCCATCGCCAAGTGCTGAGTCAGCGAATGCAAGCCGGCTTTTGCCATCGAATAGGCGGAGGACGGAGTGGCGGCGATAGCCTGCTTGCCCCACATGGAACCAATATTGACGATTGCGCCGGGACGCCCCTTGGCGACAAGGTTGGCAGCGACTTTTTGGGTGATGAAGAAGGAGGCCTTGTTCAACTGCATGTACTGATCGTAGTCGGCGTCCTGGTGCTCCAGAAAAGGCTTAGGGAAAAATACGCCCGCCGCGTTGACCAGAAGGTCGAAGTCAGCGTGATGCTGATCAATTTCCTGGAGCAGCGCTGCCAGGCCC
>ERZ1463034.88-NODE-88-length-30144-cov-20.562996_pt1 | contig 30144 bp, 36 predicted proteins | sample MGYA00564480_ERZ1463034 | MGnify/ENA primary metagenome ERZ1463034 (study PRJEB39244, sample SAMEA3635122) | Helicobacter pylori | study: EMG produced TPA metagenomics assembly of PRJEB11511 data set (Assembly of a 5300-year-old Helicobacter pylori...
GGAGTTCAGACGTGTGCTCTTCCGATCTTAGGCGAGCAAGGCCTCGGCGGGCTGGCCCGATTCGACTAGCGCGCGAGCCAGCAGCTTCCATGCGGCGGAGTATGTTGGATCCAGTATCACTGCCTGCTTCAGGTGGTTTGCGGCACTGGCCGGGTCACCGGCCTTAAGGTATTCGTTGCCCAGGGAGAAACGCAGCAACGTACTGTCCTTGCCGGCGGCCAGCATTTTCTCGAAGCTCTGAATGATGGATGTGGTCATGGGTATTCCAGGTTGTGGCTTTTTTGTCGAACCAGATTGATCAGACTGCCCGCCAGAACCATTTCAACCTGGCGCGGCGTCATCGGATGTTCGGTCTCATAGGTCTCGTTCTGGGTCAGATTGATCACCTGCACCCGATTTCCGTTGCGGATGGCATTTCGCACATCCGCGATGGCAAGCACATCACCTTGGGCGATTTTTTCCCAATCCTGCGGATCGACAAAGGTCAGGGGCAGGATGCCGAAGTTGCTCAAATTCTGCTGATGTATCCGCGCAAAACTTTTCGCAAGAACCGCCTTTAGGCCCAAATAGCGGGGTCCCAGGGCTGCGTGCTCGCGGCTCGAACCCTGCCCGTAATTGGCGCCGCCCACGACGAACGAGCCCTGCTGCCGACAGGCCATGGCCCTTGCATAGTAGGTCTCGTCGATCTGACTGAAAGCAAACTTGCTGAGCTCCGGGATATTGCTGCGCCAAGGCAGCGCCTTGGCCCCGGCCGGCATGATGCTGTCCGTGGAAATATCGTCCGCCATTTTCAATAGAACCGGCCCTTCGAGCTGATCGGGCAGCGGCTCCAGAGTCGGCAGCGGTTTGATATTGGGACCCTTCTCCAGCTCATACGACGCACCTTGCGGCGCGGGAGCAACCAGCATCTCGGTATTGAGTCGGTTGTTCTGCGGCTCCTTGAAGCGGGGGTAGGCCATGCCCAGCGTGCGCGGATCGGTGATCACGCCGGTCAGGGCCGAGGCGGCGGCGGTTTCCGGGCTGCACAGATACACCTGATCTTCCTTGCTGCCCGAACGGCCAGGGAAATTTCGCGGAACGGTGCGCAGGCTAATACGCCCGCTGGCTGGCGCCTGTCCCATGCCGATGCAACCGCCGCAACCCGCCTGATGCAAGCGCGCACCGGCGCGGATGAGTTTGCCGAGAACACCCAATTCGATCATGTTCTGCAAAATCTGCCGGGACGTGGGGTTGACGTCGAATGAAACACGATCATGTACCTGTTTGCCCTCCACGATCAGGGCGGCAATGGCAAAATCGCGCAGCCCAGGATTGGCCGATGAGCCGATGTAGGACTGATAAATTTCCCTGCCCGCCACCTCGCGCACCGGCACCACATTGCCCGGACTGCTGGGCAGCGCGATCAGCGGCTCAAGCTCCGACAGATTGATTTCGCTGTACTCGTCGTACTCTGCATTTTTGTCGGCGACGATTTTCCGCCAGGCATCCACGCGCCCCTGACGCTTGAGGAACACTTTGACCACTTCGTCCGATGGGAACACCGTCGCGGTGGCGCCCAATTCGGCGCCCATATTGGCGATCACGTGCCGGTCCATGGCGCTCAGAGTCCTCAAACCGGGACCGTAATACTCGATGATCTTGCCGATTGCGCCGTCCACATCGTGGCGCCGCAGCATTTCCAGGATCACATCCTTGGCGCTCACCCAGTCGGGAAGCTCACCGACCAGCTTGACGCCCCATATTTTCGGCATCTTGACGTAAAAGGGCTCTCCCGCCATCGCCATCGCCACCTCGAGGCCACCCGCCCCTATGGCCAGCATCCCCAACGAGCCGGCTGCACAGGTGTGGCTGTCCGAACCCAACAAGGTTTTCCCCGGCACACCGAAGCGCTCCATATGCACGGGATGGCTCACGCCGTTACCGGGCCGGCTGTACCAAAGACCGAACTTCTGGCAGGCGCTGCGCAGAAACAGATGGTCGTCTGGATTCTTGAAGTCTTCCTGGAACAGGTTATGGTCCACATACTGAGCGGAAAGCTCGGTGCGCACGCGCGAAATTCCCAAGGCTTCAAATTCCAGCATGACCAGCGTGCCGGTCGCATCCTGGGTCAGTGTTTGATCGATTTTCAAACCGATTTCTTCGCCGGGCGTCATGTTGCCTTCGACCAAGTGGCTTTCAATCAGCTTCTGCGTTACGTTTTTGCTCATGGCTGGCGCTCCTGTCGGTTGCATCCATAAACGGCTGTAGATTTCTGCGAATCCAAGCTGGACAGCACGAGGCTTCGATGTTCGCCGGCGCAAACCAGGGTTGGCCCCGCGGCGGCGACGACCGTTTAGAACGTGCGAATATCCAGAAATTCTCCGCTATGTTCGTGACGCTTTCCTGCGTCGTCGTACCAACAAAGACGATTGCCGTCCTCGTCCTTGGCGAGCTTATGCGCTCCGTCGCAGAACGGCTGATTCAGGGATAAGCCGCATTGGCATAGATATTTTTCTTCGCCGCCAATAACTAGCTTGTAAGGGCTACTGTGAGTGCGTTTTACCATGCGTGGCATCATGATCTCCGGTGGTATGTCTGCGTGTTGCTTTGTTGCTCATCGTATTGCTTGCGATATGGGCGCTTCTATAAAGCCCCGCTATCAAGTGGGTGTCCGAGTCTTCAGACGGTCGACGGCATGCACCGGGCCCTTGTCACCGTTTATCAGATCGGCGATGGCGCCATACACCAATCGCTGGCTCTGGAGCATGTTCTTGCCGGCGAACACTGCCGAGATCACCTCGATGTTGTAGTGACCGCTGCCGCCGCTCACTTCGGCCTGTGAATCGGGGATCTGGCGCTCGATGGCTTCGCGTAGCGCGTTGATGACGCTACCTTGGAACTCAGTGGGATGGGATGACATGCGGGTCTCCTTTATATAGATGATCTGTTCACGATCGAGCATTGACGCAAGTTTGGCTGCGCGCAGTTGTTTCACCCTTGGTCCTTGACCTGCACACCGATGAGCTGTTGGAGTTCTCCGGATGCATGCATCGCGTGGACGATGTCGCAGCCGCCGACGAACTGCCCATCGATGTAGAGTTGTGGAATTGTCGGCCACTCGGAGAACCGCTTGATTCCATCGCGGATCTCGGCAGAACTCAGTACATCTACCGTTTCGTAGCTTGGCTGCAGCTCGTCGAGGATCTTCACGACCTGGGCGGAGAATCCGCACTGCGGCATGTGGCGAGTTCCCTTCATGAACAGGACGACTCGGTTTTGCGCCACGAGGTGGGTGATCTTCTGGCGCAGAGGTTCGTTTAGGGACATGGTTGCTCCTTACTGGTTGGTTGTGGTTCTGTCCGGATTGTCGGAACAGTGCGTGGAATGATCATCGTTCTTCCTGGAAGTTGTAGGCAGGCAATGTGCTGAGTCGGCTGTCTTCAACCGGAGCGCCCACGGTGAAGTGGTAGAAACTCTGCCACTCGCATGAACCGATCCCGAAGGCCGCGTGGACCGGATCGTCGAAGTAGCAGCCGATCCCGGTGGCGCGAATGCCCGCCTCTTCGGCCTCCAGGTAAAGCAGCTGGCCCACCATGCCGGCCTCCCAGAACAGGTTGCGGTAGAAGGCTGCGCCGTACGTGGCCAGGCTGTCCCTGTAGTCGGCAATCATGGCCAGGCTGAAGGCACCATCGCCGGCGATATCCTGGCCGCAGGAGACGGTGCTCGACAGCGCTCGACAGTCCCCCTCCTGGAGGAGGTACAAGGGGAGCCCGGGCGGGCAGTCGGGTACGCGCTGCCAAGAAAATTCTGAACCCATCACTGCCTTGAGAATATCGACCTTGTCCGGGTCCCGGGCGAGCGCGTAGAGGCCAGGCACCAAGCCGTCGACGCTGTGGACGAAGAGCCCGAGGTGGATGCGTGGTCGCCAGGGGATCGCGTCCCAAGGCATCGATCGCCGCTCATGTGTCGGAATCAATCGAGCGAGCATGCGGAAGAAGGCTGCCAGAGAAATCGCCGTCGAGCCATCCATCGCTACCGCGCTGCGGCGGCCAAGAATGGCCTGCTCTGCGCTGAGTAGGCCCTGACGGACAGGTGTCCTGAAAAGTGCATCCTCCGAAGGGAAGCCGGAGAAGTCTTCCTGGATAGGCGCGCTTTCACAGTGGCGCGTCGCCCGCGCAACCTCGTCGATCACGGGCCACTCGGCGCTGTGTTCGGGGCTCAGCGTGTTGGCCAAGCCCTGCCAATGCACGTCACCCCCGTGCGCTGTCAGCGGCTTCGAGTCGGTCGCAAGCGGCGTCGAAACATCCGGTGTAATCAACACCAGCAGCTCAGCTTCCTCCCGCTCCGCCGCCGCAAAATCCGCATCTCGGTCAAGCCCCAGCAGGCTGGCGAGGGTGCTGTTGCTCACGCCATCCAGAAGCACCAATTTCCAGCCGAGCGCCGCTGCCGCGATACTCAGGCAGGCCAGCGCGTGCCCAACATCGTGCTGGCAGTAGCGGAACGCGCGCTCGCCGTACTTCCAGGCTTCGCGCCAATGCACCGAAGACAGACCCACGAGAAAGGAGCCATCAGGGAAAGGCGCAACCAGCTCGGCCCAGCGCTTCGCGGGTAGCACCGCGCGCCGTTCAAGCGCGTGTTCCCTCGGTGCATAGTGGTACACGGCGGCCGTCTCGCCGAGCCGATCAAGCGCAGGCAGTACCGCATAGCCCTCGGTCGGATGCAGATTGCCGCTCGACGGATTTGCGCGCAACGGCCACTGGGTCTCGCCGACTTGCTTCCATGCGGTCAGCGAAAGTGCGTAGCGAAAAAACAGTGACACCGATTCCAGCGACAGTGACGCCGGCGGCACGGTCGGGCTCGCATAGAGCTGCCAATAAGGCAGTGGGCGGCCCGCTTTGGGCAGTGGGAGGCGAACCAGGTGCGCCCCCCCGTAGCGCCGAAACGGATCTGGCTGCGTCGCCCAGTCCATATAGCCCTGCGCCGCAGCGTGGCGGTGGAAATGGTGCTTGGTGCGCTCGTGGTAGGCGACGACCCCCTCTTCGGGAGAGGCCGCTCCCGCAAGAAGGCTCGCTCGCTCCAGCGCAGCTGGCTCCCCCGATAAGGGTGAAAGACGATGCGGCGTGAGGGTAATTTTCGTCATACGGTGAAGTACTCAAACAGTGCCTTTGCGCTCGTCACCGGCAGGTCACAGCTGCGGATTCGGTACACGTAGGCAGCGGGCTGGCCGCCGACCGGGTACCGGCCCTGACCGATCAGTTTTCGAAAAATCATGACGAGCAGCTCATATACGACAACCCCGCGACCTCAAAGAACTCAGACGGCTTGGGCCTATAGTATTTCTCCTCCACCTCCTTCGACTGCTCGGCGTAGGGCTGCGTCATGACTTCCAGCAGCTCTCGAACTAGAGAGTAGTTCCCCGCAGTCGCTTGGCTGTACGCAGGCACAACGAACCACTCTCGCAAACTGTATTTTGGGTTGACGAGTTTCATCTGCCTAGAGAGCTCCTCACGGGAAGGGGGCTGCGCAGCATTCGCATCGGTCGTGCTGGCGCTGACTATGAGAGATTTCCATTTTGCGAGCCACTCTGACCAGCGCTTGTCCATCCCTTCGGAGTCTTCGTAGAAGCTTTTTTTGAGTGGGCCAATTTCGTCGGGTACCATCGAGAGCTCGCGGAAGAAGAGGGTGTAATCGACAGGAGTTTGCACCATGAGCGTTTCGAGTTCACTGAACAACGCCGCGTGAAAAGTGCCGAGTCCAAGTTTGGCAGCCCACATCTTCTCCATTTGCGCTTGCATCACTGTCGCAAAGCCACTTCGAATCTCGTCGAGCTGTCGCAGATAGTCCTGATGCGACGTCAGTGATGTCAGCAAGGGCCGCAACGCCGTACAAAACATGTGGAAGTTGCGTTCCGCTGCCACGGTTTGGTTCAGGAACGCGAAGTGATGTCCGCCACCCGTCCATGGCTGGTAGTGCGGGTTGAACACATCGCAGAATCCGAATGGACCGTAGTCGAGTGTGAAGCCACCGGCCGCGCAGTTGTCGCTGTTGAAGTTGCCCTGGCAGTAGCCGACGCGGATCCAGTTCGCCACAAGCGACGTCAGGCGGCTGCGGAACTCGCGCGCGAGCAACACCCCTTTTTCGGCAGTGCTTAGTTTCTTGTCGATGACGTCAGCGTACTCACGATCGATCAAGTGCAACACAATCTGCTCGAGCTCCTCCATCGCTTTCGGGTGTTCCTTCTTGCGCGCACGGCGACCGAAGAGCTCGAGTTGACCGACCCGAATGAACGACGGTGCGACGCGCGTCGAAATGGCGACTGCCTCCGATATAAGCATGTCGGGATCCTGCGAGCTCGAGCCCTGCGAATACCACGGCCGCTTGACCTTCTCCGTTTTTGAAACATACAAACTCAGAGACCGTGACGTTGGCACACCGAGCGCATGCATGTGCTCTTGCGCTAAGAACTCCCGGACACTTGAGCGCAGGACGGCGCGACCGTCCGCGCCGCGGCAGTATGGCGTCCGGCCGCCACCTTTTAGCTGCATTTCCCAGCGGCGACTGTTGATGACGGCCTCAAGCACGGAAACTGCGCGACCGTCGCCGTATCCGTTGCCGGTTTGGAACGGGCACTGTTGGGTGTATTCGGTACCGAAGATGGACAATGCGTACCCACACGCCCAACCCACCTTGCGCATCGGCTTCGGAACGTGCGAGATGTCGCCGGAGAACATGCGGACGAAGTCGGCCGACTGAGCCATGCTGTCGGCGAAGCCAAGTTCGCGGAAAAAGTTTTTGCTGTGAGCGACGTACTCGGGGTCTTTGATTGGCGTGGGATTGATGGGGACATAGTGGCCCGTAAAAACTTGTCGCGGCGCGTGGTCGGCTCCGTCTGCTTTCGCGTCAGGATCGCAGTTGAGCGTGTCCATAAGCGAGTAATTTGCCAACTTTGCAAGATCGTCGAGCGTCGCGATGGTTGGGGAGGTTTCTTGGGACAGTCGATTTGTCATAGGTCTACTCATGGCTCGGGTAGAAAGGCTGCTTACCTGCGGCGTGATCCGTGACATCGACGATTTCCACGATTTCTGGAGCGACTCTTTTCACCATCACTTCCAAGCCCTGCCGCAGGGTGACTTGAGAAGACCCGCAGCCCTGGCAGCCGCCGCTCATGCTGATGAAAAGCTTGCCTTGGCGGACGTCCACGAGTGAAATCTTCCCACCGTGGTTCGCGATGGAACGATTGACTTGCCTGTCCAGCAGTTGCTGAACGACCACGCCAAGCTCGACGTCGGACCTTCCTTGAGTGCTGGCATAGGCAGCCATCTCCAGGATCACCGGCACGCCGCTGAGCAGCTGCGTCCGGATCGCCGTGCCGATGGCCGCTTTCAGTCCAGACCAAGAGGCGTTAGGTTCCTTGCCGATGGTCACCACGTTTCCGGCAATGAGCACGTTGGCCACACCCGAAAGCCCGAACAGTCGTTCGCCGAGCGGCGACCCGGCAGCCCGCTCCCTGTTGCCGAAGAAGAAGGGGCCGCCGGGATGCAAGCTGCGGCTCACGGTGAACTTGCAGCTGTCGGGGTCGGCGAGCGAAGTCTCCGCGCGGATGCTGACCGGCTGTTCCGCCAGCGTCGGATTTGCAGACGCCCTATCCACAGTCAGGGCTTCAGACATTTTCGACGTTCCTCGCCGCAGCGCGCTCGCCCGAGGCGCGCAGGTCGTTAAACGAATGGATGCCGCTGTTGTGGCCATCGCTCCAATGGAAGCCGAGCGCGTAGTTGCCCACGCTCACGATCTGGAGCGGGCTCACATCAGCGCGCACCGTCTTGGGAACGAGCAGCTTGCGTCCGCTCATCTCCTCGACGCAGAGGGCGCAATGACACGCTAGGCGCAGGTCGCGCACGTCGAAGTCGTCGCGATGACCGTCCTCCCAGAGGATCGACAAGGTACGCGGATCGCGGCGCAGGAGGCCGATGGGCGTGTTGCGCGCTCCCGCAGGCCGCACCGCGTCTTCCAGCCAGGCCGGCGCCCCCTCGTTGCTGTCCCACTTCCAGACAAAGGGCTTGAGCGTCGCGACCGCCGCCTGGAGCTTCTCAACCAGCGCTGCGGCGATGGCGGCGTACACCAAAGAGCTGACCGACTTCGGTTGGTCCGCCACGATGGGTCTGCCCTCATCACCGCAGGTGACGACATCGGCATCCAGCGGTAAGGCGCCCAGGAACGGGACGCCAAGCTCCTGGCTCATCTGCTCGCCGCCGCCCTGACGGAAGATATCCGTGTTCTCACCGCAGTGGGAGCAGGTGAAGGTGCGCATGTTCTCGACGATCCCGAGAATCGGCACCTGTACTTTCTCAAACATGCGCAAGCCGCGTCGGGCGATCTTGAGACTCACGGCCTGGGGTGTGGTCACGATCACCACGCCCGACAGCGGCATGCTCTGCGCCAGCGTCAACTGGGTATCGCCGGTGCCGGGTGGGAGGTCGAGGATCAGATAGTCCAACGGCCCCCATTGCACGCCGCCGACGAACATATTCAGGTATTTGCCCACCATCGGCCCGCGCAGGACGGCCGGGTTATCGTCGCCGGTGAGCATGCCCATCGACACCACCTTCAGGCCGTGCCGCTGCGCCGGGATCATCCTGTTGTCCGGGGTCATCGCTGGAGGCTCACCCGTCGCAATGCCCAGCATCCCGGGGATGCTGGGGCCAAGGATGTCGGCGTCTACTATTCCGACGCGCAACCCTAGCTGCTGCAGCGCGAGCGCCAGATTGACGCTCACCGTGGATTTCCCGACGCCACCCTTGCCGCTGCCGACAGCGATGATATGACGGATTCCGGGCAACTTCTCGGGCCCGACGGCCGCGTGGGATGAGGCGCCTGGCGCGGGCTGTTGGCTGTAGGATTGTTCAGTGCTCTGCATGGCGAAGCCCCTTGTATTAAATTGCGCTGAATCCGTCGTCCCGCCGCTTAGGACTCGTTAGGGATTGCGCATGCAATCCCTCTAAAATTGGTCGTGATTCAATAGATCGGTATCGCGCTGTCAACTTGCTGCGACCACGCATGGACGCCACCTGTCAGGTTTCTAATATCTGTAAAACCATTCCGTTCTAAAAATAACGCAACCTGCATGCTGCGAACGCCATGGTGGCAGATGCAGACTATCGGCTGCTGCGTGTCCAGTTCGGACAGCCTGGCGGGAATGGTATTCATTGGCATCGCCAATGATCCGTCAATATGACCGGCTTGAAATTCCCACTCCTCACGTACGTCGAGTAACACGGGCTTCAAACGCAGGTCAGTCGTAAGCCAATCGGCCAGTTCAACGGGTGTCAAATTTTTCATCTTCATCTTCATCTCATCTCTAAACAGGCAAGACTTCGATCTCCGGTTCAATCGTTCGAAGCAGATTTTCGATGCCTTTGAGCGTGCCGGATATCGAGCTTGGACAGGTGCCGCAAGCGCCCTGGTAGTGCACGCTGAGTTGGTTGCCGGCCAAGCCAACCACATGCAGATCGCCACCATCGCTTTTCAGATAGGGGCGTATCTGGGAATCCAGCAGCACGTTGATATGCTCAAGGCGCTGCTGATCTTCGGCGCAGAGATCAAGGGTTGCCGTGCGCGCCGCGAAAACTGTGGCGGCCGATTGCGCCGCCGCTGCCGGTGCGGCGCGCAGTGGCACGGCAATCAGGCGCACCAGCTCCGGCCAGTCGGCAGCGCCATCCTGCGTGACCGTGAGCCAGCGATCCACGTAAAACACATTGCTTACGTGCTCAATGTCGAACAGCGTGGAGGCGAGCACATCGTCCCTGGCTTGCTCTGCGTTCTCGTAAGAATGCGAAATGCCCCAGGTCAGCGGCTCATGGAGCGTGAACTTCACCGCATTCGGGTTGGGCGTATCTTCGATTTCAGCAATTTTTGGCATGGTAATTTTCTCAAACTTATTCCACTGCTGCTTGCAGCAATTTTTGCAGTTCACCCTGCTCGAACATCTCGCGCATGATGTCCGAACCACCGACAAATTCGCCCTTGATATAAAGCTGCGGAATGGTCGGCCAGTTCGCGTAGGATTTTATGCCATTGCGGATTTCCGGGTCGGCCAGCACGTCCACAGTGAAGAGATCCGGCCCGCCACAAGCCTTGAGCATCTTGATCGCCGCACCAGAAAAGCCGCACTGTGGGAACTGCGGCGTGCCCTTCATGTACAGCACAACCGGGTTCGTCGTTACTTGTTGGTTAATTCTTTTCTGAACATCCATCATGATTATTCTCCAAAGTGATTTAGTTGCCGTCTTTGACCCAGGCTTCAGGCGTGAAGGTTCGTATCGATAGCGCGTGAATCTCTGAACGCATGCGCTCGCCCAGTGCCCGATACACCAGTTGATGCTGCTGCACCATGTTCTTGCCGGTGAATTGCGGGCTGACGATCACCGCTTCAAAGTGCTGTCCGTCATCACCGCGCACTTCGATGTGATCGCTTGGCAGGCCATCCAGGATGTAGCCTCGTAAGTCAGTTGCTGTCAGCATCGCTTTCTCTCAATACAAAGTTGGATTGGCCCAGATAAGGAATGCAGGAACGGAGCAAACCTGAAACATCTCTGCGTTCTTTGAAGAAAAATATTTTCATCTTCAGGCATCACCGATAGTCATGTGCATCGGATCATGCTCGGCCTCGGTCGATATGTTATCAACGGCGCTGAATGCGGCGCGCAGTGTGTGCCACGGCAAAATTGCGCATTTGAAGCGCACCGGCAGGTCGCGTATGCCGGCAAAAACCATCAGCCGTCCGAGGTGGTGATCGCCGTTCAGATCGAGCTTGCCGGTCGCCATATCGATAAATTCCTGAATCAGCAGTTCCGCCTCAACCCGGGTCTTACCTTTGATGGCCACCGTCATCATCGACGCCGACGCCTTGCAGATGGCGCATGCCTCACCCTGAAATGCGATGTCGTCGACGCACTCGCCACCGAGTTGCAGCGCCAAGTCGATATGGTCGCCACACAGCGGGTTGTGGCCCGCGGCGTGGTGGTTCGCGTGCGCGAGCGCGCCGTAATTGCGCGGCTTCTTGTTGTGGTCGAGGATGACCTCTTGATACAAAGTTCTGGGATCGGCCATTATGAAAACACCTTCTGTACGGTGCGGATGCCAGCGATCAGCGCATCAACTTCTGCCAGGGTGTTGTAAAACGCAAACGAAGCGCGTGACGTTGCAGGCACCTTGAAGCGCTGCATCACCGGCTGCGCGCAATGATGTCCGGTACGCACTGCGACGCCCTCCTGGTTGAGCAGGGTCCCCAGGTCATGCGGGTGCACATCGTCGACGATGAACGATATGACCGAGGCCTTGTCGCGGGCGGTGCCGATAATGCGCACGCCTGGCAGTCGAACCATCTGCTCGCTGGCGTAGTCGAGCAAGGTCATCTCGTGCTCGCGTATGGCGCCCATGCCGATGGCAGACAGATAATCAATGGCGGCACCCAGTCCGATCGCAGCCGCAATCGGCGGTGTACCGGCCTCGAATTTATGCGGAATCGTGTTGTAGGTGGTCTTTTCAAAGGTGACCGACAAAATCATGTCGCCGCCGCCCTTGAAGGGCTGCATCCGCTCTAATAACGCAGCCTTGCCGTAGAGAACGCCGATGCCGGTCGGGCCGCACAGCTTGTGACCCGAAAACGCGTAAAAGTCGCAGTCCAGATCCTGCACATCAACCTGCATGTGCGGTGCGGCCTGCGCCCCATCGACCAGCACCGGCACCGGCACGCCGCGAGCATGGGCCAAGGCGATCATCTGCTTGATCGGGTTGATCGTGCCCAGTGCGTTCGAGACGTGCATCACGCCAACAAATTTGGTGCGCTCGTTAAATAGCTTTTCGTATTCGTCTATGAGTAGCTCGCCAGCGTCGTTAATCGGTACCACACGAATCGTCGCGCCTTTTTCCTCCGCCAGCATCTGCCACGGGACAATGTTTGAATGGTGCTCGAGCGTGGTCAGGATAATTTCGTCGCCGGGCCCAATGAACTTGCGGCCGTAGCCGTGCATCACCAGATTGATGGCTTCGGTGGTGCCGCTGGTGAAGATCACTTCGCGTTCTTCACGCGCATGGATGAAATGCTGCAACTTGCGCCGTGCTTCCTCGTATTCGTTGGTCGCGATCTCTGACAGGGTATGCACTGCACGATTGATATTGGCGTGCTGCGTGGTCTGATAACGCACCATGCGATCAATCACCTGCTGCGGCATCTGGCTCGACGCCGCGTTGTCGAGGTAGACCAGCGGCTTGCCGTTGACCTGCAGCTTGAGGATCGGAAAATCGGCACGAATCCGCTCTACGTCGAGGCATGGCGCCGTTGGTACTTTGCGTGCAGTCTGAAGGGCGTTCATGGCATGCTTCCAGTTTGTTCGAGCACCGCCTGCTCGAGTTGCCGCTTGAGTGATGCGATAGGGATGCGGTCGATGATCTCGGCGCCAAACGCATAGGTCAGCAGGTTACGGGCAGCGACCTCGGTCAGCCCGCGGCTTTGCAGATAAAACACCTCCTCGCTGTCGAGCTGGCCAACGGTCGCACCATGCGTGCACTTGACGTCAGAAGCAAAAATCTCCAGCTGCGGCTTGGTATCGATGTGCGCCTTCGCGGTCAACAGTAGATTGCGATTTGACTGCTGGGCGTCGGTACGCTGCGCGCCTTCGCGCACCATAACCTTGCCGTTGAAGACCGCATGGGCACTGCCGCCGATGATGCATTTGTGCAGTTGGCGGCTGCTGCCGTGGGCATGGGCATGGTCCATGCAGCTATGGGTGTCGGCCAGTTGCCTGCCGGAGATCAGCGTCAATCCGTCAAGCGCACAGGTGGCGCCCTCTGCCGTTTGCAGCACGTTCAGGTTGTAGCGTGAAATGCGCGCGCCCAGCGCGACGCTCACCGACTGGTAATTGCTGGCGCGCCCGAGCGACACCGAACAGTTTGCAATATGAAACGCTTGACTGCCTTCGCGCTGAACCCGGATGTGCGTCACATGCGCATTGTCTTTCAGTACGACTTCGGTGACAGCATTGGTGAAGTGGGCATCTTCTTGCCAACGCGGCTGGTACAACACAACGTAATCCTCGATCACTGTTACGGCGCTGCCCGCCTCGGCAAGCACCAGGCAACGCGGCGTGCTCACAACATCTTTTTGGGTCGCAATAAACAGCAAATGGACTGGGGCTGCCACCGATACGTCACGCGGGACGATGACCACTGCGGCATCGTGCAGAAATGCGGTATTTTGCGCGGCGAATGCATCCTTGCTAAATGGTGCATGCTGGCCGAGATGCGGCTTGATTACCGCCGCGTGCGTTGCCATCGCTGCCGTCAGGTTGGACACCACCACGCTGCTGTCGGTACTCGCACTGGACAACTGCGGCGCATAGATACCATCAACAAACACCAGTCGGGTGTTCGCTTCTTCAATAAAAAAGTGAGCAACATCTGCCGCCTCCAGACAAGTGGCACTGAGCGCTGACGCAAACGAGGTCTTGCTGAGTAGAGAAATATCGGTAAAGCGCCACTCCTCGTCTCGCGTGGTTGGAAGTTTCAACACGCCCACGCGCTCGACCGCCTCCGCACGCAGCGCCTTGAGCCACGCCGAGGGACTCGCCGCCTGCTGCGGCTGTCCTGCCAAAAGGCTTTCCAGATAAGGCCCGGCAATCGCCGGAGTCGGTGTGGTGGCTGCACTCATGCGGGCACACTCGCTTCAGCCTTGTGCTCGGCGCTAACCCACTCGTAGCCGCGCGTCTCAAGCTCCAGTGCCAGCGCCTTGCCGCCGGTCTTGATGATGCGTCCGCCTTCCATCACGTGCACGTAGTCGGGCACGATATAGTTCAGCAGACGCTGATAGTGCGTCACCATCACAATCGCATTGTCCTTGGTGGAAAGCTGGTTGACGCCTTGGGCGACAATTCTGAGAGCGTCGATGTCCAGGCCGGAATCGGTCTCATCTAGGACCGCCACGCGCGGCTCTAACAACGCCATCTGCAGTATTTCGTTGCGCTTCTTTTCGCCACCGGAGAAACCTGCGTTGACGCTGCGGTCAAGGAAATCGGGACTCATTTCCAGCAGCTTCATCTTTTCGCGCACGAAGTCGTCAAACTCAAGCGGGTCGAGCTCGTCCTTGCCGCGCTGTTTGTGGATTGTGTTGTAAGTCAGGCGCAGAAACTGGCCGTTACCGACGCCGGGCACCTCGATCGGGTACTGAAAGGCCAGAAAAAATCCGGCTTGCGCGCGCTCTTCGGGTTTCAGCTCAAACAGGTTCTTGCCTTCGAACAGCACGGTGCCGCCCGTCACTTCATAGGCAGGGTGGCCCGCGAGTACCTTGGCGAAGGTGCTCTTGCCGGAACCGTTTTGGCCCATGATGGCGTGGATCTCGCCGCTCTTCACCGTGAAGTCAAGATCCTTCAGAATTTCGATGCCATTCACGGTTGCGCATAGTCCACGCACTTCGAGCAAAATCTTGCTGTCTGGGTAAATCATCCGACACTTCCTTCAAGTTTGAAACTGAGGAGATTGGTCGCCTCGACCGCAAACTCCAGTGGTAATTGTTGAAATACGTCTTTACAGAAGCCATTGATGATCATCGAGACCGCTCCCTCGGCATCGACACCGCGCTGGGCAAAGTAAAACATCTGGTCTTCACCGATCTTCGAGGTTGACGCCTCGTGCTCAACCTGGGCGCTGTTGTTAAGCACCTGGATATAGGGGAAGGTGTTGGCGCCGCATTCCTCGCCAATCAGCATCGAGTCGCATTGCGAATAATTGCGTGCACCGGTCGCACTGGCCGCAACCTTGACCAGCCCACGGTAGCTGTTGTTCGACTTGCCTGCGGAAATGCCTTTGCTGACAATCGTGCTGCGCGTATTTTTGCCAATGTGGATCATCTTGGTGCCGGTGTCGGCTTGCTGATAGTTATTGGTCACCGCGACCGAATAGAACTCACCAATCGAGTTGTCGCCCAGCAAAACCACCGAGGGATACTTCCAGGTAATCGCCGCACCGGTCTCGACCTGGGTCCACGAAATACGCGAGTTGACACCTTTCGCAAGGCCTCGTTTGGTCACGAAGTTGTAAATGCCACCGACGCCGTTTTCGTCACCCGCATACCAGTTCTGCACCGTTGAATACTTGATGTCGGCGTCGTCGAGGGCGACCAGTTCGACCACCGCCGCATGGAGCTGATTGGTGCTGAACGCTGGGGCAGTACAACCCTCCAGGTAGGACACGGATGCCCCCTCCTCGGCAATGATCAGCGTGCGCTCGAATTGCCCTGACTCCTCGGTGTTGATGCGGAAGTAGGTCGACAAATCCATAGGGCACTTGACGCCCTTGGGAATAAAACAAAACGAGCCATCGGTGAATACCGCCGAGTTGAGCGCGGCGTAAAAGTTATCGCCGCTGGGAACCACGCTACCGAGATACTTCTTGACCAGCTCGGGATGCTCCAGCACCGCTTCCGACATCGAGCAAAAAATGACGCCGACCTCGGCCAGCTTGTGTTTGTAGGTGGTGGCTACCGAGACACTGTCAAAAATCACATCGACCGCAACGCCCGCCAGCGCCATGCGCTCATGCAGGGGCACGCCAAGCTTCTCGAAGGTACGCAGCAACTCGGGATCGACCTCGTCCAAACTGTTTAACTTCGCTTTGATCTTGGGCGCGGCGTAATAGCTAATCGCCTGGTAATCGATCTTCGGATAGTGACAATTTTGCCACTCAGGCTCAGTCATCTTGAGCCATGCCTGGTACGACTTGAGGCGAAATTCGAGCAGCCACTCGGGCTCATTTTTCTTGCTCGAAATCAGGCGAATCATGTTTTCATTCAGGCCCTTCGGCGCGACATCCGACTCGATTTCGGTGACGAAACCATGCTTGTAGGGTTGATTGACCAGGTTTTGCAATACCGCACTCATGTTTACCTCGATAGTATTAACTCTCACCCATGCGGCATTCCTGCCCGCCCCCAGCGGTCACTTTGCGACTACTGGGGCGAAGTGTTGGTTAAATACCTTTCAGATTGAAGCTCTCACCACAGCCGCACTCACTCGCGGCGTTGGGATTATTGAACTTGAAACTCTCATTGAATCCTTCCTTGACGAAATCAACGTCTGAGCCGTCAAGAAATGGCAGGCTGACAGCATCCACCACCAGCATCGCGTCATGCGACTCGAACACATGGTCTCCAGCCCGAACTTCGTCGGCGTAGTCGAATGTGTATGCAAGGCCGGAACAGCCGACTTTTTTCACACCCAAGCGCAGACCCAAGCCCTTGCCGTTCTTCGCCAGTTGCGCCTGGATTTGTTTCGCTGCTTTTTCCGTCAAAGTGATTGCCATTGGTTCCTCCTACTTATTGCGGCGCGGCGGAGCGTGCGACACCACCGCGCGCGGATCCTAGCGGGTGATGGCGTCATCAACGCACTCGCCGATTGCCCAGCGGGGCTATAAGATACTTTGCAAAGTAGATTGTATCTTAAGTCTTTTCGAAAGTAATTACTTTACAATCTAAAATAATCCCTAGACCAAAGCCCATAAATTGTCAATAATGTGTTTTCAAAATGAGTGAAAAGAGAAGCGACTATGCAAGCTGCCAGCGTGAGCGCGTCAGAGCCCGGTTCCGGTCGCGATCGCATCCTATTCCTGCTCAAGAGGGACGGGGCTCAGTCGACCGCTGCACTAGCGCAACAGTTGGCCGTCACGGCTATGGCCGTGCGCCAGCACCTTTCCGTCCTGAACGCAGAGGGTTTGGTCGAGTTCAGCGACGAGCAGCGCAAACTGGGACGACCTGCACGTATTTGGCAGCTGACAGCCGAGGCCCATGGGCGATTCCCGGATCGCCACGCCCAGCTCGCGGTTGGCATGCTGCAGGTGGTTCAGAGCGTCTTCGGCGAAGAAGGCCTGGAACAACTCACCGACGAATGGACGCGCCAACAGGTGGTCGCCTATCGCGCACAGATGCCCAGCCCGGATCTGCCACTAGCCCAGCGCGTCGCCGCACTGGTCAGGATCCGCCGTGAGGAAGGCTTTATGGCCGAGTGCAGCCCGGCCCGGAATGGGGCGATCGAACTCGTCGAGAATCACTGTGCGATCGCCAAAGCAGCGCACCTTTGCGCCAAGCTCTGCGGCGGCGAACTGACGCTGTTCCGTGCGGTTCTCGGCGTAGGTGTCACGGTTGAGCGCGTCGAGCACTTCCTCGCTGGCGATCGCCGCTGCACTTACCGCATCCTGGCGGAGTCTGGCGTGCCCTTGCCGAGCTCCGGCCAGTAGTTGTAGTGACTCGCGTTTGAAAACCCACTGACTTGCAATCGCCAGCCTCTTGGGGTTGACGGGTCAATACATATCAGCTGCCAATGGATTCGCGATAATAGCGGCCAATTGGCGGCCTTTTGCAAGGTATTTGTCGCCTCAGCCGTGTTTTTTATGCCGCCATTTTCAGTGCCGGTTGCTCCCTCTCTGGGTTGAGCGTGACGGCCCCGATGGGCTGCCAATTTCGCGTGGCGCCCGACCAGCGATGCGGGTGTTGATTGCGGGCTTGCTGGTACAGCGCATGACGCTTGGCCAGTACCTCTTGATCCTCACCGCGATGACGCTGCGCAGGGGTTACGAAGCGGATCCGGCTGTGGCGGTGTTCGTGATTGTACCAGCGGATAAAATCGCGCACCCAGCAGCGAGCAGCGTCCAAATCTGCAAAGCCGTCCTTGGGCCATTGCGGGCAGTATTTCAGGGTTCTAAACAGCGATTCTGAATACGGATTGTCGTTGCTTACCCGTGGCCGTCCGCGCGACGGGGTGATGCCTAAATCGTACAATTTGCTCAACAACGTCGACGATTTCATCGGCGCGCCGTTGTCCGAGTGAAGCACCAAAGGCTTCCCGACGCAGCGTTCGTTCAGCACGGTGCGCTCCATCAGGGCGGACGCGTGCGCGCCACTTTCTTCTTCGTAAACCTCCCAGCCCACGCCCTTGCGGCTGTAAATATCCTCGACCAAATACAGGTAGTAGTACTTGCCGCACACCGGCGATGGTAGGTAGGTGATGTCCCACGACCAGACCTGATTGGCCGTCGTTGCGCGGTGCGTGGTCGGTGCGGCGTGCTTCTGTGACGCATGGCTGCGGCCGCGTTTGTGCTGCTGACCGGCCGCTTTCAGGACGCGGTAAAAGGTCGCCTCCGAGGCCAGGTAACGGCCCTGATCGGCCAGCCTAGGCACGATCTGGCTGGGTGGCAAGCTGGCGAATGGCGCGCTGTTGCAGACCGCCAAGATCGCGCCGCGCCTTGCTCACTCAGGGCGTTCGGCGGCTGTGTCCGTAGCGTGGTGGTGCGCACATCGGCCTGCATAACAGGTGTCAGCGCCCAGCGTTGCAGGCTGCGCAGCGACAGCCCGATCTCTTCGCTGGCAATCGCCTTGTGCGCACCAGAAGCGACGGCATGGTTAAAGCGTTCAACGAGTTGTTGCCGTTCTGGCAGCGAGGTCAAACGTCCTCGCTGTCGCTTCCCCAGAAGGTATTCATCTTTTTTCGCAGCACCAAGATCGCGGCGGTTTCTGCCAGTGCCTTATCTTTACGACGCAGTTCGCGCTCCAGCTCGGCGATGCGTTTCTTGTCGGCACGCGCCTGATCACGCTCAGCCTTGAGCTGTGCTTTGGCGGACATCTGGCCGGTGATGCAGGCTTGGCGCCAGGCGCTGATTTACTCGGGGTACAAACCCTTGCTGCGACAGTATTCGCTGAGCTCAATCTCGCTCAACGTAGCGGCATGCAATACCGCCGCAAACTTGGCTTCGGCTGGCCAGTCATCGGCGTTGTTTTTATCTCCGGGCACCACTGCGCTTCCAGCTTTGAGTTTGGCGCGCCAAGCATATAGGGTGGCTGGCGCGATGCCTTCTTGACGAGACAACTCGGCCACAGACATGTTTTGCGGCGGCAGTAATTTGTTGATAAGGGCAGCTTTACGCTCAGGTGAATAACTCGACATTGCAGCTCTCTTTGACGCCCCCGATCTATCGTTTTGATAAATCAGCTCAGGCGACAACTAGCCTGACACCGGGGGTTGGCAGCAACTTCGACGAAGTTCTGTTCAAAGAAGCCTGATTGCAAGACGCTACAGCGACGGCCATGAAGCGAGTCATTGCCTGGCAGATCAAGCAGGAAATGAAAGTGCAAAGCTTTCCAATACAGCAATGGCTGTCACGGAGGCCGCATGAAAAGCCATGCCTCTGTTGACGGACTGAACGACGCCGAGCGAACGATGTTGGTTGATGGCCTGCGAGCGCGCCGCAAGAAACGCAAAGCATGGAACGAGGCCTGCGATGCCGCCGACACAGCCAGAAGTCGTCGGCCAGCGCTGCGCCAGTTCGGCATTCACGACATCATCCGGCTCGCCCTGCGGCTTGGCAGTAGTGTCGCACACAGGCTCGACGACCAGGCGCCAGAGGCTTAACCCAGCTTTCCGTTCCACTGCACCTCAAACCTCAGTTTCAAAAGGGGCTGTTTTGCCCGAACTGAGGCAGCGCAATACGGGATGCAGGCACAATGCGAGGCGCAGTTGATCCAGGCGCGTTGGCCACAGGGTTTCCGCTGTCCAAAATGCGCCCACGATAAATCTTCGCAATTCCAACGTGCGGAGCTGCGTTACTGGCAGTGCAGTCCCTGTAGTCATCAAACCAGCCTGCGCGCAGGGACACTGATGGAGCACAGTCGCTTATGCAACCCATCAAGTTGCCTGAGGCGTTCGGTACTCAGCGAGCTGACTGGATAACACCGCCTTGTCTTGCAAGAGAAGCTGCTTTTCTGTGGTCAGTTCGGTTAGTTGGGTTTCAGTGTGGGTTAAGCGCTCCGCCAGCAGGCTTCGCTCTCGCTTAGTCACGGCCAAGTTCGTCTGTACCTCAACCAAGTGCTGCTCGCCATGGACATAGTGCTGTTCCAGCGCCTGATGCATTTGTTTCAACTCGGTGAATTGACGTATGACGTGCTCATGCTCAATCTGGCTCTGCGCGAGCGTCGCTTGCGTCGTTAGCAGGGTTCTCTATAGGTGATCGTGGTCCTGCGCCAAGCGTTGTTCCTGCGCCTGTAGTTCGCCCAGTCGGGTTTGCTGAGCGAGCAGACGCTGCCGAAGCTCTGTCAGCTCCTGTTCCTGTCGACTATGGCGTTGTTCCGCGGCCCGGCGTTCGTCGGCGCGCTGTTGCGCGACTGATGCTTGGAAATGCTCAAACTGTACCCGCACTTGTTGAAGTTGTTGAGTCAGTGCGGCGACCTCGGAAACGCGGTCGACCAGGCGCTGTTCGAGCCCAACCTTTTCACTGCCCAGGCTGGCCAGGGCGATCTCCTGACGCTGCACAGTTTCCTCCAATCCCTGGGTCCGCTCGTTGGCTGCTGTGAGCGATCCGATCAGCTTTTCTTGGGTACTGGCTAAGGCGTTCCGCTCCGCAAAACTCAGCTGCAACTGCTCCTGCAAGGCAGTGGTGGCTATCTGATGCAGCTGCACAGTCTGCTCGACTTGCAGAGCTGCATCCGCCTGCACTTTTTCGTAGACACCTTTCAACCCCAGCACCAGTTCGGCCGGAAGGCCGAGCTCGGCCTGGGCCAGCGTGCTGGGGTGCACGGCTTTCCGGCGTTTTAACAAGGGGGCAATCGTGCTTTTGCTACCGGTCCCGCCCAAAGCCGCGCGGATACCGTCGATCGTCGGATTGTGGCCGTCGGCCACCAGCCGGGCCGCTGCGTTTGCGACATGCACATAGAGGACACTGGAACGGGCCATCACCACCTCGGATTTTTTCGTACCGTATTATGGACAACGTAATACATCAATTTAAGTACAGAATAGTTAAGTCCGTTGAGACTGCCCGCTAACCCACGATAAGGTCAGTTATCGTGAGTTAGGCGCTCACGATCGGCATTCGCTTCTATAATCTGCGGTACACAGGGCCTAAACAGGCGTTTCGTGATGACAGCCCGCAATAACCACGAAAGCTTCCCTTCGGTACTGCCCGAAGAAGCGGCGGTGCCGGCGCGTACCGCCGGTACGCTCGCCACGCCTGAGCAATGGGCGGAGCAACACCAACGTTTTCTCGCGGCCGCTACCTCCGACAACACCCGTCGCACCTACCGCTCGGCCATCCGCCACTTTCAGGCCTGTGGCGGCGTCCTGCCGTGCGATGAAGCTGCGCTGATTCGCTACCTGCTGTCCTTCGCGCAAGTGCTGAACCCGCGGACCCTGGCGCTGCGCCTGACCGCGCTGGCGCAATGGCACCGCTATCAGGGCTTTCCCGACCCGGCCGCCAGCGCCACCGTGCGCAAGACCTTGCGCGGGATCGAGCGGGTGCATGGGCGCCCTCGACACAGAGCCAAGGCCCTGCTTCTGGGAGATCTCGAACTCATCGTGGCGCACCTGAACACGCTCGAAGGGCTGGCGGCGCTGCGCGACAGCGCGCTGTTACAGGTGGGGTACTTCGGCGCGTTCCGCCGCAGTGAGCTGGTCACGCTGGGGATTCAATACTTGCAGTGGGAACGGGAAGACCTACGGATCACGCTGCCGCGTTCCAAAACTGATCAAGAGGGTGAGGGGCTGGAGCGAGCGATCCCGTATGGCGACAGCCTCTGCTGCCCAACGAAAGCATTAAGACACTGGTTGGATGCGGCTCAAATTGAGCAAGGCCCGTTGTTTCGGCGCATTAGCCGTTGGGGCGTCGTCGGCAATGTTGCGCTGCACGAGGGGAGCGTCAATACCATCCTGGCAGCGCGTGCCGAAGCAGCGGGACTGTTGTATGTGCCAGAGATGAGCAGCCACAGCCTGCGCCGAGGGTTGGCCACCAGTGCTTACCGTGCCGGGGCGGACTTTCTGGAGATCAAGCGCCAGGGTGGCTGGCGGCACGATGGCACCGTACACGGCTATATCGAGGAGGCTAAAGCCTTCGAGGAAAATGCCGCCGGCTCGCTCTTACAACGTAAACCATTAGTCTAGATCTTCGATCTTGAGGGTACCGGTTAAGTACCTAAACAAAATTGATCCTATATCTCTCCCCATAGCCTGACAGCACGTTGAGCACATGATCGGTGAGTGACTGGAAGCTCTGATAGGCCGTGACAGGCAACCACTCATACTTGATTTTCTTCCAGAGCATTTCGATCAGGTTGAGCTCGGGTGAGTACGGGGGCAGGAAGATTACATAAAGCCGTTGTGCCCGCCATTCCAGCTCCTTGCTCTTAAACAAGGCAGAGCGATGAATGCTGGCATTATCGAGCACGACGATGGCAAAGGTCTGCGGCGATTTCTGCCCCAGCAAACGATCAAAGGCTTCAATGACCACCGGCGTGGTCACCGTGTCGGTGGTGGTGTGATACACCAGTTTTCCCCGGCGACTGAGAAAACCTAGCACGTTGAGGCGTCGGCTGTGCGAGAAGGCTGGCAGCTCCAGCGGCTGACCCACGGGGCTCCAGGCATAAGGCAGGGAGGAGACTTGCGAAAAGCCGGACTCATCGAAGTAATACAGCTCGGCTTCTTCGTGGTCTTCCCATTTCCAGAGCTCTTGCAGCAGGTTCTGGGTGTTGCGAAAGTCGGTTTCATCACGCCGCTCTTTCAAGGAGCGGCGAGCCCGCTTGAAGCTATACCCCAGCTTTTTTTAAAGCCCGCTTGATGGTCATCGTGCAGGAGGTTTTACCCGTTTCTTGTTGCAAGCGTGCCTGAACAGCCTTGATCTGATGAGGCTCCTCTGACACCAGGGCCTTGAGTCTATCCCGGTCCTGTTCGTCGTAGATCATGGGGCGACCGGTGCGTGGTTTGTCATCGAGGCCTTGCAAACCCTCGGTTTCCAAGCATCAAGCCAAATCGATACCGTTGGGCGAGTGACATCGAGAATGCCGCTGATCTGGCTGAGGGTATAGCCCTTGTGACTGAGCAAAATGGCATGAGCCCGACGGCGCAAAATGGGCTTCTCGCTTTGCCTGTAAGCCGTGTTCAAGGCTTGGAGGTCGGTATCGCAAAGAGGTGGTATAGATTTCATGAACAGAATTCTAAAGAACTCTGAAGCGGGGTGTCCATCGCGAGCGGAAAATTTTTGTTCTGGCACTTAAGACGTTCGGTTAGGCAGTCGAATATTGGCTTTCTAAGGCACTAATTCCAAGGTGACATGACGCGAAACGCGGTTTACACATACCGGCAAAACCTTGGACATGAACCCATGTTAACTGTGGTGTTGGTAAACCAGCTGCAAGCCTATGCAGGCTACGTCGGGGAGTACCATCCGGAAAATCTTATGCATTAGCGATGGACCTCAAAAAGGGCCTATAACCATTGCAGAAAGAACCGAATTTTGTGTTTTTTTGTGTGAAATGACGATCCTGCGTAATTGCATGGACTTGACCACCCATTTGCATGGCCACTGACCAGTCAATTGCATTCGTGCTGACCAACCGTTTGCATTCGACTTGACCAGCACACGCGGTAGTGACGACCGCCAGAGAACGGCTAGAAGGGACTATCACTGGGTCTAGACATCAGGACCAGCTCAGCCAGCTCGGTAGGCATCGAGCATGTCGGCCATGTCGTCAGCAAGCGCTGCTATCTGATCAGTGGGCACATTGCGCTCGGCAAACGCCCGCAATCCGATGATCTGCGTTTGGAGCAAGCGGGCCAGCCGCGGGCACTCAACATCAGCACGCAACTCCCCCATTGCCTTGGCCTGCTCGAGCACCTCACAAAGTCCCTGTTCGATGGTTGCAAGCATTGCCTCGACCTGAGTCCGTAATGCGGCGTCCTCGGCATTAACCTCAAGCAAGGTCTTAATCAGCATGCAAGCCTGCGCAGGCGCTTGCGCGTCGCCGCTACAGGGCCGGGCGAATGAGCGCAGATAGCGCTTTAACCCGCTTACAACGTCCGGAGATCCTTCGATTATCTGACGAAAGTCATCACCGGCACGGGCGGCGTAAGCCTCAAGCGCTTCGGCAAATAGACCACTTTTGCTACCAAAGGTGGCATAGAGGCTGCCGGGGCGCATGTCCAAAGCCGCCTCAATATGCTTCAGCGAAGAAGCGTAATAACCTCTTGACCAGAACAGTTCAACCGCTCTATCTAGGGCGACTTGGCGATCAAAGCGAGCAGTGCGGGACATCGTTGTCTCTCGGATAAAAGGCCTCAGTGTAACCGGCTGGACTGAATCTGAGTGATCGCTCAATATTAGTTTGACTGCACCCCAGGCTGCAATTAGGATTGATCTCATATTTGAACGATCACTCAAAAAAGATGCCTCTCAATGAGCACTTTTACTCTGCACGACCAGAACAGCGCACCTGACGCAGCCAAGTTCCCTGTTGGAGAAGTCTCAGAAAGGCTTTGGCATGATTCCAGGCTTGCATGCAGTGATGGTCGAAGCCCCCGGTTTGCTTGAGGGCACACCAAGTGCTGCATGCCCAGTTTCTTAACAGCAGCTTTAACGCCGATGAAAAAACCGTGGTGTGGCAAATGATCAACGTTGCAACACGTTCGACCTGCATCAGCTTCTGCATTGGGCCGATCAGCAAGGGCGCATGCACGACTTGAAACAGGCCCTCTTTGCGGCTGACTTCACCAGTTGCCGGAACCTGTCTGACCACAGTGTGCTGGCGGATGTGGCCGCAGAAGTCGGATTGGAACGGGCCGAGGCCCTAGCCGTTCTTGAAGATCAGCGCTTTGCCACAGACGTGCGTACTGCCGAAAGCGCCTGGATTAACCAGGGCATTCGGGGTGTGCCAGCGATGATCTTCAACCGTCGCCACCTCGTAACTGGTGCGCAAGGGGTCGAGAATTACACGCGTATCTTGCAACAGTTGGCCGAGACGAATAACTGAGCGGAAAGCTGATAACCCGCCACACCCAGTGTTTGTCCGAAATCCAGCAGCGCCCGAGCATGGGCCTGCCCCTAACATGAAAGAAAGAGGTCTGGATCATGTCTGGCATGAACAATTACGAACCACCCAAAGTCTGGACCTGGAACGCCGAAAATGGCGGGGAATGGGCCAAGACTAACCGCCCCATTGCCGGGCCCACACACGAGGCCACTCTGCCGAGTGGAGAGCATCCTCTACAGCTTTATTCGCTGGGCACGCCCAATGGCCAGAAGGTCACCATCCTGCTTGAGGAACTCTTGGCGCTGGGCGAAGCAGGTGCGGAATATGACGCACACCTGATCCAGATTGGCGAAGGAAACCAGTTCTCGTCGGGCTTCGTCGAAGTTAATCCAAACTCGAAAATCCCGGCGCTTTTCGATACCGAAACCGGCAGTCGTGTTTTTGAAAGCGGCGCGATTCTTCTCTATCTGGCGGAGAAGTTCGGACACTACCTTCCTAAGGAAGCCGCGGCGCGCACTGAGGTCATCAACTGGCTCTTTTGGCTGCAAGGCTCGGCCCCCTATCTGGGCGGCGGGTTCGGGCACTTCTACGCCTACGCGCCGGAGAAATTCGAATACCCAATCAACCGCTTCACGATGGAAGTGAAGCGCCAGATGGACGTGCTCGACCGCGAGTTGGCCGAGCACCGCTATCTGGGCGGAAACGAATACTCCATCGCCGACATCGCCACCTGGCCCTGGTTCGGCAACCTGGTGCTGGGCAAGGCCTATGGCGCGGGCGAGTTTCTGCAGGTCGAAAGCTACAAGAACCTGCGGCGCTGGGCCGAAGAGATTCTTGAGCGGCCCGCCGTTCAGCGTGGCCGCAAGGTAAACCGCACCTGGGGCGAGCCGTCAGAGCAACTGCACGAACGACATGACGCCTCGGATTTCGATCTGAAAACTCAAGACCAACTGGCCCCTGAAGGCGCCGCTTGAGAAGCTTATCCAAAAAGGAAGACATCATGCTGAAGTTCTACTACCACCCGACCCCGAACCCGATGAAGGTTGCCCTATTCCTCGCAGAAGCCGAGCTGCCGTTTGAGCTGGTGCCCGTGGACACTGCCAAGGGCGAGCAGCACGAGCTGGCGTTCCGAGCCTTGAACCCCAACGGTAAGGTTCCGGCTATCAACGATGACGGCACCGTTGTATTCGACAGTAATGCCATCCTGCTCTACCTCGCTGAAAAGACTGAGAAGTTCCTCGGGAACACTGAGGATCGCGGCGAATTGCTGTCATGGCTGATGTTCGTCGCTTCGGGCCTGGGGCCTTTCTCCGGCCAATCGGTGCATTTCCAACGTGCGGCTCCGGAAAAGATTCCCTATGCGCAAAACCGCTATCTGCGAGAGGCCGAGCGCCATTACGACGTGCTCAATACGCGCCTCAAGGGGCGTGAGTTCATCGTGAGCGACAGTTTCACTATTGTAGACATCGCCACATGGGCCTGGGTCGACCGCGCAGACCTTGTCCTAGGCATGGGACGGATAAGAGAGTTCTCGGAAGTGGATCGTTGGTTCCAGGCGGTGAACGCCCGTCCAGCGGTTGCCCACGCACGCATGATTGGCAAGGATGTCGAATTCAAGGCACAAGGCGACGAGGCCTCGCGCCGCGCGCTATACCCGAGCAACTACGCCGCGACGACATCGCTGCTGGCCTCTAAGCTCTAGGCTATGACAGCGACACAGTGAGGCCAGCGGCGTGCTGATGTATGCGGGTCTCACCGAGAACTATCGTATGCGCCCTGAGCCGGAAGACTTTTTGCGGGTATTTGCCCAGGCCGGTATCTAGCACGTTAGGGCGCCTCCAACGAAAACAGCGTGTGCGCAGAAGCGTGCAGCATCACGAAAAAGAGGTTCTTCATGGCAGAGCACAGGTTCGCCCCGATCATCGTTTTCGACGTGAATGAAACCCTGCTCGATATCACCACGCTCGGACCGCTGTTCGAGCGTGTATTTGGTGATCGAGCCGTTTTGCGCGAGTGGTTCGCGCAGCTGATTCTCTACTCGCAAACCATGACCCTGTGCGGGCGCTACAGCCCATTTGGCGAGCTGGCCGTAGGCACCCTGCGCATGCTCGCATCTATCCATGACACCACGCTCGACGCTAGCGACATGGATGAACTGCAGGCACGGATGAGCACTATGCCCGCGCACCCGGATGTACTGCCGGCGCTCAACAGCTTGCGTAATGCAGGCTTTCGGCTGGTGACTCTGAGCAACTCGGCGAGCGGTTCATCACCTTCGGCACTTGAGCGTGCCGGGTTGTCTGAGTTCTTTGAGCGCAGCTTCAGTGTCGAGGCTGTGGGCAAATTCAAGCCCGCCCCGGAAACCTATCAACTGGTTGCCCGGGAGTTGAATGTCGAGATGGCGGACTTGCTCCTGGTCGCTTGTCATCTTTGGGATACGGCTGGGGCGCAAGCTGCGGGTTGCCATGGCGCACTACTGACCCGACCGCACAACGCACTGCTACCGGCATTCGAGATGCCCGTGCCAGATCTGGTCGCCGCAGAGTTAGGCGACCTGACCAAGCAGATCATTCGGCGCTGGGGGCACCTTGAACGCGTGTCCTGCTGAGTAATGTCCGCAACCCTCATATCGGGGCTTTGTGTACACTCTTGATGGCCAAGGCGAAGCTAAAGGCCAAGACCGAGCACCCGCTGCGGGTGATCAATTGTCAGTTTGCTTACAGCGCGGTCCTCTTCTGGGGCCTGGCGAAGAACACCTCGCTACTACTCAGCCTGTTCGCGCTGTCGTACCTGTGGGTAGCGCGCGCAGACATTCGCTGAGCAATGCGGGAGAGGTGCGCCAGTGATACCTGCCTGTTGCCATAGGCTGCTTCGGGTCCAGGCTGTGTGAAAACGCACTGAATACGTCGAGAGCTGAGAATTTTGTGCGTTACCTACGAAACCAGCAGGCGAAAGCGTGAATTGCCCTAGTCAGCTACATAGGCGTTCGTAATGCTGTTTGGGCCGCGTCAGCGGCACAAACAGCCACTCACGGACGATCAAGCAGTTGGTTTCACGCCCTGATCGCTTCAAGCAGTCCTGCGATGCCGAAGATGTTCATCATTCGTTTGAGGTTGTAGGCGAGCACATGAAGGCTCATCTCAGTGCTCACCCTGGGCAGGGTTTTGGTCAGGAAGTGGGTACTTCCCATCCAGTACTTGAGCGTTCCAAAAGGATGTTCAACGGTCTGTCGACGAACCCTCATCATCGCTGGATCATGTTCTAGCCGAACCTGCATCGCGTCGACTACAGCCTCATGTTCCCAGCGCTTCACTCGGCGCTCCTTACCCGTAGGACATTGCTTTTGCATTGAGCAGGACTGGCAGCCCGAGAAGTAGTAACAATGCAATAACATGCCGTCTTCCATCGACGAATGCCGCTTGGTTAGTAACTGCCCCGCAGGGCATTGATACTCGTCCGACGCAATAAGATATATGAAATCCTGTTTGCCGAATCTGCCTTCGGCTTTGCTGCCTGATGTGAGGGGTTTCGGTACGAAGGCAGTGATGCCGGCTTGCTCGCAAGCAAGGATTTCCAGACCTTTGTAATAGCCTCGGTCGGCCACCACCGTTAGCGATTCGGCCTCGATTTCTTCACGCGCCTGGTTCGCCATGTTGCTCAGTTGCCCACGATCATTACCAACGTTGGTCACCTCATGGGCAACGATCAGATGGTGTTTGTCGTCGACAGCTGTTTGTACGTTGTAGCCAACCGTTCCGGTGCCTCGGCCGCTCGTGGCCATTGAGCGTGCATCTGGGTCTGTGAGGGAGATCTGCTGGTCTAGACTTTCATGGAGTTGCGCCTCGATTTCCTTGAGTTTCTGCATCTGCTTTTTCAGTGTTTCTATCTTTTCTTTAAGCCGCTCTGCTTTGGCCTCGGCCACTTCGGGCGTTGCCCGATCCGCCGAATCCATCGCCGCTAGATATCGATCAATGCTCTGCTCGATCTGCTGCATACGTGCCTTCACCTTGCCCTGAGTGAAGTTGCGGTCGCGATTATTGACGGCTTTGAATTTGCTACCGTCGATGGCGATGATCGACTGAGAGAAGAGATTGAGGTTGCGGCAAAGAACTACGAACTGGCGGCATACGCTGCGAATGGCTTTGCCGTTGTCTTTGCGAAAGTCGGCAATGGTTTTAAAGTCCGGAGCCAAACGCCCCGTTAGCCACATCAACTCAACGTTGCGCTCGGCCTCACGCTCAAGCCGGCGGCTGGACTGAATCCGATTGAGGTAGCCGTAGATATAGAACTTAAGCAACACCGCTGGGTGGTAGGCCGGACGACCCGTTGCAACAGGAGCGACACCCTCAAAACCAAGTGCGCCCAGGTCGAGTTCATCGACGAAAACATCGACCACGCGCACTGGATTTTCTTCGGCTACGTAATCGTCCAGACACTCCGGCAGCAGCGTCACCTGCGTCCGAGTCTCACCCTCAATGAATCGCTTCATGATCGCCCCCGATACGATCTAGATGACCAGAAGGTTAGACAATCACTGGCGTTTTCACACAGCCTGGGTCGGTTGCAGTCCTTCAGTGCTTGGCTGACGTACTCACCCTGAGTGGCACCCGCTGACACCCATCAACTGCAAACAGCTGGTCAGCGCGAATGCAAATGACTGGTCAGTGGCGATGCAATTAGGTGGTCAAGTGAGATGCAATTACGCAGATCCATAAAAAGCTAATTAAATCATGCTGCTATAGGTCTAATGTCCTAATTTTCCCTTATCTCGGCATGACCCCAGATACAGCCCAATGACGTCCCAGAATTTCTCTTGGAAGTTTGGATCTTTGGATCTTTGGACAGTTTGAAGGTGCGTGTCAGGTGCGGCTTTATGTCGTTGGCGGCCCATATGCGCTGGACGCTGGCCGGTGAAATACCGGCGACTCGCGCCATGCTTCGACAGCTCCAGCGAGGTTGACCGATACGCGGTTGAACCACTTGCTCAATGACTCGCTTAAACGCTTCGGCCGGCAAGGATGGCTTGCGACCTCGTCCGGGCAGATCCACCAGACCTTGCAGACGCAGCTCTTGAAAACGCTTGCACCAGCGTGTAACTGAAACAACCGAGAGACCGGTCAACTGGGCAATCTCGTTACGAGAACAACCTTGAGCGGCCAGCAAAATCACTCGCGCCCGACGACCGTCGCGCTGACTGATCGTGGCTGATCTTATGCGCCGACTCAGTTCAATTTGTTGTAACCGCGCCATAAACCCCACATTCAAAGCCACACTCTGATCGCTGACGCTGTGCTCCCGATCTCTCTCTGGAGCCAGCACCGTCATGATGCGACCCG
>ERZ1463034.89-NODE-89-length-30113-cov-36.454388_pt1 | contig 30113 bp, 24 predicted proteins | sample MGYA00564480_ERZ1463034 | MGnify/ENA primary metagenome ERZ1463034 (study PRJEB39244, sample SAMEA3635122) | Helicobacter pylori | study: EMG produced TPA metagenomics assembly of PRJEB11511 data set (Assembly of a 5300-year-old Helicobacter pylori...
GTCAAAACGGCTGGCGCCACACGGGCGACACTCGGGGCGGCGGCACTCACAGGGGCTGGCGGCGCAATGCGCTCGCTGGGCAGTTGCCGTGCAATGGTGTCGATGATTTCGCCCACCGAACCGATCTCTTCATAGAGCTGCGCAGCCGTTAGCGAAACGCCATATCGATCATTAATAAAGTCGACACACTTAATCAAAATCAGCGAATCAGCGCCCATGTCGAGCAAGGAGTCTTCCAGTAAAAGTGTCTCGCCTTCCACAAGGCCTATTATCTTGGAGAGGCGCGGCACTACCTCAGAAGCAATCTGATCGAAGTTCATATAACTGACGTTCCGTGTGAAGGGTTTATTTGGAGAGTGACAACATCAAGTCAACGTGCTCATGCAACTCACTGAGTTGTTGATTCAGTAATCGATACACTTCATCCGTCGCCTTATAATCGGCAACATTGAAGTCAGGGTTATGCGCGGGGGTGAAACTCCCCGCGCGCTGCACCGAGCCGATGTGCACCGGCCAGTGGGTCTGCCGGTCGAAGGCGTAGCGCAAGTACCGTGTCGTTGGGCGCGCCCGGGCCAGGAGCTTGTCCAGCTTCAGGTTGAAACCACACAGAAACAGCGCCGCGACGGCGGCCATAGGTTGCAGGGCATCAATGACCGCCTCGCCCACCAGCAACACACCGCCCTGCTCCCGGTCAAGTCCGCTGTCGGACACGCTGGCGGTCACCCCCAGGGTTTTCCAGAACATTAACAACGCCGCATTAATTGCCTCCTGTATTAATGGCGTGATTGTTTCTTGCCCGTTCGCAAACAGGGCCGGTACATCGAGGCCCACTGTCGCGCCGTACACATCCAAGTGCTCTTTAAACAGTGCGTACGCGTTATATAACCCGGCGACTTTATCAAGGCTCTCAACAGTCACGTGCAACGGCAATAGAACCGCTGTCGGCCCGCTCGGTACTTTGACTGCGATGGCGCAGGACGCCGCGTGTCTGATCGCCGCCTGCAGCGCCAGTGAGTCATCCGCGCAAATCGCTTGCCGGTAGCGTGCCGGATCCTTCAGTAACAGGCTCTCTTCACAGGCGGCATAGAGCGCCTGTTCCGGCAGTTGCAGCGCTGCGTCGAACTGGTGCTTGAGTCCGTTGACCGAGTTCGCCGACAGCAGCAACAAGGCTTTGCGCCAAGGCTGGCAGGCTTGATCGACCGCCGGCGGGTTAATCCCTTCGGCAATCAGCATGTGGACGTTGGTACCACTAAACCCAAAGGAACTCAGGGCCGCGACGCGCTGGCGGTTAGCCTGTTGTGCCCAGCGAAGATTTTGCGTCGGCACCTCAATCGTCGAGCGCAAGCCATGGCAGCTTGGGTTGAGGGCGGTGTAGTGCCGGTTTGGCGGAATCGAGTCATGGGCCAGCGCTGCAATGATTTTGATCAACCCGACCACCCCCGATGCCGCTTCCAGGTGACCGACCGAGGATTTGACCGCGCCCACGATCAACGTCTTGCCGACACCGCCATACACGGCATCCAGCGCTTGCAGCTCAATGGGATCGCCCAGGCCGGTGCCGGTGCCATGGGTCTCGATCCAGTCGACTTCCTCCGGGCGCAGTTTGGCACTGGCCAGCGCCGCGCGGATGACCTCCTGTTGCGAAGCACCGTTGGGCGCTGTCAGGCTGGCGCTTCTACCGTCCTGGTTGATGGCCGAGCCTTGAATCACCCCTTGGACCTTATCATCGGCTATCAGTGCTTCATCCAAGCGCCTGAGCAGCAGCATACCGCCGCCCTCCGAGCGCACATAACCATCGGCGCTGGCGTCGAAGGTGGCACAACGCGAATGGGGCGAAAGCATCCTCGCCCGGGTCAGGGAGATGAACGTCTGCGCGCTCAGCAAGGTATTGACGCCACCCGCCAGAGCGAGGTCGCAATCGCCGCTGCGCAGCGCCTGCGCGGCCTGGTGAATCGCCACCAGCGACGACGAACATGCGGTGTCCACGGTGATCGCCGGGCCCTTCAAGCCAAACTGATAGGCGACCCTTCCGGCGATCACGTTCAGCGCATTGCCGGTCGCGAGATAGGGATAGCTGTCCGGGTCTTCCAGGCACAGCGCACGGTATTCATTTGCCCCGGCGCCGATATACACCCCGACCTTCTTCCCGGCCAGTTCGGACGGCTTATAGCCCGCCGACTCGAAACAGCGCCACGCCAGTTCCAGCGCCATCCGCTGCTGGGGGTCCATGTAGCAGGCTTCAGTGGCGGTGATGCCAAATAGCTGATGATCGAAGCCTTCAATGTCGCTCAAAAGACCCGCCTGCAAGGCCAACACATCTTCAGGCAATGTGTCGATATCCACGCCAAACATGCTGCGCTGCCAGCGTTTTATGAGCGGCGTCATGACATCCTGTTTCGCCGACAGTTGCTGCCAAAACGCTTCACTCGACTCCACATCGCCCGGCAGCCGGCAACCTACTCCGATAATTGCGATGCGGCCGTCATCGGCCAGCGAATCGGTTCCCTGCGGGGTGGCGTCCTCCTCAACGGCGGGCACAATCTGGCCACTGACGAACGCGGTAATCGCTGCGATGTTGGGGTAATCGAAAATCAACGTCGCCGGCAAAGCCAGGCCAAACTGTTTCTCCAACTGGTTTCTCAGTTGCACCGCCGCCAGGGAGTCCAGGCCTCGCTCGTGCAAGGAGTCACTGGCGTTGATGTCACCCGGGTCGACGCTGAGCAAAGTGGCGACCGCGTGCGCCGTGAATGCGCCAATCGAAGCCAAATCCCAGGTTTGGTTGGGGATCGCTGTGGGCTGGGGCCGAGCAGCCGGCGCAGCCAGCAACTTCTCGAAAATGCGACCTGCCGAGCGCGCGGCGTACTGCGCGGCCAATCGCTCCCAGTTGGCATTACACACGACGTACTGGCCCGAGACACCGACATCGAGCAGGCCGAACAGGGCATCAAGCGCGGCATTGGGCAGCAGGCCCTGGATGCCGTTGCGCTCGAACGCGATCAACGATTCGGCGGAGGCCATGCTATCGCCGCCCCAAGGACCCCAATTGATATTGAGTACCTGCGGGCCAGGCAGCCCGGGCCGTGAAGCAAAAGCATCCTGGTAACGATTGGCACTGGCGTAGTGCGCCAGTTGCGGTACGCCCCAGAGTGAAGAAATCGAAGAGAACGTGATGAACCGCCCCGCCCCTAGCGTCTGTGCAGCGTTGAACAGCGCTAGCGTGCCTTCGGTTTTGCTGGCCTGCACCCGGAAAACCTCGTCGACCGTTAGCTGCTCGAAGGCCACTTGCGTGCTCATGCCCGCGGCATGGAACACCGCATCGATAGGCAACGTGTCACGCAAGGCTGTGGCGATCTGCGCCTGATCGGTGACATCGACCTGGACCAGCCGCACATTGCCGGTTTCCAGCAGCCATGTGAGACGCTCACTGCGTGAGCCTGTGTCGGCTAGGCCCCGGCTGAGCAAAATGACCTGCCCGGCCCCCTTTTCCACCAAGCGTAGGGCCAGGGATACGCCGATACTGCCAGTGCCGCCGCTGATCACATAAGCGCGATCCGCCAACACCGACGGCTGCCCCGCAGGAATCGTCTTCGGCACCAGGTGCACGCCACTGACCCCTGTCGCATCGAGGCGGTATTCAGCGCTGCCGTTGGCACGGCTCACGTCGATGATTTCCGGCAAACGGGCCACACACTGCTGTGGCGCGACGAATATCGACTTCAGTTCGGCATTGCGCAGTTCCAGGTGCACCGACTTCAACGCCCCGGCAATGGCGGCGTAAGACAGGTCCTCCAATGACTCTCCTGTGGGCAGGACGAAACTCAGGTTGATGGCGGCCTCTTTCCCACTTGCCCTGCACACCGCGTCGACCGTCGCCAGTGCTGCCTGGGTTAGCCGTGCGGTAAAAGAAGCGCACGCGAACCGCGCAGCCTGACGCGCCAGAAACTGCGGCAACACCACGATTACCGTTGCCTGTGTGGCGCCCAAAACCTGTGCCGCGCCGTCTTCGTCCCATTGCGTCGAAGAAACAAAGCGCCAGCCCTCTTGCTCTGCTGCAACGCCATCGTGCAGTACAATCACTGGCGCATCGACCCAGGTTGCAGCGGGCTCAAGGTCGAGTGCCGCAGACCATTGCACGCCATGCACGGTGTGCGGCGCAGGCGCATCGGTCCAGCGCCCGGGGTTCAGGTGTTTAAGGATCGGCTCCCGCGCCAACGGATGCCCCGGCACCGACACCGGTCGCTCATTGGCGTATAGCGGGGCCAGATCAACCGGGCCACCAAGGCAATAAAGTTTGCCTAATGACACGAGGAAGGTCTCGTCGATTTTGTCCCGCAAAGACAACGATGGCAGGTACAACCGGTCGTGCTCCAGCACCCCTCGGGACAAGCCCAGCAACGTGGAGCCAGGACCGATTTCAATCAGCACCTTGGCATCGGCCAGGTCCGGGTGCTGCAAGCAACCGAGAAAGTTCACTGGGTGGGTGATTTGATGCGCCCAGTACTGCGCCGTCAGGCCTGCCGCGCCGACACGCTGCGCGTTGACGTTTTCCAGCATGGCAATACGTGGCGAGGAGAACCGCGCCTGTGCGGCGGTGGCCAAAAACGCCTGGGAAGCCGCGCTCATATGGGGGCTATGGAAAGGCCGATTGCCCTTGAGCGCAAAGGCTGTGATGCCTTGCGCCTGCAAAAGCCCGCTCAGCGCCTGAATGTCGGGCGCGAGCCCGGCGACCACCGTGTCGCCGACGGTATTGATGGCCGCGACATGTAATCCGTCCGACACGCCCTTACAGATTGCCGAGACCTGCGCCCGAGCGCCTTTGACCGCCAGCATGTTGCCGTCCGGCCCCAGGCGCTCCATGCACTGTCCACGGGCGATAACGAGTTCAAGCCCCTCCTCGAAAGTGAACAGGCCACTGGTGAAGGCCGCGGCAAACTCACCAATGCTGTGCCCGAGCACCACGTTTGGAACAATGCCGAAGCTTTCCCACAGTTTGGCGATGGCCACCTCAAGGACATATAACACCGGCTGCGTGTAGGCGGTCCGGTTGAGGTCGAGGCTGGCGTCTGCCCACAGAATCGCTTGTGCCGTCACCCCAAGCCTGGCTTCGATCAACGCCGAGCCTTGTTCGACCCAATGCCGAACCACCGGATAGCGCTCATACAGCGCCCGCCCCATGGAAAAATACTGCGTGCCCTGCCCGGAAAACAGGAAGGCAATTTTCAGCCCTTCCCGTGCCCGCCCCGTCGTCACTGGCGCCAAGGCACGCAGTTGCTTGAGGCACTCCGCGTGGCTGGAGGCCGTGATCGCCACGCGGTAATCGAACGATTCACGACCGTTGATCGTGGTCGCGCAGATGTCCCGCAGCGGTGTCGACGGCTCGGCCTCGAGCTGGTCGATATATGCAGTCAGCAACGCTGGCAGGGCCTTTTCGCTTTTGCCCGACATCAACAGCAACTGGGTCTGCTCGTTTTCGTCTCGGGCCTTGCAGGCCGGGGCCCCGTTACTGGCGACGATCAGGTGGCAGTTGGTGCCGCCAAAGCTGAAAGCACTGACCGCCGCGATCCGGGTTTCCTGCTGCCAGGCAAGGTTCTCCCGAGGGATGGCCAGGCGGCTCGAATCCAGCTGAATCAACGGATTGAGCTTGCCGGTGGTGGGCTGCTGAAGGATGGCTGATTTATGCAGCTGCAGCACGGTCTTGATGAAACCGGCGACACCCGCCGCTGGCTCCAAATGACCAATGTTGGCTTTCACCGCGCCGACGTAGCAAGGTTGATGCACCTGGGCGTCAGCCGCATAGGCACTTTTCAGGGCATTGATTTCGATGGGGTCGCCCAACCGCGTGCCGGTGCCATGGGCCTCAACGTAACCCACCGCGGCGGCTTCCACGCCTGCGCGCTCCAAAGCCTGGGCGATTACCTGCTCCTGGGAGCGTCGGTTCGGTGCGGTCATGCCGTTGGTCAAGCCGTCCTGATTGACCGAAGAGCCTTTGATCACCGCGTAAATGCGGTCGCCGTCCTCGCGAGCCTTGCGCAGGCCCTTGAGAATCACCACGCCACAGCCTTCACCCCGCACATATCCATCGGCGTTGTCATCGAAGGTCTTGCACAAGCCTTGCGGCGACATCATCCCGGCCTGGGACACGGCAATGGTGCTGCCCGGAATCAGCATCAGGTGCACGCCGCCCGCCACTGCGCTGTCGCACAGGCCAGCCTCGATGTTCAGGCACGCTTCATGGATCGCCACCAGCGACGAAGAGCAGGCCGTGTTGATCGTCATGCAAGGACCGCGAAGGTCCATGGCATAGGAAATCCGCGCAGAAATAATGCTCGCGTTGGTGCCTGTACCCGAGTGCGCGGTCAGCGTGTCCTGGTGAGTGGTCTGCATGGCTTCAAAATCACTCGACGAGGCGCCAATGAAGACGCCCGCACGCGTCCCTGCCAGGCTTGAGGGGCGGATGTTAGCGTCTTCCAGGGCTCGCCAAGTGGTCTCCAGGGCCAGCAATTGTTGTGGATCGGTGCTCTGCGCCTCGACGCTCGACAACCCCAGGAACCCATAGTCATAACGGTCGAAGTGGTCGATCAGCCCGGCCGCTTGCGTCGCCAGTTTCCCCGGGGTGCCGGGCTTGGCATCGTAGAGCGCGGGGTTATTCCAGCGTTCCCGGGCCAAAGGGCTGATGGCGCGCCGGCCTTGTTCAAGCAACGTCCAGAACTCATTGAGATCCGTTGCGCCGGGAAAATGGCAGGCCATTCCAACGACAGCAATGTCCTGACTCTGATATCGATCCATGACGTGTTCCTTGGTTACTCGAAGCAAACGACCCATCAGCGGTGTGGGGTAGCCGGTGATTGAATCAATGGTTTCAAACAGCGCTGCCGGAAGGCAATCGCAGCTTGGCGACCTGACGTGAAACCGCGACCAGATTGCCTTCGCAATCCCAAAGTTCGCCGTCGACTTCGAGCAAACCACTGACCATGTGATCGGTGACGAAGCGCCCGTAAATCGGTCCCGGGCACGGGTGTACCTTCAAGTGCACGGTGTATTCAATGGTCGGAATCGACCCCCAAAACTCTGGCGCCAGCTTGCAAAACAACGTCGGCGGGAACGCATCGGCAAACAGGATCAAGCTGTACAGGTCGGGCTCTATGCCTTGGGCAAACGTCATCCAGCCTTCCACTTCGGCCTTGTTTCCCGGGTTGGGCCTGGCCAGGAAGTCGGGCTTGACCCGCAGGTCGAACTGCGCACTAAAGGCCGGAGGCAGCGGCATGAACGGTAACTGGTTGAGCGGTACAAACGTGCCAATCGATGGCAGCACCCGCCCCTTGCTGCTGGTCAGCGTTTCACCTTTGGTCTGGGAGAAATCGGTAAAAGTTGCCAGGTACATCCCCGTGGCCTGATCGTTCTGATTCAGGGTCATCAGGGTTCGCGACATGCTCTTTTTGTAGTCAATCAGGCGTGCATCGAAGCTGGCCGGCCCGGCGGTCGGGTGGCCAAGAAAGTGAGCGCTGATGGTCAGCGGGTCCTTGTGGTCGGTGGCCTGGGCCATGACCGATGCCGCCAGGGCAGCGAGATAGCCACCGTTCGGGTAGCCGATGATGTCCCAGCGATCAGAGATCGTCAGCGTATTGTCTTGGGCGCCTTGCGGACTGCCGTGCGCCTTGAGCAACTCTTCGAGAAATGTCATGACTGCTTCCTTTTATCCAGTTTCTGCCCGTGGATTTCTTCCACATAGGTGCAAAACAACTCAACCGTCGGGTAGTCGAAGATCACCGTTGGCTCAATCTCGATCCCCAGCCATTGGCCGACATCCAGCATCAACGCCACGCCTGTTGCGGAGTCGATCCCCAACTCGCTGAACGTGGTTTTGAGGCGAACCTGGCCAGGATCAATCGAATGCTCGCGGCTCAGGTAATCGCTCAACCAGGCCTTCACGCAATAGCTCTCAGATACGTTGGACACTCGCCTACTCCTGCGCCACAGCCACATCGAAAACATCCAGCGAGCGTGACTCATAATCGCGTCTGCAACTGACACGGCAGATCTTTCCGCTGGTGGTTTTAGGAATGCTGTTGTTCTTCACATAAATGATTTCCCTGACCGTCAGCGAGTGCTCGCGATAAATCGCCGAGCGTGCGCTGCGAGTGACATCGGTCAGGAGCTGGGGGTCGATATCGTCGGCAATGGATTTATCCAGCTCCTGGACGATCACGATTTCCTCACCGTTATGGCTGCTGATGCCAAACGCCGCCGCCCGGGACCCAAGGGCCGTATGGGAGGTAGAGCAGGTTTCTTCGATGTCTTGGGGGTAGTAGTTGTTGCCGTTGACGATGATCAGCTCCTTGATCCGCCCGCTGATGTACAGCTTGCCGCCCGCCAGGAAGCCCAAGTCGCCGGTGCGCAGGTAATGGCCCCGGGTTTCGTCGGCCAGGCAGGCGCCGAAAGCTTCAGCGGTGGCGGCCGGGTTATTCCAGTAGCCCAAGGCAATATGAGGCCCCGCGACCCAGACTTCGCCAGTTTCGTACTCAGCGCACGGTTGCCGGGTGTTCGGGTTAACGATGCGCAGTTCCTGGCCCGGGACGCTAGCCCCGCAGGAAACGGCGAGTTTGATACCTGGCGTGGGCTGGTTCAGGTCATTGAAATCAGGCAAGGCCAGGCTGGTGACAACATCCACCGCCATGGTCGCGTACCCATGGCCGATCTGCCCACCCGACACCATCAACGTTGCTTCGGCCAGGCCGTAACATGGGCTGAACACATCGGCACGCAGGGCGCTGGTTTGGTAAGCCTTGAGAAACATCTGCGTAACGGCCACCGATACCGGCTCCGAGCCGCAATAGGCCAACTTAAGACCGCTCAGGTCCAGCCCTTGCAAAGACTCGCTGACCCGTGGCGTGCAAAGCAGTTTGTAGGCGAAGTTCGGCCCGCCCATGATCGTACCGCCATATCGCTCAACGGCTTGGAGCCAGCGAGCCGGACGCTGCACAAAGGCAGCCGGGGTCATCAAGACACACTGCGCGCCCGAATAGACGGTCAACAACACCGAGCCCATCAGCCCCATGTCATGGAACATTGGCAGCCAGGAGACGATCACGTCATCGCTGCCCGCCTCCCAGGTCCGTGACAACATCGACTCATTGGCCAGCAAGTTGTCGTGGGACACCATGACGCCCTTGGGGTAGCCCGTGGAGCCAGAGGTGTATTGCAAAAACGCCAACTGCGCACCCGACGAGGAGCGGCCTGCAGTCCTCGTCGCCTGTTCGGGTGTCACCGAGGCGATCAACTCCTCGCTCTGTAAGAACAGCAAGGAACGCTCAGGGATGTGTATCCCGGCCATGCCCTGCGCGAGAAAAATGCCCTGGGGCTGGCAATCTTCGGCAATCCGGATCAACTTGGCCCTGGCGTCATTATTCAACGCCGGTTTTACCGGAACCGGAATCAGCCCGGCATACAGCGAGCCCAAAAAAACGCGAATAAAATCAATACCATCTGGCAGTGCAATAATCACTCGATCACCGCAATCGAGCTTTCCGGCCAATGCACTACCCAAGGCATGTGACTGCTGTTGAAGTTGTGCAAACGAAATGCGTTGCGCCTCAACCTCGCCATCTTTTAGATAAATAAAGGCCGGTTTATCAGGCCATAGATTTGCCTGTAACTCCAAACAGGAAAGTATATTTCTCACGTGCACCCCTGCCCCTCCGTCGTGGAGAAACTTTTCATTAAAGATCATCCCAAGGCGCTATCGAGCGGACTCTTCCTTCACGCAAAGCCGCCTCGATATCGCCTTTTTAACTTTATCTAATTACTTGGCGGGCACCGCATCCAACTGGGTGTTCCCTGGTGCTGGCTGGGAAATAACAACAAACAACCAAGTAGAAAGTGGCGTCAGCGCCAGCAGAACCCCGGCCAATATCACCGGCGCCGAAGGCGTCTGATACACCGTGCGCAAGTACCCGGCCAATACCATCAGTAGCGCCAGCCCGCCATAGACCCAGGTATACAAAATGCCGAACCCGACATCCCGGTTGGCCGGCGCAAGTACGGTGGCTGGCAACGTCATCAGCAATGCCGCCGGCATCCCGATAAACAAGCCCATGGCGAGAAAGAGCACGTCATGGGTTTGCCCCAAGGCCTGGTAGAACAGCACCGCTGCACAGAAAAACAGGGCTGCGCCAACCGTCAGGAAGCGGCTCTTTTTCGAGGCCAGGATGCCCCCCGACGCCACCCCGACAATAGAGATCAGAATGTGCCCGTTAACCAGCGACCCTGCCGCTAACGACCCGGCGCCATAGGCAATGAACAACCCCGGCACGAAACTCAGGATCATCACCACCGCTGCGTTATAGAGCGTTAGCCCAATGGCCGCGAAGCTGACCCGTATCACTTCGCTGCGAGAAATACGCGAGTCCCCCTTGACGGTGCTTTGCCCCGCGACCTGAGGGTTGCGATAGAACACCAGCATCGCCAGCAATACCGTCCCGGCAAACACGGCGTTGCCCCAGAACACACCGCGCCAGGTCAGCGCATCGGCAATCAGATGATGAGTTAAAAGGCCTGCGCCAATACCCATTGGCCAACCATTGATGATTACCGACATCGCCAAGCTCAGCTGCTTGCCGACAAACCAGTCCGCAACCATTTTGGTCAGCAGCACGAAGAGCACGATGGCCCCGATCCCGCACTGCAGACGGCCGATGGAAAGCACCAGAAAACTCGACGAAAGTGCCATGCAGACAGAGCCGCTGAACATCAGCAGCAAACCGGCAGACACCGCCCGTTTGTTACCGAAGCGCTTGCCCATAACCCCGGCAAACAGGGAGAACACCAACCCCGGAAAGGTGAACAAGCCGACCAGCGTGCCAATCGCCGTGTAGTCAACTTTGAATACGTCCATGAGATCAGGTGCAATCGAAACCACCGATTGAAACTGAAACCCTAATGCCATACGGCCTAAAAAAAGTATAAACAATGCCGCCCAAGGATTTATTCGCACGCCACACCTCCTTATGTAATAGCTTTTTGTTATTCTAGAAAATCACCACCACAAACCGGCAATAACTTCTTTTCGTACAAGCTGACAAACGCGACCAACACTACGAGACAAAACCGATTTTTAAAAAAGCATTATAATCAATATGAATACAGACAATTCACCCCAACCATCAAAGCAACAATAAGCCACGCGAATAGCATCTAATTACCCATAGGCTTTAGTTATGACCTCCTATACGCCATTTGCCGATACGACCACCGACGCCAGCTCAAAGATAAAACTGTTCTGCTTCCCGAATGCAGGTGGAACAACCGCGCGTTACATCACCTGGAATAAACGTCTACCCGCCGCCATCGAAGTCATCCCGGTTGCCTACCCAGGACGCGGTCCGAAAAGCGCAGCCCCTCTGTGCCAGAGCCTGGAAGCACTTTTGCAGGCACTGCTCGTTGAGATCGAATCCCAACTGACACCACCGTTCTATTTCTTCGGCCACAGCATGGGCGCAACCGTCGCATTCGAACTCGGGCGCATTTTACAGAGGCGGGGATATCCCCTGCCCAACACCCTGTTCATTTCCGGGCGACGAGCACCCTGCGTACAACCGCCAGAGCTGCTGCATCTACTGCCTGATCCGGAACTTGTCCGCGCACTGCAAACCTTCAATGGTATCCCTGCCCCCCTGCTGGAGCGTCCTGATGTGCTGAAACACTTTCTGCCCATCATCAGGGCGGACCTCCAGGCACTGGAAACCTGGCAGCCCCCCTCCAGCGAAAAACTGGGCTGCGATTTTTGCATCTCGGGCGGCACCCACGACCCCCTAGCGCCTTTTACAGACCTGAGCGCCTGGCGGAATCACTCCTCGGGTGCAGCAAACATAAATTTGTTCCCTGGTGGGCATTTTTATCTGGATGAACAGACGAACGAGGTCATCGCGATGATAACCAGTACGCTTGGGTTTAAGGGTTGATTCAAATGTCCATCCGACAGCCGACTAACTGACTACAGTTCCTCCCAAAAATGTCGGTTGCGATGGCAGCTCGGACACAGAGCCTGAGCATTTTCTATCGTGTTATCACCGCCGTGTGCCAACTGTACGATGTGATGCACCGAGGTAACACGTAGCTGAAGCTGAATATCTCCTTCTAACCGCCCCCCCTAACCATAAACCCAGGGTGGAACTACCACTTTGTCAACAATCCAAAAACCAGTTGTAGAAACGATAACCCGCAAGAATCGATACACCGCAGGTTAAAAGAGTAATTAACGACCATTGCCCTTCAACGCCCAGCCACCAATGTACTTTGAACAAAAACGCTCCCAACAACACACAGGCCAGAACGCCCAAAACCAAGCCAACCAACGCGAACAGTCGGAGCCCTAATCCTGGTTCCCCTCCGTGCCAGTTCTCACTCAAGCAAAAGGGACAGTGGTTCGATGAAGGCGAACATCCCCAAAAACCGCTGCTGTATGTCGCTCTCGGAACCATCGCTCTGCCACAGTTGTAGCAGGTAACCATTGAATGCCCCATGTCGCACCTCAGTTCGTCCTAGATAAACTGATGGTGCGCTACCGCTGAAATAACCCAACTTAACGACCTCGGCAGCGAACCAACCTCGCGCCTGACTTGGGGCTCAAGGAACAGAAATGGTCAGGTAAACTCCATTTGACGACCCGTCGAATGTTGGCAGGGCCTACGCCCGTTAATAGAGACCTCCACGATAGAAAATTGGTGGCAATGGTTATTAAGGACGCCAGTTCAACTCCCAAAAACGCCGTTCGTCGAAAATAAACGGCGGGGGCACTTTAGGGGGCATAACGGCGAATACAATTAGAAAACCTTTAAATAACAAATAGTTACTAGCTATATTAGCCCCCCCCCGGCTCCACCACTTCAACATCTAAGGACGTCCACGGACGTCTTTTTTTGTGCCTGAAATCCAGCAAATACAAGAGTTTAGGGTCCACAAGCGTCCGAGAGCGTCCACAACCATCCGCACGCTTGTGTATTCCAGGTGGTCTTCCAAGCCCTCACCTGCTATTTTTTGGAATACATAAACAGCATTGGAATACACCATGGGGGCCCAAGCCACGCGCCTTTCAGACGTAAAAGTCAAAGCCGCAAAGCCAAAGGAAAAGGACTACATACTCACCGACGGCAACGGACTACAAATGCGAGTGAGAATCAATGGCTCTAAGCTATGGAATTTCAACTACATCCAACCCGTGACGAAAAAGCGAATCAACATGGGATTGGGCACCTTCCCTGAGGTGAGTCTGGCGCAAGCCCGAAAGAGAACCGTTGAGGCAAGAGAGCTCGTCGCCCAAGGACTGGACCCTAAAGAGAGTCGTGATGCAGAGCGGCATGCAAAAAAAGCTGCTACTGAACACACCCTTAAAAACATAGCCACAGCGTGGTTTGAACTCAAAAAAGACTCGGTCACCCCAGCGTACGCCGAGGACATCTGGCGCTCCCTTACGCTGCATGTTTTTCCGGATCTAGCCACGACACCAATCTCAGCGGTCACTGCGCCGAATGTCATCAACCTACTTCGACCTCTCGAGACGAAGGGCAGCCTCGAAACCGTTAAACGTTTAACGTTTAACCCAACGACTCAATGAGATCATGACCTATGGCGTCAATTCGGGATTGATCCACGCGAATCCGCTCCGTTTTCAAGAGGCCAAAAAAGAAGAATATGGCGACACTATCGCCCGATGAGCTGAAAGAGCTCATGGTAGCGATCGCTAATGCCAGCATCAAAAGAACGACTCGTTGCTTGATCGAATGGCAGCTCCACACCATGACGCGGCCAGCAGAAGCAGCAACCACCCGCTGGACAGATATTGATTTCGACAAGCGAATTTGGACAATCCCAGCAGAGCGAATGAAGAAACGTCGCATCCACATCATCCCGCTCACGGATCAAGCTCTAGCGCTTCTGGAGGCAATAAAACCCTATAGCGGACACCGTGAGTACGTGTTCCCTGCTGATCGGGACCCACGTACCCACTGCAACAGCCAGACCGCCAACATGGCGCTGAAACGCATGGGTTTTGAAGGCCGCTTGGTTAGCCACGGTATGCGCTCAATAGCAAGCACCATTCTCAATGAGCACGGATGGAATCCTGAGTTGATTGAGGTAGCGCTTGCTCATGTCGACAATAATGGGGTTCGAAACGCTTACAATCATGCCGACTACATCGACCGCAGACGCCCGATGATGGCTTGGTGGAGCGAGCATATTCAAGGGGCTGCGACTGGGAGCCTCTCAGTGTCAGCCATTAAGGACAATAGGGATAGAAAAGTCGTTCCGATACGCTAACCAGGATTTTGTAAGACGCAAACTTTTCTATCCAAGATATATTTGGCGGGTCGGATGCAACCAGATCCGACACCAGCCCATTTCTAAATTATTTCCCTCGAATTTTATCGTACAACTTCCGCGCAATAGCGCTTACACGCCCCTCATTTCCATCATTTAGGGCCTTCACCAACTTAAGCACTTCAGTATTAAGACTCTCACTATTAACTAAGAAACCAAGGTGATCTTGAATCAGCGTTGAGAATTTCTTTATAGGTTTGTCGCTAAGCAACTTAGCCAAAATTATTTCATCGCTTGCAACAACCTTATCGAAATAATATCTCCAGCGATCCTCTGGAATCTTTAAAAGCTCGGCCTTAGCAATCGGAAAGGCCGCATGTGAGATACCGTATGAATTCCCCAGATAAACACAGAGGTACGCTTGCACACACTCAATAAAGGCGGGAGCGGGAATTGAACTACCCAATTTAGAAAGGCTCGCCACAAGCGGAGCTTCCGTATAAAAATTGTTTATCGAAAAGTGTGCATCTATGAGCGATTTGGCAGCTTTTCTAAAAGTTGAAGAGCGTAGGTTTTCAGGAACATAATCAAAGCCCTTAACTTTAAGCAAGGCATTTTTCAGACCCTTCGCCGCAGATATATCTCCAGCTGCGGTGGCATCCCTATAGGCATTACCAATCTGCCATTTATCTTTTTCAGGAATATGATTCCAAATTGAATGAATAAGAACACCAAGATTTCCGACTGCGTGCTCCTGCGCGGCGCCTTGCTCGTTTTTGATTCCAGAAAGCAATACAGAAACCACCGTCTTAATGTAAAACGGCGGCGAATCAAGTAGCTGCTGTATCTGGGGGTCAGCTAAACTCAGAGTTTCCGAAAACAACCGATTCCTTAATTCAGAAAACTCAATAGCTATAGATATATCGGTCTCACCAAGTACATACCGGACACATGAGCCAACTAATGAAGCGGCATCGATTTTTGATAGCTCTTCATTATTTTTTTCAGCTTCGTCCGACAGGAAGTGACTGATGACTTCTAGTGCATGCCGCAGCTTCAAGGCACCGGTGCTGTTAATTGCACCAAGCTGCTCCGCAAGATTGATGGCACTGTAGTCATTCAAGACAATATCGATATTGCTGTACTCATCAATATCATCATCATTAAGCATTTCACCAATAAACCCCATCCCTAGAGTTTTCAGAGTCGACTTAAGCCTCACCATGGCTCGACGCCAGGTATATTCAGCCCCCATATCATAAGCACCGTGCTCGAATGCACGGGCTATATCCCTTTTCTGTTTGTCGTTTAGTCCATTGGCGTATTGGACTATATCTTGTGGATCGGAACAGCTTGCCGGCAAGGTTGTGCCCGAAGGACCGGTCCAAACTAATTCTTTACTGGGCATCGTCTATACTCCAGATCTTTTCATTCCCATCTTGGGATTTATAAAAGCAACATTCAAAACAACTACTGCTCTTCATAATCTCAAATGCTCTAGTGCGGGCCCCTCCCACAATATCCGCTTCTTCACCACCGTGAGGTTTTACGAATATGTGGTAGCCAAGAACTTTTCCAGAGGTAGTTAACACCGTCATACCATCATGGTTTAGCATTGAGCCTAGCAGAGAGCTAAACAACCTATTTGAAGTGCAAGCCTCCCTAGTTTTCTCTTCTTCAGACGCGACTAAAAGCTCATGCATATCGATGGGCTTACTAAAATATATTCCATCTCCATGCCTCTGCTTGAGGGCGAGAATGTTTTCATCTGAATCCTTGACTACCCCGATTAAACTCCCGTGCCCAACAATTAACGTCGCACCTATGAGCTTTTCAAAATAAGACTGCGATACATCTTTATATTTTGGACTTATATCCTGTGAGATTGAAGCGCACAACCTATTAAGCGACTGACCATGAGCCACCCCCTTGCTATTTAGCGTAAGACAAATCAGCGCACTCGCCTCAGACCCTTGAAGTAATACTGTTTTATTTCCTACATTTTGGAGGTAGGCTATACAGTACTCATCGCCATTCTGGCTTAACTCACCAACAGCCTGAGTCCTAAATGTTGGACTTAACTCCGATATCTCCGAAGAAACCACCCCATAACTAATATGACCCGCCTCTACATTTATATAGATTACCCAGCCATTCCTGGACAGCGGCGCACACAACTTAAGCGCATTTGAAAATTCTTTTACGCTCGCTGACTTCCGATCAATCTGCACATTCTTGCAAAATGGGATAGTTTCTAAAACAGACTTGATCTTGTTCGTTATAAATATCTCAGGATATAATTCCTCGCCCTCTTCACGATACGACGATGTCGAATCAATTAAATTTAGCATACCCTCTATCAAATATGGATAGCTAGGAAATTTCTCTTTATACAGAAAACTCCCTATTAGGTCCAAAACATGAGATCTAAGAGACCGCTCTTCCATTTCAGCCTTGCCCCCAACCAACACTAAGTTCGAACATATTAAAAACCCTTACCTGAGACTAGAAGATTTGATTTTGACTCCAACCGCAAATGTAGCGATTAATCAATCGCTACATTATGACCCGCAATCTATGCCAGCTCTGCGGTAACCGCTTCAATTTGCAGGCCCGATCAGGCCACAGACTCTCTTTCTATCCATCCAATCACTGGCTGGACACCTATACATCAGATTTCATCGTTGCGTACATCTTCTCGAGCAATGGCTCGATGATGCATTCCGCCTCAGCCCAATGATCCTCAAGGAGCATTGAGTACGGCACGTCTAAGTGGATCTCTTTGTCGAAAGGAAAGTCAGTCTCGGTCTCTAGTCCAACGATTAGCTGCATGTCATCTGGTAACTCCTTAGCGATGAACTGAAGCACTGCCGGTAGGTTGACGTCGTCCTGAGCCTGTTGGTTCGGCGAGTCGATCACCACCGGTACGTCGAAAGTACCCGTTACACCTTGGCACGTTCGCCACAGTGCAGCGTAGTAAGCCAAAATTGACCGAGGACCTCCGCTTCCGGATAGATCCGGGCGACCGGTAAGTTTCATCTTCGATGCGTCTACGGGGGGAAGCTTTAGAGCAACGCGCCCCGACACGTAATAGGATCTGAAATCCTCCAATATCGCTCGAGTTCTTTTCGGGGCACGGAGCCGCTTCATTTTTTCATCTAGAGCATTAACCACAACTAGCGCCTTGTCGATTGCCTCTTGCAGTAGTTTCCGCTCGACTTCGAAAGCAGCAAACGCGCTTTCCGCACCCATACTTTCAGCGACATCCTGAAACTTGAGTTCTCCTTTGCGCGTATCCAACACACTAGAAATTCGCTGATAGTTCTCGTTTAGGGTGCTGAGCCTGGCCAACGCCTTGCCGCATCGATGTCGCACTTCGGTCGCGTCGTCCCTGAGACGCCCTGCGAGCTCTCGGAGCACGCGCGCATCTTCAGCGAAATGGAGCAAATCAAGAAACGACTTAGTGTGCTCGGCGTTGCAGGTTGGGCAAATTAGGGGCTCCGAATCTCCAGTCCGTAGGTACTTTGCATCATGTCCATATGCCGCGAGAGCGTCATCGGCTAGTCGAATCTGTTGCTCCAGGCTGGAAAGCAAATCTTGCTCCCGGACAGCAGCACTGCGCAGCAGCTCCTGCTGTTGATTAAGCTCGGTGACGCCTTGGGTCAGCAGAGCAATCTCATTGGCAAAGTTCTCAGGATTGAGTTTGGGGCCGGATAAGGGCAGCGTTCGGCTAAACCGCTCTATAGTACGCTCTAGGAGTTTGTACTCTCGCCGATGTTCCTCAAGTGCTTTGGATTCTTGAACCCTCTCGGCTCTGGCCCGGTAGTACTCTGGCGGACATACGCCTGTGAAGTACTCCAAGATAGCGCTCCAGGGAGAGTTAAATCTTTTAAGGCCACTAAATGTGTTCCATTCAGATTGCCAACTGCCATCCTGATTTACATAGAACGGCAGGAAGAAGCATGCAGGATCCGCAGGCTGAATCGCCGACTCTTTCTTATCAGTAAACACTAGATTGAAATCAGTGACGTTGCAGAAGGCCTGAGACCACTCTCCGAATTTAGAGGTGGCGATAATCATCTCTTGATTGGCATTGAACAGTGCGCGCCGCCCGTTCTGGTGCAATGCGAAGAAGTGACATCCACCGACAGAGAACTCAAGAAGGGATGCGGTATTTTCATCCCACGACTCTAGCTTTCCCTGAGGCTTGGCGCCAAGCGTCTCAAAGATGCTCCGAATCAGACTCGTCTTGCCAGTATGGTTCCTTCCCCTCAAAAGGTTTTTTTGGGGGTGGAAGCTCACGTGCCTCGCCTTCTTGTCGCGGTGCGAGAGCAGCCATATGTTTTCGAATCGAAAGCTTTTCATAATTCTTAGTTCTCAAGCTACGAACGAGAAATCTCAGTTCAGGTCCACGCATTTTTTTATAGCCCTCATTGCAAAGCGCGCTAGTAACTCGGAATCCCGAAAGCTGCTGAAATCCTTTTTCAGCGCATCTAAACCCGCTTCGAAGTACGGTCGCAAATGCGGCCCGCGCGCATTAGCATCGAGCCAGATGTCACAAAAATCGTGAATAGCTTGGACGTCGGGAAGCGTTGCGCCTGTCAACTTCTCACGCACAACGCGCGCCGCTTGCGCACGCAATGCAGTAACCAACATGAATTCCATTCCTTCGGTTTGCAACTGCGTGAGCCAGATATTCAGATAGGCCGAATAGTCTGGAATTGTCTCAAGCGCACCCATGGCAGACATAAATTCCTGCCTCGCGAATCCACGCTGCTTAATGAGATCTTCAAAAGATGAGCAAGTATCAGTATGACGACCCAGAGGCGAGATTTTCGTAGCTAGGGATTCTACGAACGAAGAAGCCTGGCCCGCATGAGCAGGACTTCGTTCCGTCAATAGCTCCAGTGCTAGCTTGATGACGTAGCTACTAGGCTCATCGGGGTGGATAGGCACTCTTTTCAATTTGAGCTTCGTCAAGTCCGGAGCAGGCGAGCCATTCGCGCCAAGCGAACTCAAGGCTTGAGACAATAGTTGCGAATGTTGAAGAGCGAAGTCTGCGAATGAGCAAGGCATGGATGTCGCAGCATTTCCTCCTGCTGCGAGGGGAATATCACAGCCAGCGTTTGAGATGAAGTAGGCTTCAACAGGTAACTGGTCGAAGGCCGCAAGGCTGAGGTGAAGTTTACCCAGAGCGCTGTCGCCGACTTTGGCAAACGTGGGTGTCGCCGCATTCGATGAAGCTGACGAACTCTTCTTCGGAGGCGCCGTGGTCCCAGTGAGTACGGACCAGCTCCACTCTCCACGATCCTTCTTTTTTACCTGGTAAACACGAGCACGCGAGGGAGTGTCTGCCGAGTCCAGCTCCGTGACATCTTGCACTGTCTCGAAAAGCAGCAGGAAATCAAGTTCGTTCGCCTGCTCCAACTCCACCATTCGGAGCACGGCCCACCAGCGCTGAAAGTCCACACCCTTAGCACCGTGGCCACCTCCTGTCTCAGTGAGGCCTGGTTTGTTTGCGACGAGAAGCAACTCTGCAGCGCCAGCCGATATGGTCAAGGCATCCTCCCTATGCACTTTCGCCACTCAAGATGGCACGTTGTCATCATCAATCACATTGCGTTGGCTGTAAAGGTTCTAGGCTTCATGTGCTCCCAGGATGCAGAAGCCTGACTAGGCCATTTAGACAGATTGTTGATATGGGCAACCGGTACCAAAAAATCACATATCCGTCGATTCAAAAAAATCTCAGCGCTACATCACCTCCATGATAACCACACCATGGAGCGCCCCATGTCATTGCAATGTCCTCTCTGTAATTCCCCAAAAATCGCCTCACTCAGAACCGCCATGAAGATAGGTGCAGCCGTTGGTACCGTTGGCGGTGCAGCACGCGGCGCGAGCTCAGCACTGGCCGGCGGCCAGTTCGGTGCCGCTGTTGGCGCCATTGCCGGACCGCTCGGTATTACCCTTGGCGCAATATCAGGCGCAGTCCTGGGCGGCCTTGTGGGCGGCGTAGGCGGATGCGCGCTTGGCGCTCAGCTTGGCGAAAAACTGGATCGTCATATCTTGGCAAACAACCTCTGCCTGATCTGCGGGCATCGCTTCAATCTGCCTGCTTAAACCACCCTCTCATCTCTCTTTTAGTACGCCCGGACAGTGCCACGCGATGCGTGGCATTTATGCCGGTGTGCACCCTAAGGAATAGTAATCATGGCTCATCAAATCGAACAAATGGCTTACGTTGGCGCGACCCCGTGGCATGGCCTCGGCAGTCAACTGACTCAAAAACAACCTATTGAAATCTGGCAGCGTGAGGCTGGTATGGACTGGAAGATCCAGGAAAGCCCGGTTCACTTCAAAGCAGACGCTATTGCCCATTTAGGAAGTATTCACTCGTTCCCGGAACAAAAGGTGCTGTACCGCTCCGACACAAAAGCGCCGCTGTCAGTGGTTTCTAATCGCTATCAAATTGTTCAGCCGCGTGAGGTGATGGAGTTCTATCGAGATCTGACCGAGGTGTCCGGCTACGAGCTGGAAACCGCTGGAGTGCTGAAGGGCGGTCGTAAGTTCTGGGCGCTAGCTCGAACCGGTCAAAACACCGCACTGAAAGGCAACGATCAGGTCAACGGCTATTTGTTGCTGGCGACCTCTTGCGACGGCACGCTCGCCACCACCGCCACGCCGACCACCGTTCGCGTGGTCTGCAACAACACTTTGACCATCGCACTGGATGGCACCACACGCGCCATCAAGGTGCCGCACAGCACCCGCTTCGACCCTCAGGTCGTCAAAAAGCAATTGGGTGTGGCCGTCTCGCAATGGGACGAGTTCATGTATCGCATGCGCGTGCTAGCCGAGCGCAAAGTCCAGTGGCCGGAAGCGATGGGGTTCTTCATGAACGTGTTGTGTGACGTAACGCCCAATAGCAAATTACCTGAAGTCCTCCCCAACGAACGCGCCCTGCGCAAAGTACAAAGCCTGTACGAAGGACGAGGCCGTGGCGCAACCCTTGAGTCGGCGCAAGGCACTGCCTGGGGCCTCCTAAACGCCGTGACCGAGTATGTAGACCACGAGCGCAGAGCTCGCAGCAACGAGTACCGCATGGATTCCGCCTGGTTCGGTCAGGGCGCACAGATAAAGCAACGTGCGTTGGATGCAGCCCTGCAACTCGTAGCCTGAAATGCCTCCCACCCCTCAACCATAACGTCCGTTCAGCACCGAGCTTAACGGGCGCTTTTGTGTCCGCAAGGTAACCCCTATGAAAGCGATTCCCCTAAATCAAAATACCTCCAAGAGCCGCCCTGCCCTTCGTCTGATCGGCACTAAGGAACTACCCCGTGAAGATTGGCTCGCCGTGCGTAAACAAGGCATCGGCAGCTCAGACGCAGGCGCAGCGGTTGGCCTCAATCCCTACAAATCGCAGTTGGAGTTGTGGCTAGAAAAGACTGGCCGGGATGCCACGTTACCGAAAATAGATCCTCAGGATGAGGAAAGCCCAGCCTACTGGGGCAATGTTCTGGAGCCCATCGTGGCCTGGCATTATAGCCAGCGCAGCGGCAATCGGGTTCGCCGGATCAATGCGGTACTGCAGCATCCGGATCCAAAACTGCCCTGGATGCTGGCCAATATCGACCGCGAGGTTATCGGCGCAGACGATGTACAAATCCTCGAATGCAAGACTGCCGGCATAAATGGAGCACGCCTCTGGAAAGAGGGCGTGCCCGAGTATGTGCAGTTGCAAGTCATGCACCAGCTCGCCGTCACCGGCAAGCAGGCGGCTGATGTGGCGGTCCTACTCGGTGGTCAGCACCTGGAGATCCATCGCATCGAACGCGACGAGTCACTGATTGCTCGGCTGATCGACCTGGAGAGGATGTTCTGGGATTACGTCGTCAGTGATACCCCGCCGCCGACCGACGGCTCTGACTCGGCGGAGCAGGCATTGCGGTGTCTGTATCCACAGGACAGTGGGCAAAGCCTGGACTTTAGCCAGGACACTCTGCTCTGTACGACCTTTACCGAACTGCAGAGCGTACGCGAGTCGATTGCTCTGCAGCAGAAGCAGGAAGCTCAGCTCAAGCAAACGTTGCAACAGGCCATGGGCGATGCCAGTCGGGCGGCCTTCGCAACCGGCTGTATCACCTGGAAGAAAGCCAATGACAGCATGGCCCTGGACATCCCACGTCTGCTGAAAGAAAAACCCTATCTACAAGTGCGTTACTCGACCACCAAAACCGGCAGTCGGCGTTTTCTGCTGGCCTGAACGCTCGTTCGCTCTTCCCTGATTCCCATGCCCTTTCTCTCCAATGCCACCCTGGCCGTTTGCGCGGTCTCGGTGGCGTTTTTATTTCAGATACAGGAGAACTCCCATGCTCAAAGGTTTAGCCATCACACCCCCGATTTTGGGCCGAATTTCCATCGGCAAGGTCGTCGAAAAGAACGGCAAGCGTCTGCCGGAAAAAGATGATCAGTTCACCATTACTTCGCAGGTTCAGAGCCGCGACGGCTGGCTGCTGCATCCACTCAATGAGGAGCTGCGCAACGGCCAGGACGGTAAGCTGCGCAGCATTCCGATCCGTTTACTGTTCAACGAGCCAGACCTCAACTTTCGGGCGGACTACAGCCTCTTTGACCGTAACACCGGCCGGCCGCAGTGCGTCGGCAATGGTGAGACCTGCAAGCGTTTGACTAAGGACGGCATCCAGTCGTTGCCCTGCCCTTCACCGGATGGCTGCTCACTGGCTCAAGGCAATGCCTGCAAGCCTTACGGCCGGCTGAACGTGGTCATTGGCGATGACGATCCGCTGGGCAGCTTTGTCTTTCGCACTACGGGTTACAACAGCATCCGCACCCTGGCAGCACGCCTGCATTACCTGCAAGCCATCTCCGGCAATCGACTGGCCTGTCTGCCGCTGGAGTTGCGTCTGCGCGGCAAGTCCACCCGCCAGAGCCATGGCACTCCGATCTTCTATGTGGACATCACGGTACGCAGCAGACTGGGCCTAGAAGACGCCTTACTGGAAGCCAAGCAACTGGAGGAAAGCCGGCAAGTCTCAGGCTTTGACCAGAGCGCCTTGGATCGCGCGGCCCGGCAGGGTTTTAACAATGGGGCTTTTGAAGACAGCGAGGAGGACAGCGGTGCCATCGTCGAAGAGTTCTTCTCTGCCATTGAGAATCAGCCCAGCCCTTTAGAGCCCAAAGGCCAACAGACAGCGCCTGCCAAATCCTCACTCGCGCAAAAATTGGAGTCGCAAGTCTCGCGGCACAACAGCAAACCCACCGTCCAATAGCCGCGTTTCTCAATCCCCCTCCGCTCTCACGCATTCGTGAAGGAATACCCGAATGAAATATCACAAGCTCACAGCCGGTGAAACGACCGGCACCTATGTCATTGAATCGTCCGTCACCGAAGCTGACATCTTGCAGATGGCACAACAACTGGCGATGAGTCGTCTGTCTAAAGGCCGGGCATTGACTGAGCCCAAGCAAGTTTTCAGCCTCCTGCAAACACTGCTGCAATACCATGACTACGAAGTCTTTGCTTTGCTAATGCTGGACAGCAAACATCGGGTTATCGGGTTCAGGGAACTGTTCAGAGGCACGCGGGATGGGGCCAGCGTGTACCCCCGAGAAGTGGTCAAGATCGCCCTTGAGCACAAAGCTGCGTCCGTAATTCTGGTGAATAACCATCCCTTTGGAGATCCCGAACCCAGCCAAGCTGATCGCACCCTGACCACCACGCTAAAGAACGCCCTCAACATGATTGGCACCCAGGCGCTGGATCATATCGTTGTGGGCAGCGAAGGCTGTATATCAATGGCTGAACGGGGATATCTGTAGCCACTTCCCTTCCACTTGCTATACATCCGATGGTCTACACCTGACCTCGGTCGGAGTAGCCATCGGAAAGAGTTGCCCATGTAGCAGTTAATGCCCACCGCCTTTTCAGTCGTTTTCTTTTTTTGCTATTCACCTTTTTCGGCGTTCTGGTCAGCTGTGCTGCTACCGTACTTATAGCCCTGCTTCAATTAGCAAATCTGAGGGCCTGCAATGCAAAGCAGTAGCAATCCGGAGGATATTTAGAAAGGTAACGTTCCTCTCCCCTCGCTCTATTTTCCCCATGTGAGAACGGTCGATCCCGGCAGCATCCGCCAAGGCTTCTTGCGACAGCGTATGCCCTAGCCGTCGTGCGCGTACTGCCGCACCAAGCTGTATCAGGTAGCCGTCTTTATCGTGAGTCGCGGAGATTCTTGCCATGGCTGAAATCGTCGCGTTATGATGCTTTAACAGCCACGGCATTTACGACCCTTTTTGTAGCGATCCATGCTTGCCCGCTAACCCAGGATAGTGCCTCCTTTACACTCAACTTAGAGAAGTTAAAACATGCCTTTCAAGACAGTTAATGGATTAAATGAAATCGAAATAGACCTTCTTCTTCAAGCCAAAGCATCTTTCGTAATTGTGGGGTTACGAGGTCAGTTCACGAAGAGCGTACTTAAAGTCGAAAAACAAATAGAAAACCTAGGCCTGAAATGTCGCGTCGTTAGTGATTTAAAAGGAGCAGCAGCGAAAGCTGGCGCTCTCGGCGTCCTTGCATCAGTCGTTTCGTTATCAGCGCTACCTCTCCTAGCCATATCCGCCGTTGCTTTCACAGGTCACAAACTCGCCACCTACAACCCTGACTATGAAATAGTAAAAGATTATGTAAACAAAAGAATAGTTGTAAATTACAAAAACAAACAAGACGACAAAAAATAAACCTCCATACAGCAGGAAGCTCACATGAAGTTACTTATCTTTACTCTTTTCACTCTCATTACTAGAAGTGCATTTGCAGTCGACAACTACAACAATAACGGAGCAATCTTCCCGGATGAGCAATCCGCAAACGGGCTACCATATGCTATCCCGTGCACAAACAACGACCACGGAAATTCAAACTTTATCGTTTGCACCTGGCTCGAATGGCCACGAGACATTATTGCCTACGACCCGACACAAAGTCGAAATATCATTTACAGCAACCATCTAAAAGGTCGCTGCATCAAGGGTCGGTGCCTGCTCAACGATGGTAGTGCACAACTTGGAAATTGGGATCGAGATACAGCCTTTACTGTTTCACTGTGGTACTACATTGGTGAGAGCTCAGACGGAAAACCGGTAGCATACCGAAACGATGGGGGCCCATATGTCAATAAAGGCAAAGCCGTCAGCTATGTCGAAGCAGGCCAGTTACTTTGGCAGTTCTACCAAGGTGCTGGGGTTAGCGAAAAACTGTTCAACAATACATTTGAGCAACGTTATGACGGGGGCGTCAAGCGGTTCCAGCAGGATCAGGCCAAAATATCTGAGAAGACCTCGGAAACCAACCCAGTGAAAGTGACCGAAGCCTCGTGTAATCCGCAGATGGACGACGATTGCCACGTCAATGGAAAGAAAGTGCCTAAGGTCGCTCTAGGTCAATATCTACCGACCGTCAAAGTAGATGATGTAGAAAGCGCTGGTGGATACTGCGAATATCCAGTTTGTTATGACAGCAGCGACAAGCCTATCGGCATTCGATAGTTTCAGATTGATGAGGCGTGCGGGACCTACCCACACGCCGCGCACAAGAAAAAACCGGCTCAACTCTATAATAAGCTAAAATAATGTTATCTAATTATTCGGCCAGAAACTCTGCTATCAGTCGGGTGTGCGTAATTGCATTTATTTGACCACTCATTTGCATTCGACTTGACCAGCCATTTGCATAGCTGTTGACCAGCATTCCTGCTCGTAGACATTCAACAGTCGGTTTACTTAAATATAGGAATGTCGGCAAGTTGAGAATGCTTTGTCCTTGACTGGCCAAGACGCGTGCGGTGTAGATTTTCCGATAGCTCCGAAACAGAGCTATCGCCAACCCAATAAAGTAATCCTGACCCGGTGCCAATAAGTGCGATCGTTGGAACGAAAGCATTCAGATTCATACCCAAATACCTGAGCCGCTAAGTGCATGGGCACAACAGGAGCCCGAATGCTTTCCAGCCGCATTCAGCGCACAGATGCATCATGCCCTGCGTAAAAAACACGGCTCCCCACATGCTCCTCTATTCTCAGAAACTAATTGTATTTCTCGACGCACTCACCCCGGCAAGGAGCACCGGTCTTTAGATGCCCTGTAGCCATTGCGACGGCCAAGTCTGCGATGAAGCTATCGACGGTCTCTCCGCTGCGATGAGAAACCATTGCGCCCCATTTGGCGATGTAGGCTATTTGGTCGCGGTAGGAATGGCAGTCACCTGCCACCCCCAGCACAGATCCGTACGTGCAGAATTACCGCATACGGCTCCTGCCTTGGGTTTTGACGCCGAAGCGGGTTATGGGATACGGATGCATAGTTAGCTCGCGTGGATAGGGTATGAACAACCGGGCCAGCGCAATCATGCGCTCCCAATTCAACCGGTGCCGCTGACTTCGTCGTTTAAGAGCATGCCTCCACGCCCTGATAATTTCACGGCGAAAAGCATCCAGCCGCCGCGTATTACCGGGGATATGGTGATAATTGCAATACCCTCTAAACAACCGACTCAACCACTGGCCAATCACTGGGACGGGCTCGTGCCTGCGTTTGTGAAGTTGCACTCGGATTTCCTTGAGCGTTGCCCTCATACGTTTGCCGATAGTTACGCGTCCAACCTCGAACTTCCCGTTCTTGGCCTGACTACAGAAATGCGTGAACCCAAGGAAATCGAATGTTTCGGGTTTTCCTTCCCCACGCTTCTTACGATCCTCCATCGCGAACCGGCCAAACCGCAGCAAACGTGTTTTCTCTGGGTGTAGAGTCAGGTTGAATTGAGCGAGTCGTACTTCCAACGCATGGCGAAAACTCCATGCATCTTCAGGCTTTTCAAACCCAAGTACACTGTCGTCTGCGTACCGCACGGCAATCATTTCGCCTTGTGCCGTACGCCTACGCCATTGTCTTACCCATAAATCCATCACGTAGTGCAGGTAAATATTGGCTAGCAGTGGTGAAATGGGCGCACCTTGTGGTGTGCCTTGCTTCGCAGGAATTCGCTTTCCGTTTTCGAGAACACCTGTACGTAACCATCGAGCTATTAGCGCTAACACACGCCTATCCGCGATTCGGTGTTGCAGGAAGCACATCATCCACTCGTGGTCGATGGTGTCAAAGAACGCACGTATATCCACGTCCAATATCCACCGTACCAGTGTTTTCTGTATTCCCACCGACAGAGCGTCCAATGCATCGTGTTGCCCTCGACCAGAGCGAAACCCATACGAAAGTCCAAGAAAGTTCTGCTCATAAATCGCATTGAGCACTTGCACGACCGCAGCCTGGACGATCTTGTCTTCCAAGGCGGTAACGCCCAGCGGTCGCTCGCTACCGTCTGCCTTTGGGATGTATACCCGCCGAACAGGTTTGGCTCGATAGCGACCACTGTGCACTTTGTCGTGCAGGGCTTTCAGCTTCATGAGCAGGCCTTGCTCGTACTCTCGCCACGATAGGCCATCCACACCACTGGCCGCATCTCGCTTGAGGTTGTAGAAACTCTCGCGCAATAGCTCGACCGTTACGTGGTGCAGCAGGCTCGTGAACTTGGCCCAGCGATCCCGCCGGGCTGCTTGACGTACAGCGAGCAACCCTGACAACACACTTGTCCGGCTCTGAGTCCGGGATGCGGAAGGCTGTTCACTGTTCCCCTTGGCTAACTCCCTTTCCTCCATTACCTCCGCTGAGCAAAGCTCATTGTTCGGCAACTTCTCAGGTACTACGGAGTTATCCGACTTCTCATGCGCGTAGACGGCAGACATTTGGCTTGTGGCCTCTTCTGCCCCGTCTGGCGTGTCACGACCAGACACGAATGAGATCTCCCAGCTTCCGTACAGTTGACTTCCCAGCATGCTCAGGGTCTACGACCGCGCAGGGCGTGATACATGACTTGCGATTATCGTCATGCACACCGTGGCCTTCCGCTTCGCATAACAGCGTCGGCGCCCCAAACTGATGATTTCGCGGCTCAATGGCTGGCCTGCTGGCTTCCCCTGCCAACGCTTCGCCATACACCTCACGGTGCATAACGCATGACTCGGGGTCGAGGTGTTCCGCCATAACTTCTCTCGTAGGGACTTTCACCCTTTATCAACTGCCAGCTTTGCTGGCGCACTAAGGGATCCATAAACCCCACATTCAAAGCCACACTCTGATCGCTGATGCTGTGCTCCCGATCTCTCTCTCTGGAGCCAGCACCGTCATGATGCGACCCGACGCCAAAGTTGAAATCTATGGTCACCCCTTTTTTTGCAATGCTGATCAGTGATGGTTAGTTGGCTTGCCTAAATCTATCCGGCGTCTGGTTGGAGCACGCTCCGCGCCACAATGAGAGTCGCGCCTGGCAATCCTTAAAAGTGTACCGGCTTCAAAAGCCGATTTTCGACACAGGTTCTTTGCCAGGCCGGTGGGCCGTTCACGTCATCGATTGTTCAGTCATCGCAAAACCTAGGTGGGTGATTCTTAGCACAGCACAACATCAGCTTCAGGCAGCTAAAGCCTCTGGCCCGCTTTCAAATTGCGTATGGTGAGCCGCTATCGCCCATGCGATTCGTGCCAGCTTGTTGGCCAAAGCGCAGGCCACGACGTTCGAGTGGCGACGACAGAGCATTGAGCGCACCCAATCGGCCAGAGCGCCGTGCTGATATTTCAGCCTAAGCATGTAAACCCTGGCGCACTGCACCAACAATCTTCTGAGGTTCTTATCGCCTCGTTTGCTGATTCCCAGCAGAGTCGCCTTGCCGCCCGTGCTGTGCTGCCGGGGCACCAGCCCTACGGACGCGGCGAAATCACGGCTACATCCGTATTGTTTGCCATCCCCCATTTCGGCAGCCAGCAGGCTGGCGGTGATCGGGCCGACACACGGTATGCTCAGCAAGCGACTGCCAAGATCATCGTCGGCAAGTTGGCCGATAAGCTCTTTATCCATTTCCTTGATCTGCTCATCCAGATAACTGAAGTGCTTATGCAATCGCTGTAGCAACACCGTCAGTCGAATCGGCAGTTCATGCTCGCTCAGAATACTCGCCAAACGCTTCATCATTGTTGGGCCTTTCGGCAGGCTAATCCCGAATTCAAGCAGAAAGCCATGCATCTGATTGACCACTTTAGTGCGATCGTGCACCAGAGATTCCCGCATGCGATGCATCATTGAAAGCAGTTGCTGAACCTCTGTCTTGGGTGTGACGAAACGCATTGTCGGACGTGCGGCAGCCTCGCAGATCGCCTCAGCATCTACAAAGTCGTTCTTGTTGCTTTTGACAAATGGACGGACGAACTGCGGCGAAATCAGCTTGGCCTTATGCCCCATCGCCATCAGCTCTCTAGCCACAAAATGCGAGCCAGCGCAAGCCTCCATAACTACGGTGCATGCAGGGAGATTGCAAAAAAACTTCATCATCTGCTGGCGAGAGAGTTTCTTGTGAAACAGCTCTCGCCCTGGCTTGTCCTGACCGTGCAGGTGGAATGTATTTTTGCCGAGATCGATACCGACTAATGCTAACTCGCTCATGATTAAGGTCTCCGAAATAAAACACCCTGTGAAAGCGTAGCCCTCACAAGGTGCCGGGGGTGACCATCTCATTAGTGTACCTCTACCCCAAGCCGGTGGACTTTCGAAAGTCAATCGACGGCCTGGCCGCCCTGGTCGAGCTGGATATCAAAGTCGCCGTATTCGACCCCGTGCTTTTCGTCTTCCTGAATCGCCCCCGTAATCGAGTGAAAATACTCTACTGGGAGCGCA
>ERZ1463034.90-NODE-90-length-30004-cov-30.739056_pt1 | contig 30004 bp, 25 predicted proteins | sample MGYA00564480_ERZ1463034 | MGnify/ENA primary metagenome ERZ1463034 (study PRJEB39244, sample SAMEA3635122) | Helicobacter pylori | study: EMG produced TPA metagenomics assembly of PRJEB11511 data set (Assembly of a 5300-year-old Helicobacter pylori...
ACACCGTATGAAGTCTATGCGGGGGTGAGCGTTGCACTTATGTGTTGAATTCAGGCACGAAAATGTTTAACGGGTATGGGCTAAGTGCGTCTGATAAATATGAAGCAAGGCTGAAAGCCTGCTCACTCGTCACTTGGCATAAAATATACGAAAGAGAACGCAATAGCCCGAGCTTTAAATGACTAATTCCATGGCAGGCCGAAGTTACTTGGAGTTTCCGTAGAGAGCAGATCCCACAAGCTCAGTAGTGTCCGCCGAATCCAGTTCTGAACGGCGCTTTTGTCTATTCGGTGATCCCAAGCTATCGAGGACACTGCGTGATCCTCCATTTCCTAAGCCGCACCATGCCGGCAAATCCCCAAGTACTACCCGTTTTACCCAACTCCCATCAACAAGTCACGCAAGCGGGGGTAGTGCTGGTCCTTGGCTGACAATTGCAGCTCGCCCACCGGCCATGGAATCTTCAGGTCGGGATCGCACCATAGAAGCCCACCCTCATCATCAGGAAAATACAGATCAGTGCATTTGTACTGAAAATCTGCCACCTCGCTGAGCACACAGAAGCCATGGGCATAGCCCGGGGGAATCCACATCTGCCTATGATTCTCATCATTCAATTCAACGCCAACAAACTGTCCGCAGGTTGGAGAACCCGGCTGGATGTCCACCACCACGTCATACACCGCGCCGCGGCTAACACCCACCAGCTTACCCTGAGGCCGCGAACGCTGGAAATGTAAACCACGCAAAACACCTCGCGGCGAGCGTGAGTAATTGTCCTGCACGAACGGCAACTCGATACCAATCTCGCGATATCGCTCAGTCTGAAAAGTCTCGATGAAAAAACCACGATGATCGCCAAATACTCTGGGCTCAATGATCAAAACACCCGGTAACACCGTTTCGATCACTTTCATTACACAACGTCCTCAATGAGCAAGCGTTGCAGATACTGTCCATAGCCTGTCTTGCTCAAGGCTTGAGCCTGGATAGCTAGTTGTTCTGCGCTGAGCCAGCCTTGGTTAAAAGCGATCTCCTCCAAACAGGCCACCTTCAACCCCTGACGGGCCTCGATGGTATGCACGAACTGACTGGCCTCCATAAGCGAATCATGGGTCCCTGTATCCAGCCAAGCAAAACCGCGTCCCAGCAGACTCACCTGCAATTGACCGCGCAGCAGATAGGCATTATTCAAATCGGTAATTTCCAGTTCTCCACGTGCAGATGGTTTCACTTGTCGGGCCAGCTCCACCACGGCATTATCGTAAAAATACAACCCTGTAACCGCGTAGCTTGACTTAGGCTGAAGTGGTTTTTCCTCAATGGAAAGCGCCTTACCCTCAGCATCAAACTCGACCACGCCAAAACGCTCTGGATCGCTGACATGATAGCCGAACACTGTCGCGCCGCATTGACTATTAGCAGCTTTTAGCAGCATGGCGCTGAACCCGTAACCATAGAATATGTTATCGCCTAGAATCAAACACACATCACTATTACCTATAAAAGCCTCACCGATGAGAAAGGCTTGGGCCAAGCCATCCGGCGAGGGCTGCTCGGCATAGCTAAGCTCAATACCAAATTCGGAGCCATCACCCAGTAACTTTCGAAAGTTGGGTAAATCTTCCGGCGTAGAAATAATCAGCACTTCGCGAATACCCGCCAACATCAGCACCGACAAGGGATAATAGATCATGGGTTTATCATATACAGGCAGTAGTTGCTTGGAGACACCGCGAGTAATTGGATGAAGTCGGCTGCCCGAACCGCCTGCGAGGATGATACCCTTGCGAGGCGTGACAACACTGGAAATAAGGCAGGTCATAGCATGCTCCAATAATTATAAAAAAACCGACGTCAGCAGGGTGAGAGGAATACGAACCAGGCCTCTACTACTATAGAACTTAATACTATATCTTAGTAGAAACTCAAAAGACGTCCGACACAGAAACAAACTTATAAATTAAACTACCGAACATGAAAACCATTTAGACATCGAACCACTTGATCCTCATAGCCTCATTAGGCCACTACAAATACTGATCACGTTTAAAAACAAGACATGCACGGTAGACAAATATGATTTATCTATAATCGCAAAGCGATAACGGCCCAAATCCTAGTCATCGCGAACCATAGACAGCGCACAGCACGGCAGCGAGATATCGACAACAGTATCGGTGAGTAGCAATCAGCCTCCCGCAGCCAAGGAAATAATTAAACTCTTTTCAAAGTTCCCATGACTGCATGCACATTAATCGCCAATTCGGCCCAACTGGTATTCACCGTTGAGTACGCGATGCCACCACTGAGGGTTTTCCAGATACCACCGCACTGTCTTCCGAATACCGCTCTCAAAAGTTTCCAGCGGCATCCAACCCAGTTCGTGCTGGATTTTCGACGCATCTATCGCATAGCGCCTATCATGGCCGGGCCTATCCTTGACGAAACTTATCAGCTCTTTATAAGTGCGTGACGTGCCGCCATCGGCACTCAGAGGCACAAACTCATCCAGTAACGCGCAGATTGTCTCTACCACCTGAAGATTGGGCTTCTCGTTATGTCCACCTATATTGTAGGTCTCACCTACTCCTCCCTTGCTCAACACCAAAGCTAATGCCCGGGCATGGTCATCCACATACAACCAGTCGCGAATCTGCGAGCCATCACCGTAAACCGGTAGTGGCTTGCCCGCCAAAGCGTTGAGAATAATGTGGGGGATTAGCTTCTCTGGGAAGTGGTAGGGCCCATAGTTATTCGAGCAATTACTGATTAATACTGGCAAGCCATAGGTTCGATACCAGGCACGCACCAAATGATCGGAGCTGGCCTTGGACGCAGAATAAGGTGAACTGGGCGCGTATGGTGTGCTTTCCGTAAACAGATCATCAGCCCCCTGTAGGTCACCGAAAACCTCATCTGTGGAAATATGCTGAAAGCGAAAGGTGGGCTGCTCAGCTAACGGCAATGCGTTCCAGTAACGTCTGGTCGCTTCCAAAAGGCTATAGGTACCTACAATATTAGTCTGGATAAACGCCGCAGGACCATCGATAGAACGGTCGACATGACTCTCGGCAGCCAAGTGCATAACCGCATCGGGTTTAAAACTGGAAAATATCCAGTCAAGTGCCGCCTCATTGCAAATATCAACCTGATAAAAGAGGTAACGCGGGGAACCGGTCACCGCAGCCAAAGACTCAAGGTTTCCTGCGTAGGTCAGATTGTCAATATTAACAACTTGCCAATCAGTGGTCTGCAGAATATGCCGTATTAGGGCCGAGCCAATAAAGCCTGCTCCGCCAGTAATTAGGATTTTTTTGCTCATTTATTATCTACCGGTTGACTAAACTTTAGTATCGCTACTGTTTAGTTTTTAATAAGAGACCTAAAAAACCTATTAGCAGGTTTTTCAAAAAAAACATGCACAGATACAGAAACCAGCACCAACACCACCAAATAACATAAAAAACTCAACGTATCATTACCTATAAAAGGCAGCACTGTTCTCTTTAAAACCCCATGCACTGGAACTTGAAACAGGTACAATGCATAGCTCGCCTCGCCCAACAAGATCATCTTCCTGTTTTTAAGAAAACCCAATTCATCATTGTTAATTGCGACCACCAGTATCAACAATAGAAAAACAGGTGAAAGCAAACCATTTGCTGTATTTACATATGCATTGATAACCTGACAGTATTCCAACACAACAGCACAAAAAAGCAAGCATGCGACTACAAATCCAAGCCCCCTAAACCGTTTCAAAAAGGCCGGCTGTTCTATAAATAACTTACCCCCTACGATACCTAGAATAAATCCTGGCAAATGCATCGGCGGAAAATAACTTAAGAAATTATCACCGCGCCAGTCCCCATCCAGAATGACTGCGCCGATCACTTGAGTAGCCAACCAAACAGCGAAACTTTGTAGACACAATACAGAGACGGACCGCCCATTACTATTCACAAAATGGAATATAAAATGAAACGAGACATAAAAAAACATTTCCACCGAAAGCGACCAGCCCGGTGAATTTAATACAAGAGCGTAACCGGGCACCCATGATTGCAGAAAAAAAATACTCAGCAAAAAATCAGAAGTATAAAGTTTACCCTGTATATAGCTCGAAAAAACAACTAAAGACAAAGCCATAAAATAAGCAGGGGCAATACGAGTAATGCGGCTGAACATAAACTCTGTAGACGAAAAAATACGACCCTTATAAGCGATAGACAATACGAACCCTGAGAGCACAAAAAAGAAGGTTACCATCTCCGGACCACGAATAAGAAAACCCGGTAAATAGTTCAATTCTCTACCAAAGTGAAAAATGACGACTATAATCGCTGCTGTAAATCGAAAGTGAGTCAACGCTAATATTTTCATGAGAGCCTAATAATCTAACGGGGGCAAATACATTTGTCATTGAAACTCTATGACAACCGGATCTAAATACCGCTCTAATGGAGCGTCGTATTTTATTTCAGAATATTTGCATGCCGTTCAATTCCAACACCATTATCAGAAGAAAATACATACCTTACCCATCGAAAATTAATCTTTAAATATGAGTCTCATTTTACTTCGCAACCAATAAATGGCTTCCCCTCCTGGGAGGTATCTAATCCACTCTCGAGTACAAACATCCAACAGTTTTTTCCTAAAAAAGCTCGCCAACTCACTATTCCCAACGCGCTTATAGTATGACATTAAAGCCGCATAAGTAGAGATTGACATATCTACCCTTGCGCTCCGACTCGATTTAGAATGTAAACCCGCACTGTGTACTCTATATCGACTAGGCCGCTCAGTAGGCAAGTATTTACCCTTGCCGTGATGACCTAAAAGAGACCATATAAATAAATCTCCGTACTTAGCCATCGCGGCCTCTGGAGGCACAGTGATTATATTTCTAAAGCAACTTGTCAATGTATAAATAGACGGTGATTCTTTCATCTGATCAGCAGACAAGTCTCTACGGACGCCCCGATAATCAAACGCTACATCCCCAAACTCATCAAACGGCTGACAGTCTGAATAAACAACGGAGTACGTTAGGTTATTCTCTAAAAAATCGACTTGTTCCTGGAGTTTGGTGGAATCAACCCAATAGTCATCGCCCTCACAAAAAGCAATATACTTACCATCGCAAGACGTCATGCCATGTGAAAGAACATTGCCCGCGCACGAATAAATGTTAACGTCCTGAAATACCAGCTTTATTATTCGTGGGTATTTTTTCTTGTAACCTAAAATCAATTCCTGCGTCTTATCAGTAGACGCATCGTCATGAAAAACTATTTGAAAAGGATATTTAGTTGATTGTTTTAAAAAACCGCAAATTGCGTCTTCAATAAAGGAAGCGTGATTATATGTAAGACAAAGAACACTGACCAATGGCTTATTATTATCCCACCCATCCATTATCTTGCTTTCAGATCGTAGCACCTTGTTTTTTCCAGAATTCATTGAAGCACCATGTATTTTTAGTGATTATTAAATGCAGAGAATTTCCCATTCTTAAAAGCAATAACTGCAATCGGTATGGCTATGGAAAACGAAATAAGACCCAAAACCGAAAAATTTATAAAGCTGCTCATACGATCATTGCTATATGGCAGTATATAAGAGCCCAACCATAGCCCTATAGAAACCGGAACCAAAATAATTAGCACATCAAACGTAAGCCAGTTTTTGTGCAAGCCCGGTGCAAGTCTATGATGTACGTAGGCAGTCCAGATAAACAGATAAGCACAATTGAAACCAATCCAGACCCAACCTGCACCTATGGCACCATAATGTGATGCCACATAAAAAATTACTGGCACCAGCAGCAAGGCCATTCCTGCATTGCCTATCAAATGCAACCGCAAATTACCAATCGCATATTGCAGATAATAAGGGAATGCACCCACTACTAACAACCCATAGCCCAGCGCGTATAGCTTTAAAATAGGCGCTGATTTATTGGCCGTGACTATATCGCCACTCCAGGCATATAGTAACGATTCTGCGCCAAATGTCAGAGTCAGCGATGTCACACCGGCGGTCAAACAAACCATTTTCGTCGCTGCACAATATAGCTCTAGTAACTCTTTTCTCCGATTCTGTGCATGTAATCTTGCCATGCGCGGCATTATGATATTGCTGATCGGGCCGCTTACAAGTAGTATCCCGCCAGCAACCACCACAGCAAGAGAAAAATAACCATACTCATTCAAAGGTAGCACGCCGGATAAAACCATTTTGTCTGCTTGAGTAACCAATAACCAGACGAACGAGGTAAATGCTACACTTAAAGAAAACTTTAGGACCGGCATGATTGGTTTGAATGACCAACCAATTGATTCCGTTTTTTTTATTTTAGGCAATAACGTATAACACTTCCAAGTCAGAACAGAAAACTCTAACAACACGGCAATAAGTTGATGTAAGAAAAATACAACAGGAGTAAACCCAAAAAAATACATACTTATAAAAACAGTTACTGATCTCAGGGTTGCAAAAAAAGCATAGCATCCCCCAAGCCATACAAGCTGCTCAGCACCTGTTATAGCACCTTTATATAAACCACCCGCCCAGCGTAACGCAACGCTGAAGATCATGACTTGAATGGCTAATATTACTTCACTGATTGGAATGTCAGTCACATGGAGCCAGCGTGTTGCCAACAATTCAGAAAAAAACCATAGGCACCCGCCTCCCAATACTGCCACGCTCAAAAAAACGCTGCTCAGTGCACGGAAGAGCTTACGATAACTAAGTGCCGTAATAGCGCCGCCATAATATCGCGCTGTTTCACGGCTGATCGTTGGAGTCAACCCTAAATCGAGCAAAATAAACCAGGTTTGCAACATGGTGAAAAATGCTACCAAACCATAAGCTTCCGCTCCCATATGCTTAATATATAAAGGAAGAACCAGAATACCTACTAGTGCAACATAGATCTGGCTAGTGTAATTCACCATAATATTCAATTTTAGTGACAATGTAATAGCCGCTCGCTTTAGACAAATACTATTACTGACTAAGCTTCTCATTCACGTTGAAGAGAAACTGTCGCTCTAACTCCAGTACATCTCTTTTTCGCTCCTTGATGCGTTTAGCCGGCACGCCTGAGTACACCCCAAAAGCTTTGCAGCTTTTAGATACTAAACTCAATGCCCCGACGGCCACGCCTTCATCAAGGACTACACCAGGGAGAAGGACACTACTCGCACCAATAATCACATGTCGGCCAACGACAACATCCGCATCATGAACATTAGTGAACTCATTAGGAATCATCGGATTCGTCATGCTTAAACCACTGTAGTCATCACAACTGCTATAAATTGAAACTCTCGATGAAAGACCGCTAAAGTCATGCAAGCTGATTTTCCCGGCACCGATTAAAAAACTATATACGGCAATATGAATATGGCTACCGATCACTATTCCACCAGCGCCCGCCGAAAGCACACAAAAGTCATCAATCCGTACATTGTCACCTATGATAATATTGGCGCAGTTGTAATAAGATGCTTTGTCGGAAAGCTGTGGACTCGCACCAACACTTGCAAATCCCATGCTCTCTATTTCCTGTCTATTCAAGAGTCCCATTATGTTCTCTCTATTACATTAATAATCCGTGCGAGATCATCGTTGGTCATGGCGGGATATATTGGCAAACATAAAACCTTTCCGGAAATCTCGTTAGCAACAGGCAGATTGTTACGCTTTGCAGATGGCATGCCACGATACATAGGAAACTCGCTAATTAGCGGAAAAAAATAGCGACGTGTGAATATGTTCTTAACCTTCATTAGCTCATACAATTCGTCACGACTGAGCGGGTAGTCTGGCTCGACTAGAATCGGGAAATAGGAGTAATTAGCAGTTTTTTGTCCAATCGTTTCTACAACCCTAATACCTTTGATATTTTTCAAATGCTCTCGGTAAATCTGGTCAATTTCATGGCGCCGAACCATAATTCGATCAATATGCTGCAATTGCAGGAGACCAAAAGCCGCATTTATTTCACTCATCTTTCCGTTGATGCCAGGCGCTACCACTGTGACTTCATCAACGATGCCAAAGTTTTTTAAATTATTGATTCTTTGCTTAGTTTTTGCATCCGGGCAAACTATTGCCCCCCCTTCAAATGTGTTGAACACTTTAGTGGCATGAAAACTCAACGTACAGAGATCGCCATGGCGCAGAATACTTCCACCCTGATCACGCACTCCAAAAGCGTGAGCACCATCATAGATAACCCGCAAATTGTAGTTGTCCGCGATTTTTTGGATAGCCTCTACAGAGCAGGAGTTACCGTAACAATGTACCGGCATAATGGCCGTAGTCTGCGGAGTAATAGCAGCCTCAATTTTTGCCGGATCAAGATTGAGGGTGAGCGGATCGATATCCACGAACACGGGCTTAATACCGTTCCACAATAGAGAGTGGGCAGTAGCCACAAAAGAATATGGAGTAGTAATAACTTCCCCTGTGATCCTCAAGGCCTGCAGCGCCGTAAGCAGCGCAATAGTGCCATTATTGAACAGAGCAATATGTTCAACACCAAGATAGTCACATAACGCTTCTTCGAGCTGCTGATGCATTGGTCCGCAATTTGTTAGAATTTTATTATCCCATATCTGTTCAAGATAAGGAATGAATTCGGCAATCGGCGGCATGTAGGGCTGGGTTACATAAACTGGAGTTTCACTCATGTATAAATATCCATGTTTGACGGACAACTGGACACCCGTTAGCAACTGATATTTCAGACGGAGTTAATATTTCCGATAACTTTTTTTTATTCGGACAGTCTTTAAATCAGTAATTTCCGGATGTAATTAATTAGTGAGTCATCTGCTTGGGAGGCAAAAGACGTAGGCGAAGTCTTATAGGACGCGTGCCTGGCTGCTCCGATAACATCGGACAGTGAGGTATCACTGTCCGCAACATACAGGCCTGGTATATGCCTAAGCTTCGTCGCTGTGGCTATTTGGTGATCATTGCGATGTTCGCCGAAGCGAAACTCCCTAGGCATAATTACAATGGGCTTGCCCAGTGAAAGGCAGGAAATGATGCTGCCAATACCAGCATGCGCTACCACAAGCTCAGCGCGGTCAATAAGGCAATGCAATTCCTTGGGTGGAATAAATTCAGTAGCACGCCCTATCAAAGGGCGGTAACCGTTTAGGCCTACCTGAAATACAATATCACTGTGGCAAGTGCTTATGGCCCAACTCTCGACTCTCTTGATCAGCCGATCGAAGGGTAATTGTGTACCTACTGTTACCAGAATCAAAATACCCGACCCTCGAAATACGGGCCTTCAGGCCGCGCAAGTTCAGGCCACTGTGTCAGCCAGATATCAGCCCATTTGCCGACTTTTTTGCCTGCCAGGGAAAGTTCTTCGGCATTAGCAATGCTGTCGACCCAAACAGTTTTAGCGCCTATAAGATTGCCCCACAGAATTGCGAAGAAGCCTGGCGCCGCGCCCGTTGTAATCACTAGGTCAGGACGTATGCGCATCACTATCCAGAAAACCTGAATCCCCTGAATAATTAGCCGAGATCTGCTATCCATACTGGCGTCGATAACAGTAGAGAATTCATGTCCCGCAACCTGATGATGCAATTGCGGATCATTACAGACAAAAAATACATCCTGGTCCGCCCACACGCTCTGCAGACGCAACAGTTGCAACCAGTGTCCACCTTTGGACGATATGGCAAGTATTTTTTTCTTTTTTTCTTCGCCCTTGATTTTTGCGTTACCTCGGGAAGACTCATCCCTTTGCCATTTATAGGATGCTATTTTTTTGTAGTTTTTACGTGCCAAAATAAAGGCCGTGAAATTCACAGCCATGTATATCAATCGACTAACCAGTGCTATTTTTTTTTGAAATACCGGGCCGGTTGTATTTTTATTCTCAACAGCGTTATTTCTTTCTGATAACTGAATATTTCCTAGCTTACTGCGCGTCTTAACTTTGATTAATTCGCTAAAACTGCTCGGAGCTCGGACATAGGATTTGGCTTCGACCACACGAATTATATGACGGTTATCAATGATCCTCCGCACAAATCCATCGTCAGAAATAACAGCAGGAAACGTATGAAATAATAAGCGAGCGCTCTGATTCAGACCATACACGCCGCTGCCATAGCCATCAACTAGGCAATACTTACTATTCGACCATGCCTTATAATAATGCCTGACACTGAACGATGAGTCTACGGTCCTTGTCACGGCTAATGGCGCAACAAGTGCAGGCGCGGACTCAATAGCAAGGCGTTCTATAAGCGTCAATATAGATGCGTGGCTTATCAAAACATCCGCATCGACATAAATTCGCGGATAGCCGGACGCCTCTTGATCGGCAAGATTTAACGCGTTTATCTTGGAAGGTTCTCGGCTACTCAGACATAACACCCCTGCATACTGCTGAGCAATAGCTAGCGTACGATCAGTGCAGGCGTTACAACTGACAATAATTTGATAATCCTGTTCCCAGTTTGCTGCTGTCAAACCGTCAAGCAAGGTGCCTATATTTGCTTCTTCATTATAGGCAGGAATGATGACTGCCGGCCGACGATTAGCTGTTGATACCTTCATCAAAACTTCCAACCTTTCTGTATTTTTAAAAAATCAACCCAGAGCTGTTTCTTTGAAATGGTTGACGACTTAAATACGGCTAAAGCGGAGAATATAACAATCCGAAAATGAGTTGCCAGACGAACCAAGAGTTTGGCAACTTTGAATTTATGCTTCCCCCAATACTTTTGGGAGTACTTAAGTTTATGGTAATAGAGGTAATTCAATTTATTGATACTGTTCAGCGTCTGACTGCCATGGTGTATAATTTTCGCTGTTGTGGTCGATAATGGCTTGGCGCCCATTTCGCGTGCGCGGCGGCAAAGATCTATTTCTTCACTGTACATAAAAAAACGCGGATCAAATCCATTCAGTTTTTTCAATAGGCCAGTATCAATCAGAAAGAAACAGCCCGATATTGCATCGGCTTGAATATACTTATCTTTGGCTTTCAGTTTGTACCCGTCCGGTATCGACCACCCTAATTTCTTCAAAAGCACATCAATAAATAGAGCCCAGCAGGCAATTCCAAGCAACGTTGGTTCACGCCAGGCGCCTTTGCCATCATCAAGGCCTTGAGCATCAAGTGCTCGGCCCCCCCAGATCAGCGCATAGGAATGATGCACCGAAAATTCCAGTAAGTTTCGGATACTGTCAGGATAGAGGTTTACATCAGGGTTCAATAACAAGGTTTTAGGTGCTGATAGATACTCCATAGCTAGATTACAGCCAGCGCCAAAACCTAGATTATTACCGGACTCAATAATTTTCATGTCGATGCCTTCAATGGCCCTCAACCGTTCAACTGAGTCATCAGCAGAAGCATTATCAACCACAATAAAACGAATTTTATGTAATGGATAAGAACCTTTACGGATATCTTCAATAACCAGCGCGATATCAACACCACAGTTGTAACATACGCTGACAATATCAATTCGTTGCATATCGATCCCCTCACAGCATGGCTACACCTTATAGAGGGAATATCCCCCAGTGCAGTGGCCGAATATTTTCTTAAACTGTTTGAATACTGGGCTTGCGCTTAAGTTGTATGCATTTCTCCTCTATTAATCGCCATGAAACAAAAGCAAGAGGGGCCGTCAACGCCAACGAAACACTGAACATTATGCCCGGTGTAATATTTACGAACTTCAAAATCAATAGCTGCTGTATTGGAAATGAATAGATGTAAATCCCATAAGATATATCATCTTTCATTTTCAACCTGGATACCCAGCTCACCTGACAATATGCGATATAGATAATCAAATAAGGAAGTGATACATAGTACACGATCAAAAATAACGATTGAGAGTAGCACCCTGCGGCAACTAACAATGCGAACAACAACAACGCTACCTTGCTGGAGACCCTAATGAAACTCTTATATATTTGGAGTAACACGCCACAAAAAAATACTGCAGCCAAACGAACGTTATGATTGATTTGCTCACCCTGCGCATTGTAATACATCAGTGTCGCCATGCTCGTAATTACGATGATCCAGACCACCCACTTCAATTGATCAGTACTTTGCCTCTTAAGCAATCCGAGCGTAAACCAAAGCACCGCCAGCAATAAATACATGCGAATTTCAATAGGCAACGACCAAAGGGAGCCATTAACAGCAAATGAATACGGTATATTTTCAAAAACCCCCGGCAATGAATAACTGGCATTGAAAATTAAAATCGCATTTTTTATCAGATACTTCCACGTCCCCCATTCCGAAAAATAATAACGCCCAGGCAACGCACTTACCAGCGGACCAAAAACTAAAACTGTGAGTAACAACATGACCCACAGTCCAGGAAATACACGTAGCGCTCGAGCCCAAAGAAATTCCCGAATTGAGCTACGCCGAAACAAACTACCCGAGATTAGGAAACCACTGGCTATAAAGAAAACATCCACCGCTAGATGTCCAAGACTGATACCCAATACGTAAGTTAGCGGCTCTGACGCTGGGTCACCAGAAACCAATACATAACTATGACTAAAGACTACCGAGCAGGCCGCGAGCATGCGTATAAGATTGAAATTATTGTCGGTACCTGGTGCGATATTAATGCTGCCCATTATAATATCCTGGATATTGTCCGATAACAGGCACATCTCCTGACGTCTGCAAAAAAGCACAGTACGTAGAATTTAGTGTTTATCGGTATGAATTTGTGCCTTCATACAGCGGCTCAATGAATTATTTGGAAACATACAAGCACGGTTTGAACTAGTGCCTACTACGAAAACCGGATCACTTATAGTTATGCCGCGCAGCTCACATGCGGATCATTTTATATTATTGAATATACGGCATATACGGTCTGCATCTACCGGCTACAGACAAGGTCGATGTTCTACTACTCGACAGTCAAAGCCAGCATTACACATCAATCTAGTTTAGTGCGTAACATGGCATGCACGGGGTGATGATCGCTGCCATAGTACTTACCCAGAACGTCACCACTTATCAACTTCATGTTTTTCACATAAATATCATCGATAGACACAAAAGGAAAAAGAAATCCATAGCTCCTGTATTTTGTAGGGAACGTTGCTAGCCAACCACTCCCCGCGTCATGCAGAGCGCTACTAAAGTTGAGGCTAGGTAACTTACCGCGCCAATAGTTATTCTGAGTCGAGTTAAAATCACCAGCTATTACGATTTTCCCTTGTTGATTGTTTTCTATACTTTGAAAAACGCCAGCAAAAAATTTATTGTACAGAGCTAGATTACTTGAGTATTTGGGCGCATGTAGATTATAGACTTGAAGTGTATTATCAGGATCAATCTGCAATGTTACCCGCTGCACATTTTTTAGATGAATACTTTCAACTGCAGGAAATCGACTTAGGACGACTGTCGACTTTCCAGGCTGATAATAACAGAAATAACCCGGGTAATTTTTCAATACATCTAACATTAACTTCTGATCCTGCAATTCCTGCACAGCAACTATGTCGTAACCCCCTTTTAGCATCTCGGCCAACAGCATCCCAACCTGAGGATTACTGCTGCGCACGGAAACAGACACCACACTAATGTCTGTTATTGATCCCGCTTGGACAGGTTTTAATATCGGCGATAAAAATCCGCTCATATTGACTACATAAGCGCTCCCCATCCCTAACAACCAGACTGCTGTTTTTTTATACCTGCCACGGGCCAAACTAATGCCAGCGGCGAAAAAAAATATAATCGCCCATATCTGCTCCATCAGTAAATTTAGAAACGCCATCCATAACGAATTTTCCATCATATGTTCAACTTTCCTGTCTCCGTCGATTTTTTGGAGACAAATGAGTTGAAGAACCCCATGGTCAAGTACAGCATCAACTGTGCACGATCAAAATAATCGACAGTGAACGCACCCAATATGAAAGAACAGATAGCTATAAAAAAACAAAAATACAACCACTCACGTGTAACCTGAAACGCCTGCCAATAGGCTTTGAGTGAAAGTATAAAAAAAACCGACAACGCAATCAATGCCGGAATCCCACTTTTCAACATAACCGTTAACCAATAGCTATCAATACTGGCCGCCATCCAGTATGGCCGAGCCCACTCATTAAACCCTATTCCAAATATTGGGTTTCTTAACACCTCCATTGAGGCAAATTGCCATTGCATATAACGAGCAAATGCAGTGTCTGTGTTGAGCGACGTTAGTTGTATCAGTAATTGGATCGGCCCCTGATTTGAAGCAAAGGATAAAAATATAAAAATGAACCCGCTCAGAATGACTGCCAACTTAAAGACACTTGGAAAATACCGAGTACTCTTCTGCATCAAAAACAGCACCAACAACATCAACAACATCAACAAACCTGCCGAAGTCACGGACGTAATTATGGCAGTCAATATCGCAAAACAAAATAGAACTATCAAAGGCAGATTGTATAACCTGAACAACAGGCCAATGTACATCACGGATATGACAGAGTACAAAATAGGGTGAGCGAACACAGTGCCTGCTCGGTGTAATCCATGCCTGAAGTAAGATTCACCTAAGTACGCATCTACTTTTGTATCTGCTATCGTTGCAAATAATACATGAAGAGAACGATACCCACTCAGCGATTCTACTATCGCGAAAGGCACCAGCAATAAAAACATCGTCATAATCAGCGTAATGCATCCGCGGAGCTTATGGATATTCCCGCCAACTTGCAGCCCTATCCAATAGCTGACAAACACTTCCAATATTAGAATAAGTGCGGATTGCACACCCGCCGCATTATGGACATATATATAACTTATGGCAGACAAACCGCAAAAAATCACCAGCGCCAACTCTTTTCGGTCGTATTTATGATTCATCATTTTCGAAGCTAAAAGAAGCGCAGCTGCTATCAAAAACAACCTATAGGCTTCAATCCTGACCGGTCCTATTAACCAGTTAAGTTCAGCCGGTATAAATATAAGCAATATATAGACTAAACAGATTAGCGGTGCTTTCGCACGTATCCTTTTCATTAAAAAGCTTCTTCAGTTTTTTTTAGGATGCCTAGCTTACCTGTTTTGATATCCGTTTTTATAATCTTAGCCGGATTCCCTGCAACCACCACATTGCTACCCACCGAGCGAGTAACTACTGACCCTGAGCCAATAATGACCGAGTCACCAATTTCAACTCCGGGCATGATAATCGCATTACCACCGACAAAGCAGTTCTTGCCTATGCGTACTGACGCATTTTTGTTGCGGCACATGTCATGGGTCAAAATAACAGCACCAAAAGCAATGTAAGAGCCTGAGCCTATATAAATCCCTTTGGGATTGGTCAGATCAAGCTTTGCCTTTAACGATATGCGAGCATCCGATGCGATATGCATGCCATACAGGGTGTTTAGATATTTAACTCGCAAGCTCAGTATCCAGTGCCTGAATGTCACATGATAAAACCATGCAATTTTTCGCTTCATTTTTTAATCCGCCTATTTTTCCAGCGAAGCCATAGATAGATATATATATATATATATCTATGAACAAGACTTCTCAATATCAAAATTTTATATCAGACGGCTATAATTTCTTGCGCCCCACCGAATAATAACCGAGTCCTTTCTCAGCCATTTTATGTGGATCGAATAAGTTTCTTCCATCAAAGATGATGGGCGTCTTGAGCAACGTTTTGATCACATCGAAGTCCGGAGCTTTGAACGCAGACCAGTCGGTAACTATGACTAGCGCATCAGCGCCAAGTAGCGCCGACTCCTTGGTACCACATAGTCTAAGGTCATCGCGGTTGCCATAAATACGCTGAGTTTCTTCCATAGCCTCCGGATCGAAAGCCTGAACCCTCGCGCCGGCGTGCCACAGTGCTTCCATAAGAACTCTGCTTGCTGCCTCGCGCATGTCGTCTGTATTGGGTTTAAAGCTAAGGCCCCAAAGGGCAAAGGTCTTGCCATGTAGGCCACCGGCAAAATGCTTATGGATCTTGCTGAACAACGTGGTCTTCTGCTGATTATTGCGACTCTCTACCGCTTTCAAAAGCGTTGCGTCGAAGTCAATGCTGTCGGCAGTGCGGATCAGTGCCTGGACATCCTTGGGAAAGCAGGATCCACCGTATCCAGCGCCAGCATAGATGAAATGGTAGCCAATGCGCGGATCAGAGCCTATGCCCTGGCGAACCATCTCGATGTCGGCGCCTAGTATTTCTGCCAAGTTGGCCAGCTCGTTCATAAAACTAATCTTGGTGGCGAGCATGCAATTGGCCGCATACTTAGTCAGCTCTGCGCTACGTACATCCATGACGATGATCTTTTCATGGTTGCGATTGAAGGGCGCGTAAAGCTCGCGCATCAACGCTTCGCTTTCCGCACTGGATGTACCTATGACAATACGGTCTGGACGCATGCAGTCGGCCACGGCAGAGCCTTCCTTGAGAAATTCCGGGTTGGAGATCACATCAAAACTCAGATCGTTGCGGCCGCGTTGGTTCAAAGTCTCTTTTACTCGGGTAACGACTTTATCTGCAGTGCCTACAGGTACCGTGGACTTATTGATGATTATCTGCGGTCCTTGCATGTTAAGCCCTATGGTCTCGGCCACCGCTAGTACGTACTTTAGGTCCGCAGAGCCATCCTCATCAGGCGGCGTTCCTACGGCAATAAACTGTACTTCGCCATGGGCTACCCCTGCCGCAGCATCGGTGGTGAAACACAGGCGGCCACTGGCGAGATTTTCTTTGACCAAGGCTTCCACGCCTGGTTCGTATATAGGAATGATTCCACGCTTGAGGCGTTCAACCTTATCACCATCGACATCCACGCACACAACATCATGGCCTACTTCCGCCAGCACAGCACCCTGGACTAGGCCTACATAACCAATGCCGAAAACAGTAACTCTCATGTCAATTTCCTTTGAGCGTGGTGCGCGCAGCAACACATGGGATATCTGAAGCTAGATTTATAAAGAAAGCCGCATGATCAAATGATATGCAATACTCTTGGCTGCACAGTCTATGATCTAGAAGATAAACATATTTGAACGTGTAACACTAAATTTTCACAGTACCGCGAAAGCGGTATTGCTCCCGTCTTACGTGGGACGCCGCCTGCTTGCTTTAGAGATATACGTTGCAACACTGTTTAAGGGGGCTTCTGTTGTACAATGCGCTAGCTGTCCAATCAATTTCGACCGTTTGATAACCTCCTGGATCTATGGCTGCGTACAATGAATAGGGCCCGGCTGATGCAAAGGTTACGTGGCGCTAGGTCTATCTGAGCTAAACCTGGCACCACATCGCTCTCTGCCAACTCGCGCTCAACCTAGATACCCATAAACCTAGAAACATCGTCATGCTTACGGGATGGTCGAACGCCTGAAAACTGCGTTTTCTGTGAGCAAAGCATGCGATTTCGGATCGGTTGGCTCGCACTAGCAGCACGGTACTAAATTCCACTAACCCAGCATTGCGCGTAGGCGCTATCTACAGCCGCCTATAGAAACACGGAATATTTTTTCCAGCTTTGGATGCTGCCTAGAGGGCTATACATATCAGGGTATCAGCGTACGGCCTCTAATGCTGCGCAATGGCCTATCTGCCAAGCCGTGAATAATATGCGCAAATGGTCTGGGCCCGCTAGTGTGCAGTGTCAGAATAAAGTCATTTTTCATCTTGGCTTTTCTTCATAAAAATCAGATGGATATGACCGCCTCACGGGAACGTTTATTTCGAGATAGCACACTAGTTAAGGCAAGCCATTCCTTTAAAGCCGACTAAACCATCATCATGCGTCTGCCAAGCATGCCTCCCAAACACAAGTCAAACATTAATACCACCGACGCTATTTTTTTGATGCAAGGCATCACACGCTACGCTTTTGCGCAACCTACGCAGAAATAAAACTCTTACAAAAAAAGCGACTGAGCGATAGCCCACGGTGTAGCACATACCAAATCATGGGCTTTAGTATCACCAATTATCTGGGCGACTTGGTGCATCCCCTCATACAGCAATGGAGGACGGTGCTGTAAGTTGTGCGCATCGCTTGCCATAATGCTCACCATATCCGCTTTCAGCAGTGTATGGACAAATGTCTGAACAGTGGGGCCAAAGTGACCGGTTACCGCTCCAGCGGTAACCTGTAGCAGGCAGCCCTGCTGTACAAACCCCTTGAGCCTACTAGGAGTTCGCAAAATGCCTTTATTGCGCTCGGGATGAGCCAGCATCGGTGTGATATTTCGTTTTACAAGCCAATCAATCATCCGCTCTGCGCCAAAGGGTATTTCGCCATGTGGAAGTTCCAGTAATAACACACGACGCCCCTCAAAATCACCCAGAAAAGGGACAGCGTTGAGGTTTATACCAATAGTCAATTCTATTCCAAAACGAACTTCTGCTGCTGTCGCTACCCGCAGTTTTATATGCGCCTTCTTGAGGCCATTCACGAATGAACTCTTCGACGCCTCAATACTCTCTAAACTGTTGGAGTAACGACCCGGGTGCATATGTGGCGTGCAAACCATATGGGTTACTCCATCCGATACCGCAATCTGTGCAAGTGCCAGCGCTGTTTCAAGATCAGGCGCCCCGTCGTCGATACCGGGGAGTAGATGGTTATGCAAATCGATCATCGCATACTCAATTCCTAGCACGTTAGCAGGAGAAGTTTAACACCGCCGCTCATGAGTATTTACGGCTGACCATCATAAAATACGTATATTATTTTCCGCATTAATCTGTCAGATCGAAACAACCCAAAGACCGAATTTATGTAATATCGCTACTGTAGTCGTAGTAATGCCCTTCATTTATATATCCATATTTTTCAGATTTTTTGATATCGACCTGACTGAGCACTATCCCGGTAACGGGCGCGTTGTTCTGCAGCAGTTGACCGATGCCTTTCTCTACCAACGAAATCGAAGTTGAAGCGTACTTGACAACATAGATAACGGCATCGACGTAGGTCGATAGGACCATAGCGTCAATTACCGCTTGGGTCGGAGGCGAGTCGATAATAATGCGATCATAGCCACTCATGAGGTCTTCAATCGTCTTATCGAAATGCGAAGAAGACAGCAACTCCAGCGGATTTGGTGGCACTGTACCTGCGCAGAGAACGTCTATACCGTCCACAACCTTGATGCACTCTTCCCTGCTAGCAGTACCAGCAATCAGGTTAGCCAAGCCAGGCGTACCAACGGCGAACTCAAAGTTCTTGGCCACGCTCGGGCGACGCAGATCAGCATCGATCAATAGCACTTTTTCCAAGCTACCAAAGGCGTAGGCTAAATTTATTGCCACCGTGCTCTTACCTTCGTCCGGAATAGCAGAAGTGACAAGCAGCACCTTGCGTCCGTGTTCGCTACCGGCCAGTACAATGCTGGTACGGATTGTTCGGACTGACTCAGAAAAGCCCTTATCTTTGTCACTGTGGAACATCCGAGCCATATCAATGCGAGTGAACGACTTGAGAAGTGGCAAAATCCCCAACACCGGAATATTCAGCTGGCTTTCCACCTGCTCCCTACTTTTGAAAGTATTGTTCAGCAACTCTAGGATTATGACCAAGCCAGCACCAGCACAAAGAGAAAGCAAAGCTGCGATCACGACTATCAGAGATTTTCTTGGTTTGATTGGCTCGGTGGGTACCACGGCCTGATCTACTATTCGAGCATTCGCGCTGTCCAGGTCTGATATAGCGTCGGCCTCCTTAAGACGATTCATAAACGTGTCGTAAAGCGCCCGATTGTCATCCACCTCTCGTTGTAGTTCACGCAATTTGAATTCTTTCCGGGAGATGCCCTGAATAGCAGTACGATTTTCATTGAATGAGCTTTGCAGGGAGTTCTGGTTGGTCAACGCCAGTTGATAGTTGCGCTCGATACCGGCAACCACCTGCTGGACTTGTCCACGCAAACTTGCATTAGCGGCATTTAGGTCTGAACGCGCAGCATCCATAGCTGGGTGGCGGTCGCCATATCGACGCGACAACTCATCTACCTTAGCCTGCGCGCGAGCCTGTTCAGCCTTGAACTGCTGAATCAGCGGATGACCAAGTACAGCAGGCACACTCGCTAAGCGTTCCCAATTATTTCCCATGACTTGCACCTGGCGCCACTGGCTTTCGGCTTCGGCGCGCTGGCTCCTGGCATTAATCATCCGCTCGCCAGTCAAGGAGAGTTCGTTTGCGCTGATAGTGCCTACCCCGCCCATATCAACCAAATTTTCGGATTCTCGATAGTCCTGTAAACGCTGTTCAGAACTCTTCAACTGAATGCGTAACTCACCTAGACGGTTGTTCATCCAACCTGTCGCCGACGTGGACGCCCGGGTATTTGCTTCCAATTGATCTTCGATAAAACCATTGGCTAGGGCATTAGCGGCGCGAGCAGCGATAAGCGGATCGGCCATATCCACTTCAATGGTCACTAACTGACTTCGCCCTTGAGGTGAGACGACAATCCCCTTGCGAAAGGCCTGGGTTACACCATCGAAGATTTGCTCTGGTGTAGCATCCAAGACTGCGGTCTGGCGGGGCGCAACCTGACCGTCTGACGAGCTTAGATGTAATAAAGTACGAAAATCCAGCTTGCCCAGCAAGCCACGGAAATCTAGCAGTGTTTTTTGCTGCTGGCGCGGGTCGAACAATGGATTATGAGTTAGGTCCAACTCACGCACTACCCGCTCGGCGAGAAAACGCGACTTGAGCAGTTCCAGTTGAGTCTCTAAAAAGCCAAGGCCAGCACCGTCCACACCATAGATCTGCTCGATAGATACCACTTTGGTGTTTTTTTGCTGAATCAGCAGGGTGGCGGCTGCATGGTACGTTGGCGTCTGAACTAGTACCACCAAGCTGGTCGCCAAGCTGACAATCAGGCCCAGGCTAAGGATACTCCATTTGCGATGCCATACAGCCATGAGCAGCTTGACCATGTCCATAGGCTTCTCGTCGTCCTCCAGACCTTGGGCAATCTGATTGTGCTCGATAAGCTGGCTTTTACTTTTCATGTATGGAGAAACTCTGAAGTTGTATATGAGAAAACTCTGGTACGCACCTCAAGGGTGGCCAGTTCTGCGCAGGGCTCCGTTGATTTAAAGCACTGCGTAGTTCCCTAATTAGCGACAGCGCCTTAGAAAAACCCTGAATCAATGATGATGCTGTCCCCGGGCATGACAGAAGTGTCAAGACTGGCGCTTTCAGTTTTACGATCCATACCCGTATCACGAATGATACTTATGCGGTTGGTAGATGCCCGTTCTGTTAGCCCGCCCGCCAGAGCCACCGCACGACGGAGCGTCAGACCAGGCTGGAATTGGTAGCCACCCGGGACCTTTACCTCGCCGCTGATAAAAAATTCGCGGTACTTCAATACGCTGACTGTAACCCGCGGATCAACGAGATAGTCACCCTTAAGCTTGTCGATAATCATCTGTTCGATATTGGTGGTGGTTTTTCCTTGGGCCCTGATTTCGCCAATGAAGGGATAGGAAAATGTGCCCGTTCCAGTCAGCCGTACTTCGTCAAAGCTCAAATCCTTTTCGCCAAAAACATGGATGCTAATAACATCTCCAGATGCCAGCTGGTACTGGGGTGTTCCTTCAGCAAACGTAAAACCGCAGTGCAACACCAGCATTCCCAGCAACAGAATGAAAAACCTATGAATGGCCATGTACGTATTTACTCTTGAATAGCACGCTTATTGTCTTAGAGGCTGGCGGTGAAGCTGATTGAGAAAATATTGCGCTCGTAGCTTTTGCCCCAGAGGCTGGAATCATTTTTCAGTAATTGGTAGCCAACCCCTACATCCAGCCAACGACGCATTTCATAAGTCAAACCCAGCCCAAAATTGGACTCTTGGTCGCTGCGACTGACATCTTGGTATTGCTTTTCAATGTAGCTGTAGCTCACCTCGGATGTCAGCCTATCAAGCCACTGATTTTTCCACTCCAGTCTTGTGCGTTTAGTCTCAATAGACGATGCAGCGACAGTGACGTTGCTATCATCGTTCTCTTGTATGGCTCTGAGAGTCGACAGGTTGAACGTGGAGTAAATGCCCGGATGCCAGCTGACTAACGCTTCCCAAAGAGAACCGCTTCTAGGACTAAGACTGGAATCGTCGAAGCGTTTGCGCTCCGCACCGAACTTGAAAGTACCAGATATTTTTGCTGAGACATCCCAAACCAAGCCGCCAAGCAGTCCAATATCATTGCTATTTAGAGCGGTATTTGAAATATAATCGTAATTGGTATCTCTGGCTTCAAACAGTACGCGTGTTTTGGGCCCCACGCGATAATAGAAAATACTACCAAGCGACGTTGTATTGCGTTCTAGGCTAGAGCTCAGATCACCACTGTTATGATAGCGAAGCTGCTCGTAGTTACCGAAAAAATCGACCTGCATAAGAGAACTCTGCGGGACCCCATAGCTATAAAGTCCTCCGACATTGGCAGTGCTGAATTTATCATTCTCGAGGCTGTATTTATTCACATTTTGCGACGCTGTATCTTCAACCCTATGGTAGCCAGCACCTAGCTGTAGGCGATTATGTGCATCGAACTCATAGTTTGCATCAGCCATTAAATGATGGTCTGTATGATCGGCCGAAGGGCTGGAATGAAAAATGTTACTTTCCGCTGAATAACTCAGAATGTAGTCGCTCTTAGCATTTTCGGCATCCAGCACGAAGGTTGGCGTTATCCCAGTAATCCACGACGACTGCTTACCATTTTGAACAGCCCTGAAGTTATCATCATACCTCTCAGCAACTTTAAGACTCGGGGTAAACATTACCCCTTCAAATAATTTTATACTTTGCGGATCAAGTGCCCAGGCACTGTTGCACAGCGCAGCTGAAACCCCCGCCACAAATAGACATTTAGCAGACTTAATGTGCATAAATAACTCCATCGTACTACTTCGTGATTTCGATAATAGACCCGGAAACTATGTATCAACCTGAAGCACCGACATCGATATTTATTCAACCCACGGCTAATGTCTGGCATTCTGGAGAGAGTCGCTTTCGACATCAATCGCTTATCCGTGTAGCAATTGCAAGCCCCTCAAATTGCTACACTACCCACATACCGCAAAGACGTTAACCCTAATTATGACTTTTGCAGCGACACCAGTAACGCAGCAGTTTGATCCAGAGAAACAGTTCTGTCGCAACTATGCTTTCGAAATCTATGCTCAACGCTCTGGCAATAATAGCTGCAACATCCTCGACGTTTGCCGACTAGCCTGACGATCACTTTATCCAATATGTGACTATTTACGGAGGTAATGGAATTCACTTCGGTTGCATTCGTTTGCACACCTGCGCGCTGTAAACCACTCATTTTATTAAGTTCTGACCTGCAAAAACTGAACGATTCTCAAATGCAGCCCCAAACAAAAGGTGGTCCGAGTTTTGAGCACAACCAGCGCCTTTATTACATCGTGCACTAAAACCTATATCTTACCTTCTTATCCACAAAAGAATTATAGTTTTATCTGGCTGCAGCTAATCATGTGGGTGTCGGAAAATTAATGGGTTCGCCATCGGAAATGCTACCGCCCCAGGATTCCTATTAGGCCCTGATGCTATTTGCTGAAAATTGGCAATCCCATAAAAAAATGCGCAGTAAACTGCCAACTAAAGCAGTTCAAGAAAATTGCTTACGAATTCTTTCTACTTGGATTATCACTGACTGAATCGTTCAAAAAACGAAGAAATTTCTCTATCCATTGTAGGAATTTTCTTTAATTGCTCCCTCCCTGGCCTAGCCATGGCTGGCGCATTGCGGTGCTCATATGCAAATTTGGATTTTGGAAGGCTGGCTAGTGTACAGAGCCGATTTTGCCCACTAACCAAATGGCACCCCGCGCTTTGGGGAGCATGCCAACACGACGCCAGAACATGACCAACCCGACGGCCAATAAACGGCCAGCACTATCTTAAGAGTCCTTAGCTCGTGGTTTGTTGGCCTCTGGATGCTGCCTGCACGATCCATACTTTGGGCTCCAGCGGAGCACGCCAAGACGGGACTCGGTGACCTGCTCGAGTAATCGACGGGCCGTGTTTATAGGAAGGGCGGATTTGAGTCCGCGGCCGGGCTTGTCGAGCAGGCCTTCTAGACGTAGCGTCTGAAAACGTTGGCACCAACAGGTAATCGTAGGGGTGTTACATCAGTTGGCCATCGGTTTCCACACTCAAACAACCCTGGGCTGCCAGCAGGATACTTGCGCGCGACGACCTCCGCGCTGACTGATGTTGGGCAAGCTTAGACGGCGGCTCAGTTCGCGAACCGAACTGAAACTGCCGTCACGCAGGGACACCGTGATATCGCGAAAGAAGCGTTCAACCCTGTTCATCCACGAACTGGAGGTCGGAGTGAAGTGCATGTTGAAGCATTTGTGCTTCTCAAGCCACGCCTTTACTTTTGGATGCTTGTGCGTGGCATAGTTGTCGGCGATCAAATGCAGCTGAAGATGCTTGAGCGTTTCGCGATTGATCTTCTTGAGAAACTCCAGCCATTCCTGATGCCGGTCTTGGCGCTCAATGGAACTGATCAAGCGTCCCTGAAGATAATCCAGCACAGTGAACAAGGTTGCGTTGCCATGGCGGACATAGTCGTGCAATTACGTGCGCAATTGCACGACTCCCAAAAGCAGTCCGGGCTGGGTGCGCTCCAAGGCCTGGACCTGGTTTTTCATCGCAACGGAGCACCAATGCCTTATCCGGCGGATCCAGATACAGCCCAATGACGTCCCAACATTTTTCTTCGAAGTTTGGATCGTTGGACAGCTTGAAGGTGCGTGTCAGGTGCGGTTTTATGTCGTTGGCGACCCATATCCGCTGGACGCTGGCCGGTGAAATGCCAGCGACTCGAGCCATGCTTCGACAGCTCCAGCGGGGCTGACCGATACGCGGCTGAGTAACTTGCTCAAGGGTTCGTTTCACTTCGGCCGGCAGGGATGGCTTCCGACCTCGTCCGGGCAGGCCCACCAGGACTTGCAGACGCAGCTCTTGAAAGCGCTTGCACCAGCGGGTGACTGAAACAACGGAGAGAGCGGTCAACTGGGCAATCTCGTTACGAGAATAACATTGAGCGACTAGCAAAATCACCTGCACGCGACGACCGTACGGCGTTTTGCAAGGTAGTTGTCGCGTCAGCTGTGTTTTATGCGGCTATTTTCAGTGTCGGTAACTCTCTTTCCGGATTGAGTGTGACCGCGCAGATGGGCTGCCAATTGCGTGTCGCACCTGACCAGCGATGTGGATGTTGATTACGAGCTTGCTGATAAAGGGCATGACGCTTGGCCAAGATCTCTTGATCATCGCCTCGATGACGCTGCGCCGGGGTCACGAAGCGGATGCGGATGCGGCTGTGGCGGTGTTGGTGGTTGTACCAACTGATAAAATCGCGCACCCAGCTGCGTGCCGCGTCCAAATCTGCAAAACCACCAGTAGGCCATTGCGGGCAATATTTCAGGGTTCTAAACAGCGATTCTGAGTAGGGATTATCGTTGCTCACCCGTGGTCGCCCTCGTGATGGGGCGATGCCGAGTTCGTAAAGTTTGCTCAGCAGCGTCACCGATTTCATCGGTGCGCCGTTGTCCGAGTGCAGCACCAAGGGCCGTCCGGCGCAGCGTTCGGTGAGCACGGTGCGCTGCATCAGTTCGGCCGCCAGCTCGCCACTTTCTTGCTCGTAAACCTCCCAGCCCACGGCCTTTCGGCTGTAGATGTCCTCGATCAAATACAGATAGTAGTACTTCCCACGCACTGGCGATGGAAGGTAGGTAATGTACCAAGACCAGACCTTATTGGCTGTGGCTGCGCTGTAAGTCGTCGGCGCAGCATGTTTGTGCGGCGCATGGCTGCGGCCACGTCGGTGCTACTGATCAGCCTTCTTGAGGACGCGGTAAAAGGTCGCTTCTGAGGCCAGGTAACGGCCTTGGTCGGCCAGTATCGGCACGATCTGGCTCGGCGGCAGGCTGACGAATGGCGGGCTGTTACAGACATCCAAAATAGCGCAACGCTCCTGCTCGCTCAGGGCATTGAGTGGTCGCGGGCGTAACGTGGTGGTGCGCACATCGGCCTGCATCACAGGCGTCAGCGCCCAGCGTTGCAGGCTGCGCAGCGACAGCCCGATTTCTTCGCTGGCAATCGTTTTGCGCGCACCAGAAGCCACAGCATGGTTATAACGTTCAACGAGTTGTTGCCGTTCTGGCAGCGAGGTTAGACGTCCTCGTTGTCGTTTCCCCAGAAGGCATTCATCTTTTTTCGCAGTACCAGGATCACGGCGGTTTCTGCCAGCGCCTTATCTTTACGCCGCAGCTCGCGCTCCAACTCGGCGATACGTTTTTTGTCGGCACGTGCCTGCTCTCGCTCGGCCTGGCGTTGTGCCTGAGCTGACAGCTGGCCACTGATGCAGGCCTGTCGCCAAGCGCTGATTTGCTCCGGGTACAAACCCTTGCTGCGACAGTATTCGCTGAGTTCGATCTCGCTCAACGTGGCCGTGTGCAACACAGCTGCGAACTTGGCTTCAGCCGACCAGTTATCGGCACTGCTTTTATCTCCGGGCACCACTGCGCCTCCTGCTTTGAGCTTGGTTCGCCAAGCATACAGGGTGGCTTGAGAGATGCCTTCTTGACGCGACAACTCGGCCACGGACATGTTTTGAGGGGGCAGCAATTTGTTGATAAGGGCCGCTTTACGCTCAGGTGAATAGCTCGACATTACAGCTCTCTTTGACGCCCCCGATCTATCGTTGAAAGGCCCTTTCCAGGCGTCTTGCCAACATGAAAGCTACATCACGTCAAAGCTCTCAGCAGCCTTACATAGCCAGATACGCAGTAAAGTCAGAATAGGAAATAAAATACATAAATTTAAGCTGTTCTATCAAAGATTTCCAACTGAAAGCTAGTATTTGCTATGGAACCGTTTACGTCAAAGCTCGTACGCCACTCTGATCAACTAACCGTTCAATAAAGAACTCGACCCCTCCACTCGGTGAGCTCTCTAAAGGCCAGCGATTAACTTTTTGTGCGAGTGCATTGAATCCCAAGGCTGCTTTGGAACGCGGGGAAATTTCACTTAGCGCACGCTGACGCCTAAGTGCATTAACAACGCATTCATCATAGATCACAGCGCCAGCATAATGCAATGCCGCGTCAAGATAGGCATCTGTCATTTTGGTTAATGTATTGAATAGATTGATGCCTTCTTGCTGACTCCGCACCATATTAGCCAATATCCGAAACCGAACAATACTATAGTCCCTATTTAGTATTCTTATAAATGCGTAGGCGTTCGTGATAGAGGCTGGCTCGTTGCACACAACGACCAGAACCTCCCGTGCTGCCCGGACGAAGTTAACGACTAGATCACCTATTCCAGATGCGGTGTCAATCACTAACACATCAATATCGTCATCAAGGTCGCTGAAGGCTTGGATCAGCCCACCGTGCTGCGTGGTCGTTAGATTCATCATACTCTGATTGCCTGAGGCAGCAGGTATGATACGAATTCCACTAGGCCCTCGAAGCAATATGTCACGCAGTTCACAGCGACCTTCGACTACGTCGACAAGAGTGACTTCGGGGTTAAGACCAAGCGAACAGTCAATATTTGACAGTCCAAAATCAGCATCCAGTAAGACTACGCGCTTGCCGAGCTTGGACAGCGCCAGTGACAAATTTATAGAAACAGTAGTCTTGCCAACACCGCCTTTACCACTGGTGACGGCGATAACCTGTACAGGGCGCATATTATTCATCGTGCTCTCGTTCTATTCAATTTAGTAACTGCAAGCTCTACTGAAATCAATTGACATAAGAAACCCTGACGGCACTAATAAATATTCTTCGACAATAAGGTGAGGGGGGTCTTCATCAGAATTTTTATATCAAGCCATAATGACCAGTTGTTGATGTAATACAGGTCGATCTCGACACGCTTTTGCATTTTATCGATTGTTTCAGTTTCCCCCCTGCAACCGCTGATCTGGGCCAGACCGGTAATACCGGGCTTGATACGGTGGCGTGTCATGTAGGCGCGAATTTTTCCAGTATAGTAGTCATTGTGGGCGATGGCATGTGGACGTGGCCCAACTAGCGCCATATGGCCTTGCAGAACATTGAAAAACTGAGGCAATTCATCGAGAGATGTACGCCGTATAAATTGGCCCACCGCTGTAATGCGTGAATCATTACGGCTGGCCTGTCGGACATGCTGGTCGTCATGTAGCCGCATTGAACGAAATTTCCAAACATTGATAATCTTTCCGTTCCAGCCATGGCGCTCTTGCTTGAAAATAACCGGCCCCTCAGAGGACAGTTTAACGGCAATGGCAATCAGTAACAGGAGTGGACTCAGGACGATAAGGGCAGCAAGTGCTAAACCATGATCCAACAAAGCCTTACTCAAGGCCGCCGTCGGGTAGCTGGTCAGGGGGCTTTCATTGAGGTGAATGGCAGGCAAGCCATCCAGTTCGCTTACCGAATGATTAAGGAGCGTCATGCTGTTCAGATCTGGAACCCAGACGACGTCAACATTTAAATCAAGAAGATCAATATACAAGGCCTCGATGCGCTGCACTTCGCTTAACGAAAGGGCAATATACAAGCACCGAACACCATGACTATTTATTAGTGCGCGCAACTCATCTAGCTGGCTTACTACGAAGGTGGGTATCGAACCACTTAGCTCTGTAGGTACCAAACTAACAAGACCAACCAAGGTAAGGTGCTCATGCTTAGACAGCGTGCCGGCCAACTTTAATGCAAGCGCGTTATTCCCTATGATCAACGTTTTATGCTGGCGATTTAATTGCCGATGGTAATATCCGGATAGGTAGTGAATTGGAACATATAGCAATATCTGCACGCACAAACCCAGCAGCGACCATACTATTATGATTTCCAGTGAAAACAAGTCACTCGTATTACTCAGCAAACCGATGCTTGCCAAACCGAGTAACGTAACCAGCCAACCCAGCGAAAGCCTGCATAACCCATTTAAGTGATGATGTTTTTTATGATACACATGGAGCAGAGAATAGCACGGCACAGACCCCAGCAGCGTCAGGGCTGCAAGTACGCGGTATTGAGAATTTACGGCCCCCGTTTGATAATAAGCAAGGATAAACAACAGTGCAATGACAACGGACATCGCAGTGGTCCACTGCCCCCAGAATGTGAACCCCTTAGCTACCAATTTTCGGTTTATACGAGTGTGTACCAAAGCGCAAGTCCTATTGTGTTGTTACCTGCTCATCTATGCATGACAACCAACCTGTATTGATGGCTGACGCAACCCACTCACCTTATATGCATAATAAAAATAAGGCTGTAACCGACTATATAATGCGCTGATCTATCTATTTTTCGAGCGATAATGGCAGACTATTTATAACGATAGGCCTTGGATTTTCAGTCATTGTTAGTATGAAAATACTGTCAGTATCAAACCGGAAATTTTCGATATGCAAATGCTACGAAAATTTGTGTTGAGGGCTCCCGAAGCTCAGGGGGGGGGGTAGTCATGCTGACGTATCGATAGGAGCATTGTGCAGGCCGACAAGTCTACTAGCCCTGATGGAGTCCGCTGACGAGGCCCTCATCTGAAAATTGAGTTGATGATTTGCCCATAGCTCAAACTCCCGGCCAGGTTTACCTCGTCACGGCCTGACCTATTTCGCCATCACGTAGCTACGCCTTCTATTTATAAGTTTTTTTCAATACCCTTCGGGGCATGCCGTAAAGAGTTCGGGCCGATATTGGGAGCCTTTACCAGTAATGCCCAAACGATTTTTGCGAGTTTATTGACCACCACCACCACCACCACCACCACCACCACGTTATAAGGTCGCCTGGCAATCATCGAACGGGCACCATAGTGGCCTGAGCGGTTAGTCCATTAATTTATTTTTTATCACGCTCAGCTTCGCCTTGTGTACCGAGCTAA
>ERZ1463034.91-NODE-91-length-29757-cov-22.640395_pt1 | contig 29757 bp, 35 predicted proteins | sample MGYA00564480_ERZ1463034 | MGnify/ENA primary metagenome ERZ1463034 (study PRJEB39244, sample SAMEA3635122) | Helicobacter pylori | study: EMG produced TPA metagenomics assembly of PRJEB11511 data set (Assembly of a 5300-year-old Helicobacter pylori...
CTGGGTGACTGGAGTTCAGACGTGTGCTCTTCCGATCTATCACGACGGTGCAAGCTGCCTGGCCATCGACTGAACCACCTACGACTGACCATACCCCCAAAACAATAAGCCCGCTGATGCGGGCTAAGTAAGTAGATGGATGCGGCATTCGCGTCCGTGAAATCGAGGGAATGACCCATGTTCATGAAAGTTTTCGCATGTGCTGCTCTGATTGTTGTATTGGGCGGCTGCCAGCAAATCGGCGCGGCAACCGCACCACTGGATTATACCTCTGGTGTAAATGTGAGTGCCGCGCAGATGGCCGGTTTCATCGATAAAAAATCCACACAAAACGACGTAATTAGCCAGATCGGTCAGCCCGGAAGTAAGGCTGAAGTGCTTGGAAAGGAAGTCTGGAGCTATGCCTATTCATTCGGGCCAGGTATCCCATTCACAGGGAAGAAGGACTTCAACGAGACAACAGTTTTTGAATTCGACAAACATGGTGTGCTGATCAATCATTATAAAACGGCTGCCTCCGCTGGCATGCAGTAAATTGAACTCAGCGTACTTTTTTAAGGCAAAAGCGGTTTAACACAAAGGGTGGGATGGCGGCTAAAACCGCCCCTCATTTTTGGCGTTTAGGCTTTTCAATCAGGACGCTGTTCGGATAAATATTGATGGCAATGACTAGTGAGCAGTACGACGCCTTGGTAAAGCTGATGGGGGGAAGCCCTGAGAGCCGCGCAAACCGTGCAGCACGGCGCGTGCTGCTGGACGGCATCACCCAGGCCAACGCGATGCGAGAAACCGGCGTGACGCGTGCAACAGTGAATCATGCAGTAAAGCGATATGCAGACGCTAATAAGCTCATGAGAAGCGTGTACATCGGTCCAGAGAAGTGAGTTTAATCGCTTGATTGTATGCCTATACGAGCATACATTGTCTTCAATGAAGCGAATCACTGAGCCCCCAAGATGACCACTTACACTGCTGAAAACTTCCTGACTTCTTCGCGCTTCCTTGAGGTGGCCACCGAAGACGCCGTTCGCTTGGTGGCCAAAACCAACGGCCAGACTTACGCGCTGACCTTGCGCGCCCTGGCCCAGCAGGTGCCGAACGTGGTTCGTGAAGTTACCAAGCTGATTTCGGCGGCGGCTGAACACTGCGCCAAGGAAGCCAGCGCCGGTCGGCTCTGGAAGTAACCACTCCGCCCGGTTCGCCGGGCATCCAGCTCAAGGACAAGCCCCGTGAAGCCAAACATCAAAAGAATTGCCAGCTACTATCGCAGCGGGACGCTGGACGAGCTGCACCGCAAGGGGAAAATGTCTACAGCCGAGTACAACCGGCATGTTGATGCGGTTAAAGCCTACGAAGCCAAGTCAAATAAGTAAAGAATCGCCCAGCAACACCCAAAGCCTCGCACTGCGGGGCTGAGGACGTAGAAGAGAAGCCGTTTTGCTTCCAAAACCATTAGGCGAGACATATGGAATTTTTGTTTGGACTGCTGTTTGTTTTTTTCTTCGGCCCTGCGCTTGCTTTGTTCGCTTTATTTGCCCTGCTAGGCGAAATCGCTCGCTATTACGGCGGTTGGCTTATACCCGCTGTGTTTTGTCTGACTATAGGCATTCAGTTGAAAATTATCGGGCCGTCTGATACTTACGCGCAATTTGAAAGTCTGTTGCAGGCGCTTGCTGGTTCGCATATCGCAGGTATACCGACGCCCGGATTCCTTATAGGTGTCGGGGTGTTCTGCCTGCTGGCTAAGCCGGTTTACAACAGTGTCAGACTGTCCGCGCATGATCGTGAAAAGTGATCTAGGAACGATGCTATGAGCGAACCAATGGTCCCTGCGGTGATGATCGACCCTGACGAACTGGAAGCGCTACGCCGTGACGCCGACCGCTATTGCTGGTTGCGTAATCACGCGGTGCGTATCCAGGGCAGCGAAGTCTGGTACGCCGGGGGTGCCTTGGATATTCGCGTCGATGTTGGCCGCGACCATGTAGCCGAGCAGGCAAAATCTATCCAAAAGCCCAAGAGGGTGTCGCGCAAGCGCCGCCCGTGAATTGAAGGAATCCCCATGACCTTACAAACAGCGTTCTTTGCCTTCCCATATGCACAAAGTGAAGCGAAAGAGTTAAACCAGACACTTAGTCTAGTACGGGACCGATTCACCGGGACGGATCAACGAATCATCAACGTGGAAACAGTTCAGCCCATTACATTTTTAGGCTTAAAATTGAAGGCCGGTGGATTGCGAGTTTGGTACGAGTCTACCGATTAAAACCTGTCAGACCGCCGACCAAGCCCTTCACTTTGGTGTAACAGTTCAAGGAACCCAATAATGGCCGCGTTTAAAATACTTCGCATAGATGGTTTGGTATATGGGGGCAGTGTCAAATACCGCTGCCCTGGCTGCCGTTATATTGGTTTTCCATCCGAATTTGAAGGGAATGGCGTAGACGTTTCTGAAAGTAAGCTGCCGACCGATGTGCAATTTTGCGCTTGCCCCAGGTGCGCAAAGGTTTTTGAGGCAGTAATGCCAGAACCGTATTAATCCAATATTTTATGGCCGGAATTTCTGTGGTAATTATTTGTACGTGTTTAAGGCGTGCTTCACAACGCTACTCACATAACCATTTTTGAAGCCTTTCGAGAAATTCCCCGTATTGTACGCGGACAGCGCCGCTTGCAGAGCAGCTTGATCATTCTGGTGGGTCTTTGCCGCTTTCACATAATTTCGCGTCAACACCGTTCCACCTGCGTAAGCGTTCGTGCAGGGGTCGAACACTTGTTCGACCGTAAGGCCAAGGTTTACCATCGTTTTCGAGTTGATTTGCATGAGGCCCATGTCGATATTGGCACCGCTGGCAATCAAGCGTTTTGACTCAGTTACCGCTTCCGAGTAATTGTTAACTTTTCGATAACGCTGGCTGCCGTTCACACCAATTGCCCAGGGATTGCCCTGTGACTCTTGTTGAATGACTGCAAGCATTGTGTTGCTCGAAACAAAAGGGGCACACACCAATACCAGCGTTATCAAGTCCATTAAGCATTTCCCTGTTTCATCGGAAAGCGATTCATCGCCATGTCGGTTAGTCGGCAAAAATCTGTCAGTTCATCGGGAGGGATTGGGCTCGATAGCAAGAAGCCCTGCCAAGCGTCGCAACCTAGTTCGTGTAACTTCGCAAGCTGCTCATCCGTTTCAACACCCTCAGCCAGTGTTGTCAGGTTGAACTCTCGGGCAATTGCCAGAATAGCCCGGACGATTCTTCCGTCGAAATCATTGGCTGTGGAACCGATGAATGAGCGATCAATCTTCAGCGTGTCCACCGGGAAGTTCTTCAAGTAATTCAAAGAAGACCATCCGGTCCCGAAGTCATCCAGGGCCACACGAACGCCCAGGTCACGCAGGGCGTGTAAAATTCGTGCAGCCTTATCGGTATCCGATACCAGGAAGCTTTCTGTCAGCTCCAGCTCCAGCAAGGAGGCTGGAAATCCGGACTGTGCGAGAACTTCACTCACGCGCGCCGGTAGCGAATCGACAAACTGGCGTCCGGACAGATTGACAGCTACCCGTAGGTTGAGGCCCATGTCCATCCAGCGGCGGCCCTGCTGTACAGCTTCTTTCAACACCCAATCGCCGATAGGTGTGATCAGGTTCGTTTCTTCCGCGAAGCGTATGAACGATGACGGAGGAATGAGCCCCCGGGTTGGGTGGCACCATCGAATCAGCGCCTCGGCGCCGACGATGCGGTTGGTGTGGGCACAAAACTGAGGTTGGTAGTGCAGGACGAAATTGCCGTCCCGCAATGCTTCCTTCAACTCCGCTTCGACAGTAGCGCGTGCTTCGGCTTTTTCATTCATTTGCGCGTCGTAAAAGCGCAAGGTGTTACGGCCCTCGCCTTTGCTGCTGTACATCGCCATATCGGCGTTCTGAAGCAGCTCATCAACGCTCTGTCCGTCGCTAGGCCATGCTGCGACACCAACGCTGGCACTGATCTGAAACACGTTGTCGCCTACCACAATCGGCCGCGAACATGCATCCAGGATGCGTTCTGCAACGATGGTCGTTTCTTCCGTGCTGCGCAGGTGACAGAGCAATGCAACAAACTCGTCTCCTCCCAGCCTGGCAACCGTATCGCTTTCCCGCAGGCACCCGCGCAGACGCCTCGCCACTTCCACCAGAACCGCGTCTCCGGCGGCGTGACCGTAGGTGTCGTTGATCTTCTTGAAACGGTCCAGGTCAACAAACAACACGCCGAGAAATGCTTGATCTGTGCGACTGGCGGCGTGAATCGCTTGTTCCATTCGATCCCGTAACAGCTCGCGGTTAGGCAAGCCGGTCAGCGGGTCGAACTGGGCGACCTGCCAGAGCCCGCTGACCAGGTTCGAATTGTCATCGAAAGGTCGAATAAGGTACGCAATGCCATTGGCTACAGTCGAACGCACCACAACAGCCTTGATCGTCGTTTCAGCGCGCTCCAGGCTTTCGGATAGAGGCTTGTTTAACGTGTTAAAAAAGAATTCGCCTGCTTCGTCGCTGGTTGCTACGAACGCATCGAATTTCTCTCGCTGATGATCATTTGCCAGAAGATCGCGCATTCGAAACTGATCAAGCGCTACAGGCGCGAAAAGTTGAACGGCTGCGTTGTTTGCGTAGGTAATTGAATCCTGACCGGTTCCAACAAAGAGCACCGGCGAAGGCAACTTAGAAAGTATTTCTCTGAACATGCTTTTCCCCTTCTTCAATAAAGAACATCGATCATCACAACGCCGTCGCGGCCATCGTATGGAAATACGCAAGTACCCATTAGTGTCGGACTCACATAACACCCGGAGATAGAAATCGGTCCACCTGATCCGTATCCAAAGGGAGTAGTTCCGCCCGCGAAATTTCCGGAAGCAACTGTATAACTCGAGTTTCCGTTGTTACCGATCCCATAGCCGCTGGGGCCGCATGCTCCTGGACCGCCGCCGTCAGTGGCATAAGGTCCACTTGCGGGCCTGTTAGGTGATGGGTAGCTGGGGAATCCAGACATGAAGATTGCTCCTGGTACGTTCCCTGGAACTAGGTTCCCATTAAAACTGTCGACCCCACCCGCATAACCTCCACTACCACCGTCGCACTCCAACAAAACACCAGTCGTTGGTGAGATCAATTTAGTAGCCTCACCGGGATATCCCCCTAAACCATCATCCCCGGCAGGTGGCGCGTGGACTTTATAGTTTGGATAGCCAACTACCGGGGTAGATGTTGGATATGGTCGAAAACTAATGCCTCCTCTACCGACGACGACTGTAAGCGTTTCTCCTTCAATCAAATTCACCGGCGCCGAGAACACGAACCCGCCAGAAGCCCCTGTCTGATAGTGGCTTGTGAATCGCCACCCATAGCCAGAGCCTCCGGCTCCGGCCATGGTGACCAGCGCACTTTTCACACCTTGAGGCACTGTCCAAGTTGTTGACGTTGTAAATAAATACCGATGTGCGTTCGGCATATCGGTGGCCTTGCCCCAAATGACTCCATTACAACCCAGCAATTTGCCGCCGGTGCTCGATGCAATAAGGCCGATCTGCGTACAGGCCTGTCCCTCAACCGCTAGGCCCGTCACCTGCAACGTGCCTGTGACCGCAGAGTCAGCGTTGATCGTGCCGGCATTGTTGATGTTGTGCTTCGCGCCGGACGTGTCCTGCATATTGATGTCGCCCGTTCTCGGCAAGCTGCCGTCACGGCGATCAAACATGAAGAAGCCCGAACTGTCGTAGCCGTTGCTTACTGAAATCAGGCCGGCGACACCGCCGGGGTTTGTACCTGTTTGAGTTCCGTTGCTCGTAACAAAAACACCGGGATTGCCGCCGAATGAGACTGGCATGGACACGCCTGCATTGCCTGGGCTGGCAGCCGTGGCAGCCATCGTTGCGCGGCGAACATCCACTGTATTGCTGCCAGAATTGAGCAGTGGAACAGTAGTGGTCACTTGAAAGAGCAGATTGCAAGTCGGCACAGTACAACCGCTTGCAGTGTCGACCTTCAGTTGAACACTGAAACCAATGGACTGACCGTTGTAGATAATTGGGTTCACCGCTCTAGATGCCAGGAACCCAAGGCCATTCAGATCGGCCGTGGTAGGGGCCAAAACCCGTGCGGGCGGAACGGTGTAACCGTTCCGCGTGATGCTTTGCCCAAGCTGAATCTGCGAGAAGAACGTTGTTGTGTACGTCTTCATCGCATCATTAACCGTAGATGCTATCGTCCCAACAAGCCGAGCCCTATCGTCCCCGTTTTGACGCACCGTTTCGTGCCAATACTTCTGCCCGACATAAGCCATAGCAACGGACAACAGCAGCACAACAATGCCCATTTGCGCCAATAGGAACCCGCCCTGCTTGCGCATCGGAGACAGGCCCACGGCTTGTTTTCGTTTCATCGTCGTCAGTCCTAGTAGTTGCTGTATTGAGCTTGTTCAACTTCTTGGGTTAGCGCAGCGAAGTTGCCTTCGCGGATAAGTGCAATAACTTTGTGTCCGCGTGGCAAGGCTGTGGCCACCAACTTGCCTTCAAGGTCAAAGCGCTGATGCACCGCGAGCTGAAAACTGGTGGCTATCAACTCATCAGCGTTTTCTTCACCTGCAGCCCGAGCCATCGCAGCCAACCGTTGAAGGCCGGCTGGAATCGTCTTCGAGTGCCCAGTCACTAACACCAAATGACCATCACCACTCAGCCGCAGTAACTGCGCAGCTGTTGAGGTATCGCGGACTTCGCCGTAACCCAGCATCGACGAATCCTTGGCCGGGAAACAACGCAGCGCGGCATGAATCGCGTTCTCGTATCCGCCTACTTCGTCGGCGTCAATTTGTTCGCAGTACCCCGGCCCGTGTTCCCCTTCCAACAGGTCTTCCGGTGGGTCTTCAATTGTCAGGCAGTAACCACCGTGCAGACGCAACCGGGCTGCAATCGTCGCGGAGAAGGTAGTGGTCTTCCCTGCGCCGGTTAGGCCACAAATAAAAACTAAACCGCCCGTCTCGCGTAACTTCGACCCAAGCAGCAACGCCTTAATCCACTGCGGCAATCCCAAAGTGTCAATGTCCGGGCAATTATCACGCAGTCCACGGAGGGCATAACGCCCTTCGCGCATGCGCTGGACTCGCCAGCGGCTATTGTCATCCAGCGTTACTTTCTTCCTATTTGGGTTTTTGGAAACAGCGGTTACAAGCTGATTTATCAATTCCTGATGTTCAGCTCCCGCAGGTTTTTGCCCTGGAAAAATGATCGGCGTGCCATGGCCGTCAGTAGACAGGTGCACATCGGTGATTAGTGGCATCGTCATCGTCAGTTACGCGCGGCCAAAGGTGAACACGATGGTGTTGTTGGGCGTCGAGCTGCACTGTGTACCGACCGCAGTCAAATCAACATTATTCACACCGGTTTTAACCGCTGTTCCATTGATCGTGGCCGTCAGATATAAGTCATTGGTGAAGTTGGTCCCGATCTTGACGCATTCTTTTGTCGGGATATTGTTCAGCGTGCCTTGACCTTGGGAGCCGGAAGAAATTGGAACAAAAGCGAGCGTGCCCCATTGAGTTAGCAAATTGCCGGTAGGCACCCCGCCTGCATACTCGACAAAACTGCTACCGACCCAACCATTTTGGGCAACCTGCGCGGTAGTTAGGCTGGAAAACGATGTTTGGTTTTGGTAAGCAGTTTGTATGGCAGGGATCGCCGTATTGAATTCGTCAATGAGCTTGCCAGCACGAACACTGGCAAGCACACGCGGCACGACGACCATCGCTGCCGCCGCAATCAGTGCGGCAATCATCAGTACGATTGCAAGTTCTGGCAGAGAGAATCCACCTTGCTTGGATTTACCGAGGCGTGAGAGGCCATATTTCATGTTGTTCATTTTGGTGTTTTCCATATCGATGCTCTGTTGAGGTTTTGTGGTCATAAAATTTGCTCCATAAGTTAGCGAATAGCTTGAATGTAAGTTTCCATTGCTTGGTTGAACTCGAAGTTGCCCAACACGATCACCCCTAACACCATGGCCACAATGCCCATGGCCAGAAAGCCACTCACAACGGCCCTGCGCTCTGCCGCCTGAACTTCTTTATCGCCGTGATCGAAGGCAAGCATGCGTAATGCCTTGTTGAAGTCAGTCCGTTCCGAATAGTCCTCGATCCGATCCATTACACGATAAGAAAAAAGCCCGGTGTCAAGTGCGCGTGCTGGCATGTTGGGTGTCAGTTCCAAGCGCTTTAATATGTATGTGAGGTGCCACCCGAGCCAAGGACTTGAAAATTGTCTCATCCGTTCCATTGCTTCTTTCATGCCGTGGTTATTCGATTGCAAAAGAATGGCGAGTGATACAAGAAAATTGTTTGCTTCGCGTTCGCGGTATGCCCTCCAGGGCAGCAGTGGAATTTTATCGATCTTGGACCGAATCCGACCGCGCCAATTAGGCCGACTCCATAATACGAACCACGAAAAAACCACCAAGCCCGCGCCTAGTAACAATCCATAGTCCACAAGTGCAGTCGAAAATCCGTACAACTGGCGGCTAATGTACGGCCATTTTTCTAGCGGTAGCGATTGCAAGTTTTGAGGTGCAATCACCACGGCATAAGCCACGAAAAAGCCAATGATCGAAACAAGCGCCATTACCGGCGAAATCAGCGACATCAGGTAAGTGGCCTTGATCTTTCCTGACAACCTGATGGCTCGCCCTAGGTAGGTCATGGCTTCTTCAAGCCGACCGTCTTCTTCTGCGGCTGTTAGAACCATAACTTCATAGTCCGGCACGGTGTGTTGTAGCGCATGCGCAAAGGACATCCGCCGCATCTTCCGAAGCCAATGTTCATACAGCGGTGCCCACCCAGTTCTCCGCATGCGCGCGCGAGCGGCCAACTTTTTCAAACGTTCCTGATCCGCAGCCCCGTCACGTAGTGCAGAAGCAAAATCTTCGTAGAACTCTTGGCGACTCTCGGATAAAGCATTGAACATGAAGCGGCAAACCCAGAAGGCTAGGTTCATATGGAAACCTCGACCAACTCGTAAGTTTCAAGCGGTTCAAATTCCTGCTCAAGATCGCGTGGATCAATTCGACCACACGAAACTTTGTATAAGGCATGCTCGAATGCGGTTTTTCCGGTCATGTCCACATCATCAAAGCCTGTGGTTCGGCTTTCCCGCCAATACATTTCAGCTTCCTCGTCCAGGCCATCAGCGATTTTTTGCCGGATAACTTTGTCTGGAGTAATGATTTCCGCGACAACGGTGGAGCCGGTAATTCCGCGTCCGTGACAGTGCTCACAACCCGCTTCGCTAAAACAATAGATATTGTTTGTGTTCAAGCGGAACTTGAGTGCCAAAAGGGCCAGCTTTTCCTTGGGCAGAACATCCTTCGCCGGAACCTTGCAGTTCTCGCAAAGCACTGGGAGAAGCCGCTGGAAAGCGAGGGCAGAGATAAATCGCCTGGCGGCCATTACATGCCTATCAAGGCCAAGTCGAAACAGGCGTATGACCATCTCGATAGCCGATGAGGTGTGTACGGTGGTGTAGATTTTGTGCCCAGTGAGTACAAAATCAGCCACCATTTGCGTTGTAATCCGGTCGCGGATTTCACCCACCATGACATCATCCGGGTCGCCGCGAAGAATATCCCTCAACACCCCAATGAAATCATCGTTGTTACTTTCTTCGTCTTGGTGGTCATTGCGCTGAATCGAGATTTGCGAAACGCCAAAAATCTTGTATTCAACAGGGTCCTCTACCGAATAGCGTTTCTTCGAAAGTCGCTTTGGGTCGAACTCCATCATGGTTTTTAGTGTTGTAGATTTACCCGATCCGGTCGGCCCCGTGATCGCGATAAGGCCGATTGAGCGACCAACACTCAGTTCAAGTTGTTTAATTTGCGACGTTTCGTAGCCAAGCTCGGCGAAAGTAGCATTGCGTTGTCCTGGTGTTTCAACCGCCAAGATTCGAATGATGACATCCCAACCGTCCGCCACTCGGATGAACTTATAGCGCAGCTTGTATTGTGTTCCGTTCACCGTTGCGCGAATCATGCAGCTCATGGACTTCGCTTCCAGCGCAAACGATCCTTGGCTTCGTGTGCGGGAATCGGCCATTTGCGTAAACATGAAGCCCGCAACCTGCTCGCAGGTCACAACGTCGAAGCCGTGATACTGGTAGATTCGGCTATGAATTCGGAACAACACCATGCCGCTGTTTTCACGACAGCAAAGATGAATGTCTGTCGCTTTTTCATTGATCGCATCGCGGATCATTTCTTCAACGATAGGCCTGACATCGCTGGCCTTGTTGTCTACATCTTCCTTGGTAATCGCGTTGTTGATATCCGCAATCAACGCAACGTCAGCCAATCGTTCTTGAGTCAGTTTGTAGCCAGCATCTAAAACTCGGCGGCGTAACTCCATATGCAGGCGCTGCCCAACGGCACCTTCTGACGCCAAGATTATTGCCTCTCGACCCCCTAGGTCCATGACAGCCACCGCCGACAGGTCGTTTCCGGTGACACCATACACTTTCGTAATTGGAGCCCGGAACGTCGGAAGGTCGTCACGTGTTTTCACTCGTCCGGCCTGACGCATCAGCCCAACCACCCGAGCGGCTTGGGTCACTGCGTCTTCCAGCGATGTTCCTTTGCGCCTGCGACCGCCTCGAAAAGCGTGCAAAAACCTATTTATCATGATTGCTCCTGCGGTCAACGAATGACTGGCGACATAATCGGCGGAGTGATGACAGAGGGTTGAGGCATATACGGCGACGTTACCGGCTGGCTGCCCCCGCCTCCTTGCCAGTCAAGCATCACGGTTTTTCGCTGAATCACGCGATTACCACTCATGCGAACTAAGGTGATTTCGAATTGCTCGATGCTTTCTAGCTTCCAGCCGTCAATTTTTGAAATAAACGGCTCTTGCATCGACACAGGCAAATGCTGACCCTTGTAATTAATCTCAGCGACTTCCTTTCCCACCAAGCCCCAAATCGCTTCCACGGTAGGCTCCTTCTCATTCACTTCCTGTTTTGCGCCGGGCAAGGGCGTCACACCGGCGATGCTATTACCTGCCACTTGGTTTTGGTTTTGCCGAATCTTCAAATCCATTTCCGACTCCATAAGCTGGGCCTGCTTTCCAAGAAGTTTCCCGAAAGTGTCGGTGGATGTATCAAGTGGGGGCACATCGGCTGCGCTCGCCAATGCAGGCAACAGCAATATCGAAATGACCAATTCACGGATTCGCATAGACTTTCCCTTTCAGGTCAAAGTTGAGTTTTTCGTCAAGCTTGAAACCCAAGGTCGTGACGTCGGCAATCTCGGGTAAGCGTTTAGCGAGGTCGCTCAACAAAACGGCCGAACCTGTCGCACCAAAGGGGCCAGTCATTGGCACCCATTGCTCATCGGGGCTAGCTACCGCAGTGTTTCCGGCTACGCGCTCCCATGCGTTCGGCAGCGTGATGGTCAAGCCAAGCGTTTTCGAGACTTGTGCTAAGTTGCCAAGGTCCATCCGAACGTTGTCACGTCGCGGCAGCGTGTCTGCAGTGCGTGGTGTGAAAGACGGAAACTGCACCGGGATGTGTTGACTAACTTTTTCAATATCACCGTCGAAGGTTGGCATTGGCCACCCTGCCGGTTTGGCCTTCAGATAGCCTGCCCACGTTGCAAAAGCCTGCGCCTTATAGGTCAATAAGCAGTCCTGCCCGGCGCATTCCACTTCGGCCAACTTCCAACCAGCCAGCAAACGCGGGATTTTGCCCGTCGTTTCGAGGTAGGCCGGCACTGTGATACGTGCGGGGGGGGTTGCATTGATGGCTGTGCTAACAGTCGTGGCCAGCTCCACCTTGCGTTGCGCAATCTCGCGCTGACGTATTTGTGCCGCTTCTCTTTTGGCGGTCTCTTCGGCTTGTAGTTGATAGGCGTAGTAACCGCACACCAAAATGACCAGCGCTACGCCGAATGCGATACCTCCAATCGGAGCGGCGGAATACCAAGTAAAAGCAGCTTTTGAAAAATCACGACTCTTGATCGAATGACCAAGAATTTCCAGAGAGAATGGCCGAACATCGACCGCGAAAGGTAACCGCTCAAACAACTCCGGCTTGTCAGTGTAGATAGGTGCCTTTGATGGCTCCGGCAGTGATGTTAGGAAGTCTTTCACCATCCCCATCAAATCTACCGCATCGCCTACCCGATCCATCCTCTTTGCCGGCATTCCGTCTTTCACGGCAAATATCCAAAGGCGCCCATCACCCACGTCCACTAGGGCTAGATACACGTCCTCGGCGACGGCCGCGCGCACTAAAGACGAAGCCGCTACCGGCCGCTTTTTCACTTCACCTTTCGAGACAAAGGCCACGTATTCGTCCTCATGGCCCTTAACGGACCAGACGAATTGCCACGCGGCGTCTACGCCTCGGCCTAGCTGTTTGATTTCTGTGCTCTTGCCGTCGAGACCTGGCAACAACAACCAGTCCAGGCCGGCAATCGCTTGGCCGTAACCGGGAATCTGAATGGGGACCGACATCAATTCACCCCTTCGATAATCTGAGGGGTCAGCAGCACAAGTACAGCGCGGCGCGAGGTTGTTGTAGCAATGCCGCCTCCGAGCAACGGGGTTAACGTACCGTCGATAGACTTGTCAGTTGATTGTTGTTGCGTGTTGTCGATGCCGGCCAACACGGCGGTTTCGCCATTCACGATGCTTGAGTAAATCTGGTACTGATTCGCCGTCGATTGGGGGTATTGCAGCGTGACCCCATTAGACACAAATGTTTTTGTCTCGCCGCGCATTGAGGCGTCCATCGAGAATTGCACGATGACTGAGCCATTTGGTTGAATCGACGTTCTCATGTTCAAGAACGTACCTGTGGTGAGTTGGGCGGGTTCCACGCCGGGAACCGCTGTAGCCGAATTAGTGGTGCTGGTGGCCGGCGACGAGCGGGCCGGATAGATGAAATTCTCTGTGTTGGCAACCGACAGTGGCCGGTTGTTCATCATCGTATAAGTCTCATCCTTACGGATGTTTACCTTTCCCACGGTTGCCAGTGCTTGCAAAAAGGCCGACGTGGTTGAGTTGTCGCCGTTACGAATCACACCCATTTGACCGAACCCTGTCGATCCTCCAGGCAAGCCGGCCGGTGAAAAAAAGTTCACGTTCCACTTTCGTGTCGCGTCGCTAATCAGCCACGACCAATCAACACCCATGTCATTGTTTGTGCTGGCTGTCAGGTCAACAATCTGCATACGCATACGCACTTGCCGGCTTACCGATTTATTTTCTGCAGCGACCAGTTCTTGAATTTGCTCTTGAACTTCGCGTGTATCAGTTACGGTAATGACACCAGAGGATGAAATCGCGTATTTACCAATTCCACCGGGCGTCAAAGTTCCCTCGATAGCGGTCTTAAGCCCCTTAACTACGTCAACCGAAGCAGTCATCTTTGCCGAAACTTCGGCAGACGACGACACGTTACCCGCTTGGCTAATATTGCCATTAGACCCGCTATTACCACCGCTTGATCCGCCTGTCGTTCCGGCCTTAGCAATCGTGCTGCTTACATCGTTGGTGTCCGTGATCGAGGCAATTTGATAAGTTCGCGTCACCATGCGCGAAATCAAGATAGCGCCATCCTTGTAGTCCCAGCCGACTCCGTATTTGGATGAAACTTGATCGAGCAATTCTGTCAACGTGCCGCCAAAGGGGCTTGCTTGATCGAGGATGAATGTTCGGGCCGGCACGAAACCAGGATATCCGCCATTCATCATTGCCATGCTTGGTGCAGACTGTCCGATAGGGCCGCTCATTGACACGTTCGAAGGCAGACTGACGTTATTGGCCGCCGCCATGCTGTTGCTGCCTGATTGCAGTCCACCCAAACCACTAGACGCGCCCATACGCTGCGCGGAAAAAACCTCAATTGGAATCAAGGCATCCGGGCTAACGCGCACCGAAAGCCCAACGATTTTGCTGATTCGATCACCGATAACTGTCAGTGTTGGTCTATCGGGAAACGCAAATCGAATGGGCTGATTGAACACAGTCGGAAGCTCAGCATCACGAGATACTTTCACCGTCTTTCCGCCAAGCCACACACCATCTATTTCACGGACTACAGCACCACGTTGTTGGTCATCCTCGCGCTGCTTTTTAAGACGGTTCTCTACGGTGTTATTACCTTTCGTCACGGCGTCCCGAATGTCGTTTCGCTCCATAACGGTTCCGCAGCCGGCAAGCGACAATGCCGTCACGAACGCAAGGCTTCTCTTTGTATACGAAATCATTTTCTACTCCTTAGTTATTGGGCCCTGCGGCCTGATTCCGTAACACGAAGCACATGGTTACCCGAGTACATCAGCCCGGTCAGGTTGACTTCGGCAGCAGACAGCGACGAAAAAAGCCGCTTCACGGCTGATCTAAAGTCCCCGTCAAAAGAGGCGTTGACGTTCAATGGAACATCAACGGACGCTTCCCATACCAACTGCCAGCCAGCTCTAGCAGTCCACTTTAATAAAGCGCGTCTGAGCGTAACGTCGGCCGGCGACACGCTCCACGCTTCGAGTGGAACCGGAATGGCATGCACGGCGACGCCTTGACCGGCTTGAAGGTTGTTCGCTGAGGTTTGCTGCTCCGATCCTGCATGCGTAACGTCTACCGGCACTGCTTGCGGAGGTGCGGCTGTAAAATTTCTTACAGTTGGGCTTGCTGCTGCCAACGGCGTAACCGGCTCGGGAACTGTAGGTTTTCCGGCCATTTTTTGTGGGGGCACGATTGGCCCCTTAGAGCCAGTCCCGGTTTTCACCAGCCGTTCGATAGCAACGCTGCCTTTTTTGGTCCCGCCATATAGCAATACAGCGCTGTCGAATAGTCCATCGACTATCAAACGATCCGGATTTTTCGAATATTTAACGGTTGAGTTTAAATATTTCGATGCCCCATCAATTAGCAGCGTCGGTGTTTTGTTATCTGGCGTCGTAGCGAACTCGATAGTTGTCGTGATCGAGTTGTTATAAACACGTAACGGCTTTAGGGATGTATCGCCAGTCAACCTGTACCGAAAGTCAAGGTCTCCAATGTACGCATTTGAGCCAGGTAGCATCCCAAGCTGCATCTGCTCCGATGGAGCCTCGCCGCCGTATCTTAGCTGCTGAGTTTCAGCGATACCGACATTGGGAATGATGATGGCCAGGACGAACGAAATAGCCGCAAATGAGCAATTGCTAATGCACCTATGTTTGCTCGAAGAGGCTGCCGATGGGGTCAGGCCAAAAAAATTACGTTCACGACTGATAAATTCAGCCGGGGGGCTTGTGGCTGCTAGACTGTTCATTCAGTACCTTTGCCACTATAGTGGCCACTATCGTTCCGATAAAGTCAATGATAGTCTTTAGACTATAAATGATGCAAGCGGAAAGGAGCTGAAAAGTAAAAACAACACTGATTTTTGGCATTTTTTAGCGTTACAGGTATGAAGGTGATGCCTTCACATCTATTGGCCTACAAGCTCGAACCGTGCCGCTTTGCATTCATCAAAACCGCACAGCAGGCTAAGGCCAGGCTTACCCCAAACCTGTACCTTGCAAGAAGGGCAGCGGTATTTTTCTCGGTTTGATCGCCCTCCCACCATTACAGGCGATAGCATCCCCGCAAGCTCGCTGTCCTCTTCGTCCTCCCCCCCTTCCATTCCTGCCAAGATCGAGGCGACTCCAGGCTGAACAGGCGGGAACCGATCAAGCCATGAAATCCGAAAGTCAGTGGTCAATAGTTCAGCGGTGGCGAGCATGAACAGGCCACCGCCAATCGCATAGTCAGCCATCTTCTCGCCGGTCTTTGCGCCGCCGGGCTTTCCGGTTCTGGAAGGCATCAAGCCAATAGCCTCCATCTTCTCGGCCCACTCTGTGTTGTGGTAACCACGCCGGCCAGGCTCTCCGAAGTGGAGCTGCCACGCATGAGCCATTTCATGGACGATTGTTTGCAGAATTTCTAAGAGCGGGACGACACCAAAATAAGAAGGGTTTAGCGCAATTTCATCGGTCATGCTTTTGTCTTGACGGTGAACAAACCGCCGCGCCGAAAAGTAGCCATAGGTCCGTTTTTCGCGCTGCATGGTGATTAGGCAAAATGGCAACTCACCGCCGAACAGAGCCCTGTTGTAATAGTCGAACGCCGCTTGAAGTTCGCCATATGCCTGCACGGTTGGATTCAACGCACTCATCAAGTTTGCTCCAGCATTGTTTGGATTGCACAATCCAAATTATAGGCTATAGACTATACTCCTGCGACTTGCGCTTGTCCGTTAAACGACCGTTATGCGGCCATCGACATTTTGTCCGCAATATTGTGCTTGCTAACGTTTTACGGACATATTACAATTACGGACAGAAAGCGGACAAATACGGAGAGTACGCATGAAACCTAACATGAGCTACACCGCCCTTTACTCGTTCATCTGCCTTGTTCAGAGCCTCACTCATAAACTAGCAAAAGTCCTTGTTTTGGTTTTTGGCCTGCAAGCAGTAATCCTCTACCTGCTGGCCAGCGTCGCAGATGCACCGCTGGCCAGCCTCATCATTCCGGCGATGCGTGTACTTTCCGCCGTGGCCTTCCTGATGCTGGCCCCCCGAGTGTTCAATGCTGCATTGCAGCGAATCACGCAAGCGAGCCAGCGCAACGGATAACGACCAGATGTCGTTTATGCATACGAATGGGCACTGCGAGGAGTCGTGGGGGAAGTAAGAAAGAGAGTGCCGGGCCTCGGATGCAACCAAGGCCCGGCAGTGGACACAACAACACAGAGAGAACCGCCATGTCCGAGCGAGAAATTACCACAGTTATGGGCCTGACCCGAAACCAGATTGGCAACCCGCGCTTTCGGCGTTTGCTTCTGGAGTACGCTGGCGAACTGGCCCCGCCATGCGTAGCGGAAGCCCTGATGAAAATGCTGAACCCTGCCAAACGCGACTAAATGATGCACAACCGAAGCAACAGACGCCGCTCAGTGCGGCAGAGGCATTGATTAATGCGCGATCCAAAAGACCCCGGCACACTCGACATATGCATGACCACGCTGATTGGCTATGCCCGCGTCTCGACGCCCGATCAGAACGTGGCCATGCAGGTTGATGCGCTGGAAAAGGCCGGGTGTCACCGCGTGTTCACCGACGTGGCCAGCGGCGCGAAAGCGTCCCGGCCGGGCCTCGATCAAGCACTTGCCTACCTGCGCGAAGGCGACACACTTACAGTATGGAAAATCGACCGGCTTGGCCGCTCGCTTTCCCATTTGGTGCAAACCGTTGATGACTTGCGTGATCGGGGGGTGTCGTTCCGATCTCTAAATGATGCCGGTATCGACACTACCACCCGGAACGGCAAGCTATTGTTCAACCTGTTCGCCACCCTGGCCGAGTTCGAGCGCGATTTGATCCGCGAGCGAACGAAAGCCGGTTTAGAGTCCGCAGCCGCACGCGGCCGCCACGGGGGTCGCAGACCAGTGATAACCCCGTCTAAACTGGACAAAGCACAAAAGCTGATGGCCAAGGGCTTAAGCGTCCGTGAAGCGGCCGCCGCTATCAAGGTTGGTAAGACAGCACTTTATGACGCCCTGCGCGATGCGCAGCCCCCCGGAGAATAAGCAATCCACGGATATAAAAAAGGCCGGATAATCCGGCCTTTTTTATGGGTGTCCTTTGCACTTATCGACGACCCTGCTGTTGATTGAAACCTAGTTGCACGCCTTGTTGTCGGCCCCGGCCATCGGGTGCCCCTCCCACGTCGGCAAAAGAATGTCTTTCGTCACCATGATGTTGAACTCGTACCCCGGCCGAATTTCCAGCGTCGGCTGAATATTCATGTTCCTCTGAGCCATTTGCATACCAATCTGGCCCATCTGCTGGCCCAGCGATCCGGCGATGGTTTGCGAACTGCTGACGTTCTGGCTGTTGCTGGCCTGCGGCTGGGAGAGTTGAATGCCAGCGGAAAAAATCGACAGCATTGCCCCGGCCCCGAAGATTTTCAGATAGTGGTTGTTCACTTGGTCATAGAAACCAGCGTAGCCACCCTGATCGGCCCCCGGCATTTTATCAATCGAGATAGACGAACCATCGGGGTAGATGATCCGCTGCCACGCCGCCAAAGCCCGTGTCTGACCCAGCGTTACACCGCTATCGTAGATTCCCACCAGTCGAGCGCCGGGCGGTATCAAACATTGGGTGCCGGTCGCGCTGTCATAGACCGCCTCGCGCACCTGTCCAATGATTTGCCCCGGCAAGTCGGAATTCATCCCTGAAATCATCACGCCAGGGATGACCCAGCCCGCTTTAATCTCCTGAGACGGTGCAATGGCCGCTTTTTTCTGTTGCGCCAAGTATGTGCTGGCTTCAACCGTTCCCGACAAAAACGCTCGTTTCTGATCCTGCCGGTTCTCAGACGCCATGCCCGGAATACCGCCCGTGCCGTCCATGCTGGGATAACTGCCGCCCGAGCCTGGTTGGCCAGCGCTGGCAAGGTACTGCTGCATCAGGTCTTGAGCATTTAAGCGGTTCACACCCGCTTGCCCGACGGGCTGCTGTACGCCGCTTGGGCTGCGAGACTTTCCGAACTCATCCACCGTCAGCTCGCCATACAGAGCCTCTTCAGCCTTGGCCAGTTTCTTGTCATCGAGCTGTTGAATCTGCTGTAAACGACGCTGCATCGCCTCCGTTACAGGGGCTGGGGCTGGATGGTCAGAGCTATCGGGCGAATGCCTATCCGATGGCACCGCTCCCGGTGCGTTGTTGCTCGGCAGCGGCTCCGTAGATGCGGGTGTGAAGTCATTGTTTGAGGGGCGGACAGGAGGCGCAGCCGTTGTCCTGACCTTCGGCGGTTCCAGTGCTTTTGCCGGGTCGACGTGTGCGGCCTGTCGGGCAAAAAACGTATAGGTGATACCGGCGACGGCGAGCAAGATCAGTACGCCCACCACAACAAGGGGGATACGGTTTAGACGGCGAACATTCTTCCCCCTTTTTGGGGCCGCCAAGTAGTCGGGTGAATCGCCGCTATCGTCGTCATCATGTGAGAATTTTTTCGTTTCATGCACGTCAGCATCATCAATTGGTAAATCAATGTCTTTGTCCTGTCGCTGACTCATTTGCCCCCCCTCACCATAAACGGTGCGCCGTTCGACAGTAGCTTGCCGCCCGTGCTGCGCGGATAAAAGCGCGTAGCTTCGCTACCCTGGAATTGCAGGCGAAGTACAACACCGCTTTCAAACGACGATGCGAGGTAGCGCAGCGGTGTGCCCTGCCCCGCCGCAAGCCCCGTTTTCGGATCGACCACCAACACGCCATAGCCACGACCGCGAAACGAAAGTTCGAACAAAGCCGACAAAGCATCATTCTGACCGCTAAGTGGCGGATCAAGGATAAGCGTTGTGCGCGCAGGAGGCAGCGGATCAGCAAGGTAGGCCATCGAATCAGCCGCCAAGACTTGCGCATCAGAACCCGTCAATTCCGGGGCCACGTAAGACATGGTAGGTCGCGATATGGCACACCCACTAAGCATAATAGCGACAGCCAACGGCAGGAATTTGCGATGGCTCATGTCAGTTGCCCTTGCGTGTAATGGTGACTTTGATTTGGTCACTGCCAACGCCTTGGATGAGGGCCACACGATCAATGACCTTATCAACCACGTAACGATCACCTATTGGGCGGTAGTTCACTTGCTTCTCGCTTGGCTTCGAGAAAATCCCGCCATCGTTGCCAAGGGCTACCAACGCCGGAGCCTCACCACCGAACGAGGACGATGAAAACTGGATGTAGGTTTTTTTGCCATCCGAGTAGACGCGAACAGGCTTCCAGCTCGGGCTATCACCGCCGATGCTAAAACCAAAGTCGAGGTTGGCCACATTCTCGCCGGTCGGCATGGTGTTGTTATATGTCGATTTTGCGCGCTTCTCGCGGTACTCGGCCCACGCGCGATCTATTTCTTCTGGATAGTCAAAGGACAGAAACGGCATCCAGCGGTCTTGCGTGCTGACAAGTTTGATCGAGTACACCCGCCGATTAGTAGGTATCGTCAAGTTGGTTTCTAAGCCTGCGTCGGTGGGCTTGACAATGACCAATGTCGTTTCGCCTTCTGGACTTCCTTTGGTGCCGGGTGACACTTTCCACCTGGCTTTGTCGCCTAAGTGAACTTGGTCGCTGACGACTTCGCCGGGCTGTAATTCGATGGTGCATACTTGGAGCGGAGAACAAACCAGCGTCGGGAGCGTTGCACCAAAAAGATATACCACGCTGCCGTCCGGGCCTGTGTGTGGCTTGTCCGGGTTGGACTTCCATTTGCTTGCAAGACGCAACCCTTCGGCTTCCTTTGCATCGAGCGTTACGCTGTCCGACGACAGCATTTTAATAGGTGGCAATACTTCGGTTTGCGGAGCATCTAGCGCCGGGACGCTCTGAGCGAACACAGGTAGGGCAAGGAGTGATGCAGCAAAACCGGCGATCCACATAGTCTTTTTCATAGTGGTTTCTTGACCTGCACTTAATTGATGCGTTCAGTCCATGAAAACTGCTGAACGTAGATACCAAATGGATTTATGGTGATGGTGTCCTCTTCAGTAGGAGTCGCCACCAGCGTGTTTACCGTGGCCACATACGTGATTGGGTCGCCGATTTGTTTGCCTGTGCGAGAGCGGATCGTTTCTGTCCACTCGATTTGCCATGTATCCCCGCCGATCAAGCTTGCGCCGTGCCATAGCACTTCCACCGTTTCTTTTTGCGCTCGCTGGTACGGGTCATTGTCGCGGTGATACGTTGCCAGTACGGAATAGGCAGCACTGTCAGGTAAGGTCATCGCATACGTTGTATTTACGATTTGCTGTTCTGCCCGAGCATCGATGTAGACGGTTCGCGCACCTGTGATCCACTGGCGCAATCCCGCTTTCATTTGTTTCTCTGTCGGCTGTCCGGCCCGGTCTGCCCTTGTCACGCGGGTCACTTCGCCATAGGCATTGGTTTCGACATAATAAGGCACGACCTTGTGTTGACCCGACACCCAAACAAAACCACCAGCAAGGATCAAGGACACGCCAATACTGCCGAGCGCGGCAATCCGCCAGTTATTGGCGGCCACGATATAGCTTGAATAGCGTTCATTCCATTCACGCCGTGCCGAGAGATATGGCGTTTCCAAAGAGGGGGTCTGTTTTTTGCTTTTTCGCATGATCACTCACTATCCTTGATAGTCTACAGCCTATATTATCAATCAAAGACGTACCCCCTAGCAAGCGCTAGGAGGTGCAAAAAATGCTTATTTGTCCTGATTCGGCGGGGTTTTCTGTTCCAGCTCGACCCACATTGCGCGATTGCGCTTGCTGCCCAGCATAGGAATACGACTCAAACCTCTACCGAGCCCAATCAGAGAGTCGCAAAGCGGGTTAACTACCGGTCCGGTCATACGCTGGACTTTCCCGAAACCAACAGAGATTCGGTCGAGCAAATTGCCATACCCCTTGCGACGCAACCATTGTCCCAAAGCCCAAAAGCCGATCCCTACAATGAACATCCCCGCAAGGGGCAAGACAAAGCCCAGGAACTCATAGAATGCGGTCATGGCTTATCCTTTTTTGGTGTCTGGCCCTGAATCGGCCTGGCTGTTTTAGGTGTTTGGCATTGCTGGAGGTTCGGCCGGCCGGATCACGTTTTGCACGTCTGTTTGCATGTCCGCGCCGTTAACCTCCATGCTCTCCCCCCCTCCAGCACCTGGTGATGGTTGCGGCGCACCTGCCCCCAGCGACAACCCGGCGGCCCCTTCCATTCCGGGCACAGAAATCGCCGAGAGGATGCCGGCGCCTCGCGTGAGAGCGTTGGCCACTTGATGGGCGCTTACGCCGTTGCTGCTTTCTTTTGCGTCACCTGCAGACGGCGCCATTCCTTGTGGACTATCGCCACCCTGGATGCTTTGTGGGGCCGCTTGCGGCTGCGCAGAACTGGATTCATTGTTACCCTGCGCCGCCTTGCTAGCTTGCGTGGCGGCCTTCTGCACGCCTTCGCTTGCCTGCGATGATTGAGAAGGAGCAGGAGCGCTTGGGCCGCCGGATGCGCTACCGCCACCGACTTTGGCCCCAGCAGTCTGCGCTGCCGTGCTGCCGCCAGTGCTTGCGCCGAGGCCCGCACTACTCGCACCGCCACCGGCTGCCGACGCGCCGCCGCCCGCACCGGCAAAGCTGGAGTTGATCGCACCGGCCAGCCCGCCGCTGCCTAGGCTCCCGCCGGCTGCGCCTGCACTACCAGCGCCCATTGCACTACCCCCAATTGCGCCGGCCGCGCCTGCTGCCCCGGCTGTCGCAATCGTGGCTGCGGCTGCGGCTGCCCCGGCGACTGCTGCGGCGGCCATGCCGCCAAGAGACGAACCGCCGCCCGACGAGGAACCGCTAATCATTCCCGCGACCAACTCAGGAATAGTCTTGGCCAAATACGCGCAGGCGAGGGAAAGGCCAACCATCGTCCACATCGACGCATCATCAGCGGCAGCGTTGTAAGCGGCCGCCCACGCCTTAGCAGAATCAACAATCAAGCCGACAATCAAAGTCAGCACAAATAGCTTGGCACCAACGGAAACGGCATAACGGACAATTGCCATCGAATATTCCCGCGTCCATTGCGATGCACCGAAACCCATGAATAGGGACGAGGCATTGATAACTACGAAAGATTCAATGATCGTCAATCCCATGAACGCGGCGATAAACGCAAAGCACAGCAGCACGATCAGAGCAGCGAGGGAAAGCAGTGTGGACGTGAGTGGGTTCCATGTTTCGACGCTACCGACTGTGTTAGCCAGGTCGACCGCCGTGGCAAAAATATCGCCCGGTTTGAGGCCTTTCGTATCCAGCCCGGCCGCGTTCGCTCCAGCCTCACGGAAGCTATTCACCAATGCTTCCGCCCATTCGGCCGAGAACAGCAGAAGTGCATAGAAAAAACCGATGACCATGATGAACCTGATCAATTCTCCAACTATTTCGCCGAAGTCTGCTTGCTTAAACACCAAAGGGAAAAACGTCCATACGAACTGGATCGAGGCAAGCAACCAAAACAGTGTTTTGGCGTACTGCTTCAATTTTGTGTCCCAATTGGCCGCGCTGTTCTTCACAAGATCGAGCAGTCCGGTAAATGAACCGCTGGGATCATGCAAGTTTGCGGCGGCGTTAGCGTCTGTTGTGAAGAGAATCGACGCGAGCGCCAAGAGCATGACCCACAAGACGAAATGTTGTTGCTCGCGCCTGGCCATCCTTAATACTCCTTGGTACGGCCCGTGTTCACGGGGTCAATATGGCGAAATGTTTCGGCCGGACGAACAGGTTGTGACTTGCTGTTCATCACTGCCATTGCATCTACTGAAGCCGTGTTGTTCATGTGAATCAGAAACATCGTACCCCCCGCGCTAACACCTGCCGCGACAACCAGATACATAATCAGCGTCGTTATCTTGAGATTGATCATTTAATATTCCTTATTTGTGGCCGAGAACAGCAGAAGTGCATAGAAAAAACCGATGACCATGATGAACCTGATCAATTCTCCAACTATTTCGCCGAAGTCTGCTTGCTTAAACACCAAAGGGAAAAACGTCCATACGAACTGGATCGAGGCAAGCAACCAAAACAGTGTTTTGGCGTACTGCTTCAATTTTGTGTCCCAATTGGCCGCGCTGTTCTTCACAAGATCGAGCAGTCCGGTAAATGAACCGCTGGGATCATGCAAGTTTGCGGCGGCGTTAGCGTCTGTTGTGAAGAGAATCGACGCGAGCGCCAAGAGCATGACCCACAAGACGAAATGTTGTTGCTCGCGCCTGGCCATCCTTAATACTCCTTGGTACGGCCCGTGTTCACGGGGTCAATATGGCGAAATGTTTCGGCCGGACGAACAGGTTGTGACTTGCTGTTCATCACTGCCATTGCATCTACTGAAGCCGTGTTGTTCATGTGAATCAGAAACATCGTACCCCCCGCGCTAACACCTGCCGCGACAACCAGATACATAATCAGCGTCGTTATCTTGAGATTGATCATTTAATATTCCTTATTTGTGGCCGAGTTTTGCAGAGTGCCGCTGCGACGCTGTGCTCGCACAGCATCATCCAGGCCCGCGCGTTCCTGTTGCTGCGCCATGTAGTTGCCCTGCATCTGCGTTTGCGTTGCCAACAGATCGCGTAGTTTCTGGAGTTGCTGCACGTTGGACGCGGCAATCTCATTGCCAGCTTGAATGGACTGCTGTCGGCCTGCTGCAGACTGTGAGCGGGCCACCATCTGGCTAAGCTGGTCGTTCTCATCAGCAAACGTACTGGTGTTCATGTTCGCCGCTTCCATTGAGGTCTTGACGTTATCCATGCCAGTGCTTGACCATTTTTGGTAGCGATCCGGCATCGAGTCAGTGGCCCTTCCGCTGCTCTGGACGAAGTTTTTCAGGTACGTCTGATAGTCTGGATATTGTGTGTTGAACTGTGAATCCAGGTTAGAGATATTTCGGCCCAACGCCTGCGAACGATTGTAGATACTGGCCACGCGCTGCATGTCCGATGTAATGCTGCTGTACATGCTGCTAGGCAGATTGGTGCCTTGTTGCACCATGTTGTTGTACTGCTGGATTTGCGTCGAGAGTTGTTCAGCCGAACTCAAAGCTGTGTTGACCTCTTCGACGTACTGAAACATCTGTTGATAAAACGTGGAGCAGTTTGCGCAGAAAATTGCGTAAGCTGGGGTCGGTGTTGCCCACATACCGGCACCAAAAATAGAAGCGGTCAATGCTGCCGAAAGGGCACCGTTACGCAGCTTGTTGCGAAAGGTATTGTTCATAATTCACTCCCTTGTGATTCAACCAAAACAGCGGCCAGTCGCTGCCATGCTCAGCCATCAACGCCCGGACTTCCGCCAAGTCCTCCTTGCTGGATACTGCGACGAAGGCTAAGGCCAGCGGGCCTAACCCTAGCTCGAATACACGGCGCCCAAGCGGCGATTTGTAGTAATACTGCCGCTTGTACTGCCCGTTTTTCAGGATATTAATTTCCTTCGAGTTCAAGCCAAACATCGTGTAAAGGTCTGCCGGACCAGGTGTTTCTTTGGTGCCGTGCAAATGCGCTTCTTTGTTCGGCAGCAGGATTTTGGTCGGGCACTGTTCCAGCAGCACGTCAAGCAGGCCGGATGCCACGGCGTCGGACAGGCTTTGCGTTGCCATGATGACCAAGCAGTTTTTCTTGCGCAGCTCCTTGAGCCATTCGCGCACCTTCTCGCGGAACACAGGATGTCCCAGCATCACCCAAGCTTCATCGAGCGAGAGCATGGCCGGCTGACCATTCAGCGACCGTTCAAATCGACGGAACAGGTACAGCAGTACAGGGATAGCGTTCGACTCTCCCATTTTCATTAGGTCGTCAATTTCGTACACGGTGTAATCGCTGGACTTCAAGGCATCTTCCTTACCGTCGAGCAAGTGCCCCATGGAACCACTAATGGTGTAGTGGTTTAGCGCTGCGCGTACTTCGGCTTCCTGCACCGTCGTGACAAAATCTGTTAACGAACGGAATTCGCGGGGAGCCGCCCGCAGCAAGTCCATTGCTTTGTGAATCGCCAACTTCTGCGCCGGTGTGATCGGCTTTTTCGCTTGCAGTTCGTAGCAAGTAATCACCCATTCTTCAGCCCACAGGGCTTCCGATTCGCTATCAATATCCACAAGCGGAGTCAGCGCCGGGGTATCTGATTCATCGTTGCCAATATCGTAGTGAATGCCACCTGACGCTTGGCAAAGCGTGTATAGAGATCGGCCTTTGTCGAACGCTGTTATGGTTGCCGGCGCCCGCTTGCCATCACGACGCTTGCGGCCGCGATAACGGCGAAATTGAGCATGCAACATTGCGAGCAATGTCGATTTACCGGCGCCAGTAGGACCAAAAATGAGGGTGTGCCCTACGTCGCTAACGTGCAGGTTCAGCCGGAACGGTGTCGCGCCCGTGGTAACGGTGTGCATTAGCGGTGGCGAGCCATCAGGATACAAGTCACATGGGTTTTCGCGCAGGCCCGGCCATGCGCTAGCCAGCGGAAGCAGATCGGCAAGGTTTAGAGTGTGAACCAGCGGACGGCGAACGTTCGGGTAAGTCTGGCCAGGTAGTGAACCTAACCATGCTTCCAGCGCGTTGACCGACTCAACGCGCGCCGAAAAGCCTTTGCGCTCCAGTTCGCGCTTGACATAGCGCGACTGTTCTTCAAGAAACGTCCTGTCTTCATGCATCAGGACGATGACAGGCGTGTAATAGCCGTAAGCGACCAACCCTGATTTGGCGTCGTTAATGGCTACTTCGGTTTGCTTCGACATATCAAGCGCGTCGGTGTTAATCATGCCCTTCTGAGACTTCATCACCTGCGACCAAAATCCACGGATTTTCTGTTGCCACTTCAACCGATAGCGGTTAAGCGCGGCAACAGCTTCGTGTTGTTCGAGGAAGATAAACCGGCTCGACCAGCGATAAGCCATTGGTAGACCATCAAGCATGTCGAGAATGCCGGGGTACGAGTTGCCCGGAAAGCCTTCGATAGCGACACACGATATGAACTTATCGCCCAGCTTTGGTGTATCGCCGGGCCATAGCTCAGGAAAACCCATCCAAGCGTCAAGGTACATCGGACAATCAGGAATTCGCAGAGCAATAGGCTGATTGGTCACAGTGAAGTGCAGGTAATTAACCAGCTCGTCACTGTCGTAGTTTTCTTCATAAGCCTCATCACCCTCACCGATGGTTTGCGTGACGGTGATTGTTCCCATGCGACGCATATGAAGCAGATCGCCTATGCCATCCTGCAAGTCTTCAATCTTTTTCTTGAACTCAGCCAAAATCCGGTCGCCCGGACTTGAATCGTCGCGCCCGTCATCGTCATACACCATTTCGCCAAGCTTCGAGTTGCGGCGCAGTGGCGGTAGATACTGCAAAATCAGGGCGTATTCAGTTTCAAAAAGTGCGTTCTTTGTCTCGAACGCCACTCGCCTTTCCGCGTCAATCAATGCCGTGATCGGCTCAGGGTAATGCGACTGACTGGCGTCGGGATAACCCGGCGATGCCAAACGAGCCGCGTCCGTCCATGTAGCCCAGCCAGAGCCAAACCGGGACAGATAGTTGTTCACCATCGCAGTGAGGTAGTTCCGTTCCGACGCAGTAGCAGAGGCCGCGTCGTCGCCACGGAAAAAGAAACCCGCCATCAATGAGCCGTCCTTGCCCTGTACGATCCCTTCGTCAACGAGGGCAGCGTAATTGAGCAGATCGGGCAGCCCAGCGGCCTTGCTGCGGAATGGCTTTAACGCAAGCATTCTCCGCTCCTTATCTCAATAGATACGTGGCGACTTCGCCACTCGGTAAGGCCGCGAAAACGGCCCGTAGTAGTGCCCATACTTGAGCTGTCGAATGTAAACTTTGGATAGTTCCGGGTCAGCCTTCGCCATTTTTCGCAGGGAATGAACGCATATCAGCCAAAGCACCAAGCCAATCGCGGTGGCCACCAGATTGAGGGCCGACACAATCAAACCACCGGCAACGAGCATGGAGAAAAGCATAAGTTCACGCTCCCCCCCCATAATCTGTTGCGGTCGGTGGAGCGCCCGGTGGAATGGCGTCAGACGACGCGATTCCGAGGCTTCCATTACTTACTCCCGATTCCGGTCATGGCTGCAGCTTTCGCTTTGGCCAGATCGGTCGCACTGATTACAGCGTCATGGGGGACCACAGCACCCGAAAACAGCGCGCCAGTCAGCAGGGTATTTGCGAAAACGATGAGGCAGACCACCAGAACGACATAGATGATCCGGCGGGTGAACTCGGAAACCTCGCCACCCCAAATCAGGGTTGCACCGCAAGCAATGATGCCTAGAAGCGCAATCACGAAAGCAACCGGGCCACTGATAGATTGCTTGAGCTTGTTCAACGGCCCTTCCCATGGAAGACCCGCGCCTCCACCGGGTGTAGCGTCCGCTGCATGTGCTGGGTTGATGACACCAAAAAGAAGTACCAGGGCAACAACGAACAGCCAGAAAGTCGGACTTGCCAGAACTGTGCGGGCCTTGAGCGCAAGCGGCGAAACCGAAGCGTTAGCGATCATGTGATTTCCTTAAATGGGTTGTGTTATGTACTTGGCGCCGTCATGTCCTAGAACTTTGACGACTTCCTTGATACGCCTACTGGTGGCCGTTTTCTCAATCGAAACAATCAAGTTAACCGCCTCCGCGATAAGCGTGTGCATCGGGGCTACGGTGGCTTCTCCCACAAGTTGCTCCATACGAATTAAACCCGCTGGCCCCGAATTCGCGTGAACCGTTGCCACCCCGCCGGGATGGCCCGTGTTCCATGCCTTGAGTAATGCTAATGCTGCCCCGTCACGGACTTCTCCGACGACGATACGATCAGGCCGCAAACGCAATGTTGCTTTGAGTAGCCGTGTCATATCGACCAGATCGGTAGAGCGCAGCACTACCGTATTGGCCGACCTAACCTGTAGTTCCCCGGTGTCTTCGATAACCACCAAGCGATCAAGCGGAAATGCATCGTTGATGTCATCAATGATGGCGTTTGTCAGGGTTGTTTTGCCAGTACCAGTGCCACCAACGACAAGGATATTGTTACGGTTGCGAACGCCCCATTGAATGGCATCGAATTGCGCTGAGGTCATGATTCCACTGGCCACGTAATTTGGGAGTGTGAATACCTCACCTGCTTTTTTTCGAATTGCGAAAGTTGGCCCGGCAACTACCGGGGGTATCAACGCCTCGAAACGAGCACCCAGGAACGCCGGCGGCAACTCGCATTCAAGAATAGGATTCTCAGCCGTAATTTGTGTTTTTAGCGTCGATGCCACTGTGCCCATCAACGACTCGGCTTGCGATGCGGCCATGACGCCGATTCGTTCCATTGGCTGGCCTAGTCGTTCGACCCACAGCACCCCGTCAGGATTGAGCATTATTTCAATTACGCGGTGGTCTTCCAAAAGCAAGCCGCAAACCATAGGCCCGAATTCGCGCTTTAGCTTTTCAGCAATGCGTTTTTCGTGCTCAGTTCGGTTTTGGAAAATGCTAGAAAGCCCCGCCGATGCAACCAAATCGTTCATCCCGTTCCGCACCCTTTTGGTAGCCATTAGCCATTATCATGGCATCAAGGCCAATGATAGCCTACAGACTATAAAAGGTACAAGCAGATTGACACCCTGAAATGAGAAAACCCCACTCAAAGCGGGGTATCGGGAGTCTTAGCTAGTCAGAAGACGGTGTGCACTAAAGACGCTAAGGCACTAGCAGTTGCCAGAGAGGCATGTCAACGACGTGAGCCAATATTGCCATATTGTCTATGTTGATCGCGCTTTGTCCCGTTTCAACTTCACTTATCCACGACTGTGCAAAACCTGTCTTGTCGTTGATTGCGCGCTGGGTAAGGTTGGCCGCCTTTCGTGCTTTACGAAAATTTCTAGCAAAAATCAGTCGTTCAGCTGATGCTGTTTTTTGTTCTGGATGATCGGTGTCGCGTCGTGTTGTCATTTACCGTGGCACCTCCCTTTTCTAGTAAGTGGAACGTCAAAAATCAGACGAACGCGACGTATTTTAGCTGAAACGGCTTGATATTCATGAAATATGGTGACGTAACATTTAAAATTTGTCTACGAATATCAGAGTTGAGCTGGCAGGGAAGGGGGGACTAGCGCAGGCAAAGAGATCGGAAGAGCGTCGTGTAGGGAAAGAGTGTTCGCAGGGTGTAG
>ERZ1463034.93-NODE-93-length-28966-cov-42.260489_pt1 | contig 28966 bp, 25 predicted proteins | sample MGYA00564480_ERZ1463034 | MGnify/ENA primary metagenome ERZ1463034 (study PRJEB39244, sample SAMEA3635122) | Helicobacter pylori | study: EMG produced TPA metagenomics assembly of PRJEB11511 data set (Assembly of a 5300-year-old Helicobacter pylori...
CCACGGAAGCGGCGAAGGCGTTGGCGAAGGTTAAGGACCTGCTCGACACGTTGCCTGACGAGTCGAAGATGGGGTTGCTGGATCAAGTGAAAGGGGCGTTGGGCAGTGCAGGCGGCTGAGCCGCCTCTGGCTTCGATCTACTGCAAAAGCAACTGTCTTCACCCTGCCGAGTTTTAGGCCGGCTCAGCCCTGCCACTCACTGACAAAGTCAGCCGTGTCCAGCTTCGGTGCGGTGCGGGGGGGATGTTGTGGGGTGCCCAGGTAAAGGAACGCAACAACCTCCTCGTCCGCCTCCAACCCCAAACCCTTGGCGACCTGGGCCGAATACGACAACTCCCCTGTACGCCACACGGCACCGACGCCCAGCGCAAATGCCGCAAGCAATACCGCGTGGGCGGCGCAACCAGCGGTGATCCGTTGTTCTTGCTTGGGCACTTTGAGGTGATCCTGCAGTTTGGCGATCACCACCACCACCAACGGCGCACGCATAGGCCCCTGACGCACCTTGTCCAATGCTTGCGGTGTCGCCTCGGCATCGCTCTGTTGCAACGCTTGCACCAGCAACTCGCCCATCTGCTCGCGCGCTTTACCTTCGACCGTCAGGAAGCGGAATGGCCGCAGCTGACCGTGATCAGGTGCACGCAGGGCAGCGCTGAACAATATCTCCCGTTGTGCCGCGTCCGGTGCCGGGTCGATCAACCGGGGTACCGATACACGATTGAGCAAAGCGTCGAGCGCCTCCATTGAGCTGTCTCCTTTTAAAAATGATGGGCCATTCTAGGATGTGTTCACCCTCAATAACGAGCGCGCCGACCCTTTAATTACAATCAGCACTTACAACTGGTAACAAAAGCGTATCGACTTATAAAGCCTCGACCGCAGGTAGAATGGCGCCTTTCCACTCCCAAGTCAGAACCACTGCATGGCGTTGCCGACCCTTCGTATTATCGGTTTCATTATCGGCATTTTCCTGATCACCCTGGCTATCGCCATGGCTGTCCCCATGCTGACACTGGTGATTTTCGACCACACCAGCGATATCCGCTCCTTTCTCTGGGCGAGTCTGATTACGTTCGTTGTAGGCCTGGCATTGGTCATCCCTGGGCGTCCCGAGCACATTCATCTGCGCCCACGGGACATGTACCTGCTGACGGTGTCCAGCTGGGTTGTCGTCTGCATTTTCGCGGCGCTGCCGTTTTTGCTGTCCCAGCACATGAGCTATACCGATTCGTTTTTCGAAAGCATGTCCGGGATTACCGCCACCGGGTCCACCGTAATGAGCGGGCTGGACAGCATGTCGCCAGGGATTCTGATCTGGCGCTCGCTACTGCACTGGCTCGGCGGTATCGGTTTTATCGGCATGGCGGTGGCGATCCTGCCACTGTTGCGCATCGGGGGCATGCGCCTGTTCCAGACGGAATCCTCCGACCGCTCGGAGAAGGTCATGCCGCGCTCTCATATGGTGGCCAAGTACATTCTGCTGACCTATGTCGGCATCACTACCCTGGGCAGCCTGGCCTTCTGGGCGGCAGGCATGAGCCTGTTCGATGCGATCAACCATGCCATGTCAGCGATCTCCACCGGCGGCTTCTCCACCTCCGATCAATCACTGGCGAAATGGCAACAACCCGCCGTGCATTGGGTCGCGATTGTAGTGATGATCCTCGGCAGCTTGCCCTTTGCCCTGTACGTGGCGACCTTGCGCGGCAATCGACGGGCATTGTTCAAGGACGAACAAGTGCGCGGGCTGCTCGGTTTTCTGCTGGTGACCTGGCTGGTGCTCGGCACCTGGTATTGGGCAACCACCAGCATGCATTGGCTGGATGCCCTGCGTCATGTGGCGTTGAACGTGACATCGGTCATGACCACCACTGGGTTCGCCCTGGGCGATTACAGCCTGTGGGGCAACTTCGCATTGATGCTGTTTTTCTATCTGGGTTTCGTGGGGGGTTGTTCAGGGTCGACGGCGGGCGGGATCAAGATTTTCCGTTTTCAGGTCGCTTATATCCTGCTCAGAGCCAACCTCAATCAATTGATCCACCCCCGTGCGGTGATCAAGCAGAAGTACAACGGCCACCGCCTGGACGAAGAAATTGTCCGCTCGATCCTGACCTTTTCGTTCTTCTTCGCAATCACCATTTGCGTGATTGCGCTGCTCCTATCGCTGTTGGGCGTGGACTGGATGACCGCCCTGACCGGTGCGGCCAGTACGGTCTCCGGCGTTGGTCCGGGGCTGGGCGAAATCATTGGCCCGGCGGGTAACTTCGCCGGGCTGCCGGATGCGGCCAAATGGATTCTATCGCTGGGCATGCTGCTCGGCCGACTGGAAATCATCACCGTGCTGGTCCTCTGCGTTCCAGCGTTCTGGCGGCACTGAGATCACATCCGCGCGCGATATTCCCCCGGAGTCTCATCAAACCAACGACGGAAGGCGCGGAAGAAATTGCTGGGGTCGGCAAACCCCAACAGGTAGGCGATTTCCAGCAAGGTCATGTTCGGCTGCGTCAGGTATTGCTCGGCCAACTCACGGCGGGTGACGTCGAGCAAAACCTGAAAACTGGTGCCCTCTTCCTGCAAGCGACGCTGCAACGTGCGCTGGGACAGGTGCAGGGTTTGCGCGACCGTCTCACGCTTTGGCTCGCCCTGAGGCAATAACCGGCACAGCACCTGACGGGCCTGATGGGTGACGCGGCTTTCCGAGAAGCGCGCCAGGTATTCCCCGGCAAAACGATCATGCAACTGCGCCATGGCTTCATTGGCGGTCGGCAGCGGCGCTTCCATATCCGCGCGCTCGAACACCAGGGCGTCATAGGGCGCGTTGAACGTCATCGGCGCATGAAAGGCTTTTTTATAGGGCTCCAGGTCCTTGGGCTGATCGCCCTGAATCAACACCTCGCGCGGCTGCAACGTCCTGCCGGTCAACCAACCACAGAAGGTCAAGGCCGAGGCCAGTGATGCTTCGGCGCTTTGCCGGGTCGGTGGCAGATGATCGCCATGCACGGTCAGGATCAGTGCGTAACCTTCGGGCAGCAGACGAAAGCTCAAGTCGGCACTTTCAGCGATAATCCGCTGATAACGCACCAACCGCATAAAGCCCTCCTTGAGGGTCTGGCTGGACATCAACGCATAGCCGGCAACGTTGAAGGACGCCGGACGCACGACTTTGGCCATGTTCAAACCAATCGCCGGGTTGCCTGAAAGCTCCACTGCTCGCTGCCACAGCCGTGTCATGGAGTCCTGAGGGAAGCGCGCATCGGGATTGTCCAGATCGGCATAATCAAGCCCCAGTTCCTTAAAGAGCAAACGACAATCGAGACCATCCAGTTCCAATGACTTGACGATACCCATCGCCCAACTTGCAGAAGTCGTTCTTTCGCTCATGGCAGTTTCTTTCAAGATAAGCCACGTCCTGCGGCTACTGGCACAAGGATACTATTCTGGTGCTTAATGTCACTGGCCGGATGAATCAGCCACTTTACACTCAGCCCCTAAAACAAGAACCGAAGGTACACGTCGTGACAACCACCCAGTCGTTCACACGTTTCGCTGATTTCTACCCCTACTACTTGTCGGAGCACAGCAACAGCACCTGTCGCCGACTGCACTTCATCGGCACCACGCTGGTGATTTTTATCGCGGCCTTCGCGATGGGCAGCGCCCGCTGGCAGTTGTTATGGGCAGTACCCATTGCGGGTTACAGCTTTGCCTGGATCGGGCATTTCTTTTTCGAAAAGAATCGCCCCGCCACGTTCAAGCATCCGTTTTATAGCCTATTGGGCGACTTCGTCATGTACCGCGATATGGTGATGGGCAAAGTGCCTTTCTAGAAAACTTCACCCTGAATGGCACTCGGCGCGCAGGGCCAGCAATGCGTCTTTCACGGTCACTGCCGAAATCCCCTCGCGGCATAGACTGGGTCTTTGTTTACCCATAACAAAGACAGGACCGTCGATGAACACTCAGGCCCGCTTTACCCATATGAAGGAAGGTACTCAGGAGGATTGGGCAATCATTGCCCAGGACTTCAGTGCCTATGCCAAGCAGTTGCCGGGGCGAATTCTGACCCATCTTCGGCTGCTCGACGGTGACTTCGGTGGCTTTCCCGTTGATCGCCTGACCCACTCCCTGCAAACCGCCACACGTGCCTGTCACGACGGTCGCGACGAGGAGTACATCGTCTGCGCCCTGCTCCACGATATCGGCGACACACTGGGGTCCTATAACCACGCGGACATCGCAGCGGCCATTCTCAAGCCTTTCGTCAGCGAGGAAAACCTGTGGATGGTGGAAAAACACGGAATATTCCAGGGCTACTACTTTTTTCATCACCTGGGCATGGACCGCATGCTGCGCGAGCAATTCCGGGCGCATCCGCAGTATCAGCAAACCATCGAATTCTGCGCAAAATACGATGCCGCAGCGTTCGACCCTGCATACAACACGTTGCCATTGAGCTTCTTCGAGCCCATGTTGGAACGGGTTTTTACCCACCCGAAACGCTCGATCTATCAATCGGCCATAGAACAAGATCTTTCATCGTCCTGATGGCCGGACTGGCTTTAAACAACCGGTTCGCTGACCCGTCCCTCGTCTTCCTCGATCCGCTTCTGCCGGACTGGAACCCGCGCCTCGCGCAGATGAGCATCGGCCAGCCGGAACAATTCGATAGAGCCGTCTAAATGCTCAATCAGCGCAGTGCAGGATTCGACCCAATCGCCACAATTGAGGTACTCCACCTCGCCGACGTTGCGGATTTCAGCGTGATGAATGTGCCCGCAGACCACCCCGTCAAAGCCACGCTTTACGCACTCGTGAGCGATGGCCTCTTCGAAGTCACTGATGAAACTGACCGCCGTTTTGACCTTGTGCTTGAGGTACGCCGACAGCGACCAATAGCCGTAGCCATAACGCGCACGCCAGTGGTTCAGCCAGCGATTAAGGGTCAAGGTCAATTCATAGGCCGAATCACCGAGAAAGGCCAACCAGCGGTGGTAGCGCGTAATCACGTCGAACTGATCGCCATGCACCACCAGCAGACGACGACCATCAGCCGTGACGTGCTCGGCCTCGTCCACCAATCGGATATTGCCCAGGATCAGCGTCGAGTAACGCCGCAGGAATTCGTCGTGGTTGCCGGTGACATAAATCACTTCGGTGCCGCGCTTGCTCATGGTCAATAGACGGCGAATCACATTGGTGTGCGCCTGAGGCCAATACATGCCACCGCGCAGCTTCCAGCCATCGATGATGTCGCCGACCAGATACACCTTGTCAGCGTGATACTGCTTGAGAAAGTTCGACAGATGCTCAGCCTGGCAATCACGTGTGCCGAGGTGTACATCTGAGATCCACAAGGTTCTCACCCGTTGCTTGCGACTGGGTTTAGCGAGCTGAGCACTGCTCATGGACAACCTCCGGCAGGGTTTTAGCGAGCTTGCCCGGCGCTGGTTAATCGGAGATGACATTGGCGTGGCGATTGGATGACAAATGACCCAAAAACTGCAACAGACAACGGTCAGGCATGCGCTCTACACTTATCGGTCATCCCCGCACCGTAAAAGCTGACTGATAAGGACTGCAATGAATCACCGTTCTGCGCTTGGCGCCCTGCATATTGGCGCCCTGATGTTCGGCCTGACCGGGGTATTCGGCAAACTGGCCGCCGCCTCGCCCTCGATCATCGTGTTCGGCCGCGCAGCTTTTGCAGTGATCGCCCTGGGCTTTTTCGCCCGTTTCGCCAGCAATACCGCCTGGCAATCACTGCGCGGCAGTGATTGGCGTCGACTGGTTCTGGGTGGGTTACTGCTGGCCGGGCATTGGGTGAGCTTTTTCATCTCCGTGAAAGTTGCCGGCGTGGCCATCGCGACACTGGGCTTTGCCAGCTTCCCGGCCTTTACCGTGATCCTCGAAGGGCTGATTTTCCGCGAGCGGATTCGCAGCAATGAAATCATCCTGGTACTACTGGTCAGCATCGGGCTGGTGTTGGTCACCCCGGATTTCGACCTCGCCAGTCAGGCCACTCTCGGCCTGCTGTGGTCCGTATTGTCCGGTTTACTGTTCTCACTGTTGTCTCTGACCAACCGCGCCAGCTCCGGGCGAATTCCGGCCGTACAGGCGGCGCTGTGTCAAAATCTGGTGGTCGCGGCGTGCCTGTTGCCTGCCGCGGCACCGGGGCTGAGCAGCGTCACGCCCCTCGACTGGCTGTGGATAAGTCTGCTTGGGGTGTTCTGTACAGGTGTGGCGCATAGCTTGTTCGTCGCCAGCCTGGCGGTAATAAAAGCGCGCACCGCCGCGATGGTCTTTGCCCTTGAGCCGGTATACGGCATCACCTTCGCCTGGTTGCTGTTCGCCGAGCAGCCCACGGTGCGAATGTTGTTGGGTGGCGCACTGATCATCGTCGCGATCGTGGTCTCGAGCCGGCTGGGATCTAAAACAATCGAGCACAAAGCCGACGCCGCTTCAGCCCACTGAATGCTTACGCCTGCGGACGATCGTTATGCCCCAGGTCGCGCTGCGGGTCGATCTGGTCACGCACTCGCTGCTTGAGTACCTTGGCTTCAGGGAACCCGCCATCAGCCTTGCGCTCCCAGATCTGCACACCATTGCACGTGATTCGAAACGCCCCACCGGTCGCAGGCTCCAGCGAGACCTTGCCCAGATCGTCGGAAAACGTGCTGAGCAACTCTTGAGCGAGCCACGCGGCCCGCAGAAGCCATTGGCATTGGGTGCAATAGGTGATGACGATTTCGGGTTTGACGGCAGACATATCCTGACTCTCATTCCTCAAGGGTTGGCGTTAAAAGGCGCTTTATCTGAGTATGGGACCAATCTGCCCGCAACCACCCCCTCAATCAGCTTATTCCCGCCAACAAATCCCGAGCAGTCTGCTGCTGGTTATCGTCGGTTTCGTTGATCACTTCCAGCAGCAGCTCACGTGCACTCTGCAGATCACCGTCATCAATCAACACTTGAGCCTGGTTGATTTTACTCAGAGGCTCCTCGGTCAGGTCGAGCATATCGAAGCCCGCCGAATCATCCATGAAGCCTTCAAGAAACGCATCATCCAGACTGTCGCTGTTGGCCTGAAGAATAGGCTCCGGCTCTGAGAAGTCGCTGAGGAACTGCTCATCAGGCATTTCGAAGACTTCCGGCAACTCTGTGAGGTTGGACGCGAAATCCAGGTCCGCCGTCAGCGGTTGTTCCGGCTGGCCTTTGCTGCGTGCGGCTGGCGTAGTTTCGAAGGGGTCGACCAAATCCCAATCGGCGTCCATTGACAGATCTTCCAGGTTCAATTGGAATTCATCGGCAGGCTGCGTGCTCAAGGAAGAGGCAACAGGTTCATTGACGACAACTTCAGGCAGCACCGGCTCTGACGAAGGCAGCGGGATGGTCACCAACGCGGGTGACGGTGTCGCGAACAACTGGGGATGCTGCGCGCGTATTTCCTGCAATTTGTCCGCACTAAGCCCCTGCTCGAGCGCCGCTTGCTCCTCGCGGGCAAAACCGTCGGCGTCGCCCTGCTGGGCCAGTAACTCAAGAATTCTCAGGCGCAGATCCGTGCGCTGCGGCTGTGTCTGCAGTGCGTCACGCAAAATACCCAGCGCCTCACTGATCCGGCCGTAAGCGATATAAATGCTCGCACCGTCCATGGCATCGGTGGCAGTACCAGCCAACCGTTGGGTACCAGGCGCCGGAACCGCAACCACCGGAGCTGTAGGTGGAACGACCACAGAAGACTTTTCAACCATGGGCACAGCGGCCGTCATCGTGGGTCTCGGCGCAGGCGTGTCGACGATATTCTGCACCGGCAGGGCGTTTATCAACCGTTTGCGCCGTACGGAATAAGCCAGTACCAGCAATAACAGCAGCACCAACACTGCACCCGACAACAGCAGCATGTTGCCGGATGATTCCTCCGCTGGCGCCTCGGTTACTGGCGGGGCGGGCACCGCCGTTGGCGTCACGGCAACAGCTGGCACAACGGGGGTGACCGTTTTGGTTGTGGATAACTTTAGTTCAGCCAGGGCGGCATTCAGTTCGGTGAGTTGCTTGTCTTTACCCGAAATCTGCCCCTCAAGCGCTTGCATCTGCCCTTTCAGGTCGCCCACGGTTTTGGTCAGTTGCTGGTTCTCGATAACGGTGCTGGCCAGTTGCTCAGCGTTTTGCTGCAACCCATTCGCAGAAGCTGCTGCTTCACTTGCCGCCGAAGGGGGTGGCGTAGTTTGAGTGGCCGCCGCGACCGAAGGCGCCACCGTCGAACGCGGCAGGACCGCACTGTCTGGCAGCAGCAGGCTCTGTCCGACGTTCAACCGAGTGCTGTTACCGTTGGGAAACGCCTGGGGATTGAGCGCCTCGATACCTCGGGCCAGCTCACTGGCGGAAGTTTTGCTGCCCGGCCCTTGCAGACGCCTGGCAATCGTTCCGAGGTTATCGCCGCTGGCAACTGTGTAGCGATTACCCTGCACCGCTTGCGGCGGCGCGACAGGCATACGTGATTCACCACCGCTCTGTAAAGAAGGATCGGCCCGCCTGGAGCGCGACGCGGCTGCACCTATCGCCGAGTCAGGCGGATCGAGCAACACCGTATAAGCATGCAGCACGTCGCCATTAGGGCGAACCAGACGCACCAGAAAGTTAAGGTAAGGCTCAGTGACTGCCCTTCTCGACTCCACATGCACCACGCCATGATTGCCATGGACGATGGGAGTAAAGTGCAGATCGTTAAAAAAGAACAGACGTTCGATGCCAGCCCGGCTGAAGGCTTCCGGCGAAGCAAGACTCGCCACAATGTCATCCGCGCTCAGGCCTGCGGTTTCTACCAATTCGATATCGGCATTGAACGGCTGATTCAACGCCGAATGCAGGGTGATCTCTCCAAGCCCCAACGCTGGGGCCAGTGCCGAATAAAACAGTGATGTTGCGGCCGCAGCCACACACCATTGACGAACGACCTGCCGCAACGGGCGATCGGCGCGCGTTAACGCGGCCTGAGAACTCTTCAGCATGAAAATCCTTATAAAAACCAAAGCAGGCTTCTCAGCACATTCGCTGTCACACGCAGATAGCGCAAGTATGGGGGCAAATCGGGCCTGATGCTCGCACGCTTTCACCAATGCTTAAAGGGGTAAAAGCGCTTGAGCCACTGAATACCGGGTGTTCAGGATTTTTCCAGGTTCGCCAGGATCCGTGCGTGTACCCGCATGCAGATTCTCAGCTCGTCCTCGTCGATGCCGACGAAAAGTTCATGACGCAGCGCGGTGGCGATTGTCTCGATTTTGTCGATCAGCGGCCGCGCCGTTGCACATAGAACGATTTTTTTAGCCCGCCGATCTTCAACCACCGCCTGACGCAGAACCAGCCCCTGAGCTTCCAGACTGTCGAGCAAACGCGCAAGGGTCGGCCCTTCGACGCCAACACTCTGCGCCAACTCACGTTGCGTCGGTGCTTCTTCGAAGCGCGCAAGGTGCAACAGCACCAGCCAGCGCGCCTGCGACAGGCCCAGGTCAGCGAGGCGCCGGTCCAACTCGGCTCGCCAGCCACGTGACATCTGCGCCAATTGCATGCCGAAGCGGTGTTGATCAGTTAAAGGCATAGGAAACTCATGATTAAAGGCTTGTACTAATTATTAGTCAGCTAACCATGATGCCCGCACCGAGGCAAGTGTCACCCACTGTAACCAATCGTCGCAGGGGGGTATAAAACCTCAGGAAAATCAGACCTCGAACTCGGACTGCAGCGCCGCGCGCACGCAATACAGCACGCCGTCTGGCACGCGACCGGCGAATTGTGCGGCAACGGCTGCAACCGCGGGCAACTCTCCTTCGCCATCAAGGAACGCATCCTGAATTTCACTGAGCACGTCTTCAGGCAAATCCAGCGCTTGCTCCAGTGATAATTGCTGCTTGCCGATGGCCTCCGCGAGCATCGTGTAGACATTCTTTTCGGTGCACTGCAACTGACCGGCGATCTGCGCCGGCGTCATCCCGGCGCGGGCCAGGCTGATCAATTCGTGACGCACGTCAGCCACAACCCTTGGCGCCTCGGCTGTACCGCCGAGAACCTCGAGGAACGCCTCACCATAACGCTCCAGCTTGCGCGCACCGACGCCACTGACCTGGGCCATTTCCGGCAACGATCCGGGCTTGCTGCGCAACATCTCGAGCAGGGTCGAGTCGGGAAAAATGACATAAGGCGGCACCCCATGCTCTTCGGCCAATTTGCGCCGCAGGGCGCGCAAGGCCTCCCACTGTTCGCGCTCTTCGCCACGGACCAATTGACTGGCCGGGCTGCCCGAACCGCTTTTCGGGGTCGTTTGCGGTTTCAAATCACGACGTAGCTCAAGCGTGACTTCGCCGCGCAAGAGGGGCCGGCAGGTATCACTCAACCGCAGGCCGCCGTAGCCTTCCAAGTCGATATCAGCCAGGCCGCGCGCCACCAACTGGCGGAACAGCGAGCGCCACTCGCCTTCGGTACGCGCCTTGCCGACGCCGAAAACCGCCAGATGTTGGTGGCCAAAGCTCTTCACTTTATCGTTGTCGCGACCCAGCAGCACATCCACCAGATGGCCGACGCCATAACGCTGGCCGGTGCGATAAATCGCCGACAGTGCCTGACGCGCAGGCTCGGTGGCGTCCCAGGTCTGCACGCCGTCGACACAGTTGTCGCAATGACCGCACGGGTTAGGCATGTCTTCGTCGAAGTAGGCCAGCAGCGTCTGTCGACGGCAGCGGGTCTCTTCACAAAGCGACAACATGGCGTCGAGTTTGTGTTGCTCAAGGCGCTTGTGTCGCTCGTCGCCTTCGGAGTTTTGCAGCATCTGCTTGAGCATCAATACGTCTTGCAGCCCGTAGGCCATCCAGGCATCGGCGGGCAGGCCATCACGGCCGGAGCGCCCCGTCTCCTGGTAGTACGCCTCCAACGACTTGGGCAAGTCCATATGGGCGACGAACCGCACGTTGGGTTTGTCGATGCCCATACCGAAAGCGATGGTCGCGACCATGATCAGGCCTTCCTCATTGAGGAAGCGCTTCTGGTTGAAGGCACGTGTCTCGTTAGGCAGCCCGGCGTGGTATGGCAAAGCCGGATAGCCGTTGTCACACAGAAAAGCGGCGACTTCATCGACCTTTTTGCGGGACAGACAATAAACAATGCCTGCATCGCTGCGCCGCTCGGAAAGGAATGCCAGCAGCTGTTTGCGCGGCTGCTCCTTGGGCACGATGCGATAAAAGATGTTGGGGCGGTCGAAACTGGAGAGGAAGCGCTCGGCGTTCTGTAGATGCAGGCGCTCGACGATCTCTTCACGGGTGCGTTTATCGGCCGTGGCGGTCAGGGCGATACGCGGCACATCGGGGAACAACTCGGCAAGTTGCCCCAGTTTCAAGTATTCAGGACGGAAATCATGCCCCCACTGTGACACGCAGTGCGCTTCGTCGATGGCAAACAGGGCGATTTTCAGGTTCTGCAGGAAGGCCAGCATCCGTGGCTGAACCAGGCGCTCGGGCGCCAGATAGAGCATCTTGATCTCGCCCAACCGAATTCGGTTTGCCAGATCCCGCTGTTGCTCTGCGCTCAGTGTGGAGTTCAACGCGGCCGCCGACACACCCAGTTCTTCCAGGGTCGCAACCTGATCGTCCATCAAGGCAATCAGCGGTGAAACTACCACTGCCAAGCCTTCGCGCAGCAGGCCCGGGACCTGGAAGCACAAGGACTTGCCGCCACCGGTGGGCATCAACACCAAGGCATCGCCGCCATTGGCAACACGCTCAATAATGGCACCTTGGCGACCACGAAAGCTGTCGTAACCAAAGATGTCTTTAAGTACGCGTTGAGCCTGTTCGAGCATAAAAACCCCAAAATATTGCAGAAGCGACCCTGCTACAGCCTGTCGCAATCGCTATTGGCATCGCAAAGCGCGGCATTATACCCGAGGGGTTCCAGGCAAAGCACAAAGGCGATACCGGCGGTCGATATAAAAGACATAACAGCTTCTAAGCGCCTCTGTACTGGCGCGCAGGCCTTACACAGCCTAGAATTCAGCATTGTTTATTCCCAAGGTAGCCCGTCAATGTCCTTCGCTGAGCAACTACACCGCCTGCAAGCCTTCCTCGATGCCGATGAGCTGCATGACGAAGCGCTGGACTATGTGGCCGCCCACGGCTACCTGACCGCGCTGTCGATCTGTGCCGAAACGGTCCCTGAGCGTGAGTGGATCGATACGCTGTTCTCTGAGCCGCCGCATTACACCAGTGATGCCCAGCGCGAAGAAATCGAAGCCACGCTGATCCAGCTGCAGGCGCACATCGCCCGCCAACTGGCATCCGACGAAGAGTTCGAATTGCCGTGTGATCTGGACCTCGGTGACGAGCCGGATGACTCCGACCTCCGCGGCTGGTGCATCGGCTTCATGGAAGGCGTGTTCCTGCGCGAAAACGCATGGTTCGAAAGCGCCGAAGACGAAGTCAGCGAAATGCTCCTGCCGATCATGGTCGGTTCGGGTCTGTTCGACGAACAACCAGAATTTGCCGACATCGCTCAGGACGCCAATCTGATGGATGACATGATTGTGCAGATCCCGGAAGCACTGACCGCGCTGTACCTGCTCCTGCAGGCGCCAGACGAGAAGCCAGCGATTCTCAAGCCTCGCCACCACTGAGTCCACGCCTACGGCACAAGGCCCGAGACGCACAAGCAAACACTGCTTGTGCGTCGCGCACTTCAAGACTCTGGCTGGCTGGCTAGTGTGGCGCTGATGACGGCCCATGTCCTGCGGCACAGGCTTTAGGCGTTCCATCAGAGATGATGCACCCACAAAGGTCGCAAATACCCTGTGGGTGCACATTCACTCGCGAAGACGATCTATCCGCCAGCGCTCTATTTGAACGTTTCAAACAACCCAGTCGCCCCCATCCCACCTCCGACACACATGGTCACGATGCCGTAGCGCAGATTGCGCCGTTGCAGTTCACGGACCAAATGGCCGACCTGGCGCGAGCCGGTCATGCCGAACGGGTGGCCGATGGAGATCGAACCGCCGCTGAGGTTGTATTTGGCGTTGTCGATTCCCAGACGATCACGCGCATACAGACACTGCGACGCAAAGGCTTCATTGAGTTCCCAAAGGTCGATGTCGGCCACTTGCAAGCCTTTAGCCTTGAGCAATTTGGGCACCGAGAACACCGGGCCAATCCCCATCTCGTCCGGCTCGCAACCCGCCACCGTGAAACCACGGAAAAACGCACGCGGTTCGAGGCCCAGTTCCAGGGCTTTTTCCAGGCTCATCACCAACGTCATCGAAGCCCCGTCGGACAACTGCGACGAGTTGCCAGCGGTTACCGAACCGTCTTCTGCGAACACCGGCTTCAGGCCCGCCAGGCTTTCCAGCGTGGTGTCCGGACGATTGCAGTCGTCACGATCAACGATGCCTTCAACCAGGCTAATCGCACCGGTATTTTTGTCCTCGACGCGGTAGGTCACGGCCATCGGCACGATTTCATCGTCGAACAGCCCAGCAGCTTGGGCGGCTGCGGTGCGGTGCTGACTTTGCAAGGCGTAGAGATCTTGCTGCTCGCGGCTGACATGGTAGCGGCGCGCGACGATTTCGGCAGTCTGACCCATGGGAAAGTAAATCCCCGGCACCTGTTCCTTAAGCAATGGATTGATCAGGTTGTCGGTGTTGATGCTTTTCATCGTCAGGCTGATCGATTCGACACCACCGGCAACAATGATCTCGCTGCAACCGGAGGCGATCTGGTTGGCTGCGATTGCAATGGCCTGCAAGCCCGATGAGCAGTAGCGGTTGAGGGTCATGCCAGGGACCTGGATACCCAGCTTGGACAGCACCGCCACATTGCGCCCGATGTTGTAGCCCTGCGCGCCTTCGTTGGAGCCGGCACCGACGATGCAGTCCTCGACCAACGCCGGGGCCAGGCCATTGCGCGTCAACAGTGCGTTGACGCAATGGGCTGCCATGTCATCGGGACGGGTCTGGTTGAACTTGCCGCGAAACGACTTGGCCAATCCCGTCCGCACGCTATCGACAATCACCACTTCACGCATGACACACCTCCACTCTTATTGTTGATGAGAAGGCATTGAGCATAGGGCCAGATAATCCTTGTCCGCGATGATCATTCACTGGCTGTATGGAAAATCATGGTGGTTACTTAGACTTTGTGTCCTTTTCAAAAGCGGCTTCCAGCGCGTTATTGATCGTGCGTAACACCTTCACCCGCGCCCAGCGTTTGTCATTGGCCTCAACCAGGGTCCACGGCGCGATTTCAGTGCTGGTACGATCAACCATGTCGCCCACAGCCGCGCGATAGTCCGGCCATCTCTGACGGTTGCGCCAGTCGTCCTCGGTGATTTTGAAGCGTTTGAACGGAATCTGTTCCCGCGCCTCAAAACGCTCCAGTTGAGTCAGCTCATCAATGGCCAGCCAGAACTTGACTACCACAGTGCCGGCATCGGTCAGCTGTTCTTCGAAATCGTTGATCTCGCTGTACGCCCGGAGCCAATCTGCCGAGCTGCAAAAACCCTCAACGCGCTCTACCAGCACCCGGCCATACCATGACCTGTCGAACACGGTAAATTTGCCACGTGGCGGCATGTGCCGCCAGAAGCGCCAGAGATAAGGCTGTGCACGCTCGTCCTCGGTGGGCGCGGCAATCGGCACAATATTGTACTGACGCGGGTCCAGCGCCGCCGCGACCCGCCGGATGGCGCCGCCTTTGCCTGCGGCATCATTGCCTTCGAATACCGCTACCAGCGAGTGCCGCTTCATACGTTTATCACGCACGTTGCCCGCCAGGCGCGCCTGCTCGGTAATCAATTGTTCTTCGTAATCTTCTTTTTCCAGATGCTGAGTCATGTCGAGACTGTTCAGCAGGCTGAGGTCATCAATATTGGTCGGCAGTGGGCCAATGGTCAGCGGACCTTGAGCGGGTCTTTTATTGGCCAAGGCGGCCTGTAGCCCTTCGAGCAACAGGCGCCCGACGGTCAGGCTGCGATAATGCGGATCCACGCCTTCGATGACATGCCAAGGGGCATAATCATGGCTGGTACGACGCAGCACACGCTCACCGTAGCGAACAAATTTGTCGTAGGTTTTCGATTGTTGCCAGTCCAGCGGACTAATGCGCCAGCTGTGCAAAGGGTCATCCACAAGCAACTTGAGCCGAGCCTTCATCTGCTTCTTGGACAGGTGAAACCAGAACTTGAAAATCAGTGCGCCCTCATCACAGAGCATTCTCTCCAGACGTTCAGCCCCATTGATTGCCTGATCGAGCACGGCATCCTTGAAGTGGCCATGCACCCGCCCCTGAATCATCTGGCTGTACCAATTGCCAAAGAAAATCCCCATACGCCCCTTCGCCGGCAAATGCCGCCAATAGCGCCACGCGGGTGGTCGGGCCAGTTCTTCGTCAGTCTGCTGATCGAACGTACGCACCTCGATCAGCCGTGGGTCCATCCATTCATTGAGCAGCTTAATCGTCTCGCCCTTGCCCGCGCCTTCGACGCCGTTGATCAATACAATCACCGGAAAACGCGCCTGCTGCTTGAGTTCGAATTGCGCGTCGAGCAACGCCTCACGCAGCGCCGGCACCTCGGCGTCGTAAGTTTCTTTGTCAATGGCGTGACCGATTTCGGCGGATTCGAACATGCACAGCTCCCCTTCAAGATCGTCAAGACTAACGGATCGCATCAATCAATGCTGGGTAAGACAGCCATTCGTTGCGATGGGTCAATTGAACAGGCTTCAGGGACCCGCTTCTACCCCTTTGCGCCCTCACCGGTTCGCTGATTGCGTTAATATCCCGCGCTCCTGCTGCCGCCGAGCCGACCATGACCTTCACATCCCACGCCCAGATCGACTGGGACGAACAGGGAAATCCTCATTCGCGGGAATTTTCGGATGTCTATTTCTCCACCCAATCCGGTCTAGACGAAACACGCCATGTCTTTCTGAAACAGAACGATCTGACAAACCGGTTTGCAGCGCTGGCGGCAGGCGAGCGCCTGGTTATCGGGGAAACCGGCTTCGGCACCGGTTTGAATTTTCTTTGCGCCTGGCAGCTGTTTGCCGAGCATGCTGTTGCCGGCGCTCGCCTGCATTTCGTTAGCGTCGAGAAGTTTCCACTGAGCCGCTGCGACCTGCAACGTGCCCTCGCCTTGTGGCCGGAGCTGGCCACCTGTGCCGGGCAACTGCTCGATCAGTACATCGCCGTGCATGACGGTTTTCAGCGCTTGGTGTTCGACGGCGGTCGCGTGACCTTGACCCTGTTGATCGGCGACGCTTTAGACATGTTGCCGCAGCTGGATGGGCAGATTGATGCGTGGTTCCTCGACGGTTTTGCTCCAGCAAAAAATCCGGAAATGTGGACGCCCGAACTGTTCGCCGAACTGGCACGGCTAGCGGCGCCGGGTTCGACCATCAGCACCTTCACCAGTACCGGATGGGTACGTCGCGCGCTGAACGCCGCAGGCTTCAAAATGCGCCGCACGCCGGGTATCGGGCATAAATGGGAGGTGCTGCGCGGGGCGTTTGTCGGTTGGCCGGAAGACGTGCCCAGGCCTGCAGTCGTCAAGCCCTGGTTTGCCCGCCCGGCACCGATCACCACTCAGCGCAAAGCGTTGGTAATCGGCGCTGGCCTGGCCGGTTGCGCAACAGCTGCCAGCCTCGCTGCGCGGGGTTGGCAGGTCAGCCTGATGGAACGCCACGGCGATCTGGCGCAGGAAGCTTCGGGCAACCCGCAAGGGGTGCTGTACTTGAAGCTTTCTGCCCACGGCACGGCGTTGTCGCAGCTGATTTTGAGCGGCTTTGGTTACACCCGCCGCCACCTGGAATACCTGCAACGGGGCACCGACTGGGACGGCTGCGGCGTGTTGCAACTGGCCTTCAATGACAAGGAAGCCGAGCGCCAGACGCAGTTGGCGCACGCGTTCCCCCCCGAACTCTTACACGTACTGGATCAGCCAACCGCCGAAGCCCGAGCCGGTATTGCACTGTCTTGCGGTGGTTTGTTTTTCCCCGAGGGAGGCTGGGTACATCCGCCCGCGCTGTGCCAGTTTCAGGCCACGCACCCCAATATTCAGCTGTTGGCACATCATGACGTACTGGAACTGCGTCGTAGCGGCGAACAGTGGCAGGCCTGGGATGGAGAGCGATTGCTCGACGAGGCTCCGGTGGTGATATTGGCCGGCGCTGCAGAGGTCAAGCGCTTCCCGGCCAGCGCTGAATTACCCCTCAAGCGTATTCGTGGGCAGATCACCCGGCTTGCCCAGACCCCGGCAAGCGAAGCCTTGAGCACCGTGGTCTGCGCCGAAGGTTATGTGGCGCCCGCCCGGCTGGGCGAACACACGTTAGGGGCGAGCTTCGACTTCAAAAGCGATGACCTGACGCCGACCGCTGCCGAGCACCAGAGCAATCTCGAACTCTTGCAAGAAATCTCCGAAGACTTGCTCAAGCGGCTGGGCGCAGACGCGTTGGAACCTGAGTACCTGCAAGGGCGAGCCGCATTCCGTTGCACCAGCCCGGACTACCTGCCCATCGTCGGCCCGCTGGCGGATAAGCAGCGTTTTCTGGAAGCTTACGCGGCGCTGGGCAAAGACGCCCGACAAGTGCCGGATACCGTTTGCCCTTGGCTCGACGGCCTGTACATCAACAGTGGTCACGGCTCTCGTGGGCTGATCACCGCGCCACTGTCAGGCGAATTGCTCGCGGCCTGGCTGGACAACGAACCCCTGCCGTTGCCCCGTAGCATTGCCGAAGCCTGCCATCCCAACCGTTTCGCGTTGAGGGCGTTGATTCGGGGAAAGATATAAACACGGGATGACTGGCGTCAGTGCCCTGCTGACTAGCCATCAATCTTCATGCGACGGGCGCTGACGGCTCATGTCGACGCAGTCAGCGCACTGCCGCGCTGAAAACTCAGGCCAGCGTCTCATCCATGCGCCCTTTGCGCCGGTAGGGAAAGACATCAATGACCTTGCCCGCCCGAATCGCGTCTTGCAGGCTTTTCCAGTAATCAGCGTCATACAACTCACCGTGGAGCTCATTGAACAGCCGACGCTGGCCCATGTCGGCAAACAGAAACGGTGGAAACTCCTCAGGGAAAATATCCAGCGGAGCAATGGAATACCAAGGCTCCGAGGACATTTCATCTTCGGGCGTACGGGGCGCCGGGATGTGGCGGAAATTGGCTTCGGTGAGGTAACAAATTTCGTCGTAATCGTAGAACACCACCCGGCCGTGACGGGTCACGCCAAAGTTCTTCAGCAGCATATCGCCGGGGAAAATATTCGACGCAGCCAACTGCTTGATCGCCAACCCATAATCGTCCAGTGCTTCGCGCACCTGGGCTTCGTTGGCGTTTTCCAGATAGAGGTTCAACGGCGTCATACGCCGCTCGGTCCAGCAGTGACGGATCAGGACGGTGTCGCCTTCGACTTCAACGGTCGACGCCGCCACATCCAGCAGTTCGGCGAGGCACTCAGGATCAAACTTGCTCAACGGAAAACGGAAATCGGCGAACTCCTGGGTATCGGCCATGCGCCCTACCCGGTCGACACTTTTTACCAGACGGTATTTTTCGATTACCGTGGCACGGTCGACGTTTTTCGACGGCGCGAAGCGGTCCTTGATGATCTTGAACACCGTATTGAAACCCGGCAGGGTAAACACGCTCATGACCATGCCGCGCACACCGGGCGCCATGATAAAGCGGTCGTCGGTAGTGGCCAGATGGTTGATCAGGGCGCGGTAGAACTCGGACTTGCCATGTTTGTAAAACCCGATCGAGGTGTACAGCTCGGCGATGTGCTTGCCAGGCAAAATACGCTTGAGAAAGCCGATAAACTCTGCGGGCACCGGCACGTCGACCATGAAGTACGAGCGTGTGAACGAGAAGATGATCGACACATCAGCTTCATCGGTAATCAGCGCATCAATCTGGATACCTCGGCCTTCACGGTGCAGCAGGGGTATTACCAGCGGCCATTGCTCGTCTTGGGTAAAAATGCGCCCGACCAGATACGCCCCTTTGTTGCGGTACAGAATCGACGAGAACAGCTCCACGCTGAGCGCCGGGTCCTTGCACACCCAATCGGGCAGGTTTTCCCGCAATTGCCCTTCAAGCCGTTGCAGATCACCCGGCAAATCGGCAAACGGCACATCGAACTTATACTCGGCAAAAATCTGCTTGAGCATGCTCGACAGCTCGCCCTGGGGCCGATAAACGCGGGTTTGAGCCGCCTTGTCGTGGCGGCGCAAAGACGGACGCGTGGTGTGGACGAACATGCAGCCGTCGCTGATCAGGTCATGACTGAACAGGCCACAGAAAATCGAGTTGAACCAGGTTTCCGCCAGCTCATCGTCAAACCGTACATCGATCAGGTTGATATACGCGTTTTTGACCAGCGGCCAGCAGCTCACATCCAACAGGCCCTGGGCGTCGAACGTACCGTGCAAACGCTCGGTCACTTCGCTGACTTTCTCTTCGTATAGGTTGATCCGCGCTGCCGATGCTCGCTGAGCTTCCTGCCATAACGCTTGTTCGAAGCGCGCCTGAGCACCATCGGCAATCTGCCGAAAATGCTCTCGATAATCATCAAAACCGTCAAGAATCATTTGGGCGATATCGGCGGCTGGCCATTGCTGCGGCATAAACAGATCTCGTCAGGAATTCGGAAGCCCGAGCTTAGCCAGTGGACAGGCATAGGAGAAGCGTATTTTTCCGCTCTCGGTTGCGCTCAGCCCGCCGCCCCAGCGACACTCTCGCCCCGACCACCGGCCTGGAGCTGGATTTGAGACCCGCCGACACCCTGCGTTTATTAGCACTCGCCGCCATCTGGGGCGCCAGCTTCCTGTTCATGCGGATCATCGCACCCGTGCTCGGCACCGTACCGACGGCGTTTTTTCGCGTATCCATTGCCGCTGGCGGCTTGCTGGTGATCCTCTGGCTGATGCGGATTGATTGGGATTTTCGCGGCAAATTCAAAATCTGCCTACTGCTGGGGATGATCAACTCCGGGCTGCCCGCGACCTTGTATTCATTAGCCGCTCAAGTATTACCCGCCGGTTATTCATCGATTTTCAACGCAACGACGCCGCTGATGGGCGTATTGATTGGTGGGTTGTTCTTCAGCCAAAAACTGTCCCCGGTGAAAATCGCGGGGGTGTTTCTCGGCTTGTTCGGTGTCGGCATCCTGACCCGTGCGGGGCCCGTGGCTTTCAATCGGGAGCTGCTGACCGGCGCTCTGGCCTGTTTGCTGGCAACGACAAGCTACGGCTTCGCCGGCTTCCTCGCTCACCGCTGGCTCGATCAGCAAGGTGGGCTCGACCCAAGGCTCGCCACCGTCGGCAGCATGCTCGGCGCCACGCTGTTATTGCTGCCGCTATTCGGCTACAGCGTCATCAGCCATCCACCCGCCAGTTGGGGCGGGAGCAGCGTGTGGCTGTCGTTACTCGGACTGGGACTGGTGTGCACCGCGTTCGCCTACATCCTGTTCTTTCGGCTGCTTAGCGACATTGGCCCGCTCAGTTCGATGACCGTGACCTTCATGATCCCGCCCTTCGGCGTACTGTGGGGCGCACTGTTTCTCGATGAACCGCTGTCGTGGGCTCATCTGTATGGCGGCGTATTGATTGCGGTAGCGCTGTGGCTGGTGCTGAAGCCTGTCGCAATGGCGAAGGCTTCAGCAGGTGAGCATTAACCTGCGTCAGGCGTGCGAAACACAAACACCCGTCCGACGTTGTATCAGCCGAACAGCCAATAGCCGAGCAAGGTCAGAACGATCACCGCCAATACCGGACGCATGACACGGTAGGCCTTGGGGTGACGACGCTTGAACTGTTTGACGCTGGAGCTCATGCCATTGCTAAAACGCTTGCTGTAGGCATACGCCTGGTTAATCCCGCCGACACGTTCATCATCTGTGTTCTGCGGCGCCGTGGCATGCCCCAAGACTCTGCTGACCCAACGATTGATGCGGGTCATGAGCCGAGAGCGCAGAGGGCGTTCGACATCACAGAACAGAATCACACGGGTGGTTTCGGTCTGGTTCTTGACCCAATGCACGTAGGTTTCATCGAACATCACATCTTCGCCATCGCGCCAGGCATACGCCTGTCCATCGACGTAAATGCGGCAATCATCCGAGTTTGGCGTCGACAGCCCCAAGTGATAACGCAGCGAGCCGGCAAACGGGTCGCGATGGGGATTGAGGTGGCTATCACCTGGCAAGAGCGCGAACATCGCGCCCTTCACGTTGGGAATGCTATTCACCAGTTCGACGGTCTTGGGGCACAACAGCACAGCCGACGGCAAAGCGGTGTCGTACCACTTGAGGTAGAAGCGCTTCCAGCCTTTTTTGAAGAACGAACCGAAACCGGCGTCGTTGTCCTTCTCGGCAGCGCGGATATATCCCTCGTCGAACAAGTGCATGGCTTCTTCGCGAATGACTTGCCAGTTGTCCTTGAGCACGTCCATCTCAGGAAATTTGGTGCGGTCCAGATAAGGCTTCGAAGGCACGCCGGAGAACAGATACATCAAGGCGTTATAGGGGGCAAACAACGCGGAATGGTTGACGAACTGGCGGAGCAATGGCAGTCGCGCTTTACCCCGCAGATGCACATACAACGTGCTTCCTACGAAAAGCATCAAAATCGAGGCTTTGGCGGCGAAAGAAAAGGTCATGAAACTCTCCTTGAAAATGGACAACTAATTGCACGCCGCGGCACTGTTTTAATTATCTGATACTGAAAGCGGCTGTTCGGGGAACAACCGCTCACGCATTCCGTCTTTGCAAAATGCGCGCACAGCGGGTTGGAAGCCGGCCATCATAAGCCTTCACGGGCCGGGTACAAAGCGACCTAAGACCAAAATGGGCTACTGCTGATTTTCCTGATCAGTAAACAGATCACTGAACAACATGCTCGACAGGTAACGCTCACCGGAGTCGGGCAGGATCACGACAATGGTTTTACCCTGCATTTCCGGGGTTTCGGCCATGCGTACCGCCGCGGCCATCGCTGCACCGCATGAAATACCACACAAAATCCCCTCTTCGCGCATCAGGCGCAACGCCATGGCCTTGGACTCTTCATCGCTGACCAGTTCGACCCGATCAATGATCGACAAGTCGAGATTCCTGGGTATGAAACCGGCACCGATCCCCTGAATCTTGTGCGGAGCAGGTTTGATTTCTTCACCAGCCAGCGTCTGGGTGATGATCGGCGAACCTATGGGCTCGACCGCCACCGACAGAATCGGCTTGCCCGCCGTGTGTTTGATATAACGCGAAATCCCGGTAATCGTGCCACCGGTACCCACACCCGCCACTAGCACATCAATGGCACCGTCGGTATCGTTCCAGATCTCCGGACCCGTGGTCTTCTCATGGATCGCCGGGTTGGCCGGGTTATCGAACTGTGAGGGCATGAAATGGAGGGCCGGATTGCTGGCGACCAGTTCTTCGGCTTTTTCGATGGCGCCTTTCATACCCTTGGCAGGTTCGGTCAGCACCAACTCGGCGCCCAATGCCTTAAGCACCTTGCGCCGTTCGATGCTCATCGACGCAGGCATGGTCAACACCAGCTTGTAACCCCGGGCCGCCGCCACAAAAGCCAAACCGATCCCGGTATTGCCTGAAGTCGGCTCGACGATGGTCATGCCCGGCTTGAGCTTACCACTGCTTTCAGCGTCCCAGATCATGCTGGCGCCGATTCGGCATTTCACCGAATATCCGGGGTTGCGCCCTTCAATCTTGGCCAGGATAGTGACCCCGCGCGGTGCGATACGGTTGATCTGCACCAATGGCGTGTTACCGATGGAATGGGCATTGTCAGCGTAGATGCGGCTCATGGCGGTATCCTTTGCACGTGCTTGAAAAAATCAAAGCGTATGCCGCCAGCAGGGGTGCGTCCAGTCGTAGCGAACGGATGCCGTGCCAGACAGTCATCAGCTCTACTGAACAGGACACCCTCAACATGAAACGTCGCTATAGCTGGCCACTTTGGACCGTTGCGGGAATCGTGGTCGTGCTGATTGCCGCAGACATCGCCCTGCCCTATCTGGTGCGTCACTATTTGAACGACAAGCTCGCCAATATGGGCGACTACCGTGGCCAGGTCACCGACGTCGATCTGGCCCTGTGGCGTGGAGCGTATCGAATCAATGGGCTGAGTATCGTCAAGGTGCAAGGCAAGGTGCCCGTGCCATTCGTCAATGCGCCGGTCATCGACCTGGCGGTGAGCTGGCATTCGTTATGGTATGACCGTGCCGTGGTGGCCCAGGTGGTCTTCATCAAACCCGAGCTGAACTTCGTCGACGGCGGCACCAACAAACAGGCTTCGCAGACCGGTCAAGGCACCGACTGGCGCGCCCAATTGAACAAGCTGTTGCCTATCACTCTCAACGAAGTACGTATAGATGACGGGCGCATCACCTTCAATAATTTCAACTCGACGCCGAACGTGAAGATCGAAGCCGATCACGTGAACGCCAGCCTGTTCAACCTGACCAATATCGCCGACGAAAAAGGCATGCACGAAGCCCGATTTGAGGGCAAAGCCCTGTTACCCGGGAACGCACCGCTGGAAACCTCGGCCACATTCGATCCATTCAGTAACTTTGAAGACTTCGACTTCCGCCTCCGTTCGATCGGGATAGAACTTAAAAGCCTCAACGACTTCGCTTCGGCCTACGGCAAATTCGACTTCAATGCCGGCAGCGGTGACGTGGTGATCGAAGCCCAGGCCAACAAGGGCAAGCTCAGCGGTTATATCAAACCGCTGCTGCGCGATGTCGAGGTGTTCAACTGGCAGCAGGATGTCGAGAACCAGAACAAAAGCTTCTTCCGCTCGATCTGGGAGGCAGTGGTCGGCACCAGCGAAACCGTCTTGAAGAACCAAAGCAAAAACCAATTCGCCACCCGCGTAGAACTCAGTGGCAGCGTGCACCAACAAGACATCAGCGGCTTTCAGGCATTCCTGCAGATCCTGCGCAACGCCTTCATTCAGGCGTTCAACACCCGCTATGACAACAGCAAAACACAGTAGCCAAGGTGGATTAGTGCTTTTTCAACGGGGACAGGACTTAAACAATGGCTGATCTAATCTTGACCCAGTCAAATCGTGACGCGCCATTCAGAGACTGAATGGCGCCTCTGCGTTCACAGTCGCCCGGCCTGCGCGGTATAGTCGGCACATTAAGTACCTTTTTTTGCGCCGTTTCAGGCGATACCGTTCGAGGATTTTTAGATGAAGTTCGAAGGCACCAGCGCATACGTCGCCACTGACGACCTGAAGCTCGCGGTCAACGCTGCTATCACTCTGGAGCGGCCACTGCTGGTCAAAGGCGAGCCTGGCACCGGCAAAACCATGTTGGCCGAACAACTGGCCGAATCCTTCGGCGCCCGGTTGATTACCTGGCACATCAAATCCACCACCAAAGCGCATCAGGGCCTGTACGAGTACGACGCCGTCAGCCGTTTGCGTGATTCGCAGTTGGGTGTGGATAAAGTCCACGACGTACGTAACTACCTGAAGAAGGGCAAGCTGTGGGAAGCCTTCGAGGCCGAAGAGCGGGTCATCCTGCTGATCGATGAGATCGACAAGGCCGACATCGAGTTCCCTAACGACCTGTTGCAAGAACTCGACAAGATGGAGTTCTATGTTTACGAGATAGATGAAACGATCAAAGCGAAAGTACGCCCGATCATCATCATTACATCGAACAACGAAAAAGAACTGCCTGACGCCTTCCTGCGTCGTTGCTTCTTTCACTACATCGCCTTCCCGGACCGCGTCACCCTGCAAAAGATTGTCGATGTGCATTACCCGAACATCAAAAAGGATCTGGTCAGCGAAGCCCTCGATGTGTTCTTCGACGTGCGTAAAGTCCCCGGACTGAAGAAAAAACCGTCCACATCGGAACTGGTCGACTGGCTGAAACTGCTGATGGCCGACAACATCGGCGAAGCGGTGCTGCGCGAACGCGATCCCACCAAGGCCATCCCGCCGCTGGCCGGAGCCCTGGTCAAGAACGAGCAGGACGTGCAATTGCTTGAGCGCTTGGCGTTCATGAGCCGTCGCGGCAACCGCTAAGCACGAATAAGGGCGATCGCCATGCTGCTCAACCTGTTCAATGAAATGCGTGCAGCCAAGGTGCCGGTGTCTGTGCGCGAGCTGCTCGATCTGATCAATGCGCTGAAACAGCGGGTGACCTTCGCTGACATGGACGAGTTCTACTTTCTCGCCCGCACTATTCTGGTCAAGGATGAACGCCACTTCGACAAGTTCGACCGGGCGTTCGGCGCCTACTTCAACGGCTTGGAAAAGCTCGATGATCATCTCCAGGCACTGATCCCTGAAGACTGGCTGCGCAAGGAGTTCGAACGCTCCTTGACCGACGAAGAACGCGCGCAGATCCAGACCCTGGGTGGCTTGGACAAGCTGATCGAAGAATTCAAGAAACGCCTCGAAGAGCAAAAAGAACGCCACGCGGGCGGCAACAAGTGGATTGGCACTGGCGGCACCAGCCCATTTGGCTCAGGCGGTTTCAACCCGGAAGGTATCCGCGTAGGTGATGCCGGCAAGCGTCAAGGCAAAGCGGTCAAGGTCTGGGACCAGCGCGAGTACCGGAACCTCGACGATCAGGTCGAGTTGGGCACGCGCAACATCAAGATTGCGCTGCGCCGTTTGCGTAAATTCGCCCGTCAAGGCGCCGCTGAAGAGCTCGACATCGACGGCACAATCGACCACACCGCCCGTGATGCGGGCCTGCTGAACATTCAGATGCGCCCGGAACGGCGCAACACCATCAAGTTGTTGCTGCTGTTCGACATCGGTGGCTCGATGGATGCTCACGTCAAAACCTGCGAAGAGTTGTTCTCGGCGTGCAAGACCGAGTTCAAACACCTGGAGTATTTCTACTTCCACAACTTCATTTATGAATCGGTGTGGAAGAACAACCTGCGCCGTAGCGCGGAGCGCACTGCCACCCAGGACTTGCTGAACAAATACGGTGCCGATTACAAAGTGATCTTTATCGGCGACGCGGCCATGGCGCCCTACGAAATCACCCAGGCGGGTGGCAGCGTAGAGCACTGGAACGAAGAGCCGGGTTATCGGTGGATGCAGCGCTTCAAGGAAAAATACAAGAAGCTCATCTGGATCAACCCCTACCCCAAAGACACCTGGAACTACACCGCCTCGACCAACATCGTGCGCGATCTGATTGACGATCAGATGTTTCCGCTAACCTTGCGTGGGCTGGAAGAAGGGATGCGGTTTTTGGCGAAATAGCTGCCTGATCCATGGCCTCTTCGCGAAGAGGCCATTAGTTTCACCCTCAACCCTGAAAACGCTGCACATACTCCATATGCTGCTGATGCGCTGCTGTCTGCACAATCGGCTTGAGACTGACAGGTGCGCCCGGCAGGCATTGGGCCAGTCGGGCCAATGCCAACGGGGTCAACGCCCCAAGTCTTGGGTACCCGCCAATGGTTTGCCGGTCATTGAGCAGCACAATCGGTTGCCCGTCCGGCGGCACCTGAATCGCGCCCAGCGGGATGCCTTCGGAGATCAGCGGCGCGCCCTGATAAACCAGTTCCGGTCCCAATAAACGAATGCCCATCCTGTCGGCACGGCTGTCGAGGATCCACTCGCTGTTGAAGGCATCGAACAGGCTCAAGCCGCTGAACTGGCCAATTTGTGCGCCGAGCACAACGTCCAATGAACTGTTCAGGTTGAGGTCGGGGGTCAAATGATCCGGCAGAGCATGCAGGACGAACGCCGAACCGGCGTAAGACAGGTGATCCCCTTTGGCCAGTGCTTTGCCCATTCCATCCAGCCCGCCCAGTTCTTCACGCACGACCGTAGCGCAACTGCCGAGCACCGATGGCGCATCGAAGCCTCCGGGAGCCGCGAGATAAGCCCGTGCACCCAGGATCGGTTGGGTAAAGCGTAAACGCTCACCCTTGCGCATGAAAAAACTGCGCCAGGGTGCCAGCGGCCGACTGCCCAGCAACGCGCCGAGATTGGCACCCGCCAGCGCCAGGCAACAATCCTGTTCGGCGAGCAGGGTCAAGCCGCCCAGCGTCACCTCGATCACCGCCGCGTCCAGCTGATTGCCCAGCAGCTTGTTCGCCCAGGACATCGAGACCCAATCCGCCGCCCCGCCTTGGGTCACGCCCAAATGACGAACACCAAAGCGTCCGGCATCCTGCAGCAGGCACAACGGGGTGCTGGCTTCGATCAATAAGGCACTCATGCCTGCACCTCCAACGGCGTGTCATCGCCGCCCAGGCGCACGAATTCGGCATGATCGACGGGGGTAAAGCACACTCGATCACCCGGTTGCATCAAGCTGTAACCCTCGCGTTGGCGGTCGAACAATTTGCTGGGAGTACGGCCGATCAGGTTCCAGCCACCCGGCGACACCACGGGGTAAGCGGCGGTCTGACGCTCGGCGATGCCCACGCTACCGGCAGCCACACGCTTACGCGGTGTGTTCAGGCGTGGCGCGGCAAGGATTTCTTCGACCAGCCCCATAAACGCGAACCCAGGCGCGAACCCCAGGGCAAACACCTGATAGTCGCGCTCACTGTGATGCGCAATGACCTCGCTGATGCTCAAACCGCTGCGCCTGGCCAACAACGTCAGTTCCGGGCCGACGCTCAGGTCATACCAGACCGGTAACACATGGCGTTTGCCGATGGCCTGCGGATCAGGCGCCAGATCGGCCAGCGCCTGATGAATCAATTCCCGAGCCTGATCCGGACTCAACCGGGTCAGGTCGTAATGGACCATCAAGGTGGTGTAGGACGGCACCAGATCAATCAAGTGGCTGGCGAAGCGTTCACGCAAACGTGCACTGGCGGCCAGCATCCACGGCATATTCGCTTCGTCGATGGCATCGAACAGACGCACCATCAAACAATCGATGGCCACCACTTCTATGCGCAACGTCATGACGCTGATTGCTCACCCAACGCCCGGCGGATGCGCTGTACGGCACTCACCGAACTGGCGTTATCGCCATGCACACACAGGGTATCGGCCTTCAAGTGCAGTTCGCTGCCATCGCTGGCACGCAAGGGGTCACCACGGGACAGCGTGAGGGCCTGGCCGATGATGACTTCAGGGTCATGGTGCACGGCGCCCGGTAGTTGCCGTGACACCAGGCGCCCGGCGCTGTCGTAGGCGCGGTCGGCAAAGGCTTCGAACCACAACTGCACGCCGAATTCATCACCCAGCGCTTGCGCAGCACTGTTGTCGCGAGTGGCCATCAGCATCAGCGGTAATTGCGCGTCGTAGCGGGCGATGGCCTGGATCACGGCACGCAACTGCTCGGGGCTGGCCATCATGTCGTTGTACATCGCACCATGAGGTTTGACGTAGCGAACGCGGCCACCTTGTACCCGGCAAATGCCGTCCAGCGCACCGATCTGATAGTGCAGCAAGTCCTGGATTTCAGCCGGGGTACAGACCATTGAGCGCCGACCAAAGCCCACCAGATCCGGGTACGCCGGGTGGGCACCGATCATGACGTCATGGGCCAAGGCCAGGCTCACCGTTTTTCGCATGATCCCAGGGTCTCCGGCATGGAAGCCGCAGGCGATATTGGCGCAATCAATAAACGGCATCACTTCAGCGTCGAGACCCATGGTCCACGCGCCGTAGCTCTCACCCATATCGCAATTCAATAACAGGCGGCCCATAGGGAATGTCCTGCGTGCGTTGAAGTTTTGAGGAACTGGCCTCTGTAGAGCACATTTTTGAGTGTAATCGGACAGGGCGTCCAACGAATAAAACCAAGGTGCAGGGATAAGAAAAAGTGATGGAGCTTGTCAGGCAGGCCTTCGCTGCCTGACAAGCCGATGACGCAGAAGGGTTTAGCGCAGATCCCGATTCAGTAACGAGATCGGAAGAGCGTCGTGTAGGGAAAGAGTGTTCGCAGGGTGTAGA
>ERZ1463034.94-NODE-94-length-28797-cov-22.594252_pt1 | contig 28797 bp, 24 predicted proteins | sample MGYA00564480_ERZ1463034 | MGnify/ENA primary metagenome ERZ1463034 (study PRJEB39244, sample SAMEA3635122) | Helicobacter pylori | study: EMG produced TPA metagenomics assembly of PRJEB11511 data set (Assembly of a 5300-year-old Helicobacter pylori...
CTAGGGGTCGAGTGTTCGAATCACTCCGTCCCGACCATATAATTCAATGACTTAGCCCAGTCTGAAAAGATTGGGCTTTTTCATTTTTGCGATTTTTGCTTTTTGGTAGTGAATTGGTAGTGAATTGAGATTTGCTGACTCTCTGGCGTTCCCCCATCATTTAAGTGGGGGTATTTCACTATGCTGAGATTGAGTCCTCCAGTAGCGGGCCATCGCCTCCGCCATATTTGTACCTAAAGGCCCCATTTTATGGGGCCTTTTTGCTTTCTGTTGTTTCTGTTCCCCCATATGTTCCCCCGCTCTCTTTTTGCGTGATTTTACTCTACGGCCTTTTAAGGGGCATGGATGCAGCAGTGTGAGCGCTAGGTCTAGAAAATCATAATGGTGGATGATGACATGCCCGCTCTAGCACCCTGAGGCGTTACGGCTGCGCTCAGTCAGTACGCTATCGTCGTCATGTCGCAATCACTGTATTGAATCGCCATCGATACCGAATAGGGGTCAGTGCCGATGCAAGGTTGGCCCTTCCTGCCAGCTCAAAACAGACTCTCCAGGGATACACCGTGGCTTTCACGAGCGGCCCCAGGAGGAGCAGTTGGGCGGCCTGCCCAAGGAGGCGTTCAGCCTGACTCTAATCAGCCCTCGCCCTGGCGGGATGCTTCTTTATAAATAAGTTCATGACTCCATCTGCCCCTGTAGTTACATAGACCCTAAAGCTGCCGGGTGGGTTTTGTGTGGCTATCTGGGCGCCCTGGAGTGCTCCGCCTGTCTTGATGTGAGATGAGACATTCTTATTAGGCTGCGCCTCTAGATTTTCACTGGCAGGATGTTTGATTATTGGGCTGGCGCTATCGCTTACGAGCGTCGAGCTGGGCTTTGGCTTTGCTTCTGGGGTCTGTTGACGGGTGGCTGGCTTCTGGCCAGTCAAGTCCGCCTGGTGCTTTAGTGTGCTGCGCGTGGTTTTGGGCTCTGCCTCTTTCGCTACTTGGCGGTTGGCATTGCTTCCTTTTATGGGGCGATCAAGGAGCCCTGAGCGTCGAAGCCTAATCTCACCTGTTATATCTGCGCCAACTTCGGCCATTGTTTGCTTGCGTAGCTCTTCTATCCTGCGCTGCTGATCCTCGGTGATGCTCTCTGTCGAGATTGAGGCATCTTCCAGCAGAATCTCAGATTGACACAGTTGCGCCACACTGACGTGCAGCAACTCCTTTAGAGTCCCGTTGATCTGTCTGTAGTGGGCAGTGACGTTTCTGGAGCGGCTCAGCAGTTCTTTGTGCGTCTTTTTTACCTCGTTGAGCTTCTCCTCAAACCTTACATGAGCATCCTGCTCCATAGAGATCAACCTGCTGAGCATGTCGGCTGCAGTGATCTTGTTCTTCTTGGCGAGCCATACCAGATCTTTTTTTACATCGATTTTGAGCTTGAAGGCATAGGTCTTTCGGTCTTTATCTGAAGCGCTGCATTTTACCTGCCGCCATGCGCCTCTCATCTGGCCAATGATCAATATGCCCTCTTTTGAATCCTCCAGTCTCTCGCCGATCCGAAGGAGCTGATCGATCGTTGAGGAGCGATGTTGCTGGTCTATTTCGTCTTTCCCTTGCAGATATTTGTGAGCCCATTTCTGCTGCTTGTGATCATTGCTATCAAGCCATGTAAGTCCAAGCGACCTCCGACTCATACCCAAACCCCCTCCCCAAATTTTTAGCGTCATTTTGTGAAACTATAGCTCCTTATTCATCACGTTACTTCATCACGTTTATCGTCACGTTTCAGCATCATGACTAAGTATTGAAAACAGGCTGTATTTATTGCGATAAAATAGCCATATTCTGTCCTGGGCCTATGGAGGATTGGCGTGTTTCTATCTGCATTGTTTTATGAAGTGAAAGGGCTTGAGCCAGAGGATAAATATTTCCTGGTGCGCTTCATTCAGCACTTCGGAAGAGAAGAGCCGGTGGAGCTTGGTGTGAAGGCTTTGGCGAAGCAGTTTGGGCTCTCTGATCGCCATGTGACTGCGTCGCTAAAAGAGTTGGATAAGCGCGGCGTGATGACCTTTTTATCCACTCCTGCGGGTAAGGGGCGACCAAAAAGGAGCTACCAACTCACGGATGACTTTCACAACAAACTCAATAAAGCATCCGCGCAGCCAGCCACGGACCATGAGGAAGCTGTCAGCAGGCTGCTGAAGCACGAAAATAGGAAGGCTGCCCAAGCAAGCGAAAAAGCCGAGGAGCATAATGAGGGTGTGGATCTGGCGGCCGACGCACGGAGGAAAAGACAGCCCGGCCGGTTGAGTATCGTGAATAGCCTGTTGCTGAGCGTGCTGTTGTGTCGCGCTGACCGTCTAGGGGTGGTCAGTGGCCTGGGCTTTTCAGCTCTATGCAAGATCACGGGGCTCAGTAAAGAACGATTGAAGAATAGAGTGCTGTGCCTGATTGACCTGGGCCTGATAAGAACCTATGTGCCCGGTGCAACCAGCTCGGTTCTTTTCGAAAAAATGAAAAGCATCTACTTCCTCAATCTGAACCATCCAGAGCTATCAGGCGGGGACAATGCCACTTCAGTTTTGGTTTGCACGACGAGACTTGATTTTCCCACTAGAGCGCAGCATGCGGATACGATCCGTAGGAATACTCGTCAAAATCCCACGACACATCAGAATTATCCATACGGAGAGGTTCTTAGCCTCTGTAAGGACCAGCAACCCTCGTTCTTTCATTTTTTACAGGTCATGTTGGAGAAGTACGCCGCTCATCTGCTCTCCAAATATTGGTCTGTGCTTGTTAACTGCCCTTCTAGTCAGTGGATTGATGATCAAGAGCTACAGGCGCGGATTCGTAATGACTTTCGGCCTCCGGCTCGGCTCTCAGACTCTGGTGATGATTGTCTGAAAGTATTCGGCAGAGACCGGTGCGGCATTTTAGTCGATGAGCTCTATCATGGTGCTTATAGCTTGGCGATCTGGATTACTGAGCTATTTGACCAAGTATCAGGGGTTCCGTTTGGGGCAATGGATTTCGTCATCATCCCTAGACTTTTGAGGTCTGGTTATTTTCTTCTCACATTGCTTGCCTTGCCCCGCTCGTCAGATGGCTGGCGTGGCGGCGTAGTCATTGAGCCGAATGCTGACAATAGGGTGGAGCCGCAGTTCTTTCCCTGCGAGTCCGATATTCCCCTTGAGGATCGATACCGATTTGGCTTGCTGACCCGGCCAGGCAGCAAAGTGAAGAACCCGTAGGTATTTTCTTACAGGCCACCCGAATCCTCTGAACGGAATACAGAGGAGCCAGTTCATGAGGTTAATTCGCCTGAAAGACGTCAAGCACGCCACCGGCCTAGGTCGGTCCACGATCTACAAGTACATCGAAGAAGGGGGCTTTCCGAAGTCAGTGTCATTGGGTGAGAGAGCTGTAGCGTGGGTTGAAAGCGAAGTGATGGGCTGGGTCATGGCCCGAATCGAGGCGCGTGATGCTCACGAGGGAAGCGCTGCGTGATTCGCAGGCATCCGGAGTGAGCTTTGGATGCGCGCTCCCGGCAGTCTCAATAGGCCATGACTGGGGCTTCCCCGGTCATGGCCTATATGCCACATCAGCCGGCTGCCATGGTGGCATCTCAGACAACACCCTCGGTCGACTCATAGCAAAAAGTCTCGATAGGCAGGGCTCTATCGCTTTCCATTGCCCGGCTTCTCCGGGCAGTACCTCCCTTGACAAAGCTGGTTTTATTGATATAGGCATAGGCATATCTACAGTCAACTATAGCCATATCCAATAAGCTACCCCCTTTCAATAGTCTCAAGCAGAGAACGTCTCAGCAGTTAAAACACACTCACTAAGTATCTGGTGTGCATCCAACCAACCAGGTACTCAATCATGTACTCATTCAACACTACCGTTTTCGCCAGCTTCTCCCAGTCTCAAGCCTCGATCAGGATCGAACGACTCGTTCAGTCCATTGAGCGTACTGACAAGCCGGCTTTCGAGATCATCCAAACTCAATCTGGATACGAACGTGTACAACGGACCAGGATTTCCAAATACGTCGACTCCATGCAGCAGATGTTCGATCTCTTCGATGATCGTCACCCCTACGGCTATAGCGAGCACCTGCAAGCCTTCTGGGAAGCCTGTCAGGACATTGGCTTGGAGCGTAGTCCTGCTGGAGTGACCTGCCTGAATGTGCAAGGGACGGCCTATCTGGATTTCTATCATGCCATGAACGTACTGGTTGCTCGGATTCGTCAGCTAATCAGCAGCAAGAGGTACAAGCGCAAGGCGGATGACCGCCGCTACGAGGCTAGTCGCAAGCAAGCCACGCTCAGCGAGTACGTCAGCCAGGTGCTTGATCGTTACTCACGCACGGTGGTCGTCCGTGTTGATCTGCATTATCGAGCGATGGCTTGGCCACGCTTGCGCATTGAGCATGTGTTCAATGACTTGGATAAGCTCATTCGTGCGCGGGAGCGTAATCCCATCTTCGAGCATGAGACAGGCTATATCTGCTCAGTTGAGCACGGAGAGGATAAAGGCTTTCATATCCATGCAGCCTTCTTCTTCAACGGTGCTGGGGTACGCAGCGATTTTGCTAAAGCGAGAAAGATTGGCGAGTTGTGGGAGCAGATCACTTGTGGCCTGGGTTACTTCTTCAGCTGCAACGATGACAAGGACAGATATGGTGACGAGCTCGGAATCGGGGTGATCAAGCGAGCTGACAGCGAGGCATGTCGAAAGGTCATCAATGCCGTGAGTTACCTGACCAAGGACAACCAATATCTGCGCATGAAGCCTGTTGGGGCGAGAGCCTACCGCACTGGTCGTATTCACAGAGCAACGGTTTGAAAAGTCTACGGATCAGCACCATCGTGCTGGCTCTGATTTGCCCAAGCGGTTATCTGCTATCTGAATAAGGCAGCGTAATCAGTCATCTCCAAATACGTCGACTCCTTGACCCACAGAATTCAATCAGCACGGGGGCGCTCCGTGCGCCTGAACGATACTGCTCATCAGACAGAGGTGCGCTGGTGCTGGGTCAGGGAGATTGGGCAAGAGGGTCGACTGCATTATCACTTCGTCTTACTGCTCAACTGGGATGCGTACCACACCGTGGGACGCTTTCACTCGGCACAGCAGAATACATACAGCCGCCTAAATGCTGCCTGGGCCAGTGCGTTGAGAATTCCTGTCGACGATGCCTATGGCTTGGTGCATATCCCCGATAACGCTGGGCACCACCTCTCTCAGGATGATCCAGAGGAGATGGATCGGTACTTCCTTCGCGTGAGCTACCTCTGCAAGGCCGCGACCAAGGTGTACGGCAATCGATGCCATGTGTTTGGTTGCAGTAGGGGATAGCCCCCCTCCCGGCTAACCTGCAGCAGCTATCTCTGCAAAGCAGCTACTAAAGTCTTTGGGGATGGCAGTCATGGCTGTGGCGTCAGTCGGATTTGAGCGTGCTCGTTGGCCCTCAAATGAAGCCAGAGGGCATTTGATCGACGCTATCAGTACGCTCCCATATAGACCGAAAAGTCTATATGGGGCAGTCACATAGCCTTGCTGACAATCAAGGCTATGACCCTGATCAGTGCCAGCCCCAGGTAGATCAGTTAAAAAAAGCCTATTGAGATAGATATGACCCAATCCAGCAGGTTGATCCGTTATGAAACAATTCACTGACTCCAGCGCCACCCCTCCTTCCGCACTCTCGCGCATACATTACGGCCACACGTTCAGTGGGCTACCTGTCATGTGTGTGCACAAGCAAGTGCCGGTCTGGCAAGGGCGTCAGTTGTCCTCGTTGTCGAACCCCCAGTAGGCATTGAGCTTTTTTCGCAGCACCAACAGCGCGGCGGCTTCGGCCAGCGCCTTGTCTTTGCTGCGCAGTTCACGCTCAAGTTCCTGGATGCATTTCTTGTCTTTACGTGCTTGTTCGCGGTCGTCTTTTTGCTGGTCCTGTTCAGACTTCTGGCCGCTGATAAACGCTTGCCGCCAGACGAGGATTTGCTCCGGGTAAAGGCCTTGGCGTCGGCAATACTCTCCCAGGTCGATCTCGGACAAACCGGCGGCCTCAAGGACAACAGCAAACTTCTTTTCGGCTGACCAGTTCTGGGCCAATTGCTTGTTTTCGGGCACTACGTTTCCTTCTGAACTGACCTGCTTGCGCCAGTTGTACAAAGACATTTCGCTCACCCCTTCGCGCCGGGAAACCTTGGCTATCGACAGGTTAAGCGGAGGTGGCAACATCTTGAGCAATGCGGCTCTTCGTTCGGATGAATAGTACGCCACGGTGAATCTCTTTCCGCCCCCGATATGACTTTTCAGGAAAATCCGCAGAGGCGAAAGCACTTTTCTAATTTGAATTGCTCGAACGCAAAGCTGCCTATGTCAGGTGGACTTTGCGCCGATCAATGAAGTTTTTTAACGCACTACTTCTCCAAGTCAACCTTCAAACGCTCGCCGGCATAGATCTGAGCTTCCTGGGCTTTTTGCACCACAGCTGCAGTACCAAAGAACTCGTGGGTTACTCCTGGATAGAGCCTGCGTTCAACGCTCACTCCTGCGCTTCGCAGCGCCTGTTCCAGCTGAGCACCGTCGTCACGTAACGGGTCAATCTCGGCGTTGATCAATGTGACCGGAGGCAGACCTTGTAGATTGGCATGCACAAGATCGATGCGCGGATCTTTGGCATCAGCTTGGCTGGTAATGACTTGCGAAATGAACCACAGCATCATTGGACGGTTGAGGGGAATCGCATCGGCGTATTTCAAATACGACTCAGTGTCGGTATTTGACTGGGCTACTGGATAAACCGACAGCACATGCTTCGGAGCAGTCAACCCCGCCTTATGAGCCGCTACCGCCGTCGCAACGGCAAGGTTCCCACCTGCGCTCTCGCCAGCAAGCGCAAGACGCTTCGGATCACCATTCACCGAAGACGCTTTGGTTGTCAGCCAACGGTAAGCAGCTAGGGCATCTTCATGTGCGGCGGGGAATTTGTTCTCCGGGGCGAGTCGATAGTCCACGGAAACAACGACAGCGTTAGCCTGCTTCGCTAGACCTCGTGCGCCGCCGTCATAAACTTTGCGGTCGGCGAAAACCCACCCGCCTCCGTGGAAGTACAACACTACCGGAAACGGCCCTGTGCCGTCTGGTGTATACACAGTCGCGGGCATCGAGCCTGCAGCGCCCGGCACTTGGATCTCGCGAGTGGTGACGCCTGGCACAAGTGTCGTGGGCGTGCTGTCGCGTTTCTGGTCAGCCAGTACCCCTTTAACGGCGTCGGCCATGGTCGGTTGCTGGCGAGCTTCGGCTGGTGTGATCTTCTCAACTGCTTTGCCATCGAAGCTGGCAAATTTATTCAGCACTTTGTGCATGTCCGAATCAGTGCGCAGCATGCTTTTGGTACCGCTGACAGCAAGCTGAGAAACTGAAGGTTTGTCAGGGTCTCGAACACATCCGCTCAAGAAGGTAACGACTCCGATTGCTGAAAGTACGATGACCAGTTTGCGATGTTTTGTAATCATTATTTTTTCCTCACACCGACAGCCCGCCTTAATCGCGCACTGCGCCACGGGCGGGCCTTTTCGGTGCTTAGCTATCACGGTTTATGACCTACTCGGTATTTTCGGAGCAAGCGAAGGCATCAGGTTCATCCACTCAATCAGCCGGTTTGAGCACAACCTTTGTCCAGCCATTGTCACGCGCATCGAAGTGCTTATAGGCGTCTGGCCCTTCAGCGAGCTTCAAGCGGTGAGAAATGATCTGCGCGGGGTTAGCTCGCCCGTGGTGAATGAGTTGTGCCAACCTGCGGTTGTAGACTTTGACGTTGGCCTGGCCCGTGCGAATTTGCTGCCCCTTGAACCAGAATGCACCGAAGTCGAAGGCCATCTTGCCTTCCTTTGCGAGTTCGTTTTTTGCACCAGGGTCTTTCGGTATGAATACGCCGACGACTCCTATTCCACCGGTAGCCTTTGTCGAGGCAACGAGGTTGTTCATCGTCAGGTGATTGGCTTCATGCCCATGGCGGTCGCAGCACTGATAACCCACACATTCGCAACCACGATCAGTGCCTTTGCCATGAGTCAGATTGAGTATCTGATCCACCGCTTCTTTCTCCAGGGAGTTTATCGGTGTGGCACCCATTTGAGCCGCCAGCTTCAGACGATCTGGATGATTGTCGACCACGAATACTTGGGAGGCACCTTTGATCATGGCGGAGTGGGCAGCCATCAATCCGACCGGGCCGGCACCGTAAATCGCGATGCTCTCACCGGGTAATAGGCCGGCTAATTCAGTCGCATGCCAACCGGTAGGAAAGATGTCAGACAGCATCACGTAGTCATCTTCACGCTCTTGCGCGTCTTCGGGCAGCACCAGGCAGTTGAAGTCGGCGTAGGGTACGCGAAGCAATTCAGCCTGCCCTCCTTGATATGGCCCCATTTCTGCGAATCCATAAGCAGCGCCCGCATTACCAGGATTGGCGGTCAGACAAAACCCCGTCAGGCCCTTCTCGCAGTTTTCGCAGAACCCGCAGCCAATATTGAACGGCAGACAAACGCGATCCCCCACCTTTACCCGATCAACACCGGCCCCGACCTCAATCACCTCACCGAGATTCTCGTGTCCAAATACGCGCCCAGTCTCAAACGAAGTCCGACCCTCGTACATGTGCAGATCTGAACCACAGATGTTGGTGGCAGTGACTCGAACCAAGGCATCAGTAGGTTTTTCGATTTTGGCATCCGGGACATTTTGCACGCTCACGTCACGCGGGCCGTTGTAAACGATTGCTTTCATGTTGTTCTCCCATTAGCAAAACGAAAGGAATATTTCGTCTGCTCACCACTTATCTGTCAGGGAAAAGCAACATATGTTCAGTCAGTTGAGCCGAATGGCTGACGAGCGGTTAATTGAAATGCTTAGCGTCGAAAAGGATGAGTTTTTGGCCTCCGCGGGCATGGGAGGGATGATGAAGATGATGGATCAGCAGTCGTCCTTGATGGCAATGCCAATGGCTAAGGGATGACTGCATGCATCTGCGCTACCTCGGCAACCTTGGGGAGACAGATACTCGAAGATTTAGCTGCCGGCTTCCTGATCAATTGGTTCTTGGCTGAGAATTTGAATCGCGCCATCCAAGGGGGTCATGAGCAACTCTAGCTTTTTGAGCTGACGTAGTTGGATTCGATCCAACTTCTCCCTTATCTCGGCATAACCCCGTTTTTGAGCGCAGGTTGTAGTAGTCAACTAGCCTGATCTGAAGATGATTCAGCACCAGCTCATTTGGTTACTGAGGTTTCGGAAACTTCCGATGGATGCCTGATCTCTACCTGATGATCGCGGCCATCGTCGATCAGCGGAATGTCCTCGCCGCTGTGCAGCGTGCCGTCTAGACTGAATTGCGACAGGCCCTCGCCGACGGCGGTTTGTCGCACCCTGATATGGTAAATGGTTTCACCAAACCGGTAATGCAACGTGAAGCTAGGCCAGTGCGCCGGGAGCACCGGCCGTATGCGGAGTCGCTCGCCTTCACGCTGCAGGCCCAGCAGGGACTCCACCATCAGCCGGTACATCCAGCCTGCTGAGCCGGTATACCAGCTCCAGCCGCCGCGTCCGGCATGCGGAAACACCCCGTACACATCAGCGGCCACCACATACGGCTCGACTTTGTAAACCTCTATCGCCTCAGCGCTGCAGCCATGGTTAACCGGATTAATCATGCGCAGCAGCTCCCACGTTCGTGCACTGTCGCCCAGTGCGGCGAAGGCCATGGTTGCCCACACGGCTGCATGGGTGTACTGGCCACCGTTCTCTCGCACGCCGGGCACGTAGCCCTTGATGTAGCCGGGGTCGAGCGCCGAGCGGTCGAAGGGTGGATCGAGCAACTGGATCAACCCGACATCGCGGCGCACCAGATGGCGATCAAGCTCGTCCATAGCCTGGCGCCTTCGTCCGTCTGGTGCGGCGCCGGAGAGTACCGCCCAGCTCTGTGAGATTGAGTCGATCCGACATTCGTCGTTGCTTGCCGAACCTAGCGGTGTGCCGTCGTCGAAATACGCCCGGCGGTACCATGCGCCATCCCAACCATGCACTTCTAAGCTGTCCTGCAGCGTGCCCGCCTGCTCCTCGCAGCGCCGGGCGAACGGCTCGTCACCATAGCCGCGTGCGGTCTTGGCAAAGTGCTGCAATACCTCGTACAGGAAGAAGCCCAACCACACGCTTTCGCCACGCCCCTGCTCGCCGACCCTGTTCATGCCATCGTTCCAGTCGCCGGCACCGATCAGTGGCAGGCCATGGACGCCGCGCCCCATGCTGTGCTCGATGGCCCGCACGCAGTGCCGATACAGCGTTTCGTCCAGCGGCGCGCACGTAGGCAGGTCATAGTAGGACTCTTCGCCTGCGTCCAGCGGGCGGCCTTCGATATAGCCCACCGGTTCGTCGAGCACGCTGTGATCCGCAGTGACCCGCACATAGTGGCTGGTTGCCAGGGCCAGCCACAGGTAATCGTCAGAGCACAGTGTACGCACGCCTCGCCCCAGCGGCGGATGCCACCAGTGCTGCACATCGCCTTCGGGGAACTGGCGTGAGGCGCAGAGCAGCAGATGCTGGCGTGCGGCGTGCGGGGCGGCGTGGAGCATGGCCATGACGTCCTGCAACTGATCACGGAAGCCGAACGCCCCGCCTGACTGGTAATAACCGCTGCGAGCCCAGAAGCGGCAGACAATGACCTGATACATCAACCAGCCGTTGACCAGTACATCGATCGACGGATCGGGCGTTTCCACCTGCACCCGGCCCAGCGTCTCACGCCAGTGGGCCTGCACGGCGTCGAGTGCCTCGACCGCCCCCATGCTGCCACGGTAGCGCAGGCGCAAGGCGCTCGCCGTCGAGGCATCGCGCTCTGCGCCCAGACGGAACACCAGTTCGTGGCTGCCACCAGCGCCCAGTTCGAGGCCGACCTGGATCGCTCCGCACGGGTCAAGACCACCTCCGGTGCGGCCAGACAGTCGCGCCTGTGTCATCGCTGCTGGTGCCCCGAGGTTGCCGTTGCGGCCGAGAAACTCGCTGCGATCGGCGGTGACACTTAGACTTGGCGAGTCGACATCGAAGAATGCCACCCGGCCTGGAAACTCGATCGAATAGGTGTTGTGCGCCAGTAGGGCGCCGCTGAGCGGGTCGAACTCGGTGACCACGTGCATCGCCGACTTCTCGCGCAAATCGCCCAGCACCCATTCGACATAACCCGTTGCGGACAGGCGGCGCAGGCGCCCTGAGTCATTGCGTATCCTAAGCCGGTAAAACTTGATCGGCGCATCCAGCGCCACGTAGACCCACAGCTCGGTGTGGATGCTGTCTTCGTTGTGCTCGAAAACACTGTAACCAAAGCCGTGGCGGGTCATGTACGCGCCATGGCCGCGCCGCGGTAGCAGCGTAGGCGACCAGTAGTGCCCGGTCACCTCGTCGCGCAGGTACAACGCCTCGCCGCAGGCATCGCCGACAGGATCGTTCTGCCAGGGCGTCAGCCGGAACTCATGGGCGTTCTCGCTCCACGTATAGGCGCTGCCGCTCTCGGAAATGACCGTGCCGAACCCTGGGTTGGCCAGCACGTTGACCCAGGGCGCCGGTGTCGCCTCTCCCGGCATGAGAGTTATCGAATATTCGCGGCCGTCTGCCGTAAAGCCGCCGTACGGATTACACAAGATCAGCTCTCCCTGCTTGGGGGCGGGCTGCGGTGGGGTCGTTTCGAACAGGCGCGGGAGGTTCTGTTCGAACTGCGGCAGCGGCGGATCCACGCGACGCCGGTGCACCTGCTCGGCCAGGCTGCCATGGTCGTCGCTGAGGATGATGCGGGCGACCGACTGCATCAGAGTCCGATCCTCGTTCGAGAGCTGCTGAGCCAAGCGCACGAAGACTCTGCCCGGCCGGTCGATCAGGCTGGCATCAATACCCGAGGCAATCAGGCCCATGATCAGATCATGCAGGTGTTGCCGGTAGCCGGCACGATCCTCGTTCCATATCACCAGATCCACCGCCAAGCCCTTCATCCGCCAGTAGGTATGCGCTTGCACCGATTGGCGGACCAGCTCGATATTCTCTGCCGCATGGATCTGCAGCAGCACGATCGGTAGGTCACCGGAGACACCATGCCCCCACAAGCCGGACTGGTTCCGCTGATTGGCGGCCAGCACGCCGGCCTCTGCCCGATAGGCGGCATTCGCGTAGATGACCGAGGTGGCCAGGTGTTCATACAGCTGCGCATCGACCTGCGAGATATTGAACTGGCGGCGTAACACCTGACTATGGGTCCACGCCAGGTCGAACACGCGGTCGGCCAGATGGCGGTCGCGATATTTGTCGATCAGTTGCAGGCAGCCTTCGCGACTGTCGCTGACGCCGGTCACCAGATCGATCGTCGCCGACTGGTCGGGATCGAGGGTGATACGGCAGCGGATCGCCACGATCGGATCGAGCACCGCCCCGGCGCTGTTGGAGAGCAGACCCTGATCGTCGGGCGTGGCGTCCATCGCCGCTGGCTGGACGATACTGCGGCCGCGACCGATGAAGCGCCGGCGGTCCGTTTCGTAAGAGATCGAGTCGATATCGACCTGGTGCACCGCCAGCAGATGACACATCCAGGGCGCTACTTCCTCGCTGGAGCGCGACCGGCGCGTGCAAAGGATCGCCTGCAGCGGCTGCAGCAGCTCGGTCTGCACGAACAAATTGCTGAAGGCCGGATGTATCGCATCGCTGATCGCGGGAGCCAGCACCACCTCGGCGTAGCTGGTGAGCTCGATTGTGCGTCGCACCCGTGCACGGTTAGTAACATGGATGCGCCGCAGCTCGATGTCGTCCTCCGGCGATACCACGATCTCGGTATGAGTATCGAAGTCACGTTCGCGTATGCGGAACTCAGCGCGCGCCTCTGAGAAGATCGCCTCGTAACTTTCCAGGCGCCTCAGTGTTGGCTGATGGGCACTGGACCAGAAGGTGCCACTGGCGACATCACGCAGATAGCAGAACATGCCCCAGTTGTCGCAGGTGATGTCCTCGTGCCAACGGGTCACCGCCAGTTCACGGCAACGACTGTAGCCACCACCGGCACTGCTCACCATCACATGATAGCGGCCGTTGGACAGCAGTTTCACAGCGGGCCGGCGACGGTCGGGGTCAGTGAAGATGCGCAGCTGGGCTGTCGCCAGCTGTGCCCCCACATCGGGGGTGGTAAGGCCGGAAGCATGCAGGTACTCGGCTGCCGTTTTCGGTATCCGCTCCTGCAACAGCAAGGCGTTGGCCCGGAACTGCGGTTCGGACTCGAAACGTCGCTGCATCGGCCGGTCCAGCAGTACGCTGGCAAGTGCCAGCAGGCTCATGCCCTGGTGATGCGCCATGAAAGAGCGGACCACCACCGAGTCATGTCCGCGCGGCAAGCGTGCCGCGGTGTAGTCGATGGCCTCGTGCAGGCCGTAGCGTCCAGCCAAGCCTTGGGTGGCGAGCCGCTGTAGATTCCGGCAGGCAGCCTGCGGAGCCACCATCAACGCTAGCGCCGAGGCATATGGCGCCACCACCATGTCCTCGCCTAGCCCTCGCTGGAGCCCGAGTCCCGGTACCCCGAAGGCGCGGTACTGGTAATTGAAGTTGATGTCCCGCGTGTTGTAGGCCGATTCGGATACGCCCCACGGCAGCCCCAGCTGGCGGCCGTATTCGATCTGCCGGGCCACCGCCGCGCGGCAGGTCTGGTCTAGTAGGGTACCCTCGGGGCTCGGCATCACCAGCAGCGGCATCAGGTACTCGAACATCGACCCAGACCAGGACAGCAATACCGGCACGCCGCCGTTGCTGGTGAGTAGTCGGCCGAGTGTGAACCAGCTTTGCTGTGGCGACTGGCCCAGGGCGATGGTCACGAAGTTGGTGAGGCGCGCCTCCGAGGCCAGCAGGTCGTAGTAACCCGCATCCCGCAGATGCTCGTCGACGTTGAAGCCGATCGCGAACAGGTTACAGCGTGTGTCGTACAGAAAGCTGAAATCCATCGTCGCCAGGTCCTCGGCCAGCTTCGCCAGCCGTGTGGCGGTGGCGATGCGCTGGCTGGCATCACGCTGCACTTCGGCGACCTGCCCACGCAGGGCCTGGGGCCACAGATCGGCATTGAGCTGCGCCAAGTGGCGCCAGGTCGGCAGCGGCGTAACAGCATCACCTCCCGCGCCATTCATGGTCGATGGGAGCATGAAACGATACAGCTCGGCCTGCTGGTCGCCGCATTGGGTGATCAGCGCCGCCAGCCAGAAGGCGACGTCGCTCTCCGGTGTGGCATTGAGCACGGCGGCCAGCGCCACGGCACGATCGAGTAACCCGTGCATGCAGTCCGCTGCGTCTGGCAGCGATTGCGGCACAGTGGCCAGCGCCGCGCGCAGATCGGCCTGCAACGCGTGCATCTCGCGGCTGTCGAGCGCAGCGGCCGGGAGTGTGTCGCGCAGTACATGAAGGGTATCGCTCAGGCCTGTCAACTGGCGCGCGTCGAATAGCGGATCGTCGGCCAATGCAAGCAGGCCAGGGCGCAGGGTCAGAAGCAACCCGGCTAGATTGCCGCTGTCCACCGTCGAGACATAGCGCGGGTGCAGGGGTTGCAACGACAGGGTGTCGTACCAGTTGTAGAAATGGTTGCGATGCCGTTCCAGTCGGCTCATGACCGCGAACGACTGGTCTAGGCGCTCCAGTAGTCGCCCGGCACTCAGATAGCCGAAGTCATAAGCGGCCAGATGCGCCAGCAGGGACATGCCCATGTTGGTTGGCGAGGTTCGGTGGGCGATGACGGCGGTGGACTCTTCTTGGATATTATCCGGAGGAAGCCAGTTGCCTTGCTGGCTGACGTGGCTGTCGAAGAAAGCCCAGGTCCGACGCGACAAGTTCCGCAGAAAGCGCAGTTCGACGTTCGTCGGGGTGAATGCCGCGCGGGTGGCCGGCTTACTCAGCCACCAAGCGATGGCCGGCGATGCCATCCAAAGCAACACCAGCGGAGCGGCGAGCGCTAATGCGCCGGGGCTAGGGAGCAACGCCAGGATCACTAGCCCACTCAGCAGCGGACTTGCCCACATCAGCCGGTAGAGTTCCGGCAGGTCGTGGGCACTGGTGCGCTCTACTTCGCAAGAGGGGTTCCACTGCAGCAATCGGCGATGGCTGACCAGTATCCGCCACAGCGTGCTGGCGATTGCATCCAGGCTGCTCAGCGCCTCGCACGGCAGCCAGGCAAGAGTCAGTGCCGTGCGCAGGACATCCTGGCCGGCTGCGCGCAGCACCACCGCCAGGTGCTGGTCGAGTGGCACGTCGTGGGGCTTCTGGAACATCGCCTGTATCGGCGGAAGCAGCGATGGGATCAGTAGCAGGGCGAGGATCGTCAGGGTCCAGCCTGCCGGCTGCGCCAGGCCGAACCAGCCTGCCAGCAGCATCGCCAGCAGTGCCGCGGGCTCCAGGCTGCGGCGCAGGTTGTCGAATATCTTCCAGCGCGCTAGCGCGCACAGGCGATTGGCTTCGAAGCCGGCGCACTGGGTTGGCACCTGCGGCAGAATCCAGGGCAATAGCTGCCAGTCGCCGCGAATCCAGCGATGTCGGCGCTGGCTGTCAGCGCTGTAGCTCGAGGGGTACTCCTCGAACAACTGCACATCGCTGAGCAGGCTCGTGCGGGCGTAGCAGCCTTCGATCAGGTCATGGCTGAGAATGCGGTTGTCGGGGAAGCAACCGGCGACGGCCTGCTCGAACGCATCCACCGCATAGATGCCCTTGCCGATAAACGAGCCTTGCTGGAACAGATCCTGATAGACGTCCGAGACGGCGCGCGTATAGGGATCGATCCCTGCCTCGCTACCGAACAGGCAGGTATAGGCGGATCGTGCCGTGCTGGGCAGGCTGATGCCGACCCGTGGTTGCAGGATCGCGTAGCCGGCGCTGATGCGACGCTGCTGCGGATCGTAGACGGCACAGTTGAGTGGATGCTCCATGGCGCCAATGAACTGTCGTGCCGTATCCCGCGGCAGCTGGGTATCGGTGTCGAGGGTGATGACGTAACGCACCTGCTGCAGCCCTGCGAGGTTGCCGACAATCAGCGCAAAGCGCTCCTGCCCGGTGCCGCGCAGCAGTGCATTGAGTTCGGCAAGCTTGCCCCGCTTGCGCTCGTGGCCCATCCACACCTGCTCAGCCGAATTCCAGTATCGCGCGCGATGGAACAGGAAAAAGTGATTGCTGTCGGGATATTTTCGGTTCAACGCATCGATGCGCTCACGAGCCAGCGCCAACAAGGCTGCGTCCTGCTCCAGAACTTCGGTCGAGGCATCCATGAAGTCGGTAAGCAGCGCGAAATGCAAGTGCTCGTCGCGGTTGGCCAGGAAGCGCACCTCCAGCCCCTCGGTCAGCTCCTCGATGTCCTTCGCACGGGCTATGAGCGTCGGAACTACCACCAGCGTGCGCGCCTTGGCGGGGATGCCCGCGCTAAAGTCCAGGCGCGGCAGCATGCTCGGCGGCACAGAGAGGGTCACCAGCCAGTTCACCAGAGCCAGCGCCAAGCGGCTGGTAGTCAGCAGCGCGGGAATTGTGAGCAATACCAACAGTAGCCCATGCCAGCCGTTGGCCTGCGCCGCGGCGAAGAACGGTACAGCGAACAGGAACATCAGCACCGTGTTCAAACCGAGGTAAAAGGATAGCGGCGAGCGGCCCAGCAGCCGTTGGTATCGTTCACCCAAGGTGCAGTGTGCGCCGAGGTGTTGCTCCAACGCAGGCAGTCCCTTGCCGATCAAGTAGAAACCCACGTGACTGGTAACAGCTCCGACGTGATCAGCCCCGGCGTTGGCCTGTGCCAACTTGATCGCTGCCCGCGCCACGTTTTTCTCGGAGTGCGTACTATTTCTCGCAAGGCGCTCAACGACATGGCGGTAATTGTCACGCGTCGCGAAGTCCATGCTGACATAGACCCCCGATGGATCTTCGCGCAGCACTTGCTCGACGATACTCAAGCTCTCGACGAATTCGCGCCAGTCTGTCGTCGACAGCAGGCGCAGGCTACCGATGCTATTGCCGATGGAAACCTGGTCGGCCGCCTGTTGCTGCGCATCCATTTGCACCATGTGCTCGATGGTTTGTCCTGCCTCAGCCAGGTTTTGCTCGACCCAGGTCAACGGCAGTGCCAGTGCCGAACTCTGTCCCTGTAGTCGCCGCACCAGCTCGGCGACGAATGAACTGGTCATCGGCGGCTTCGAGCGTGCCATATCGGCCACACTGAGCACGACATTCTTCGGGTCGCACTCGACAGTTTCGGTCATCCGGTCGGCCCAGTCGTCGGCCAGACAACGATCATTCCATTTCGCCATGACCCGCGAAGCAACGCGGCGCAGATTCTCGATCAACGCCAGCCGCAGCATGATGGGGATCGCCCACAATTCGCCGAGTGTGAGCGGCGTTACTGCCTGATAGGCCGCAACAAAACGGTCCAGGATCTCGCTGTCAACCCGGCCATCGCCGTGTGAAATAATCTCCAGCGCGGTGTCGTAGATCCTCGGCAGCCCGGTCGATGGGCCATTCGCCAGCCGCGGCAATTCACGGCTGTAGCCCTTGGGTAGGTGCCTTTGCGCGATTCGAATTTGTTCCTCGATCAGATAGAAGTTGTCGAGCAACCATTCTGCGGCGGGCATGACGCGTCGACTGGACAACGTCGCTGTGGTCAGGGTTTCACAGCTGCTGACCAGCAGGGCTTCGTTATCGCTCAGTCGCGCCAGTAGCGGGTCCGCCGCCGAGCGCGGACTCAAGATGTGTTCGCGAGCCAGTTGAGTGCCATGGTTTGCCATCTGCTCGGTGCTGAACAACTCGGCGCGCAAGGCAGGCTCGTACTCGAACTTGCGAGTCGAGTCTCGCCACAGACGAAACCCTGTTTCAAGTCGACGCAACCGAAAAAAGGAGAGAATCCGCTGAGTATTCATTGATCCCCTGACCTCAGGCTGAGCCGTCAAAGAGATCATTCAGCCTAGGGGCTGTTGACGTTTCGCGCTAGGGAGGCTGAGAAAGAAGAGCAAAACCGCAGAATTAAGGTTCCTACGCCGACAACCCTGCGAGTTTGCAATGTCCCGATTGATGTGATGCTCAGTAACGAGCTTTGGTCGACGCTGGAAAAAATTCTGCTTCAACAAGCCATTTACCATAAGCCTGATCTGCGAGTGACGGTTGAGGGGATGCTCTACCGAATGCGCGTGGGCTGTCCCTCGCGAGCCTTGCTAAGAACCTTTGGAGACTGGAACTCAGTCTACAAGAATCGCTCGCTATTGACCGACTCCTGCCTGTCACGGAAGGCAGGTGGTGACCCGAACCGGCCGCTCACGACAGGCAACCAACGGCCAAAAGCAGCCTCTGACGACGATTCCGTGATGAGCTTTATGTCTAGATATGTGGAATGACAATCATGGGATCACCGTTGGTTTCATTGGCGCATCCGAATATCCGCTGGCACTGGCCACGGCTATACTTAATGGGTGGACTCACTCACATTCTGCGGGTCGTAGTGTTCATGGTGTTTCTGGTCCATCGGAGCCTGTAACTCCCACATTTTAGGGTGAGCCGGAGAACTTCCAGTAGATACGGATCCTGTCTGGTGCAGACACTGACCGTTGGTAACATCCGGTCTGCCGCATCGGAGTACAAAATGACTCAGTCAGTGGAGTTCTTCCTATCGATCGTCATCGCGAAAATCATCAAGGCGGGCTTTGCGTTTGGTGGCAGCTATCGCCAAGGCGAATTATTTAAGGGCTCGAAAGTAAAGGGTTATTACAACGCCAGAACCGGGTCATGGGAGCTGCAGGCAGGTGTCCGGTCGTATGACTATGCAACTTTCCTGATGATCGAAAAAGCCGTGAATTGTTTACGCGAAACCAAGGGCTGGGAAATCGGTATAGGACCAACCGTTGTTGTGGTTGACGAAGGGGCGCTAAGAATCTGTCCCGCTCGACGCTGAAGGACGATACCTGCGCGTTCACATTCGTCCAACAAGGATTAATGGCCGGGGTCAGCATCGAAGGAACGAAGATTTCCCTGATAAAACACGGAAAACCGGCCGTTTGGGTTGCGTGCCTTGAATTGAACGTTTAGATATGAAATTAAAAACAAGCTAGGGTTACAGAGTCTAACAATCTACATCAGAGGTTTTGCCATGAGTACCCTGACGATCGAAGGCTGGTGCAAAATTAGCGACGACCAAAAGTCCACCCCGGTGGGGGACGTCCATTTTAACATCGAAGGCCCTGTCCATTTGCGTCTGGAGCAGGCCGAAGAACGCCTGCAGAATGGCCATGAGTCAGAAGTCATGGTCGATGTCGATATGAAGTCAATGGACTTGATCATGCCTGAGGGATACGGCCCCCTATCCGATTGCCAATTACGCGTCTATTTGAGCGACGACCAACGCGGCCAGTTCCATTTGGTCGGGCATCGGACCAGTGATGGCAGCTTGATCTACACCAATGTGGTTTTGATTGCTCAGTTAAGTTAGCCGCCACTCAGTCCAGGCGCACGGACACCGCCCGTACACGGAAAAGTGCTCAGGGAATGGTCAATTCCTAGTGTGGTGACTATAGTTACTTCCAGTAATTCAGCCCCTTCTTTGTGAGCAGGAAAAAATGCAAGCAGATAACGAATCGCTGCCAGATTCCGAAATGCTCTTCGATGATGCGGATCGTGGATTGCTGCTCACCGCAGAAGACGGTCAGATTAAACGGGTTAACCTCACCTTCTGTCACTGGATCGGTTACAGCCGAGAGGAACTACTCGGTCGTCAGATTCAGAGCCTTATGAGGCTCACGGGGAGAAGCTTCTATCAGAACTGGGTATCCCTAATGCAAATTCAGGAGGAGGTCGCTGATGTGAAATTCGACCTCGTTCATCATAATGGCTGTGCAACCCCGATGATTTTCAGCGCAATCAGGTGTGAGCACTCCACCGGTATTTTTCACGAGTTGTCATTGTTCAGGGCCGAAGAGCGACATCGATACGAACGTGACCTACTCAATGCGCGGATGGTCGCCGAAAGGCATCTGGCAAAACACCTCAAGGCTCAACGCGCTCAGAATGCTGCCCAGGACAAATTGCGTGTTACCTACGCTGCGGCAGAAGACAGGGCCCTTTTCGCCGAACAGATGATTGGTATCGTCAGCCACGATCTGCGAAACCCGCTGTCGGCGATAATAATGGCAACGGATATGCTGGGCCGCGGGGAGCTTGATGCCAAACAGAGGCAAGTACTCGGTCATATCACTCACTCGGCGCAGAGGGCACAGCGTTTGGTCGCAGACCTTCTTGACTTCACTTTGACTCAAGTTGGACGAGGTATCGCGGTTTCCCCCAAGCCGGTCGACCTGCACGAACTTGTGGCGGGATGCTTGGACGAGTTAAGACGGACCTTCCCCGGACATGAGCTGTCCCACTTGCGTGTTGGACACTGCGAGTTCACCGCGGACAGTGACCGGCTTTATCAGCTTATAGGCAACCTCGTTGCCAATGCAATCTCCTACGGCTCTGCGGATGGTGGGGTAACCGTCTCGTCGCTCTGTGAGGACCACGCAGTAAGTATTGTCGTGCACAACGTTGGCACGCCAATACGCCCGGCGCTGCTCGACAACCTGTTCGAGCCGATGATTCGCGGCAGTCATGACAATGCTGAGCTGCACAGTCTCGGGCTTGGTCTATTCATTGTTCGAGAGATCGCAAGAGCGCATCACGGTGATGTGACAGTGACGTCTTCGATCGGAAGCGGAACGACGCTCACTGCCACGTTTCCTCGATCCGCCAATTAGCTTGATACAGAAACGTGGATTGTTTCGGTCGGCAGAGCGCTGAGGAGGGGGATTAAGCGTGCGTGACCTTTGTGTGACTTTCTCACGCACCTATAGCGGACCCATTCCATATAGCTACCGAGGCCAGCGCACGTCGTACACACTGGCACAACGGTCTCTTTTGGGGCCAGGCTCTGTGGAAACGCAGCCATCGTTTTGAAGTCTGCGTTGCTACGTAAAATCTGCAAGCGTTTGGTTAATCAGCTAGATCTGCAATTTGCATAGGAACGCGATTTTCGTTCCAGGTCTGACCGTCAAACCTGTTTTAAACGTTTTCACAAAGCCTCGACCCAGCCTCGTCGATGATGACGGGCTGAGAGCGGCCAAAAGAGGAAGATCCCCAGCGGCGACGTTGGTCGTCGTCGATGCCGAAGCTTGAATGGCAATGACGTTACGATGCTTCTGAGAAGAAGCATGTTCTGATCTTCCCATTACGCGCCCGACATGGCCACGGCCAATCTCTTTCCGCCCCCGATATGACTTTTCAGGAAAATTCGCAGATGTGCCAACTATTCTGACACCGGGGGGGGTAGAAAAACTTGTAGAGCGGGCTGGCTGGACTTTCGACGCATTTGTAGTTCGGGCTTACTATGTAATTACTGCAGCCAAAATATCTGCTGTTGAGACCCGGGATGCGCAGAAATTACAGGACGAAGCCGTCGCAGCCGCGGTAGCTTATCTTTCCAAAGCGCAAGTTGCTGGCTCGCCCTACTACAGTTACACCAACCAGTTATTCGCAGAGGTGGTAGTAGGCATCGCTGAATATTTCAGAGAGAGTAAGGCGCGGTTCCAGCCGGCTACTGTGAACAAATTCGACCGCCTTTATAGCCGCTGGCATCGAGAGCTTCCACTTCAGCGTGGGGCGGGGTTGACATTCACTTGGTTAGCACGCGATCTTGATGTCTTAAAAAGTGACAAGCTCCTTGTTCCGAAACGGGATGTGTCCGGAAGACTGCGGCAGAGTCACACCGCGATAATATTTGAAGGGCAGGTGAGTGCCGGCAATATCGAGATAATCGGAGGAGGTCCTAACTCCTTTCAACCATTATCGGATGACGACACTTTTCTTTCCTCTGTCGTAGAACCTGAGTATCAACTATCGCAGATGCCATCGCTCGGCCGAATTTTGGGTCCTGACGATGATCCGAACCTGGGTAGGTTTGGCGGGCAGTCAAGTCTCGACGGATTTCATCTGACTGCGACATTTGAACCGACGGAACCCCGTGATTGGGTCACGATCATACTTACGTTGGAAGCCGAACGGTCGGCGATGATCGGGATCGGCGATTTTGCGTGGTTCCTACTTCATCCAACATTCTCGCCGTCGGCAATCTAAGTCACGTTTCGAGGAAATCGTGCTCAGCTGCGTCTACAAGCATGGGGTGGATTCACGGTGGGCGTTTGGTTGCCTAAGACCGGGGTCGAATTAGAATGCAACCTCGCAGTGATCGAGTCTGCGCCTGAGATTATAAAAACGCGTTGAACTGAATTGAAAAACGACATGCTGTGCGAGAGGACGTCCTTCAGATCGGCATACGGACCGTGCTTTTTGAGCCGTGCTGGACCTAACTCTTATTTTTCCGTCAGTTTTACGCTGTGCAGTGGATCTGCAAAGAGCCAATTCTTGTTAATTCACATCAATGGCCGCATCTGATTCTCTGTACGGTGATTTTCAAAGGGCGTTGCACCGTCACGCAGTGATCTCGCCGTCAAGCTTGCATATGCGCCCATCCAGCGTACGAAGGTAGTCCCACAAACCATCCAGTAGACGACGAAAGCGTGCCGTCAAACCGTTATCCGCATCTTCTAGCCAGTATGGTATTGCGCGACGCAGCATCAGCAATTCCTTCGGTGCAACGAGACCGCACTCGGCGACAAGCCCACGGATCTGATTGGCTTTGGCCGTCCGCTGTTCGATTAAGCCGGCCCGGATGATATCCTGTTGCTCGATCGTTTTGATGGCGACGAGGCGACGCGGGATTTTTCCTGACGGTGGTGTATGAGTTGCTGAAGAAGGATGCCGGGGCGCAGTTGCGGGGTTCTACTAGGACGTGAGTGGAGTTTGGTCTGCTAGAAGCTCGGTTAGGTGCAAGGTTTAGATGCTTTCGTGGTGCTCCGCAGCTCCTACGACTGCCTCCCTCTTTATGTGCAAAGGAATGGATCGAGCTGTATGGGACTGCAACTGAACTCTGAGCAAACTGCGGCGCTCGACACCGGCATAGGCAAGCGTACGGCGAAGTTATCTACCTTACGGCGTGCGATGAAGTTCATGGGCGACTGTTACCATGTGGAACGGCAAGTATTTTCCTTATTATCGAGGGGAAGCAGTACCTTTTTCATATTTTTGGTGGGCAATTTAACGGTTCTGCCTGCGGCGCTGATTTGCAGATTGTTGGCATTACGCAGCGCTTTCCAGAACGCTGGAAAGATGGAGGAGCAGGCGTCGCAGTTGGTTTCAAAGGGGTTGCTGTAGTGGATGCCGTCAACGATCACGTCGAAGTCTGCGCCTGAAGTATCTTTGGATGAGTACTCTTGGCCTGCAATGCTCGCGTAAGCTCTGACGTCGCCTTCGTCCTCATCTTCACCAGGACAGGTGATGTTCAGCGTATTGCCATTGCCGTCATCGACCGAGCTCTCTGTATTACCTTGAGCCCAGCCCGATGTCCATTCGTAAGTTCCAGCCCATGCGGTATTGATTGTCATCCCGCCAAGGACTAAGGCCAATAAAAATTTCTTGTTCATGCAGACGTTTCCTTCTGGCTAGTAGGTGGAGTTGTGGTGGTTGGAAAGGAGGGCTGGAAAATCAACCTATTGAGCTGATTTTCCAGCGGTCATGGACGGGGATCCCTTACGGTCAAGAGAAACTCATCTTCCTCTTCAGTTCTGCACCGATCAAAGCTATATCGAGATCTTTGCCTGGGTTTTTTTCGCAGAAGTCAGTCAGTACAGCGATATATCTAGCACCCAATGCTTTTGTCAATGCGGCCGCAGTCGTTGCTGCAATAACACCGCCAACGACAGTTCCTACTCCCGGAATCATTTTCAGGAGTCCGGTTACTAGCACTCTCCCCACCACGGTTACTGCACCTGAACCAACAGCGGACATTACCAACGTTGTCAAAGCGCTGGTGCTGACATCCATACCGAACGTGACGCCAACTTTTGCCAGCATTCCTACCTGAATCGGAACCAGCAAAATGGCATCGGAGAACGGAATCGGCGAGGCAGCGGCTACTGCTGCAAGCGTGCTAGCGGCCAAAACTTCTTTTCCGGCCTGTTCAATCTTGATTTTCATCGACGATTGATGCCGCGAGTTAAGGGCGTTAGCAAATGCGCGCTTTTTTGCTTCAGGTATTAGCCCCGCTGTCTCGGTAATCAAAGCGTTGATGTTTTTTTCTTTAAATTTATAAAGTTCACCGTCGTCATCCTCAAACTCCCCAGCGAGTGCTCTTACCTGTACGAAAGCAGTCGCAGCGTTCAGGTCTTTCTTGACCTTGGTGATAAAATCATTTTCCTTGCCAAACATGCTCTGGGTAATCACCACAATGACCGGTATCGACAGTTTTTTGAGCATATTGCACAACTCTATTTCAGCATCTTCGACTCGATTGCTACTTTCCTGAATACACAGCCATGCCGCATGAATATGCTTGTTTTCGTCACCGCTGATGGAGCGTTTTTTGATGAAAAACTCAAGGTCGGCGGAGATTTTTTGGTAGTCCTTAAGCTCCATGCCTTTGCTATCGATGATGGTTAGCGGATGGCCTTCCTTCGTGATTTCTTCAATTTGTTGCGTCACCGGTTTACCAGAGCCAGTTTTTGCAAGCTCGCCACGGAATACGCAGTTGATCAGCGTGCTTTTTCCAACGCCGGTTTTTCCTGCAACGATGATGTTGATGTTTCCTACGCCCTCTATGACGTTAAGAATCGCTTCCTCGAGAGCGTCCGTTATTGTTGCAGTATCGCTGCGCATGGTTTGCAAGCCTTTTCGATTAGATATCGATGAACTGTGGCGAAGGTGCTCTCTTATGCCCAGTAAAGTCCCTGAACTTTCCGGCAGCACCTGATTTTTAAGCGAGTAAAGTCGCTAGGTTATAACTTTTGATCTATTGCCTTGGATGTCGGCACATTGGTTGAATTCTTTACTGTATATTAAAAAACTAGAAAGAATACGTGAAGTTTCCATGGTCAGTTTCAACTGAAACTTCTTTCACAGTACATCCATATACCGATATTGTTCGCCGCTCACCAAACACTAAGTCTGCTGGCAGGCTTGGGCCCATACCCATGCAACTTCCTCGATTTATCTTAAGGCCTTTAATTGTTACTTTGTCAGTAATGGCTTGTAAGTAAACGTCAGGGAGGCCCATGCTCTGGCCAAGAGATACTTCAATGGGTGAGGTTTCGCTCCGGCCACACGCAGAAATCAGCGCGAACGCGGCGAGCAATGAGGCGTTGGTTAGAAGTTTCATTCGAGATCCTTAAGGGAGATAATAATAGTTTAGATGGCTGTATCGAAAACTACATTTAGTTTGCTGGCGTCAGACAAACAACGTAAGTGCCCAACCGGCTATCCACACGATAAAGTACGCCAAGTTTTTGATTCAGCATCTTGGCGCGTTGGTACAGATAGACCGGTACGATAAATGCCCAGCTCTTGAAGCGGCTGGTGTCGTGCCCAGTTTGCTTCAGGCGCATTTCATCGAATAGAGACAATGAGATGTTCAGGATCAGGCTGACGTACCAGTAACGGTTGTCTGCCAAGGCGTGATTCAATTGCGCCCCACTGTTACCCATCAAGCTGGCGACAAACGCCTCCAGCAGATAACCGATGATAGGTGCGAAAGCCAGCAGCCAGGCGAGGGTGTTGCTGACACCAGCTCCTGTTAGTGGCGGTGGTGAGAGCACTGCCAGGTGGTGTCCTAGTTCCATCTTTTCGATCCGTACCCAGCCTGGCATTCCGTTCCTCCAGACCAAGCCGCCATAGATCAGCTTGCCGTTCTGAATGAGCGCAGATGATCTGCTGCGTATCCATCCCTCTTTTACGTTCGCCTTTTTCTTCGTAAAACCATTGGTAACTGCCTTTCATTTCCAGCATGAAAAATTCCTTTTTTTTACTGCGGGTATAAATGAATGACAAGCAACCTTTAAGGGTGATTTTCAACCTTTTGAGTTCTTCATGTCAATGAGGCGATGCCCAACCATCTAGGTCGAGATGGGGGGCGTTGTGAAAGAGACTGATCAGAAGTATTTGGCGGGTGTGGTGGGCCGTGCGATTGCCAAGCAACGCATTCGCAGTGGCTTGACGCAGGAGGAAGTGGCCGAGCGTCTGGGAATCGGCAACGAAGCCGTTTCCCGCATTGAGCGCGGTATCGTGATTCCCAACATTGGGCGCTTGCTGGAGTTCGCAGGAATTTTTGACTGCGAAGCGGCAGAACTGTTGACCGAGGCGAGTTCGCGTCCGGACGACCAGGCCAACCGGATCAGTCGGTTATTAATCCCTCTGAATCATGATGATCGACAGCTGATCCTCGATCTGGTTGAGCGCCTGGCCGAACGCCTAGGAAAGGCATGATTGGGCTGTGGTGCTTTCAGGTATTGGCGTTCTGATCGAACTTGGCCCCACAGCGTAAGCAGAGATAGTCATAGTGGCTGAACTGATATTTCTGCACGTCCCTGGCAAAGGCCGTCATGGCGGTGTAGCCAGATGTCGCGCTGGAAACGCTCTCGCCGATCAGGTCAAGCAACTGCATGAGCAGGCTTTCATGTTTGATTTCCGAGTCGACTCCAGAGTCCTGGATGTGTGCCTGGCGAACGCCGAGCAGAAAGCTATCTATGGTTCCGATGAGCAGGACGGCCGCGTTGGCGGCCTCCTTGGACAGTACAGCCTTGGACTCGCAGATCAGGCAGCATAGGGGCATGGTGGAGCTCCGTGAAAGGGTTAACCACTGAGATAACGCATTGCACGAGGGAGGCGTGAGCCTCCCTTTATGCTGTGAACTCTTCAGGCCACCAGTTGCAGGGCGGAGTTGAGCGCTCGTTGTTTGATAGCGGCACCTTGGCCGAACCAGGCGGTGTCCATGCGGTATTCGTTGCTGCGGGCGCGGCGCTCGTGGTCGACATACTCGGTGACCGCGTTGAGCAAGCCCCAAGCCGTACCATTGGCCGCTTCCAGTTCCGCCCCTCGACCATGACCGTCATACATACTCAGCACCTTGGTTAAGGCTCGTTCATTCGAGGTGCCGGTCCGCTCTGGGTTACCCGTTTGGGTCTCACACAGCACGCTCAGTAGATAGTCCTTTGCTTCATGGGCTTTCACTGGACGTGCGGCGAGTGTGCGCATGCGGTACATGAAGTCGTCCCACTGGGAAACGGTGATGCCCAACTGCTGTTTAACGGCTTGTGGGTTGAAACGGGTGCTGTGCGGGACCTTGATCGCCTGGCTGGCGCCATTGACCGCAATCGTCAGGGTGTTGTTGCAGACCACGCGAATGGTGGTCGGTGTTGCCGTGGTAGCCAACGTACCGTCACAGGAAGTTGCCAGCAGCAAATAGCCATTCACCACGTCATTGCCTTTGAGGGCGGTCGACTGTCCGGTCCGCGCCAGCGCCCAGAGTTTGCGCCCGCCCTTCAGCACGCCGGCGGTTTCCAGCTCATAACCCGAACGCTCGGTCAGGTCCCGGTAAAACTCTAGGACCTCACGCGGCTGGACCACCTGGTAGCGTTGCGAGACGACTGACAGGGCTTCCTTATTATCCGAACGGTAGAGCACCTTCTGTTCGGGAAACGAATGGATGGTGCAGAGATGGTCGACGGAATCAGCCATGAAGCGCACAGGTGACTCCTGGATCTGCCAGTTCATGCCGGCTTCTTGTTGCCAGACTTCCAGTGGTTGTTTGGGCGAGAGCTGATTGCCCAGGCCATGCCAGGGCGTTGTACCGACGTAAGCCATTTGTTCAACGAGGTGTGCCATGGAGAGCTTCCTTTTCATTTGCGCACGGCGAAGCCGCTGAGTGCTCAGCAGGGATCAGTCGGCGTGCGGGGTGTTGACAGTGAGGGGGTTAGCGATGGATCAGATGGGCAGTGGCAGTGGCAGTGGCAGCGTCAAGCGGGAGATGAGCAGTTCAAGCGGAATGACGGTCGCTAAACGACAGTCCGCAGTCGAGACAAGTGTAATTGTCCAAAACCCGCTCATCGATGACTTCGCCGAGTTTGGCGCCCGCGATGCAGCCGGTCGCCGCACCGGCTAATCCGCCGATGAGGGCGCCGACTTTCCTGGCTAAATCCTTGGTGATGACAGCGGTGGAGTGACAGCGTGGGCATTGAGTGGTCATGTACAGGTTTCCTGCCGAGAGAGTTGGGATGTGAAGTCATTGCACGGGCATAGAGCCCATCAAGCAGGTCGCGTATGCGACCTACCTGAGTGGTGAGCTACTGAGTCTGGGATTGTGATGATTAATGCGGATAGGTACAGGTTCGTAATGTATGACGGAGTTTTTTTTGAGTGCGATTAGTTGACGCCGAATTTCATAGCGTGATAAGGGGTGGGAACAGGCGCTTCGATTAGGACGGTTGCATTAATTGTTCGTCTCAGCGGAGATCGAAATTGGCGCGTGAGGGTTACTAACTTCAAAGTTTGTGAGTGTTTCCAGGTGCTCGCCAAGTAGATTCCAAGCGGTGGCCATCTCGGTGGCATAGCTGTGCCGCTGATAGATTCGTTTCATTTTGTTATCTTCAGTCCCGGAACTTCACCGTAATGCGCCGTTATAGAGTCGACGATAGAATAGTAGTGACACATCCACCGCTTTAGGTCCGAATGCCTGACGGTTAGCAGTTTGAGATCGACGGGAGTACCTCCCCCGGTGTCAGGCGCCTGCGGATCGACTGTTTGCTCGGACTTTCGACCGAACAATCGGTCGCGCAACAACTTGATCTGTTCTTTCAGA
>ERZ1463034.96-NODE-96-length-28443-cov-53.511977_pt1 | contig 28443 bp, 25 predicted proteins | sample MGYA00564480_ERZ1463034 | MGnify/ENA primary metagenome ERZ1463034 (study PRJEB39244, sample SAMEA3635122) | Helicobacter pylori | study: EMG produced TPA metagenomics assembly of PRJEB11511 data set (Assembly of a 5300-year-old Helicobacter pylori...
TGTATTGCGACAAAGGCGTGATGAGTCGCCTGCATGCCCACCATTTGCTCAGTGAGGGGCATGCCAATGTGCGCGTTTATCGACCGAGCTAAGTGCCCGGGGCTGTTTGCCTGTGGCTTGCGTCACCGGCCCCCCGACGCCAGTCGTCAAGCCGTCATGGCTTTCGCCGACTCTACTGTTAATAGCTGCCTACAATAGGCAGCTGACCGAATCCTCTGATCGAGATACACAAGTGATCGAAAATCTACGTAACATCGCCATCATTGCTCACGTTGACCATGGTAAAACCACCCTGGTAGACAAACTCTTGCGTCAATCCGGCACCCTGGAGCGCAACGAGCTCAACGACGAGCGCGTGATGGACTCCAACGACCAGGAGAAAGAACGCGGTATTACCATTCTTGCCAAGAACACCGCTATCAACTGGAACGGCTTCCACATCAACATCGTGGATACCCCGGGCCACGCCGACTTCGGCGGCGAAGTTGAACGCGTAATGTCGATGGTTGACTCCGTTCTGCTGCTGGTTGACGCTCAAGACGGCCCTATGCCGCAAACCCGTTTCGTGACCAAGAAGGCTTTCGAAGCCGGCCTGCGTCCGATCGTTGTGATCAACAAGGTCGACCGTCCGGGCGCTCGTCCAGACTGGGTTCTGGATCAGATCTTCGACCTGTTCGACAACCTGGGTGCTACTGAAGAACAGCTGGACTTCCACGTTGTTTACGCGTCTGCACTGAACGGTATTGCCGGTCTGTCGCACACCGATATGGCCGAAGACATGACCCCGCTGTACCAGGCCATCGTCGACCACGTGCCGGCTCCAAAAGTCGACCGTGACGGTCCGTTCCAGATGCAAATCTCCGCTCTGGACTACAACAGCTTCCTGGGCGTCATCGGTGTTGGCCGTATCGCTCGTGGTCGCGTCAAGCCGAACACTCAGGTTGTAGCTATCGACATCGACGGCAAGCGCCGTAACGGTCGTATCCTCAAGCTGATGGGTCACCACGGTCTGCACCGTATCGACGTTGACGAAGCAGCTGCCGGCGATATCGTTTGCATCAGCGGCTTCGACCAGCTGTTCATCTCCGACACTCTGTGCGACCCACTGAACGTCGAAGCGATGAAGCCGCTGACCGTTGACGAACCAACCGTTTCCATGACTTTCCAGGTAAACGACTCGCCTTTCTGCGGTAAAGAAGGCAAGTTCGTCACCAGCCGTAACATCAAGGAACGTCTGGACAAAGAATTGCTGTTCAACGTTGCACTGCGCGTTGAAGAAGGCGACTCGGCTGACAAGTTCAAAGTGTCCGGCCGTGGTGAGCTGCACCTCTCGGTACTGATCGAAACCATGCGTCGCGAAGGCTTCGAAATGGGCGTTGGTCGTCCAGAAGTGATCATCCGTATGGTTGACGGCGTTAAGCACGAACCGTACGAAAACGTCACCATCGACCTGCCGGAAATTGCGCAAGGCGCGATCATGGAGCAAATCGGTATCCGTAAAGGCGACCTGACCAACATGGTTCCGGATGGCAAAGGGCGCGTTCGCCTTGAGTACAACATCCCGGCACGTGGCTTGATCGGTTTCCGTAACGAATTCCTGACCCTGACATCCGGTGCCGGCATCCTGACCAGCATCTTCGACCGTTACGACGTAATGAAGTCCGGCGACATGTCCGGTCGTCAGAACGGCGTACTGGTTTCGGTTGCTACCGGTAAGGCTCTGACCTACTCGCTGGAAACTCTGCAGGCGCGTGGCAAGCTGTTCCTGGGTCACGGTGAAGACGTGTACGAAGGTCAAATCGTCGGCATCAACAGCCGTGACAACGACCTGGGCGTTAACCCAACCAAAGGCAAGAAGCTCGACAACATGCGTGCTTCCGGTAAAGACGAAACCATCGCTTTGGTTCCGCCTATCCGTTTCACTTTGGAACAAGCGCTGGAATTCGTTCAAGAAGACGAACTCTGCGAAGTAACGCCGAAGTCGATCCGCCTGCGTAAGAAAATCCTTGGTGAAAGCGAGCGCACCCGCTCTGCCAAGAAAAACGGCAACTGATTCATTAGTTAGCTGTTAAAAAAACGCCCCCGACCGCAAGGTCGGGGGCGTTTTTGTTTGTCTGGAAAATGTCAGAAACGCTGTAAGAGTGGTGCGTCAAGTTTGACTGGGTTGGTCCACTCGAGCGCTAATTAGACGGTATATGACAGACACGGCTCCCCAGCGGGCAGGCGACCGGTGTTGATCAGAAGGTTGGTTTAGCGGACTTTAAAGCAGCGCTGGCTGCGTGGGGAGTGCAGCCAGCGGCAGATATAGCGACACGTGCGATCACTCAGCGGCGATCATGATCATCCCAATGTTTGCGATGACCATAGGCATGACCACGACCGCGATGGTCGCCGCGGTAATCACGACGATCATCGCGACCACGGTAGCGGCGGTCTCCACGACCATCGTCGCGGCTTTCGTTGCCCATGTAGTTACCCAGGGCGCCACCTGCACCGCCACCGGCTGCTGCGCCGATCAGGCTGCCGGTAGTGCCGCCGACGCTGCGGCCAAGCACGTTGCCGCCCGCTGCGCCCAAGCCGCCACCAATAGCGGCTTCACCACGGTTGCGACGGTCTGCGCCCACTGCGCCACCTGCCGCACCGCCTAGACCAGCGCCAATCGCTGAACCTGTGCTGCCGCCCAATTGTTGGCCGACAACGGAACCGAGTACCCCACCCAATGCACCGCCCACGCCGGCTTCAGCGGTGCCGCCAGCTGAGGCAAAACCACTGGCCAGGGAGAGAGACAACAACAGAATCGAGGAATACTTCATGTATGGAACCTCATAGGGATGACGGCGCGATCCTGAGGCCATGTCAGTATTGCTACAATCTAAATCCGACGAGTAACACGTATTATAAGAAAACACTAACATGCTGTTTTTTAACGGGAACTTTAGTTGTAAATAGCACTCTGAGCTTACTTGGCATACATGCCGTTAGTCGCTGTATGCCATTGTTCCTTGTCAGTTTACATAATCCGTCCGTCGTCACTTGCTGTTTCCAGGCGGATAGCGATGAACTTTGACGTTGGTGTATGGCTGCCGTCACCCACGCTTTCGAGTGGCACTAACGGGTTCACTTCCGGGTAATAAGCGGCTGCTTGTCCGGCGGGAATATCGAATGCCAGCAGGGTGAAGCCTTTTACGCGGCGCTCGCGACCATCGTCCCAGATCGACACCAGGTCCGCCTTCTGCCCCGGCTTGAAGCCCAGGCGGATAATGTCTGCTTCGTTGACGAACAACACATCCCGCTGACCTTTGACCCCGCGATAACGGTCGTCCAGCCCATAAATAGTGGTGTTGTACTGATCGTGCGAGCGCATGGACTGCATGATCAGGTCGGGAGTCTGGCCGGTAGAGCGTACGTTCTCATGCACCAGGTCCAGCGGCAGGACGTTGGCCTTGAAGTTGGCTCGGGCGGTGGGTGTGTTCCAGCGGCGTTTACTGGCTGCATTGCCGAGATAGAAGCCCCCCGGATTTTTCAGGCGCTCATTGAAGTCCTTGAAACCGGGGATGGTGTCAGCAATCAGGTCGCGAATACGGCTGTAATCCGCAGTCAGCCACAACCAGTCCACGGGTTGCGTGCCCAGGGTCGCGGCAGCGATACCGGCGATGATTGCCGGCTCCGAACGCATCTGTCTGGACAGGGGCTGCAGTTGGCCATTGGACGCATGAACCATGCTGAACGAGTCTTCCACCGTCACCGCTTGTGGGCCTTCGGACTGGATATCAATATCGGTCCGGCCGAAGCATGGCAGGATCAGTGCGTGTGCGCCGTGAGTCAGGTGGCTGCGGTTGAGCTTGGTGCTGATCTGCACCGTCAGGTCGCAGTTGTTCAAGGCTTCAACGGTGCGTGTGCTGTCTGGTGTGGCTTGGGCGAAGTTGCCACCCAGGCCGATAAAGACCCTTGATTTGCCCGCGAGCATTGAGTGGATAGCTTCCACCACGTTATGACCCGATGCGCGTGGGGCTTTGAACTGGAAGCGTTTTTCCAGCGCATCAAGGAATAACGCAGGTGGGCGCTCATTGATGCCCATGGTCCGGTCGCCCTGCACGTTACTGTGACCACGCACTGGGCACAGGCCTGCGCCGGGCTTGCCGATGTTGCCGCGCAGGAGCATCAGGTTGGCAATTTCCTGAATGGTCGGCACCGAATGGCGATGCTGAGTGATGCCCATCGCCCAGCACATGATGACTTTCTGACCTTTGCAGTACATCTTCGCCGCGTGCTCGATATCGGCAAGGGGCAAGCCGGACTGCTCAATGATCTCTTCCCACGAGGTGTCATCGACGGTCGCCAGGTAATCAAGCACGCCGTCGGTGTGTTCGTTTAGGAAGGCGTGATCGAAGACCGACGGTGCGTTGTTGGCCTGAGCCTCGCGTTCCCATTGCAACAGGTACTTGGCCATGCCGCGCAACAGCGCCATGTCGCCACCCAATGCCGGGCGGAAGTACGCAGTGTTGGTCGGCTCCGAGCCGTTGGTGAGCATTTCCAGCGGGTGCTGCGGATGCTGGAAGCGTTCCAGGCCGCGTTCTTTGAGCGGGTTGACGCACACCACTTGCGCGCCGCGTTTGACGGCTTCACGCAGCGGTTCGAGCATGCGCGGGTGGTTGGTGCCGGGGTTTTGGCCGAGAACGAAAATCGCATCGGCGTGTTCGAAGTCATCGAAGGTTACCGTGCCTTTGCCGACGCCAACGCTTTGCGCCAGGGCGACACCGCTGGCCTCGTGGCACATGTTCGAGCAGTCGGGGAAATTGTTGGTGCCGTAGGCGCGTACGAACAGCTGATACAGGTAGGCGGCTTCATTGCTGGCCCGGCCCGAGGTATAGAACTCGGCCATGTTTGGGCTTGGCAGGTTACGCAGATGCTTGCCAATCAGGGCGAACGCGTCGTCCCAACTGATTGGCGTGTAACGATCGGTTTCAGCGTTGTAGCTCATCGGCTCGGTCAGGCGACCCTGGTACTCGAGCCAGTAGTCGCTTTGCTCACGCAGGGCGCTGACGCTGTAGCGGGCGAAGAACGAGGCATCGACACGGCGCTTGGTGGCTTCCCAGTTGACCGCCTTGGCGCCGTTCTCGCAGAACTTCACGATGCCGCTTTCCGGCGAATCGCCCCACGCGCAGCCTGGGCAGTCGAAGCCGCCGTTCTGGTTAGTCTTGAGCATCATGCGCAGGTTCTTCAGTGCGTTATCACTGCTCAGCCAAGCCTGCGTAACACTGACCAGTGCGCCCCAGCCGCCCGCCGCGCCTCTGTACGGTTTGTAGCGGGGCGTCGGGGTTTTGTCGGCTTGGTGACGAATGCTCACGCTTGATTCTCCATCGCAGGGCTATAGACCCGCGGCGCACTGTGTTGCGGCAGGTGGATTAAATTGAGGTTGTGTCGGCGTGCCCATTGCAGGGCCAGGCCGGTGGGCGAGGACAGGCTGACCAGCGTCTGAATGCGGGCGCGCAGTACTTTCTGGATCAGTTCCAGGCTGCAACGGCTGGTGACGATGGCAATCCCGCCAGTCAATGGAATGTTCTGGCGGATCAACGCACCGATCAGTTTGTCGAGGGCGTTATGCCGGCCGATGTCTTCGCGGCCCAGCAGCAGCTCTCCCGTGCTGTCCATGAACAGCGCGGCATGTACCGCGCCGCAATGCTGGCCCAGTGGCTGGAATGCGCTGATGCGTTGGCGCAGCCCTTCCAGCCAGATCGCAGGCGGCAATGGCGCGCCCGGCAATACATCGAGTTCGGGTAACGCTTGCTCGACCGCTTCCACACCGCACAGGCCACAGCCACTGGTCCCGGCCAGTTGGCGACGCTGCTGTTTGAGGTTCCAGAAGGCGCGGCTGGCGATCTCCACCTGCGCGTGCTGCGCAGAACCCGAGCCGCTGAGCTTCAGGTCGTAGATTTCGTCGGGAGAGGCAATGATGCCGCTGCCCAGGCTGAAGCCGACGATGAAGTCTTCGAGATCGGTCGGGCTGACCAGCATCACCGCTTGGCTGATGCCATTGTAGGCAATGGCCAGCGCCACCTCTTCGGCCAGCGCAGTGCTCCCCGAGGCTTCGCGTTCAAGGTTTGAGTAGCTGTAGGCGTGGCTTGCGGCGGACGCGGGCGCCGTGCTGACCGTGCGCTTGGCGGGCATGGGATCGTACCGGCAGGTTATTTGCCTTTAGCCTAGGCCTGTCGTCGGATAACGTCTAATCGCTAGTGCTGATGCCTTGATAGATGACGTCGATCAAGATGCTTCGATGATTTTCTGGTAGGCCGCGAAGCATGCTTCGGCCAGGGCAGAGCGCGGCGCGCTACGACGCATGATCAAACCCAGCCGGGCCAGGGTTTTGGCCTCCGCGATAGGGTGCAGGCGCAGGTGCTCGGTCAGGGTCTCCAGACCGCCATCAAGTGGCATGATCGCGCAACAGAAACCGCCATGCACCGCTTGCAGCAACTGATGGACCGCGTCGGTTTGCAACAAGGGCAGGGGGTTCAGGCCCCGACTGTGGAAATTGTGGTCGATGGATTGACGAAAGTGCATGCCGCTGGTCAGTAGGCCGAGGGGCAGCTCGATCAGGCTTTCCCAGCTGAGTGGATCTTCACCGAAGCTGAAGTGACGGTGATCGTAAAGCAGGCCCATGCGTGTTTTTGCCAGTGCCAGAGAATCAAAGCGCTCACCGTCGAGCCGGTCCAGATACGACACGCCCAGATCCAGCTGATTGCTCGCCAACTGCTCCAGAATCTGCTCGGAGCTGAGCGCCGACAGTTCGAAGCGCAGGTTGGGGTGCAACTGATGCAGGCGTTGCATCAGTGGCAGTGGATCGAAACTCGACAGCGGCACCACGCCCAGGCGCAACGTACCGACCAGATGCCCCCGGCACGCTGCCGCTTCGGCGTACAAGCCGTCATAGGCGGCGAGTACCGTCCGCGCCCAGGCCAATACCCGTTCACCCGGCGCGGTAAAACTTTCGAAGCGCTGACCACGATTGACCAGCGGCAACTCCAGCTCTTCTTCCAGGCTGCGCAGGCGCATCGACAGGGTCGGCTGGGTAATGTGGCAGCGCGCCGCCGCTTGGCCGAAGTGCCGGGTCTCGTCGAGGGCGATGAGGAATTTAAGCTGTTTGATGTCCATCTTCGCTCCGGGGCGTTATGCAGGCAGTTCGTCCTGTAGCTGGCTTGCCTGCGATCAGGTTGATGCGGTGTGTCAGGTAAAACGCCATCGTGGGCAAGCCCGCTCCTACAGTGTCCGCGCAGCTAAAGCCCCGCAATCAACGTCCGATAATCCGCTACCGCGGCAAACTCTTCGGTGTTCTTCGGGCCCTTGCGGCTGTCGGGTTCGCTGACGGCCAGCAGATGGGCGATTCCGAATGTTCGGGCGCTGCGCAGGATCGGCAGGGTGTCATCGATGAACAGGCTGCGACCTGGCTCGAAGGCGATGTCGGCGTGCAACGCAGCCCAGAACTGCGCGTTCTCTTTGGCGAACCCGTAGTCGTGGGAGCTGATCATGCGTTCGAAGTAGGGCGCCAGTTGCACCCGCTCCATCTTTAATGACAGCGAGTCGCGGTGGGCGTTGGTGATCATGATCACGCGTTTGCCGGCCTGCTTGATTGCCATCAAAAACGTTTCGGCATCCGGACGCAGGGAGATCAGGTGCGCAGTTTCCAGTTTCAGCTCGCGCAGCGGTAGCTTCAGCTCGGCGCTCCAGAAGTCCAGGCAGTACCAGTTGAGCGTGCCAGCATTCTTTTCGAACAGCGGGGCCATTTCCAGTTCGGCCATGGCCCGGCTGACCCCGTGCAGTTCGGCGTAGCGCTGTGGCAGGTGCTCCATCCAGAAATGGTTGTCGTAATGCAAGTCGAGCAGGGTGCCGTCCATATCGAGCAGAACGGTATCAATGTCGCGCCAGGGTAAAGAAGGCATTCAGGTCTCTCGGGCGGTGAATGAGCCACGTCAGCATATCCGACACAGACAATCGGGAAAGCCACGGTATAGTACTCCGTCCACGCCAAGGAGCTTGCCATGCGACAGAAACCCACCATCCTCGCCCGCGAAATCGTCGCCAGTAGCCATCTGTTCCGTGTCGAAGCGTTGCAGTTACGTTTTGCCAACGGCGTCGAGCGCACGTACGAGCGTCTGGTGAGTAGAGGCGTTGGTTATGGCGCAGTGATGATCGTCGCGATGCTCGATGCCGACCACGCGGTATTGATCGAGGAGTACTGCGGGGGGACCGACGAGTACGAGTTGTCTTTGCCCAAGGGCCTGATCGAACCGGGCGAAGACATCCTGGCCGCTGCCAATCGTGAGCTTAAGGAGGAAGCCGGGTTTGGCGCTCATCAGCTTGAGCATTTGACCGAGCTGTCCCTGTCGCCCGGTTACATGAGCCAGAAGATTCAGGTGGTGTTGGCCACTGATTTGTATGAAGAGAGCCTGCCGGGCGACGAGCCAGAGCCGATGCGCGTCGACAAGGTCAATCTGCGTGAACTGTCCAGCCTGATTCAACACCCACAGTTCAGCGAGGGCCGTGCCTTGGCGGCGCTGTATCTGGTCCGCGACTTATTGACCCAGCGTGGAGTATTCGAGCCATGACCCAAGCGTTCGCTCATCTGCCGCATCCGTTGTTGGCGCCCGTGATTGAGCTGGCCAGACGTGCAGGCGAAGTGATCCTGCCGTATTGGCGCGCAAATGTGTCCGTCGTCACCAAGACCGATGCGTCGCCCGTCACCGCCGCGGATATAGCGGCGCATCATCTATTGGTCGCGGGTTTGCAGGCGCTGGCGCCTGATATTCATGTGCTGTCTGAAGAAGATGCCGACATTCCCCTCAGTGAGCGCTCCACTTGGGAGCGCTGGTGGCTGGTCGATCCGCTGGACGGCACCAAGGAATTCATTTCCGGCAGCGAAGAATTCACCGTCAACATCGCCCTGATCGAACAGGGGCGCGTGGTGTTTGGCGTGGTCTCGATGCCCACCAATAATCGCTGCTACTTCGGCGGTGCGGGGTTGGGCGCGTGGCGCAGTGATGATGAGGCGCATGCTGCGCCGATCCGCGTGCGAACGGCGCCAGCACCCGGCCAAGCGTTTACCGTGGTCGCCAGCCGTCGTCACACCAGCCCGGCACAGGAACGCTTGTTGGCGGGATTGTCCGAGAGTCTGGGTGATTTGCAACTGACCAGCGTCGGCAGCTCACTGAAGTTCTGCCTGCTGGCCGAAGGGGCCGCCGATTGTTATCCGCGTCTGGCGCCGACCTCGCAGTGGGACACCGCTGCGGCTCAAGGGGTACTCGAAGGCGCAGGCGGCGAAGTGCTCGATCTGGCAGGCGAGACGTTCAGCTACCCGTCGCGCGAGTCGCTGCTCAACACCTCGTTTCTCGCGTTGCCGGCGAACGCGCCGTGGCGCAGCAAGCTGTTGGCGCTGGCCAAATCCGAGCTATAGGGCTTAACGATGCAACACAAACTGCCCGCTGAAACGTACTGCCGCGTCGTCACTGCCCTGATTGAAAATGTGCGTCGGCAAGGTCAAGCGGGCGCGTCCATAACGGCGGTACGTGCTTAGAAATTTTTCCCAGGCGGCATCCTCTGGCGCCTCGCACGTGGCGATGGCGTCGGCGGTGACCGGTAGCGGATAGCTGATCTGCCCTTCCTGAATCACAATATGCCCGTCTTCGATTCCCTCTTCGCGCAGGCGCAAATGCAGCCAGCCCCAACCCGCCAGCACGGCCGCGCTGTACAGGCTACCGCCGAACATGGTGTTTTTGTGATTGGTGTTGGGGGCCAGGGGCAAATGCAGACGCAGCTGTTGCCCTTGCCAGCTGAGCACCTTGAGGCCCATCTCGCGGGTCAGAGGAATGTCGTGATGCAGCACCTTCTGCAAATGGTGGCTGTCGTTATTCATGCGGGCTCCTATTTATCAATCGAGCTCATCGGCAGCGCTGCCGCTGCTGTCACCAAAGCTCAGGCCGTGTTTGCGCAACTTGTCGTGCAGGGTTTTGCGTGGCAGCCCCAAGGCTTCGGCGAGGCTGCGCACGGAACTGTGAGGCCGGGTCAGCTCTGCCGCGATCAAGGATCGTTCGAAGCTTTCAACCTGCTCGCTGAGCCCGCCTCCGGTGGTTGGCATATTAGGGACTTCATTGCCTTCAAGGGCCAGTTCCAGGCCAAGGGCAAAGCGTTCTGCGACGTTCTGCAGTTCGCGCACATTGCCCGGCCAGGTGTGCCGCAACAGCAAGGCGCGTTGGCCCGGTTGCAGTTCGTGTTTGGGCAATCCGTGGCGGGTGCTGGCTGAGTCGGCAAAGTGCTGGAACAGCATCAACGCGTCTTCGCCACGCTCGCGCAGCGGTGGAATTTTCAGCGGTGCGACGTTCAACCGGTAATACAAGTCAGCGCGGAAGCGTCCTTGATCGGCAGACTGACGCAGGTCTTCCTTGGTCGCGGCGATCACCCTGATATCCAGTGGAATCTGCTGATTGCCACCCAAGCGCTCGACCACGCGCTCTTGCAGCAAGCGCAGCAATTTGACCTGCACCTCCAGGCTCATGCTCTCGATTTCGTCGAGAAACAGCGTACCGCCGTTGGCGAATTCGAACTTGCCGATCCGGCGTTTTTGCGCGCCAGTGAACGCGCCCGGCTCATGCCCGAACAGCTCGCTTTCGACGACGGACTCGGCCAGTGCCCCTGCGTTGATCGCGACAAAAGGCCCGGCACGGCGGTTGGACAGGTCGTGCAAGGCGCGGGCAACCACTTCTTTGCCAGTGCCGGTTTCACCGAGTATCAGCACGTCGGCCTTGGTCGCGGCCAAGGCACCGATCTGTTCACGTAGACGCAACATTGGCGCGGACTGACCGACCAGGCGCGTACTCAATTGGGTCCGATCACTCAAGGCCAGGCGCAGGCTGCGGTTGTCCAGCACCAGGCTGCGCAGATCAAGCGCGCGGCGCACGCTGTCGAGCATGGCGTCGCTGGAGAACGGCTTCTCCAGGAAATCATAGGCGCCGGCGCGCATGGCTTGCACCGCCAACGGCACGTCGCCATGACCGGTCATCAGCAGCACGGGCAGTTCCGGGTCCTGAGTATGCAGTTGTGCGAGCAGTTCGAGCCCGTCGATGCCAGGCATGCGGATATCACTCACCACCACGCCAGGCCAGTCGCGCTCAATGCGACTCGCCAGGCCCTTGGCGTCGGCCAACGCCAGAACGTGCAAGCCGGCAAGGTCCAGGGTCTGGCTGAGGGCGCCTCGCAGATGCGGGTCGTCGTCGATCAGCACCACCTGAATCCGGCTGTCGATGGCGTGGTCCGTACTCATGCAGATAGATCCTCTGGCGGTTGAAGATTGACCCCGGCCGCCCCGGCCTGCAGGTGCAGGGTCAGCAGGGCGCCGCCGTCGGGATGATTGGCGAGCAGTAACTCTCCGCCCAGCGCGCGCATCAGCGTATCGCAAATCGCCAGGCCGAGGCCCAAACCCTGGGTGCGGGTCTTGGTGGTGAAGAACGGCTCGCGGGCACGGGCCAGAGCTTCTTTGGAAAAACCCGGGCCGTTATCGCGGATATACAGATTGACGCCTTCGGGAGTCTGTTCGGCACTCAGCCAGAGTTTGCGTGGCGGACCTTTTTCGGTGAGCGCATCAAGGGCATTGGCCAACAAGTTACCGAGTACCTGACGCAAGCGGGTTTCACCGGCCTGGACCCAGAGTGTCGCGTCCGGCATGTCGCGGATCAGTTCAACTTCCATTGCCCGACGACGTTTGGACAGCAGCGCCAAGGCATCGTCGAGCGCCGGTTGCAGGGCGACACTTTCCGGCGCATGCCGATCGCGTCGGGCAAACGCGCGCAGATGGGCAATGATCGAGGCCATGCGTCCGGTGAGTTCGCTGATCAGCTTGAGATTGCCGCGAGCGTCCTCGGTGCGTTCGTGATCGAGCAGCACTTCGGCGTTTTCCGCATAGCTGCGGATCGCCGCCAGCGGTTGATTGAGTTCATGGCTAATGCTGGCAGACATGGTCCCCAGTGCCGAGAGTTTACCGGCCTGCACCAGTTCGTCTTGTGCGCGGACGAGTTCCTGCTGCGCCTGCTCGCGCTCCAGTACTTCTTGCTTGAGTCGACTGTTCAGGCCTTCCAGGTCGGCGGTACGTTCGATTACGCGCATTTCCAGCTCGCGACGGGCCTTGGCTTCGAAGGCAATGCGGTCCAGATAATGGCGCCGGCGTTGCATCATCAGGCCCAGCAGCAGCATCAGCACCAACAGGGTCGCGCCGCCGACAGCGACGGCGGTACGCACCGGTCGGTCGATCAGCCCACGTGGGGCAAGGATACTCACGGCCCAGCCGGTCTCGTCGATCTGCTGGGTTTGCGTCAACCAGGCCTTTTCGTCGAGGTGCAACGGTTTTGGGTTCCGGGTCGGATAGGGCTGGATGGCGTTGATCGCTTGCTGTTCTTCCTGGCTCAGCGGACGGGTTGCGCGAAAGCGCCATTCCGGGTTTGAGGTCAGGATCACCACGCCATTGTGATCGGTCAGCAGCAATTGCTCTGGGGTTTTGCCCCACAAGGTCTCGGTGCGGTCCAGATCGACCTTGACCACCAGCACCCCAATCACCTTGTCGCCATCGTGCACGGCACCGGCAAAGAAGTAACCGCGTTTGGCCGAAGTCGTGCCCAAGCCGAAAAAGCGCCCCAGGCCGCCGGCCATGGCTTCACTGAAGTAAGGGCGAAAGGCGAAGTTGCGCCCCACGAAACTGTCGCGCTGGTCCCAGTTGGACGCTGCCAGCGTATTGCCGCTGGGGTCCATCAGGTACATCACCTCTGCCCCGGTCTGTTCGCAAATATCCTTGAGTAACCGGTTGGCGTCTTCCAGAGTGACCTTTTGCTCGGGATTCGCCAACACCGCGCGCAGGGCTGGAAGATCGCCGAGAATTTGTGGCAATACTTCATAGCGATGCAGGGTGCCGAGCAGGTTGGCGACGTAGAGATCAAGCGTCTGGCGGTTCTGGCTGACCAGCTCGTTGCCGTAATAACGCTCGGCCAGATGCTGCAGTGGCCACAACAGCGGCGCAAGACAAAGCGCCAGCAACGCAAGGCTGCGCCAGCGGGGGCGTCGGGCAACGGTGGACGTCGTGATCATAGAAATGCGCCAGATGATGTTCGCCTGACACGGATTATTTGTAGGCACTGACGTGTCTGCGAAAGCGGTGTCCCAGGTACTCCGCATGACGCCGCTCTCAGACACGTCAGTGCCTACGCCCTCCGGGCAGAAGCTGATCGACCCATTATGCCTACTGCTGACCGGCTAAGCACTCCAGCAACGCGTGATGCCAATCAGGCTGCTGCACCTGCCATTCACGCTGCAGAAGACTGCAATCGAGGCGTGAGTTCAGCGGGCGTTCGGCGGGAGTCGGGTAGGCGCTGGACGGAATCGCTTCCAGCGTCGCACAGGGCTTGCCTTGTTTGATCAGTTGCTCACCAATGGCCTGAGCAAAACCGAACCACGACGTCTCGCCGCTGGCGGTCAGGTGATACGTACCCCAGGCGCCAGCCTGTCCGTCGCGCCAGTGTTCGATCAGCAAGCGCGTGCTGTGGGCGATGGTGCCGGCCCAGGTGGGTGCGCCGATCTGGTCCGAGACGATGCGCAATTCTGCCCGCTCTTGCAGCAGGCGTTGCATGGTCAGCAGGAAGTTACGCCCGTGCAGGGAGTAAACCCAGCTGGTGCGCAGGATCAGGTGTTTGCCCCCCACCGCCGCAATCGCCTGTTCGCCCGCCAGTTTGCTACGACCATACACACCCAGCGGGTTCGGCAGATCCTGCTCGGTATAGGCCGAGTCTTTTTTGCCGTCGAACACGTAATCGGTGGAGTAGTGAATCAGGGGGATGCCCAGCCGATCAGCTTCTTCAGCGAAAATACCCGGTGCCGTGGCATTGATCGCGAAGGCCAGCTCGGGTTCGTTTTCAGCCTGATCGACTGCGGTGTGCGCTGCCGCATTAATGATCAGGTCTGGACGTAGTGCGCGCACGTGGTCACGAATGGCCTCGGGCTGGCCAAGGTCCAGTTGATCGCGCCCCAGCACGTGCAGTTCGCCGAGATCAGCCAGGCTTTTCTGCAACTCGCGTGACACCTGACCATGCTGTCCACTGATCAATATCTTCAGTGGTGGAGTGGAGGACTGGGTCATGAGAACAGCTCAGCCTCATTCAGGCTTCTGCCGTTTTGATCCTTCTCCGACAGTTTCGGGATGTCGGTGAGCTGCCAGTCAATTGCCAGGTCCGGGTCATTCCAGCGAATGCAGCGCTCGGCACGAGGCTGATAGTAGTCGGTGGTCTTGTAGAGGAATTCGGCGTAGTCGCTGAGCACCAGGAACCCGTGAGCAAAGCCTTGCGGAATCCACAACTGACGATTGTTTTCGGCAGAAAGCCGGATGCTGGCCCAGCGACCGAAGGTCGGTGAGCTGCGGCGAATATCCACCGCGACATCCAGCACTTCTCCCGCCGTGACCCGAACCAATTTGCCTTGGGTGTGTTCCAGTTGGTAATGCAGGCCCCGCAACACGCCCTTTTGCGAGCGTGAGTGGTTGTCCTGAACGAAGTCCGCTTCTATGCCAGTGTCTTGTTTAAAGTCGCGCGCATTGAAGCTTTCATAGAAAAACCCGCGCTCGTCGCCAAATACTTTGGGTTCCAGGATCAGGACCCCAGGCAGTTCAGTCGGCACCACCTTCATTATTGATATTCCCCGGCAAGCTTGAACAGGTATTGGCCATAGCCGGTCTTGCCAAATGCATCTGCGCGGTTGAGCAGGTGCTCGCGGTCGATCCAGCCGTTTTGGAACGCGATCTCTTCCAGGCAAGCCACTTTCAGGCCCTGACGATGCTCAATGGTCTGAACGTACTGCGACGCTTCCAGCAGACTGTCGTGGGTGCCGGTATCAAGCCAGGCAAAACCCCGACCGAAGCGCTCGACCCGCAGATCGCCGCGTTCCAGATAGGCGTTGTTGACGTCGGTAATCTCCAGCTCGCCACGGGGCGAAGGCTTCACCGCTTTGGCGATCTCGATAACGTCATTGTCGTAGAAATACAGACCGGTCACGGCGTAGCTGGATTTCGGCTTTTTCGGCTTTTCTTCGATGGACAGCGCACGGCCACTCTCATCGAAATCAATCACGCCAAAACGCTCTGGATCCTTGACCCAATAACCGAAGACCGTCGCGCCTTTGGGGTGCTCGGCGGCACTTTGCAACTGCTCGCTGAAATGCTGTCCGTGGAAAATGTTGTCGCCCAGAATCAGGCACACCGGGTCATCGCCGATGAATTCTTCGCCGATCAGAAACGCCTGGGCCAGGCCGTCCGGAGTGGGCTGTTCCTTGTAGTGAAAATGCACGCCAAACTGGCTGCCATCACCCAGCAGGTTGCGATATTGCGGCAAGTCCTGCGGGGTGGAAATAACCAGGATTTCACGGATGCCGGCCAGCATCAGGACCGAGATCGGGTAATAGATCATCGGTTTGTCATAGACCGGCAGCAATTGTTTGGAAACACCAAGGGTGATGGGGTGCAGACGCGTGCCCGAACCGCCAGCCAGAACGATGCCTTTCATCATGCGATCAAATCCTTAAGGTCAGTGAATCCCAGTCGTTCGCCTTGGTAGCTGCCGTCCTGGACCCTACGGCACCAGTCTAGGTTATCCAAATACCACTGCACGGTTTTGCGCAGACCCGATTCGAATGTTTCTTCAGGGGTCCAGCCCAGCTCGCGCTCGATCTTGCTGGCGTCGATGGCATAGCGCATATCGTGGCCTGGGCGATCGGTTACGTAGGTGATCAGATCAGCGAAATTCGCTACACCCGGCGGATGCTCAGGCGCCAGTTCTTCAAGTAGCGCGCAGATGCCGCGCACCACATCGATATTCTTTTGCTCATTGTGCCCGCCGATGTTGTACGTCTCGCCGACAACACCCTCGGTTACCACTTTAAGCAGCGCCCGGGCGTGATCTTCGACATACAGCCAGTCGCGTACTTGCAGGCCATTGCCATACACCGGTAGCGGTTTACCCGCCAAGGCGTTGAGGATCACCAGCGGGATGAGCTTCTCCGGGAAGTGGAACGGCCCGTAGTTATTGGAGCAGTTAGTGACGACAACCGGCAGGCCATAGGTGCGGTGCCAGGCCCGAACCAGGTGATCGGACGCCGCTTTGCTGGCCGAATACGGCGAGCTTGGCGCGTAAGGCGTGGTTTCGGTGAACAGGTCATCGACGCCGTGCAGGTCGCCGTACACCTCGTCTGTAGAAATATGGTGGAAGCGGAACGCCGCACGTTCTGCTTCAGGCAGCTTGCTCCAGTAGGCGCGTGTGGCCTCAAGCAGGCTGTAGGTGCCGACGATGTTGGTCTGAATGAATTCCGCCGGACCATCAATAGAACGGTCAACGTGGGACTCAGCAGCCAAATGCATAATCGCGTGGGGCTCGAAGCGTGCCAGCACAGCGCTGACAGCGGCCTGATCAACGATATCGGCCTGCACAAACTCATAGCGGGTGTTGGTCGCAATGCTTTGCAGCGACTCCAGATTGCCGGCGTAGGTCAGTTTGTCGTAATTGAGGACTTCGTGATCGGTGTTCTGGATCAGGTGACGGATCAGCGCCGAACCGATAAAGCCGGCACCGCCTGTAACGAGGATTCGCATGAGTTTGCCTTCTTCCTTGGATGGACGTTAAGCGGATGAGACATAGCTTGTCGGCAGGAGAGGGCAGGTGCAAGAGCGATTGATCGAGAAAACGCTACAAAGCCATGAAAAAAACACATGAGGAGCAGGTTGCGCGCCATAAAACTGTCGCGACCGAAGTTGGTGACCATAAACACCTAAATTTTTTGAGTTTTCCCGTGCGTTAAGTGCGGCAAAAAAAACGCAGAAGGTCGTCCGCGCGCCCGCGATCCTGTAGATACCGTATTGATCCCCAATGAGCATGCGCCCACTGCGTCCTCTCTGCCGTTCATAGAAGCCGTTCATTTCTTCCTTATTGTGGTTTTTCCTGAACACACCCCTTGCGCATCGCCCAGCCAACTGGCGATATAGGCCGCTAACAAGAACCGTTGAGGTCGTCATGTCGCTCGCCACGTTGATTCATCGTTCCAGTCTGCCGTGCCCGGAAGTCAGCGCCGAGCAGGCGTTGCTATTGCTTGAGCAGCATTACGGGTTGAGCGGCACGCTCAAGGAGTTGGGTAGCCAGCAGGATCGTAACTATTTGCTCGACAGCGCTCAGGGGCGCTATGTCTTGAAGATTTGCCACGGTGATTATTCGTTGCGCGAGCTTCAGGCACAGCACGCGGCGTTGGGGCATTTAGGGGCGGAGCCGGGGTTGCGTGTGCCTCGGGTGATGGCGGCCAGCAACGGTGAGGAATTGCTTTCGCTGGAGATCGGCGGTCGGACGGTGCAGGCGCGGTTGCTTGAGTTCATCGACGGTCAGTCGTTAGCCCATTTGCCCCACCTGAGCCGCGACGTGGTGGTGGGATTGGGTGAACTGTGCGCTCAGGTCGACCTGGCGCTGGCGAGTTTTCAGCACGCGGGGCTGGAGCGAACGCTGCAGTGGGACCCGCGGCATGCCGATGCGTTGATCAGGCATCTATTACCGGTCATCAATAACGCTGAAGAGCGCGCCTTGCTCGCACACGCCGCCGAGCAGGCGGCGCACCGCTTACGACCGCTGGTGGCGAAGCTGCCGGTGCAGGCGATTCACCTGGATATCACCGAATATAACGTGGTCTGGGTACGCGATCAGCAGCGCCAATGGCAGTTGCAGGGCTTGATTGATTTCGGGGACTTGGTCACTACCTGGCGAGTTGCCGACCTGTCAGTGACGTGCGCGGCGCTGTTGCACCATGCCGATGGCAATCCGCTGTACATCCTGCCGGCGATTCAGGCGTATCAGGCCATCAACCCGTTGCAACCCGAAGAGTTGCAGGCGCTGTGGCCATTGATCGTCGCGCGGGCCGCGATTCTGGTGCTCAGCAGCGAGCAGCAGGCCAGCATCGAACCGCACAACACTTACATCCAGGCCAATTTGCAGAGCGAGTGGGGGATCTTCGATGTGGCCACTTCGGTGCCTCTCGAATTGATGGAGGCGGCAATTCTGGCCAGCGTCGGGCTGGCTCAGCCAGAGACCCGCGCTGAATCGTTCTTGCCCCTGCTGCCCAGCCTGAGTGGTCGCGAATTCACCCCTGTCGACCTGGGTGTGCTCAGTACGCACTTCGCCGCCGGCAATTGGGAGAAGCGCGGTATTGATGAACAGCTGTTGTTCGAAGCGGGCATCAAAAGCGGACTGGCCTCGACCCGATATGGTGAATACCGCTTGTCGCGCACGGTCCCCGACAGCGCTAAAGAGCCTGACACCTGCGCTTTGCATGTCGAACTGCATGTGCCTTCAGGCACTGAGCTGCATGCGCCATTCGGCGGCACGTTGCGTCTGACCGCTGATGCTGCGCTGTGGTTGATCGGCGAGCAGATGAATCTGCGCGTGTGGGGCGTGACCTCTTCGCTGGACTCAGGGTGTGCCGTGCGTGCAGGTCAGGAGATTGGTCAGAGCAGCGGCTCTTTGATCGTCCAGCTGTGTCGCGTGACCGATATCAGTCCGCCGTTGTTCAGTACGCCTTCGTGGGCGCCAGCCTGGCAAGTGGTATGCCCTTCGCCCGCCGCGCTACTGGGATTCGATTGCGATGCGCCGCCGATTGAAGACTCAGCGAAGCTGCTGGCGCGTCGCGATGCCAGCTTCGCCCGGTCGCAGAAGCACTATTATCAGGACCCGCCGCAGATCGAGCGGGGCTGGCGCAATCACCTGATTGATATGCAGGGTCGGTCTTATCTGGACATGCTCAACAACGTCGCGGTATTGGGGCATGGGCACCCGCGCATGGCCGAAGAATCCGCACGCCAGTGGTCGTTGCTCAACACCAACTCGCGCTTTCATTACGCGGCCATCGCCGAATTCTCCGAACGATTGCTGGAGCTGGCGCCGGACTCCATGGACCGGGTGTTTCTGGTCAACAGCGGCACCGAAGCCAATGACCTGGCGATTCGTCTTGCCTGGGCTTACAGCGGCGGGCGCGACATGCTCAGCGTGCTGGAGGCGTATCACGGCTGGTCAGTGGCGACCGATGCCATCTCCACCTCGATTGCCGACAATCCGCAAGCCTTGAGCACCCGGCCTGATTGGGTGCACCCGGTGACAGCGCCGAATACCTATCGCGGTGAGTTCCGTGGCAGCGACAGCGCGCCGGATTACGTACGCAGCGTCGAACACACGCTGGCGGAGCTGGCCAGCCAGGAACGTCAGGTCGCCGGTTTCATCTGTGAGCCGGTGTACGGCAACGCGGGCGGAATCTCGTTGCCACCAGGCTATCTGCAGCAGGTATATGCCAAGGTCCGCGCCCAGGGCGGGGTGTGCATCGCTGACGAAGTTCAAGTGGGTTACGGCCGTTTGGGCCATTACTTCTGGGGCTTCGAAGAGCAGGGCGTGGTGCCGGACATCATCACCATGGCCAAGGGCATGGGCAACGGCCAGCCATTGGGTGCGGTCATCACCCGTCGGGAAATTGCCGAAGCGCTGGAGGCCGAGGGTTATTTCTTCTCATCTGCGGGCGGTAGTCCGGTCAGTTGCCGCGTCGGCCTGGCCGTACTGGATGTGATGGACAAGGAACAGCTGTGGGAAAACGCCCGAGTGGTAGGCGGTCATTTCAAGGCACGCCTGGAAGCCTTGATCGATAAACATCCATTGGTCGGTGCGGTGCATGGCTCCGGCTTCTATCTGGGCGTGGAGTTGATCCGCGACCGTGAAACTCTGGAGCCTGCCACTGAGGAAACCGCCTACCTGTGTGATCGACTGCGTGAGTTAGGGATCTTCATGCAGCCCACCGGTGACTACTTGAACATCCTCAAGATCAAGCCGCCGATGTGCACCACCCGGCAGAGTGTGGATTTCTTTGTGGATACGGTGTCGAAGGTGCTGGGCGAACTCGGCTGACTCGAATTCATTCGCGAAGTGTGAGGCAAGGAAAGCAGGCCTGATAATCGATTGTTATCGACTTAAAGGCCTGATTATTTTTGCTTTCCGTCTAATCATCCTTCCAAAGCCGATTTTTATCGTCTATAAAGTTGCCAAGATTGTCACGGGTCCTCTGCTAAGGTGAGGGCCCCACCGCATTTGCCCAGGAGGAGATTTCCATGAGCCGTATCGTTACTGTCGCCGCCACCCAGATGGCCTGTTCCTGGGATCTTGAAGCGAACATCGAAACCGCTGAAAAGCTGGTGCGCGAAGCCGCTGCCAAAGGCGCGCAGATCATCCTGATTCAGGAATTGTTCGAGACCCCGTATTTCTGCCAGAAGCCGAACCCGGACTATCTGCAGTTGGCCACGCCCATGGAAGAAAACGTCGCCATCAAGCACTTCCAGAAAGTCGCTAAAGAACTGAAAGTCGTGCTGCCGATCAGCTTTTTCGAACTGGCGGGACGTGCACGCTTCAACAGCATCGTGATCATCGACGCTGACGGCACCAACCTCGGGATTTATCGTAAAAGCCACATCCCGGATGGCCCTGGCTATCACGAGAAGTACTACTTCAACCCGGGCGACACCGGCTTCAAAGTCTGGCAAACCCGTTACGCGAAAATCGGCGTGGGTATCTGTTGGGATCAGTGGTTCCCGGAATGCGCCCGCAGCATGGCGTTGCTGGGTGCGGAAATCCTGTTCTACCCAACGGCCATCGGCAGCGAGCCGCATGACAAGACCATCAGCTCCCGCGACCACTGGCAGCGCGTGCAACAAGGCCATGCCGGCGCCAACCTGATGCCGCTGATCGCCAGCAACCGTATCGGTAACGAAGAGCAGGACGGCTACGACATCACGTTCTACGGCTCGTCGTTTATTGCTAACCAGTTCGGCGAAAAAGTCGCAGAGCTCAACGAAACCGAAGAAGGCGTACTGGTTCACAGCTTCGACCTCGACGAGCTTGAGCACACGCGTAGCGCGTGGGGCACTTTCCGTGATCGTCGTCCTAACCTGTACGGCGCGATCAAAACGCTCGACGGTTCCCTGGAGTCCTGATCGCCATGACCACGCTGAAAAGCACACCACGCGCCGATGGCTTCTACATGCCTGCCGAATGGGCGCAGCAGACCCAGACTTGGATGATCTGGCCCGAGCGCCCGGACAACTGGCGCCTGGGCGGCAAGCCGGTACAGAGCGCCCATGTCGCGCTGGCCAAAGCCATCGCGCGTTTCGAACCGGTGACCGTGGGTGTTTCTGCCGCGCAATACGACAACGCTCGTGCGCGCCTCGATGTGCCGAACATTCGCGTCGTGGAGATCAGCAACAACGATGCCTGGATACGCGATACCGGGCCAACCTTCGTCATTAATGACAAGGGCCAAGTGCGCGGCGTCGACTGGGGCTTCAACGCGTGGGGTGGTTTCGACGGCGGTCTGTACGCGCCGTGGAACTTCGACGAGCAGGTGGCCAGCAAGGTGCTGGAGATTGAACGTTGCCCACGCTATGTGACCGAAGGCTTTGTGCTTGAGGGCGGCTCGATTCACGTCGACGGCGAAGGCACACTGATTACCACCGAAGAATGCCTGCTCAATCGCAACCGTAATGCGCATCTGTCTCGCGAAGAGATCGAAGCGGTGCTGCGTGATCATCTGGCGGTAGAGAAGATCATTTGGCTGCCGGACGGCCTGTACAACGACGAAACCGACGGCCATGTGGATAACTTTTGTTGCTACGTGCGCCCCGGTGAAGTGTTACTGGCGTGGACCGATGATCCAAAAGACCCCAACTATCCACGTTGCCAGGCGGCGATGCGCGTCCTGGAACACGCGCACGACGCCAAGGGTCGCCCGTTTATTGTGCATAAAATGCCCATTCCCGGTCCGCTGTTTGCCACCGAAGAAGAGTGTGCAGGCGTCGATCAGGTGCACGGCAGTCAGGAGCGCAACCCGACGGTGCGGCTGGCTGGCTCTTACGTTAACTTCCTGATAGTCAATGGAGGCCTTATTGCGCCTAGCTTTGACGACCCTCTCGACGAAACGGCGCGTGAGATTTTGCAGCGTCTGTTCCCGGAACATGAGGTTGTCATGGTGCCAGGCCGCGAACTGTTGCTTGGTGGCGGGAATATCCACTGCCTGACCCAGCAGCAACCGGCCCCGCACAAAGGCTGAGTTGGTCTTGTTCTTGCTATTAAAGCCCATCAATTGATGGGCTTTTTATTGGCGTCAAATCGCTGACGCATACTGTCCTTCTCGGGGCTGTCATAAAGCACAGGTACATTTAGCCGCTCAAGACTCAAGAGGTTGTCCCCCATGAACGCAGGTATTGAGCAGCCCTTTGCTCGTAGTTTGTCTGCAAGTAGCGAATCACGCCAGTTGATGGCGGACTGGTTAAGGACAACCAGAAGATCCCAGGCGCCGGAGCCAGACTCACGACAGTTGTTGCAGGCTCGCTACCCGGTTGGATTGATCAGCGACGCAGAGCTAGACGCATTGATGCTGATTCTGGACCGCTGAGTTTTCAAAATTGACACCCCGGTAACCCACGGCTAGGATTCGCGCCCGCCTGTGGCTACCCGCCATGTACGTAGCATCAGTAGTCCACTGCGATGATTTCGTGCGGGCCTTCTGAGTCGGTCCGATTGACCAGACTCAAAGGCCGCAACCCCTGTCCGGCCAAGGCCACAGCGCGTGATCAACTCGCATTAAGGAAAACAAGATGTTGAATGTACGTATTGGCGTGATCGTCATGTGCGCCACTCAGGCAATGGCCGATGGACAAGCGGATTCCAAAGGTTTTGTCGAGGACAGCAGCCTCAACCTGCTCTTGCGCAACGCTTACATCAGCCGTGATTACAAGAACGGCGTTCAGGACAGGGCCGAATGGGGTCAGTCCGTCACCGCTGATTTCGCATCGGGCTTCACCCAGGGCACCGTTGGCTTTGGCGTCGATGCATTTGCGATGTACGCGGTGCGTCTGGACGGCGGTAAAGGCAAAAGCGGCCGTGCGGGTATCGACTTTTTCAAGCAGGACAGCAGCGGCGAAGCGGCTGACGACCTGGCCAAAGGCGGCGGTGCCGTCAAAGTACGTTTCTCCAATACCGTGATCAAGTACGGCGAGCAAATGCCGTCGCTGCCAGTGTTGAGCTACGACAACGTGCGTCTGCTGCCCGAAAGTTTCACCGGCACCCTGATCACGTCCAAGGAAATCGAAGGCCTTGAGCTGAATCTGGGCCGGTTCACCGCCGAGTCGCGTAAAAGCGCTGAAGGCCGTGACAGCGGCGATCTGAAGAAAATCGACGTCTACGGAGGTAGCTACAAATTCACAGACAGTTTCAGCGCAGCGTTCTATGCCTCCAACGACGAAGATGTACTGAAGAAGCAATACCTCAACCTTAACTACGTGTTTGCACTCCAGAAGGACGAGTCGCTGACATTCGACTTCAACGGGTACAAGACCACGCTGGACAAAGATTTCGCTGTCAACGATGCACGCGACAACAAAATCTGGAGCCTGGCGGCGACCTACGCCCTCGGTATCCACTCCTTCACCCTCGCTCACCAGCGCAGCACCGGCGATACCGGCTACAAATACGGCGGTTATCGCAACGCGGGCGGTACGGGTGATGGCGGTAACACCATCTACCTCGCCAACTCCTACTGGTCTGACTTCAACGCCAAAGACGAACGTTCCTGGCAACTGGGTTACGGGGTCAACCTGGGCACGCTCGTGATGCCAGGCCTGACCTATAAAGTCGCCTACGTACGTGGCGACCACATCGACGACGGCTCCGGCCGCGGCAATGGCGAAGAACGCGAAATCTTCAGCCAGTTGCAATACGTCGTACAGACTGGCCCGGCGAAAAACCTCTCCGTGCGCCTGCGCAACTCCTTCTTGCGCGTCTCGGACAACGCCAGTTTCTACAATGATGAAGGTAACGAAACCCGTATCTTCGTCGACTACCCGATCAACATTTTCTGATGCTTGAACGTGTGACGCGCTGATAAAAAACGCCTCGGGTCGATCGGGGAGTTTTTGTGTGCGGGGTACATTAAATACAAGGCCGCAACCGCCTTCGTCTATAGAGGCAGGCTCATGGACTGATGGCGACAACCCATGACGCTCGTTACCATGCGCCTATCTTCTCGCTCCCGGTCACCGTAATGGCCCTCGCTGCTCCGCCCGACCTCAGTGACACCGCCGTCCCCGTGCAGCCCCTGGCGCGGACGTATCCGCGTGGCCTGTATATCGAGCCGCACGAGCATGTCTGGGGGCAGGTGCTGTACGCCATGTCCGGCGTCATGTGGCTTGAAACCCCGCACGAAGCGCTGGTCGTGCCGCCGCAACGTGCGGTGTGGTTACCGCCGGGCGTGGTGCATGGGATTCGGGTGGTGTCGGACCTGGAAATGCGCAACATCTACCTGCGCCCGGCGATTGCCGTGACGCTGGAAAGCACAGTGCAGGTCATCGAAGTCGGACGGCTGCTGCGTGAGCTGATCCTCAATCTGGTGGAGCAGGCTCAGGATCAACAGCGGCAGGACTATTACGACGCGGTCGTAGACCTTGCGTTGCTGGAGTTGAGGCGAGCCAAGCGCACCGTGCTGAAAATCCCCTTGCCCGATAGCTCCGACCGGCGCCTGATCAACCTGTGCCAGGCGGTGATGGCGTCGCCCTCGCTGGATGTGTCCTTCGAGCAACACGCGGAAAATGCTGGCGCCAGCGTGCGTACCCTGGCGCGTCTGTTTCAAGCTGCACTGGGCATGGGCTTCGCTGAGTGGCGGCGACAGGTGCAATTGGCAACGGCGGTCGCCGAGCTGATTCAGGGGGTACCGATCAGCACCATCGCGCGCGATCTCGGTTATTCGCCCAGCAGCTTCAGCGATATGTTCCGTCGTGAACTGGGCATGAGCCCTTCGCAGTACCCGGTCGGCGACGGTGCGGCCTGACGACGGCCCGCGTGATTGTCTGACGTTGTTTGGCAGTAAAGCAGAAGCAGTTGACCGACAGCTTCCTGCGCCTCCTCCTACACTCGGGACACCTAAAACACGGTCGCTCAGCCGCACAGCGCAACGCGACGTCCAGAGATGGAGTTCCTTATGAATGCCCTGCAATTTGCCAAAACCGGCGACCTCGCGGCCCTGCACTACATTGACGTGCCCAAACCCACCCCCGCTCAAGACGAAGTACTGATCCAAGTGAAAGCCGCCGGCCTCAACCCCAGCGACGTGAAAAATGTACTCGGGCGCTTTCCCTACACCACCCTGCCGCGCATCCCCGGTCGGGACTTCTCCGGTATCGTCGTGGAAGGTCCGCAGGCACTGATCGGACAGGAAGTCTGGGGCACGGGTAAAGAACCGGGCTTCATCCGCGACGGTTCGCATGCCGAGTATTTGACCCTGCCCGCCAAAGGCGTCGCCCTCAAGCCCAAAGCCTTGAGCTTTGCCCAGGCTGCCAGCCTTGGCGTCCCGTTCACCACTGCGTGGGATGCACTGGAGCGGAGCCTGGTGACTGCTGACACGCGCCTGTTGGTGATCGGCGCCAACGGTGCAGTCGGCAGTGCCGCCCTGGCTCTGGCAAAAATCCGTGGTGCCCACGTGCTCGGCGCAGTGCGTCGCCCCGAGCACGTTAAAGCGCTCAACGACCGAGGCTTCAACGCCATCCAGCTCGACACACCCGAAGACCTCGCCGCCAGCGTCAACGCAGTTTTCACCGGCGGCGCCGACGTCATCTTCGACACCACTGGCTTCTGGCTTCCTGCCGCCGTCACTGCCCTGGCCCCCTTCGGCCGCATCGCCATCATCGCCGCGCCTGCGGATGGGCACGTGCATCTGCCCGCGTTGGCGCTGTATCGCAAAGGTGGGTCTGTTGTGGGCATCAACTCATTGCTCTACGGGACAGAGGCGTGTGCCGGGATGCTGGATCAATTTGGGCGGTTTTTTGATGAAGGATTATTGCCTTTGCCGACCGGGTTGTTTGAGTCGCCATTGAGTGAGGGGCTGGCGCGGTACGAGGAGGTTAACAAGGGGAGTGGGGATAAGGTGGTTTTGCTGCCTTAAGACAGGGGTCAGAGGCCGGTTTTCCGGCCTCCAAGACGTCGCGCCAGGGATTGTTACCGTTTCGGTAAAGAACATTATGCTTCTTTTGGGTATAACTATATAACCATCCTTGTAAACTACACACATGCCCTAGCAAACGAACTCAGCAGAGCATGGTACTTCGTGTTAGACCTAACTTTAAAAGGGTCTAGCAACTTCTTCCGCCTCCTCGGCAAGTGAAGTCAGTCGGTTGTGATTGATTTAAAGGCCTGTAAATAACATGAAAAGTTTAATCGTACTTGCGTTGGTCGGCTTCTCTACAATCGCCGCGGCTGACGAAGTGCAAGCTGTTAATAGCGCAGCTGTTGAACAGTACACGTACTCTATGAATCTCGATATTGCTAAAGTTATTCACATGGATTCAGTGCCGGACACCTGCGGTGTCGTTCCGATGCACATGACTTACGAAGACCACAAAGGTCAGCGTCACACCCTCGAATACAGCGTGATGGGTAACGGCTGCTCAAACGGCTAAGCCTCACGCTTCAGATCGACATGTGACCCAAGCCCCCTCTTATGAGGGGGCTTTTTGTTGTGTGCTCGATAAGGCGTACGTCCTCGGTAACGGCTGCTGGTCATCCGCAGCCCGCAGGCCAAGGCACGGACTGATCGGCGCAACGCCTGGGAAAACACCGCCTCAGGGATTGTTACCGTTTCGGTAAAGAATATTATGGTTCTTTTGGGTTTAACTAAATACCCACCCTTGTAAACTAACCCCATTCCCTGGTAACCGAAACAAACAGGGCATGGTACTTCGTGTTAGACCTAACTCTAAACGGTTTAACAACTTCTTCCGCCACGTTGGCAAATGAAGTCAGTCAGTTGTGATTGATTTAAAGGCCTGTAAATAAAATGAAAAGTTTAATCGTACTTGCGTTGGTCGGCTTCTCCTCAATCGCAGCAGCTGGCGAAGTGCAAGCCGTCAACAACCCAGCCGTTGAACAGTACACATACGCCACAGAACTTGATGTCGCTAAAGTGATTAGCATGGACTCAGTCCCTGACACATGTGGTGTTGTTCCGGTGCAAATGACTTACGAAGACCATCAAGGTCAGCGTCACACCCTCCAATACAGCGTGATGGGTAACGGCTGCTCAAACGGCTAAGCCTCACGCTTCAAGCAGAGACGTGACCCAAGCCCCCTCCTGATGAGGGGGCTTTTTGTTGTGTGTGGCGGAAAGGCATCAAGGGTGCAGAGATCTGAAATTTAAGTAGGACGGATCGCAAAGTGCTTCAGCGCTGCGATTAAGGTCATGCCTTACCGTAGACTCGGAGCGTGGCATGAGGCCACTCAGCGACTAAGGACGGCAGATGTATCAATACAAGATGGTTCAGGTTCCACCCAACATCGAAGTAAAGGTCAAGAACTCAGGCACTGAAGCCGCCGTGTATTTGGAGTCGATCGCCAATCAATACGCAGAGCAGGGTTGGGAGTTCTACCGCGTAGACAGCGTCGGCGTTCAGATCAAGCCCGGTTGCTTTGAAGCACTTTTTGGAAAAAAAGCCGATTTCAGCACCTACTACGTCATTACCTTCCGCAAGCCTCGGTGATGATTCGGCTGTTACTGGCGCTCATACGCCTGTATCAAGCCATGGCCCCTCAAAGGTTGAGAGGGGCCTGCCGGTTTGAGCCGTCGTGTTCCTGCTATGGCAAATTGGCCATCGAAAGATACGGTCCCTGGAAGGGGAGCCGGATGACGTTCAATCGTATCTGCCGATGCCGAATCCCCAACGGCGGAGAGGATTACCCGTAAGCTCTCCAGAGGAATTGTGCCCGTGCCGAGCCATTCCTTCCGTGCTTGTCGACTCCATGCAGCTGCCAGCACCCTGGATTGCAGCTGCTACGCTTGTCTTTGTGACGATTATTCGTTTTTTCCCCATGATTTCGCCGGAAAAACGGCAGAGAGAACTGCTCGCGCCAGTTATTTAGACGCGCCGGAAAATAAATAACCTCACCCAGTAAACACTAAGCCTAATGGCTGGCCGTGGTTTGACTAGTTCTGGCGCCCAAGCGAGTTGGATTTCGTTGAGCAAAGGAGTGGAAATGTCTGCCGAGAAGAAAAAGACTATCAAAAGTAAAACGAAAGCAGAGGCATTCGGGATTTTCGAGCCGGTCTTTCGCTCGCGCAAAGAACGCCTGCGTGCAGGCGAGAGCTTGCTTGAGGGCATGCCACATTCGAGTCATGCCGTATGGAAACCACCGCGCAAACACCGTGATCCTATCGATATCCTGGAAGAGTCCAACCGGTATAGGCTAGCCAGTCTGGTGCCTGTCCGCTACGGGCGTATGTTGCGCAGCCCGTTTACTTTTCTGCGCGGCTCTTCGGGGTTGATGG
>ERZ1463034.98-NODE-98-length-28369-cov-15.153952_pt1 | contig 28369 bp, 27 predicted proteins | sample MGYA00564480_ERZ1463034 | MGnify/ENA primary metagenome ERZ1463034 (study PRJEB39244, sample SAMEA3635122) | Helicobacter pylori | study: EMG produced TPA metagenomics assembly of PRJEB11511 data set (Assembly of a 5300-year-old Helicobacter pylori...
TTGGCCGGGGTGATCCTCGCGTCACGCATGACTTCCGGCCAGCCGATGATCGGCCAGGGCTTTGAGCTGACGGTGATTTCCGCCTGCGTGCTGGGCGGGGTGTCGCTCAGCGGCGGCATCGGCATGATCCGTCATGTGATCGCTGGGGTGCTGATTCTGGCGATCATCGAGAACGCGATGAACCTGAAGAATATCGACACGTTCTACCAGTATGTGATCCGTGGTTCGATCCTGTTGCTGGCGGTCATCATCGACCGGCTGAAGCAGCGCTGAATTCAGCCATGTGAAGATCTAAGTGTGGGAGGGGGCTTGCCCCCGATAGCGGTCTATCAGTAACAGATGTGCAGACTGGCACGCCGCTATCGGGGGCAAGTCGAGTCGTCGCACCGCCCCTCCCACATTTGGATCTCAACTGTATTGAGGTTCGGTATTTGCCATAATGCCGCTCGTTTTCGTACCACCACATAGGCCCGATATGCAGGAAACCGCCCACACCCCCGTCAAAGACGCCGCTCCCACCGGCACCCAGACCTTGCTGCGTGGCTTGGGCGTGGTGCAGGCGGTGGCGGCCGGTGCGCGGGATCTGAAAGAGATCGCCCGGCGCATCGGCACCACCCGCAGCACCACGCATCGCCTGGCCAGTTGCCTGGTGGAGGAGCGCTACCTGCGCGTGGTGCCGCAAGTCGGCTACCTGCTGGGGCCGAAGCTGATCGAGCTGGGGTTTCAGGCGCGCGAAGAGTTGCCGTTGGTGACCCTGGCGGTGCCGTATCTGGACGAGTTGTCGGCGCTGACCGGCGACACCATCCACCTGGCGATTCGTGAAGACGACGACGTGCTCTATCTGCACAAGAACCCCGGTCGCAACGGTCCGGAAATGCGCTCGCGGGTCGGCCATCGCATGCCGCTGGCGCGGACTGGTATCGGCAAGGCGTTGCTGTTGGATGACAGCGTCGAAGAGTGGCAGCGCCTGTACGAAGTCAGCCATCCGACGGCAGGGAAAAACCTGCAGTGGCCGCAACACCCGGAGCAATCCTGGGCGCAATTCGAGCAGCGCATGCGTGAGTATGTGGTGGGCGGTTATGCGTTCGACCTGGAAGACAACGAGCCGTCGATCCGCTGCGTGGCGGCACCGGTGCGCGATGCCAGCCGGCGAATCGTCGCCGGCATCAGCATCGCCAGTACCCTGCCCTACATGCCGTTGGAGAAAATGGCCGAGCTGATTCCCGTGATCAAACAGGTCGCGGCGCGGCTATCTGCGCAGTTGGGCGCGAAGGCCTGATCAGGCCTTCAAGGTCGCCATGTCGATGACAAAGCGGTACTTCACATCGCCGGCGATCATGCGCGTGAAAGCCTCGTTGATCTGGCGGATGTCGAGCATTTCGATGTCGCAGGTGATGCCATGCTCGGCGCAGAAATCCAGGACTTCCTGGGTTTCTGCGATGCCGCCAATCAGCGAACCGGCCAGCATTTTACGGCCGAGCACCAGCTTGGCGGCGTTGACGGGCGGGTCTACCGGCTCGATTAGACCGACCAAGATATGCACGCCGTCAAAGCGCAGCACATCGAGGTAGGGGTTCAGGTCGTGCTGCACCGGGATGGTGTCCAGCAGGAAGTCGAAGTGCCCGGCGGCGGCTTTCATTTGCGCGGCGTCGGTGGACACGATCACATGATCCGCGCCCTGGCGCCGGCCTTCCTCGGCCTTGCTCGCAGAACGGGTGAACAGCGTGACTTCGGCGCCCATGGCCTTGGCGAACTTGATGCCCATATGGCCCAGGCCGCCCATGCCGAGAATCCCGACTTTATCGCCGGCCTTCACACCGTAGTGCTTGAGCGGCGAGTAGGTGGTGACGCCTGCACAGAGGATCGGTGCGGCGCTGGCCAGATCGAGCTTGGCCGGGATCTTCACCACAAAGTGTTCGCTGACCACGATGCTGTCGGAGTAGCCGCCCATGGTGTTGCTGCCATCGACACGGTCCGGGGTGGCGTAGGTCATGGTCGGGCCTTCGAGGCAGTATTGCTCCAGGTTCGATTGGCAAGCGGCGCAGTGGCGGCACGAGTCGACCATGCAGCCGACGCCGACCAGGTCGCCGACTTTATGCGCGGTGACGTTGGCGCCGACGGCGCTGACTTTGCCGACAATCTCATGGCCCGGCATCAGCGGGTACACGGCGATGCCCCATTCGTTGCGGGCCTGGTGGATGTCGGAATGGCAGACGCCGCAGTACAGAATTTCGATCGCCACGTCATCGGCGCGCGGGCTGCGGCGTTCAAACGACAGGGGGGCGAGGGGAGTGGTGGCCGACTGGGCGGCATAACCGATAGCGGTGTACATGGGCAAACCTCGCAAAAGCAGTGACAAGTGAGGTGGGCCATTTTCCGCGCCGACCTCGCAGGCGACCATGGCGATTGCTCCGAGTCTCATGCCTATTCGTCCGGGAGTGCCTCTGGTTTGGATGCACGGGGCGCTCGACCTGCGATGATGCTCTCATCCCTTATTAGCGAAGTTTTTTGCCATGTTGTTGACCCGCCATCTCGACGCCAACGCCACCCTGGTTTCCTTGATCGAGAGGCTGACGCCCCGCGACGGTTTCTCCCCGACCCACCTGCCGGGTGTGCAAGTGTTGCGCGCCAGTTGCGACGTCGCGCGCGGGCCGCAGATCTATGAGCCGAGCCTGATGTTCGTCGCCCAAGGCAGCAAAGTCGCGTACCTGGGCCCGCGTACCCTGGAGTACGGCGCGGGGCACTACCTGATCCAGGCGATGCCGGTGCCGTTCGAATGCGAGACGTTCGCCCGGGCGCCCGGCGCACCGCTGTTGGGGGTAACGGTGGGGATTGATCGGGTGGTGCTGGGCGAATTGGTGATGGCCATGGGCATGCAGGCCGGGCCGCCGCCGACCGCGCAGACCTTGGAGTCGATGAGTTCGGTGGTATTGGATGACGCCATGCGTGGCTGCGTCGAGCGGCTGTTGCAATGCCTGCACGATCCGCTGGAAAGCCGGATCATGGGCCCGGCGCGGGTGCGTGAATTGTTGTTCACCGCGTTGCGTGGGCCCCAGGCGGATGTGTTGCGCGCGTTGGTGGAACAGCAGGGGCAGTTTTCACGAATCGCCACCTCGTTGAATCACCTGCACGCCCATTACGCCGAGCCGCTGAATATCGAGACGTTGGCAGGTTATGCGCACATGAGTGCGTCGACCTTTCATGAACACTTCAAGCGCTGCACTTTGTTGTCGCCGGTGCAGTATCTGAAGCGTTTGCGGTTGCTCAAGGCGCAGCAGTTGTTGCTGGTGGAAGGCATGGGCGTGGCGCAGGCGGCGCATAGCGTGGGGTATCAGAGTACGTCGCAGTTCAGTCGCGAATATAAGCGCTACTTTGAGCGCAATCCCGGCGAAGAGCGCGCGGCCTGATTCTCCCTGGATCAACGGGATTAAAAATGTGGGAGGGGCGGTGCGACGACTCGACTTGCTCCCGATGACGGTGGTCCAGCCATAGATGTGCTGACTGTTCCACCGCTATCGGGGGCAAGTCGAGTCGTCGCACCGCCCCTCCCACATTTGACCGAGTTTCGCTCATAAAAAAGGCTCCCATCGGGGGAGCCTTTTCTTTAAGCGGTTGAGTTACATATTCGGGTAAGTCGGCCCGCCCGCGCCTTCCGGCGTCACCCAGGTGATGTTCTGCGAAGGGTCCTTGATGTCACAGGTCTTGCAGTGTACGCAGTTCTGGGCGTTGATCTGGAAGCGCTTCTCGCCGTCTTCCTTGGTCACCACTTCATACACGCCGGCCGGGCAATAGCGCTGCGCCGGTTCATCGTAGAGCGGCAGGTTGGTGCCGATCGGGATGCTCGGGTCTTTGAGTTTCAAGTGGCACGGCTGTTCTTCTTCGTGGTTGGTGCCGGAGATGAACACCGAGCTCAGTTTGTCAAAGCTCAGCTTGCCGTCGGGTTTGGGGTAGTCGATCTTCTGGCAGTCCTTGGCCAGCTTGAGGCAGGCATAGTCCGGCTTGGTGTCGTGCAGGGTCAACGGCATCTTGCCGCCGAGGATATTTTGGTCGAACCAGTTGAAGCCAGCACCGATGATCGGGCCGAACTTGTGCATCGCCGGGCCGAAGTTACGCGTGGCAAACAGTTCTTCGTAGAGCCAGCTTGCCTTGAAACTGTCAACGTAGTTGGTCAGCTCGTCGCCGCCTTCGGCGTCCGCCAGCAGGCGCTCGGCCACGGCTTCGGCGGCGAGCATGCCGGATTTCATCGCGGTGTGGCTGCCCTTGATCTTGGCCACGTTCATGGTGCCCAGGTCACAGCCGATCAATGCGCCGCCCTTGAACACCATCTTCGGCAACGAGTTGATGCCGCCCTTGGCCAGCGCGCGGGCGCCGTAGCTGATGCGCTTGCCGCCTTCCAGGTACTGCGCCAGCACCGGGTGATGCTTGAGGCGCTGAAACTCATCGAACGGTGACAGGAAGGTGTTGCTGTAGGACAAGTCGACGATCAGGCCGACGACCACCTGGTTGTTTTCCAAGTGATAGAGGAACGAGCCACCGGTGTTCTCGTTGCTCATGATATCCAGCGGCCAGCCGGCGGTGTGGACCACCAGGCCTGGTTGGTGCTTGGCTGGGTCGATTTCCCAGATTTCCTTCAGGCCGATGCCGTAATGCTGGGCGTCAGCGTCGCTGTCCAGCTTGAAGCGCTGGATCAGTTGCTTGCCGATATGGCCACGGCAGCCTTCGGCGAACAGCGTGTACTTGCCACGCAGTTCCATGCCGGGGGTGTACAGGCCTTCTTTCGGGTTGCCTTCGCGGTCGACGCCGAGGTCGCCGGTGATGATCCCGCGCACCACGCCGTTTTCGTCGAACAGCGCTTCCTGGGCGGCGAAGCCTGGGTAGATTTCCACGCCCAGGTTCTCGGCCTGCTGGGCCAGCCAGCGGCACAGGTTGCCCAGGGAGATAATGTAGTTGCCTTCGTTGTGCATGGTCTTGGGCACAAAGAAGTCAGGCACCTTGGTGGCGGTGTTGCTGCTGCGCAGTACATAGATGTCATCGCGCACCACGGGGGTGTTGAGCGGAGCGCCGAGTTCTTTCCAGTCCGGGAACAGTTCGTTCAGGGCGCGTGGTTCGAACACGGCACCGGAAAGGATATGTGCGCCGACCTCGGAGCCTTTCTCGACCACGCAGACGCTGATTTCCTTACCGGCTTCGGCGGCCTTCTGCTTCAGTCGGCAGGCGGCAGACAGGCCCGCCGGGCCAGCGCCGACGATGACCACGTCGAATTCCATGTATTCGCGTTCCACAGGCTATCTCCTACTCAGGCTCACAGGCTTTTTTTCTAATGGGTGGAGGTTGGGTGTCGTCACCGTCATCGCTGCGCTCACTGGGCAGGCGGATGACCACCTTTCTCTCTAGGTGGCGCATTATATCTACACCACTCTCAGCGTCCAATACAAACGTTTGTTTGAATTGCTTGGAAGCTAGGTAAATCAAAGCAACGGGGCTTATGACTGGCCATTTTGCCGTATTGACCAGAATAGGCGTTCCGGTCAATATACGGTCGGTTTTGCGCTAGCCGTAGGCTGACTGTAGGTTTCAAGAGCACCTTTAAAGACAGGCGAAGGCGAAAAAGGCTGGCGCGTGCCCAATGCTGGCGCGCAGTTTACACGTCGCGATCATGAATGACCTCCCAGTCACCTCTGACGAACGGTCATCACTCTCTATCGCTGCGTCACTTGCCGAAGGTTTTGAAGGTGCCCTTGTGTGCCGATGAGCATCAACCGCCAGGTTCGCCTAGGCGACTTTCTTTTCACCGGAGAGTAACGAGGAATCCATGAAGGTTCTTGTAGCTGTCAAACGCGTTGTCGATTACAACGTGAAAGTTCGCGTCAAGGCGGACAATTCCGGCGTCGACCTCGCTAACGTCAAGATGTCGATGAACCCTTTCTGCGAAATCGCCGTGGAAGAAGCTGTACGCCTGAAAGAGAAAGGCGTGGTGACTGAAATCGTCGTGGTTTCCATCGGCCCGACCACTGCTCAAGAGCAGCTGCGTACCGCCCTGGCACTGGGCGCTGATCGCGCCATCCTGGTTGAGTCGGCTGAAGAACTGACCTCCCTGGCCGTTGCCAAGTTGCTCAAAGCCGTTGTCGACAAGGAACAGCCATCGCTGGTGATCCTCGGCAAACAGGCCATCGACAGCGACAACAACCAGACTGGCCAGATGCTGGCTGCACTGACCGGTTACGGCCAGGGCACCTTCGCCTCGAAAGTCGAAGTGAGCGGCGACAGCGTTGCCGTGACCCGCGAAATCGACGGCGGCGCGCAAACAGTTTCGCTGAAACTGCCGGCCATCATCACCACCGACCTGCGTTTGAACGAGCCGCGCTACGCGTCCCTGCCAAACATCATGAAAGCCAAGAAGAAGCCTCTCGAAGTGCTGACTCCGGACGCTTTGGGCGTTTCCACCGCCTCTACCAACAAGACCGTCAAAGTTGAAGCGCCGGCTGCACGCAGCGCGGGCATCAAGGTCAAGTCGGTGGCTGAACTGGTTGAGAAACTGAAAAACGAAGCGAAGGTAATCTAATCATGACTATCTTGGTAATCGCAGAACACGACAACAAGGTACTGGCTCCGGCCACCCTGAACACCGTGGCTGCCGCTGCGAAAATCGGTGGCGACATCCACGTGCTGGTTGTCGGTCAGGGCGCTGGCGCCGTGGCCGAAGCCGCAGCGAAAATCGCTGGCGTGAGCAAAGTACTGCTGGCCGACAACGCCGCTTACGCTCACCAACTGCCGGAAAACGTCGCGCCGCTGGTAGCAGAGCTGGGTGCTGGCTACAGCCACATCCTGGCTGCCGCGACCTCCAACGGCAAAAACATCCTGCCGCGCGTTGCTGCGCAACTGGACGTTGACCAGATCTCCGAGATCATCTCGGTCGAAAGCGCCGACACCTTCAAGCGCCCGATCTACGCCGGTAACGCCATTGCCACTGTGCAATCGAGCGCTGCGGTCAAGGTCATCACCGTGCGTGCCACCGGTTTCGACCCGGTTGCAGCCGAAGGTGGTTCGGCTGCCGTTGAAGCCGTCTCCGCTGCCCACGACGCTGGCCTTTCCAGCTTTGTTGGCGAAGAGCTGGCCAAGTCGGATCGTCCTGAGCTGACCGCTGCCAAGATCGTCGTTTCGGGCGGGCGTGGCATGCAGAACGGTGACAACTTCAAGCACCTGTACGCCCTGGCCGACAAGCTGGGCGCTGCGGTCGGCGCTTCCCGCGCGGCCGTCGACGCCGGTTTCGTGCCCAACGACATGCAGGTCGGCCAGACCGGCAAGATCGTTGCGCCACAGCTGTACATCGCGGTCGGTATCTCCGGCGCGATCCAGCATTTGGCCGGCATGAAAGACTCCAAGGTGATCGTGGCGATCAACAAGGACGAAGAAGCACCGATCTTCCAGGTGGCTGATTACGGCCTGGTGGCGGACTTGTTCGAAGCCGTACCTGAGTTGGAGAAGCTGGTCTAATCCAGTCGCTTCACTTATAAAGAGCCCGGTCTTGTGACCGGGCTTTTTATTTATCGGAGCACCTCGCCATGGAATTGCGCCCCTGGGCCGTACTGCTGGGTTTCACACTTTTGCTGCCGACCTTGTCGCTGGCCGCCGGCAAATGCGAGCGCCTGGTGGTCACCGGCAGCCCGGATGCTCCGCCTCTGCTCTGGCGCGACCCCCAGGACCCCACGCACCTGATCGGCGCCACCGCCGACATGTTGCAGCAAGTGGCCCAGGACCTTGGGCTGAAAATCGACCTGCTTTACGGCGGCAAGCGCTCCCAGGCCTCGGATGAAGTGCGCAGCGGGCGCATGGATCTGCTGGCCGATGCGCCGTTGAATCTCGGCGAGCTGGAAACCTTCGACTACATCCACCCGGCGCTGGTGCAGATCGACTATCTGGTCTGGACCCGCAAGGATTCGGCGCTGGCCTATACCACGGCCACTGACCTGCACGGCCACAAGGGCGCGGTGTCCGAACGGGCGCGGTTGAGCCACGACTTTGAAACCTTCGCCGCCCAGCAATTGACTCTGCAACGCCTGCCTGCCTTGACTCCTGCGTTCCAGAAACTGCTGCTGGGGGAAGTGGATTACGTACTTGCCGGGCGTTACTCCGGCATGGCCATGGCCGAGACCTTGGGCATGAGCAAAGACCTGATTGCCCACGACATACCCGTCGATCAGCCTGGCCTGTACCTGGCGATTTCCCACAACTCCGCGTGCAATGATCCATGGCTGCGCGGACAGCTGGCGAAAAAGATGACAGAATTGTCCGGGTCTGGTGTGGCGCAAGCTGCGCTGCAGCGCAATCTAGAGCGCTGGAAAGCGCAATTGCAACAACCTGTCGGCACCCCAACAAAGTAGGGATTTTCAGTGACTTTTCGACCTCTTTTAGCGGCCCTCGCCGTCGTTGCTCTGGCGGGATGTGCAGCCGATCCTGCGCCGAATGAACAAATACGCCTCACCCAGCAAGCCTTGGAACAAGCCAATGCCGTGGGTGCCAACCCCGATGAATCGCCTGAGCTGAAACTGGCCGAAGGCAAACTCACCCAGGCCCAGGCCGACATGGCCGACCGGTCCTACAAGGACGCGCGCATGCAGGCCGAACAGGCCGAACTGGATGCACGTCTCGCCGAAGCCCAAGTGTTGACCCGCAAGAGCCAGGAACAACTGAACGTGCTCAATACCCGTATCACCCGCCTGCGTAAGCAATTGCAGTTGGGAGAAGCCCAATGAGCCCGATGATCCGTGGTTTGAGTTGTATCGTGCTGCTGGGCAGCGCGGCCCTGGGCGGTTGCGCCAGCCATCCGAATGGCGAGCAGGCCCTGCAACAGGCGGGCAGCGACTTCCAGAAGGTCAAGGAAGACGCCAATGTGCTGCGCTTCGCGCCCAAGGACGTGATCCGCGCCGGAGAGTCCCTGGCCCGTGCCGATCGCTTGTCCAGCTACTGGGGCAGCGGCGCCGACGTGGTGCATTACGCCTACCTCAGCCGGCGCTACAGCGCGATCGCCCGCGAACACACCGAGCAGGCACTCAACCAGGAACACGGTGCCAAACTCGAACTGGAACGCCAGCGACTGCAACTGGCCCTGCGTGAAAGCAAGCTGATCAGCGTGCAGCAGCAAGGCAAATGGCTCGAAGAACAGATCGCCAGCCTGGCCACCACCCAGACCGATCGCGGCTTGGTGATGACCCTGGGCGACGTGTTGTTCGACACCGGCGAAGCCGAATTGAAAAACTCGGCCAACCGCACCGTGCTGAAAATCGTCCAGTTCCTGCAACTGAACCCCAAACGCATAGTGCGTATCGAGGGTTACACCGACAGCACCGGCGGCGAGCAGGAAAACCTCCAACTGTCCCGCGACCGCGCGCAATCGGTGGCCGATGTGCTGGTGGACCTGGGGATCGACGAAAAACGCATCCAGGTCGAAGGCTATGGCGACCAGTACCCCGTGGAGGCCAACGCCTCCGAGCGCGGCCGTGCGCAGAACCGGCGGGTAGAGATCGTGTTCTCTGACGCAAAAGGCCAACTCGGCGCGGCCCGCTAGGAGCCTGGCGCAAGCAAAATGTGGGAGCTGGCTTGCTCCCACATTTTTTCGGATGTACCCGAAACGCCGCAGGCCACCCTTACAGTTTTTTCTATCACTGCCGCCCGCGCTCGACTATTGTGGCAACTGTCCCCGTACACTTCTAAACTGTGCCGGTATGTTTCACACAAAAATAAAATACCCGTGAAATCGAGTGCTGCGTCATGACCAATCTGTTGCTTTACCAACGTATCGCCCAGCAACTGGCTGAGGATATCCGGCGCGGTGTCTATCAACCGGGCGAACGCGTGCCCTCGGTGCGCAAGATGAGCTCCCAGCTCAACGTCAGCCATGCCACGGTGTTGCAGGCCTACGCCAATCTGGAAGATCAGGGCTTGATTCGTGCGCGGCCACAGTCCGGGTATTACGTACACCAGACACCGGCGCTGACGGCACCGACGCCGGATATCGCCCGGGTCGAGCGCCCAGGGTTGGTGACCCGCAGCAGCATCATTCAGCAAGTGTTGGTGGAGTCGCGTCGTGAAGGCGTATTCCCACTGGGCGCGGCCGTGCCGAGTGTGGATTACTTGCCGGTACGTGCACTGCACCAGCAGTTGGCCAAGGTCACGCGCTTCCAGAGCCCACGGGCGTTCAGCTACATGTTCAGCCCCGGCTTCGAGCCGTTGCGCCGCCAGGTGGCGATCCGCATGCGCGATGCCGGCGTGGTGGTGGACCCTTCCGAAGTGGTGATCACCCACGGCTGCGTTGATGCGTTGCAGATGTCGCTGCGGGTGCTGACGCGGCCGGGCGACCTGATCGCCGCCGAGTCACCCACCTATTACGGCTTACTGCAGTTGGCGGACCTGTTGGGCCTCAAGGTCATAGAGATCCCCAGTGACCCCGCCACCGGCATGAGCCTCGAAGCCCTGCAATTGGCCGCCAATCAGTGGTCGATCAAGGCCCTGGTGCTGACCACGCGCCTGAGCAACCCTTTGGGCGGCACCATGCCCGAGGAACGGCAGAAACAATTGCTGCGCCTGGCGTCGGATTTCGATATCCAGATCGTCGAAGACGACATCTACGGCGAACTGATGTTCGAGCTGGGTCGCACCAAAGCCCTGAAAGCCTACGATCGCCTTGATCGCGTGATTTATTGCTCGAGCTTTTCCAAAACCTTGTCACCCGGCGTGCGCATTGGCTGGATGATTGCCGGTAAGTATCAGCAGGAAATCCAGCGCTTGCAGATGTTCAGCACGCATTCGGCGTGCAGCGTCACCCAAATGGGCGTCGCCGCGTACCTGGAGAACGGCGGTTACGATCGGCACCTGCGTTACATCCGCCAGGAATATCGCAAGAACCTCAGTGCTTTCCAACTGGCGGTTCAGCAGTATTTCCCCGAAGGCACCCAGATGACCCGTCCGACCGGCGGTTTTATCCTGTGGGTCAGTTTGCCGGGGCGGGTCAATACCCAGGAACTGCATGTGCGTGCATTGCAACAGGGCATCAGCATCGCACCGGGGTTGATCTTCAGTAATACGGAACAGTTCAACCACTGTATTCGTCTTAACTGCGGCACGCCGTGGAACCGCGAAGCAGAGCGGGCGCTGATGACCTTGGGGATGCTCGCCAGTCAGTTATGCCAGGAGACCGCTGTCGGTTTTTGAGGTTCGCCAAGCAGACAACGCGGATAGCTGGCTGATCACCGCGCTTGTCATGCTGCCCTCAACAAGCGAGCATATGGCCCTCTGCCGTTAATGCTGTTGGCAATATGACTTCTATTTTTCGCGCTGTTTTAGTGATTAGCCTGTTCGGCCTGAGTAATGTCGGCGCCACGCTGGCCGCAACGCCTGTGGTCAACCCAGCCCCCGCCGCGAGCACCGAGCAGAAAACGCCCGCAAAAAAAACGACCCCGGCCAAAAAAGCCTCGGCCACGAACAAAAAAAACACGCCGGTAAAAAAACGCGCGCCGGTTGCGAGCAAGTCCAAGTCCGCCCGCGAAGTGGCCCAGACCCAACTGCCACCGGCACAGTTGGATTTGTCCCTGCCCTCCGACATGGTCAGGCACTTGCAGCCCATCGGCAGCATGCCCGCGCCCAAAAACGTACCGTTGCTGCCGCCAATGTTTGGCGAGAAGCCGTCTGACAACAGTGCATTCCAGATCAACGGCCGCCTGCTCAGCAATGAGATGAGGCTGCAACTGCGCAACGAAGAACGGCGAGACGTGGAAGGCGCGGCGCTGGATTTCGAATTCAAGCAATAAACTTTTCCTACGCAGGTGACGTCGACACTCGACCATCTGTCGCAGACTGGTCAGTCACTTTTTTTTTCTGCGAAAAACCCCTGTTAGACCATTTTAAAACGGCTGTTTAAGGGCGTACTCTAGCCCGGCCATCCCTATTGAGCCGTCGAGGACCTGCTGGTCATGAAATGCCGTGAAGGCTGTGGCGCTTGCTGCATCGCCCCCTCCATCAGTTCACCGCTGCCGGGAATGCCCCAGGGCAAACCTGCGGGCGAACGCTGTCTGCACCTGTCGGTCGAACACTTATGCCAGTTGTTCGGGCAACCGGAACGGCCTGCGGTGTGCAGTGCTTTCAAGGCGGATATCGAGGTCTGCGGCATCGACCAGGCCGATGCGATCAGGTTGATCGGCTGGTGGGAGCAGATGACGGCGGCTTGATGGGCTTTACTATCGGAACTTCAACAATAAGGAATACAACAATGGGTTCGCTGAAACGAATGGCTGTGTTGTGCGGTTTTACAGTGTTATTTGCTGCCACTGCTCAGGCTGAGGATTGGCAAGTCGCCAAGGATGAAGACGGGATCAAGGTGTCGCTGAGCGAAGTCGCCGGTTCCAAGTACAAGGCATATCGCGGTGTGACAGTGATCAAGGCACCCGTGGCCAAGATCGAGGCCTTGCAGGAGGACGCTGTCGGTGCCTGCACCTGGATTCATGAATGCAAATCGCAAAAACTGCTCAAGCAGGAAGGCAACAAGAGCTGGACCTACACCCAGTTCAAGGCACCGTTCCCGGTGACCGACCGCGATTCTATCCTGGAAATCACCACGTCCAAGGCTGCCGACGGCAGCGTGACCCGCACCCTGCTGGAAGTGCCGACCTATCAGCCGGAAGTGAAGGGCTACGTGCGCGTGGCCCAGGTCGAAGGCTACTGGAAACTGGTGCCTAAAGGTGCCAATGAAACCGAAGTGACCTACCAGGTACACACCGAGCCAGGCGGCAGCGTGCCTTCATGGTTGGCCAACAAGTTCGTGGTGGACGCCCCGTTCAACACCTTGAAAGCCCTGAAGGAACGCGCTGAGAAGTAAGCGCAGTTGATCCGGTGCCTGCGACCTTGAGTGGAACGTTTGCCGAACCCTCAAGGTCCAGATAGAAGTAAGCCCACACACGGGTTTTATCGAGGAGGCACCGATGCAAAATTGGCAGATTACCTTCGTTGATGATCACGGCGTGCAGTCCGTGGAGCGGTTCGCCTGCGACCGCAAGCCGAGCCTCGAGGATGCGGCACATATGATTCGCAACAAGCTGGTGCCGGTGGCCGCCGAACTGGACCTCAATGACCTGGACGGCCGCAAACCCGAGCCGACGGTCAAGATCCTCAAAGACCAGAACAGTATCCAGATCCTCGACATTTCTCCCGCCGCCTGAACATTCCCTGTATGCCATTCAAGCGCCTCTGGTGGAGGTGATAGCTTCGCGCTACTCTGCAAGTGAGATCAGCGAATGAATCGCTAAGGTCTGGTCTTGTCAGCTACATGCTTGTTTTCCAGCGGTGATGTCATTGTCGTAGCCCCCGCGCCAGTACGGCGCCGGCTAGGGAAGCACGGAAAGTCTATCCATCGGTTTGAGGAGGACGTTTCATGAGCACAGCCTATCAAGAAGACATCAGCACCAACGTTCTGCGCCGCATGAAAGAGGGCGGCTTCGATTTTTCACGGTTCCACCCCATCGAGTTCTACGCCATTTTCCCGGACGAGGAACGGGCGCGCAGGGCTGCGGGTCGATTTCGTGGCGAGTCCCTGAATGCCCAGGTCAGCGCGCGCGACGATGGCGCCTGGTACTTGGAACTGAGCAAGATCATGTTTGCAACCTACGACGGCATAGGAGACTTCGAGCAAGACTTTGAAGCGGTGGTCGAGCCGCTGGGCGGGATCATCGAAGGATGGGGCGTCAAGCAGGAGGTGCGTGGGTTACCCATGTAGCAGTATGAGAAACACAGCGTATCGGCTGACCTTTGGGTCGGCCGATTTTGTTTGTGGCGTCTGAAAGCGGGCGAAACTTGCGCTGTATTTTCAGACAAAAAAAAAGCCACCCGAGCAGGGTGGCCGAAAGGGAAGACCGAAGGAGTCGGTCGGTACACGAGGGCACACGGTACCGATTGCGCGATGGATTGGGCTGTAGGACGGGTCCTGTTCAGCAGATGGTGGTGATTATCCGCAACGCTGGCCGGGCATTGAAATCAACTCTGGCTATGCTGTTGATAGTCAAAGCCCGCATTGTGATGAAGCGTGCGGCCGGACGCTGGGCATTCTACGCACCAGGATGGTGCTCTTAGCTCTCCGTTATTATTTAACTCACTGATTTTTAAGTGTTTATGCCGCTGGCACGGGCCTTGCGATGATTCTCGCGTCCGGGTGACAAGGAGTACGGCATGATCCGCACTTATTACGACGAAATGTACGATGGGGCAGGGCAGGTTCGCCCCCATTACCGCGAGTTCGCCCGCTGGTTGGCTGAAACCCCTGCTGAATTGCTGGCCCAGCGCCGGCGCGAAGCCGATTTGCTGTTTCACCGCGCCGGGATCACCTTCACCCTTTACGGAGATGAACAGGGCACCGAGCGCTTGATTCCCTTCGACACCATCCCGCGCAGCATTCCGGCCAGTGAATGGCGGATTGTCGAACGTGGCTGCATTCAGCGGGTCAAGGCGCTGAATATGTTTCTCGCCGACCTCTACCATGAACAACGCATCATCAAGGCCGGAATCATCCCCGCCGAACAGGTGCTGGCCAACGAGCAATATCAGTTGGCAATGCAGGGGCTGAATCTGCACCGCGATCTGTATTCCCACGTCTCCGGCGTCGATCTCGTTCGCGATGGCGACGGCACCTACTACGTGCTGGAGGACAACCTGCGGACCCCGAGCGGCGTCAGCTACATGCTCGAAGACCGCAAGATGATGATGCGCCTGTTCCCCGAGCTGTTCGCGGCCCAGCGTATCGCGCCGATCGACCATTACCCCAACTTGCTGCTCGACACCCTGAAAAGCTCGAGCCCCCTGGATAACCCAAGTGTGGTGGTGCTGACTCCCGGGCGTTTCAACAGTGCGTTTTTTGAGCATGCCTTCCTCGCCCGGGAAATGGGCGTGGAGTTGGTGGAGGGCGCCGACCTGTTCGTGCGCGATGACCGCGTCTTCATGCGCACCACCGACGGTCCCAAGGCTGTGGACGTGATTTATCGGCGCCTCGACGATGCATTTCTCGACCCGTTGGCCTTCAACCCGGACTCCATGCTCGGCGTCCCCGGCCTGCTTGCCGCCTATCGTTCGGGCAACGTGGTGTTGGCCAACGCGATCGGCACCGGGGTGGCGGATGACAAGTCGGTGTATCCCTTTGTCACCGAGATGATCCGTTTTTACCTGGATGAAGAACCGATCCTGAAGAATGTTCCGACCTTCCAATGCCGTAAGCCCGACGAATTGTCCCACGTACTGGCTAACCTGCCGCACTTGGTGGTCAAGGAAACCCAAGGCTCCGGCGGCTACGGCATGCTCGTCGGTCCGGCCTCCACCGCGGCGGAAATCGAAGCCTTCCGCGCGCGTATCAAGGCCAAGCCCCATGCCTATATCGCACAGCCGACCCTGTGTTTATCCACCTGCCCGACCTTTGTCGAAAACGGTATCGCCCCGCGCCATATCGACCTGCGCCCGTTCGTGCTGTCCGGCAAGGAAACCCGTGTGGTGCCCGGCGGCCTGACCCGCGTGGCCTTGCGCGAAGGCTCGCTGGTGGTCAACTCGTCCCAGGGCGGCGGCACCAAAGACACTTGGGTGGTTGAGGACTGATGCCATGTTGAGTAGAACTGCCTCGGATTTGTACTGGATGTCGCGCTACCTGGAACGTGCGGAAAACCTCGCGCGCATGCTCGACGTCAGCTATTCGCTGTCGCTGATGCCCCAGGACGGACGCGGCGACGGTTTGCATGAGTTGGCCATGCCGTTGTTGATCACCGGCACCCTGGAGGACTACCACGCACGCCACGGCGAACTGCATGCCGAGCGCCTGCTGCACTTTTTCGCGCTGGACGCGGCCAACCCGGCCAGCATCTACAGTTGCCTCGGCGCTGCACGGGCGAGTGCCCATGCGGTGCGTGGGCGAATCACCGCCGACATGTGGGAAAACATCAATGCCACCTGGCTGGATATCCGCGATATCGCCCAGCAAGGCTTGAGCCGCTACGGCATGAGTCGGTTCTGTGAGTGGGTCAAGGAGCGTTCGCACCTGTTTCGTGGAGCGACCTACGGCACCATCATGCGTAACGATGCCTTCCGCTTTATCCGCCTGGGCACGTTCATCGAGCGCGCCGACAACACCCTGCGCCTGCTGGACGCGCGCTATGAAATGGCCGGCGACCAGGCCGACGCGGTCAGCGATGGCACGGCCCACGCGTACTACCAGTGGAGTGCCTTGTTGCGTGCGTTGTCGTCGTTCGAGGCCTACACCGAGATCTACCGCGACGCCCCCGGCGCCCGGCAAGTGGCGGAGCTGTTGCTGTTGCGTGCCGATGTGCCGCGCTCGTTGCGGGCCTGCAGCGAAGAGATCGACCAGATCCTCGCCAGCCTGCCCGGCCTCAACGGCCGCCCGGCCCAGCGCCTGGCCGCCGAAATGGACGCACGCCTGCGCTTTACCGCGATCGACGAAATCCTCGAGGAAGGCCTGCACGCCTGGCTGACCGACTTTATCCCCTTGGTCCGCCAGTTGGGCGACGCCATCTACAGTTCCTACCTGGAGGCGGCATGAGACTCTCCATCAGCCACGAAACCACCTACCACTACGACGATCAGGTGCGCGCAAGCATCCAGTACCTGCGCCTTACGCCCCACGACAGCGAGCGCCAGCGCGTAATCAGTTGGCAATTGGACCTGCCGCGTCCGGTGCGCGCCCAGGTCGACCCGTTCGGCAATATCCTGCATGTGCTGACCATGGACGAGCCCCACGACGCCATCATCATTGGCGCCCGTGGCCAGGTCGATATCGACGAGTTGCGCGAGGCTGAGCACGAGAGCCAGTCAGCCTTCCCGTTTCTGCGCAGCACGCGCCTGACCGAGCCTGACGAAGCCTTGCGTCGCTTTGCCGAGCAGCATTGCCATCAGCGCCGCGACCGCAGCGCCCTGATCGACCTGATGCACGCGCTCAACCATTCGATGGTCTACACACCTGGCGCCACCGAGGTCGACACCAGCGCCGCCGAGGCCTTCGCGGGGCGTGCGGGTGTCTGCCAGGACCACACCCACGCGTTCCTGGCCTGTGCGCGCAGCCTCGGGATTCCAGCGCGGTATGTGTCGGGGTATTTGTACACCGAGGACAGCACGCACCTGGCCAGTCACGCCTGGGCCGAAGCCTGGCTGGACGACGCCTGGTACAGCTTTGACGTGACCAACCAACTGGCGCGGCCGGAGCGCCACCTGAAACTGGCCGTGGGCCTGGATTATCTGGACGCTTGCCCGGTGCGCGGCATGCGTCGCGGCGGCGGGCATGAGCAGATGCATGCCAAGGTGTTTGTGGCGCCGACGCCGCTGGTTTTGGTGCAGCAGCAATAACTCAGGGCTGCTGCTTACGTCCGGCCATATGCTTCAAATACCCCACCAACAACGCTAGCTCGCTGTCGGGCAACACCCCGGCGGCGAAGGCCGGCATTTTCGCCTGGGGCCAGCGGCGCAGGCTTTGCGGGTCGCGGATATAGCGCTTGAGGAAATCGCCGCTGAAGTATTCGGTGGGGTTATAGGGAATGTTCAGGTCCGGCCCCACCTGTGCATCGCCAGCCCCATTGAGGCGGTGACAGGCCATGCAGTTTTTCTGGAACAGCGCAAAGCCTCGGTTGACCGGATCATCCGCACTCAGCTTCGGGTCGGGCAACAACGCCGGAAAGCGCTCGGCGACCGTCTGCAACTGCTTGATCCCTGCGATCTGGAACGGCCATTGCTCGGGGCTGATGTGCCCGGCCTGAGGGTTCGTCCACACCAGGTAGAACGGCCCGGCACTCGGTTTGCCCTCGGCCAGCGCGGGCCACGGCTGGGTGGGATCTTCCACCGCCAGCCAGGCGCGGGCGCCGTGTGTTTCCAGCAAAGGCGCGGCGCTCAGTTCGGCGGCGAACCCATCGAGAGCAACGGCCTGCAGATGGTTTTCTGCCTGCAGACCCGGTAAGAGTGCCGCCAGCGGGACTGCGCGATACGTCATGTTGCGCTTGTAGGAAACGTCATCAACGATATGCACCGTCTGTGCAGCGGGGTGCTTGAGCAGGTCGGCGGTCTGCCAGGTCTTGCTGGCGTGGTCCAACTCAATGCTCAACTGCGCGGCGGTAGCGGGCAGGGCGAGGAACACGGCGAGGAGGGCGAGGATCGATTTCAAGAGGGAGGCCCGGTGCGAGAGGGAATGGCGCCTAAGATAGCGGAAATTTCGCAGGCAAAACGGCAGCCCCTGCAACAGGACCGCTATTCGCAATGTCCCGGCAGGCGCTGCCAAAAACGCTAATCCTGATGCACAGAATGGGGTGTGTGATTCGTCAGCCAAGAACCTTGGTCAGGTTGGGCAGGATCAGAATCAGTGTGGTGGCGAACAGAATAAGTCCCGCCTGACGTACTTTCGAATGCTTGAACATGGCTGACTGCCTTTTGTTGTTATTCCTGAGCGTCAAATGCGTGCCGGTTTATTTCAGTATCGCAACGTGACGTGTCACTTTTCTTACAGTTGCTCCAGCAAAACCCGGCAGCAACTTCCTACTGAGTGAACCTTAGAGCCCTCGTTCTGCCTGGCTTAGATCCATTTCATATCACCTTGCCGTATATTTTAGTTAAATAGGTATGAGGCCTATCGCCATCTTGGCGCCAATGCCTTGGCTAGACCGCTAAAACGATTAATCAAAGGATTGCACTCGCCCGCTACCGTTCGTCCGAGCGAGGGGGTCAAAAGCAATGAGCGCATCCGTCATTGAAACCGTGTCAATCGGGCCTAAGGTAAGGGCACACCTGCACAGCGGTTCGAGGACGTCATGACCCAAGCTTTGATCTTTGATGCGATACGCACGCCCCGGGGCAAAGGCAAGGCCGACGGTGCCTTGTACAGCGTCAAGCCGGTAAACCTGGTGGCGGGTTTGTTGACCGCGCTGGCCCGGCGCAGCGACCTCGACACCCGCCAGGTGGATGACATCGTCCTCGGCTGCGTCACCCCCGTGGGGGACCAGGGCGCCGACATCGCCAAGACCGCCGCGCTGGTGGCGGACTGGGACGTCAGCGTCGCCGGTCTCCAGGTCAACCGCTTCTGCGCCTCGGGCCTTGAGGCGGTGAACCTGGGGGCGATGAAAGTGCGCTCCGGCTTCGAGGACCTGGTGGTAGTCGGTGGCGTCGAGTCGATGTCCCGCGTACCCATGGGCAGCGATGGCGGCGCCTGGGTGCTCGACCCACAAACCAACCTGCACAGTCACTTCACGCCCCAAGGCATTGGCGCGGACTTGATCGCAACCCTGGAAGGCTTCAGTCGTCAGGACGTTGATGCCTTTGCCCTGCATTCCCAGCAGAAAGCAGCCACGGCGCGCTCAGACGGTTCCTTCAATAAGTCGCTGATCGCGGTGCAGGACCAGAACGGCATTGTGCTGTTGGACCACGATGAATTTGTCCGTGCCGACTCCACGCTCGAAGGCCTGGGCAAGCTCAAGCCCAGCTTCGAGATGATCGGGCAGATGGGCTTTGACGCCACAGCGCTGCGGGTCTACAGCCATGTCGAGCGGATCGACCATGTCCACACCCCCGGCAACAGCTCCGGTATCGTCGACGGTGCCGCGTTGATGTTGATCGGCTCGGAGGCCAAGGGCCGCGAGTTGGGCCTGCAACCGCGGGCGCGGATTGTCGCCACGGCGGTCACCAGCACCGACCCTACGATCATGCTCACCGGCCCGGCGCCGGCCACACGCAAGGCGTTGGCCAAGGCTGGGCTGCGCGTCGAAGACATCGACCTGTTCGAGGTCAACGAGGCCTTCGCCTCGGTGGTACTCAAGTTCATCAAGGACATGCGCATCGACGCCGCCCGGGTCAACGTCAACGGCGGCTCGATCGCCATGGGCCACCCGCTGGGTGCCACGGGTTGCGCGATCCTCGGCACCTTGCTCGACGAGCTGGAAGTGCGCCAACAACGCTACGGCCTGGCCACCCTGTGTGTCGGCGGTGGTATGGGCATCGCTACCATTATCGAACGCCTCTGAGCCCAAGGAATTGTCATGACCGAAGCCATTCGTTACGAAAAGGGCCAGGACCAGATCGTGGTGCTGACCCTCGACATGCCTGGCCAGAGCGCCAACACCATGAACGCCGCGTACCGCGAGGCCATGGCGGCCACCGTGACGCGTCTGCAAGCGGAAAAGCACGGGATCGCCGGCGTGGTCATCACCTCGGCGAAGAAGACGTTCTTTGCCGGCGGCGACCTCAATGAATTGATCAAGGTCGACAAGGCTCACGCCAAGGCATTCTCCGACAGTGTGCGGGTATTGAAGGCGCAACTGCGCAGCCTGGAAACCCTTGGCAAGCCGGTGGTTGCCGCAATCAATGGCGCAGCCCTCGGCGGCGGCTGGGAGATTTGCCTGGCGTGTCATTACCGGGTCGCGCTGGACGACCAGTCGGTACAGCTCGGTCTGCCGGAAGTCACCCTGGGCCTGTTGCCGGGCGGCGGTGGCGTGGTGCGGATGGTGCGCCTGTTGGGCTTGGAAAAAGCCCTGCCCTATTTGCTGGAGGGTAAAAAAATCCGACCGCAGCAGGCCCTGCAAGCCGGCTTGATCGACGCATTGGCGGCGGATCGCGACGAACTGCTGGCCAAGGCCCGCGTCTGGATTCTCGCCCACCCTGAGGCCGCGCAACCTTGGGACAACAAGACCTACCAGATCCCCGGAGGCACGCCGTCTAGCCCGAAAGTCGCGCAGATGCTCGCCATCGCGCCATCGATCCTGCGCAGCAAAACCCATGGCTGCTTCCCGGCTCCGGAGAAAATTCTCTGCGCCGCGGTGGAAGGCGCCCAGGTGGATTTCGACACCGCACACCTGATCGAAACCCGCTACTTCACCGAATTGGTCACCGGGCAGGTGGCGAAAAACATGATCGGCACCTTCTGGTTCCAGCGCAATGAGATCAACGCCGGGCGTTCGCGTCCCCAGGGCTTTGCGCCTTACGTAACGCGTAAAGTCGGTGTGCTCGGTGCCGGGATGATGGGCGCGGGGATTGCCTACGTCAGCGCCTGCGCAGGCGTTGAGGTGGTGCTCAAGGACATCGACCTTGCGGCCGCCGAGAAAGGCAAGGCGCACTCGGCTACGCTGTTGGACAAGAAGGTCAGCCGTGGGCAATTGACCGCCGAGCAGCGCGAAGCCACCTTGGCGCGTATTTATCCTACGCAGTCTGACGCCGACCTGGCCGGCTGCGACCTGATCATCGAAGCCGTGTTCGAAGACCGTGAGCTCAAAGCCAAGGTCAATGCCGCCGCGCAAAACGTGGTCGGCACCGAGGCGGTAATCGCTTCCAACACCTCCACCTTGCCCATCAGCGGCCTGGCCACGGCGGTGTCGGATCAAACCAAGTTCATTGGCCTGCACTTCTTCAGCCCGGTGGAAAAGATGCCGCTGGTGGAAATCATCAAGGGCACACAGACCTCGGACGAAACCCTGGCGCGTGGTTTCGACTTCGTCCTGCAAATCCACAAAACCCCGATTGTGGTCAACGACAGTCGCGGCTTCTTCACCTCTCGGGTGTTCGGCACGTTCACCAACGAAGGCATCGCCATGCTCGGCGAAGGCGTGGCTGCGCCTATGATCGAGACCGAAGCGCGCAAGGCCGGTATGCCGGTGGGGCCGCTGGCGGTGTCCGATGAAGTGTCCCTCAGCCTGATGAGCCATATCCGACAGCAGACAGCCAAGGATCTGCAGGCCGAAGGTAAAGCGCCGACGACCCATCCGGCGACGCAGGTGATTGATCTGTTGGTCAACGAGTACAAACGCACGGGCAAGGCGGCGGGGGGCGGCTTCTATGAATACCCCGCAGGTGGGCAGAAGTATTTGTGGCCGGAACTGAAAAGCCGATTCGAGCGCCCCGACCAACGCATTTCAGCACAGGATGTGCGCGACCGTTTGTTGTTTATCCAGGCCATCGAAACCGTGCGCTGCGTGGAGGAGGGCGTGTTGATGTCCACGGCGGATGCCAACGTCGGCTCGATCTTCGGCATCGGCTTTGCTGCGTGGACGGGTGGCGCGTTGCAATTTATCAACCAGTACGGCTTGAATGACTTTATTGCGCGCGCGCGCTACCTGGCCGAGCAGTATGGCGAACGCTTCGCGCCGCCGGCGTTGTTGCTGCGAAAAGCCGCACAGGGTGAAGTATTTGCCTGACCACAACCCTGCCCGCTGAACCACAGCGATCCACTGTGCGCGGGCTTGCGTTGCGGGGGTATTTCAAGGCAGGCTCTGTGGGTGTTCAATATTCCCATCGCCGTGTCAGGTATTTTTTATGTCGCTACGCGTCTGCATCCTGGAAACCGATATCCTGCGTCCAGGCTTGATTGATCAGTACCAAGGTTACGGGCAGATGTTCAAGCGCCTGTTCTCCAAGCAGCCGATCCCCGCCGAGTTTGTCGTGTACAACGTGGTGCAGGGTGAATACCCCTCGGATGATGAGGTGTTTGACGCGTACCTGGTGACCGGCAGCAAGGCCGACTCGTTTGGCACCGACCCTTGGATTCAGACGCTCAAAACCTACCTGCTCGAGCGCTACGAGCGCGGCGACAAGTTGTTGGGCATCTGTTTCGGCCACCAATTGCTGGCGCTGCTGCTAGGCGGCAAGACCGAGCGCGCCGGCCAGGGCTGGGGCATGGGCATCCACGATTACAAAATCGATGCCAAGGCGCCGTGGATGAGCCCTGAGGTACCAGAGCTGACGCTATTGATCAGTCATCAGGATCAGGTGACCACCTTGCCTGAAAATGCCACGGTCATCGCTTCCAGCGAGTTTTGCCCGTTCGCTGCGTACCACATCGGCGACCAGGTGTTGTGTTTCCAGGGGCACCCGGAGTTCATTCACGACTATTCCCGCGAGTTGTTGGAGATTCTTCAGACAACCTTGGGCGAGAAAGTCTACAAGAATGGCGTCGCCAGCCTGGAGCGCGACCACCACGGTGTGACCGTGGCGGAGTGGATGATGCGCTTTGTCACGCATAAGCCCGAAGCCAAGGTTAATGCCTAAAGCCAGCCCGAACGCTTGAAGCTGGCCCACAACCCGCTACAGCCGACGGCGATGAACCCCAGCACGGCAAAATAGCCGTAGTGCCATTGCAGCTCGGGCATGTTCTGGAAGTTCATCCCGTAAATCCCCGCCACGGCCGTGGGGAACGCCAGGATCGCCGCCCACGCGGCGAACTTGCGCTGCACCACACTCTGGCGCGAGGCCTCCAGCAACACACCGATCTCGATGGTCTGGCTGGCGATGTCGCGCAGGGTGGCCAGGTCTTCCATCTGTCGTGTGACGTGGATTTGTACATCACGAAAATACGGCCGCATGTTCTTGTCGATAAACGGGAAACTCAGTTTCTGCAGTTCCTCGCTGATCTCCACCATCGGTGCCACGTAGCGGCGCAGGCGCAGCACGTCACGGCGCAGGCCGTGGAGGTTCTGGATATCGTGCTCATTGAGTGAGCTGCACAGCACGTTGCGCTCCAGTTCATCGATCTCGGCGTGGATGGCCTCGCTTACCGGCTGGTAATTTTCGGTGACGAAATCCAGCAGCGCATAGAGTACGAAATCTTCCCCATGCTCTAGCAGCAGTGGCCGCGCCTCACAGCGCTGGCGTACAAAGCCGTAGGACGCTGAGTGCCCGTTGCGCGCAGTGATGATGTAGCCGTTGCCGGCAAAGATATGGGTCTCGATAAACACCAGCTTGCCGTTTTCGCGCACCGGTGAATAAGTGACGATAAACAGCGCGTCGCCGAAGGTTTCCAGCTTGGGGCGGCTGTGTTTTTCCAGGGCGTCTTCGATGGCCAGTTCATGCAGGTTGAACTGGCGTTGCAGGTTGGCCAGCTCGCGGGCGTCGGGCTCTTCCAGGCCGATCCAGACAAAATGCCCAGGTTTGGCGGCCCAGGCCGCGCCTTCGTCGAGGGTGATATCGGTAACTTTCTTTCCCGCGTTGTAAACAGCGGCCGCAACAACTCTACCCATGGTGCCTATCACTTCTTATCAGGGGGACAGATGTTGGGCAGCTTAGCTGGAAGCGAGTTCTATTGTTACGGCACTTTGCAATTGCTGGTCCATCGCCTGGATGCATTCATCCATCTGCGCGTAGCAGGCTTGCATCAACGCCGGGATGTCATCCACCGTCAGGCCGGTGGTAGGAATCGGCGGCAGCGAGCGTATGAGCACATCACCACTGTTCCAGCGATTGAGCCGCATATGCGTGACGTAATTGCTTACACACACCTGCACGATGGGCACGCCGGCGGCAATCGCCATGTGGAACGCGCCTTTCTTGAACGGCAGCAGGCCCTTGCCCAAGTTACGCGTGCCTTCCGGGAATACCCAGATCGACGTGTCCTTATGCTGCAACGTCTTGGTGGTGGTGAGCATCGCACTGCGAGCCTTTTGCGCATTGCTGCGGTCGATCAGCACGTTGCCAGCCAGCCAGAACAACTGGCCGAACAAAGGCACCCATTTCAGGCTTTTCTTGGCGATACACACAGTGCGGTGCGGCACCACGGTACCCAGCACAAACAGGTCATAGTTGGACTGGTGGTTGGCGATGATCAGGCAACTGCCGGGCTTGTTGCGCAGCGAATCCACATCGGTCTCGACTCGCAATCCGAGTATCCGCATCGCGGGCAGTGCATACAGGCGCGCGCACAGACGGCTGTTGTCCGGGTTGAACGGCCGACAGATCCCCAGCAACACGCCCAATCCACCGGCGAGCATAAAGTGCAGCCCCATCAATAACATACGCAACATAAACAGCATCGACGCGGCCCATCGAGAGAAAAGGTGGCGCAGTGTACGGATGTGCACTGTATTCGGCAATTGCCCGGTAGAGGTAGGAGATAGGCGATGTTTAAGTACATGTTTCAACAATTGCCAGCAGAGGCTGACTAGAGCGGCTAAGGAGGATTCGAATTTATTTGTAAGAAAAAGCCCGACTCAAGGTCGGGCTCTGGCACAACAGGTGTGGGGACTTAGCTAAGGATATGGCCCTGGTCCTGGATGATTGCCTCATCCAGGGCTTCCAGCAGTGCCTTGCGCACTTTCAGTTTGGTCTGCTTGTGTGCATTCATATTGAGCTTCTTCAACTGCCGGGCCGCCTCCAGCGCTGCCGTGTGCAATGCGTCCGGCGCCACCACCTTATCGAGGAAGCCGGCTTGCAAGGCGCCTTGCGGGTCGAACATCTCGGCATTGATCACCGAGCGGTGAAACGCCGACTTGCGCAGACGATCCCGCGCCAATTCGATACCGGCGTGGTGCATGGTCATGCCGATCGCCACTTCATTCAGGCCAATGCTGAACGGGCCCTCGACCCCGATCCGATAATCCGCCGACAACAGCAGGAAAGCGCCCTTGGCCACCGCATGCCCAGGGCACGCGACGATCACCGGGAACGGATGCGCCAACAGGCGCCGCGCCAGCGTCGAGCCCGACGTCACCAGGCCGATGGCCTCTTTAGGGCCAGCGGTCATCACTTTCAAATCATAGCCACCCGACAGAATCCCCGGCGTCCCGGTGATGATCACCACCGCCCGATCCTTCTCGGCCTGATCCAGTGCTTCATTAAACGCACTGACCACCGCCGGAGAAATGGCATTTACCTTGCCGTTGCTCAAGGTCAGGGTCGCGATACCGTCTTCCAGGTGGTAGGAGATCAACTCACTCATGACGCGGTTCCTTGTAGGACTTGTTATAGAGGTGCATGCGCAGACGTTACCCACCACGCCCGCCCTGGTAAAGCGCCGTGACTGACTGGCCGGTCAGGCTTTCCCTCGATACCCGGCGGTAAACCGCCTAGGCAGGGCGCAGCAACCGTCCCAGACGCGTGTTGCCTATGCCTGAGAATGGCAGAATCATCGCCCTCACATGGCCCGTCACGGAATACCGGTCTAACCGCATGAAAATTCTGAAAAAAACCTTTGCCATCAGAAAGGCTTTCGACTACATTAGCGCGCCTCGACAGACTGAACTGGTTTGACGAGATACGGTGAAGTGTCCGAGTGGCTTAAGGAGCACGCCTGGAAAGTGTGTATACAAGAAATTGTATCGAGAGTTCGAATCTCTCCTTCACCGCCACATTCTGCAAACACAAACCCCTGATTTTCCTAGTGAAAGTCGGGGGTTTGTGGTTTCTGGCGTCCAAAAAGTAACGTCATGGGAGCAATATGGGACTGGCGTTCTATTCTGGTGCGGAAAGTAGAGTCAGTGATTGAGTTCGACCCAAAACTACTGGTCTATGTCTTAACAACACCAAAAGCGCTTCCATTGTCGTTCCATAGATCCTGCTGATGACACTGGCAGGATACGCAGGCGGCGTTCTTATTCCACAGACTGGTCATGCTTAGCTCACCACGTGGCCGATTGTGGCTAAAGCCTTTAGTTAGCTAGCTAACGTATGGGCTCATAAAAATGAGACCACGATTAAAGTTAGCGGATATCTTGCCGAATATAGTTAATGCCCAAGCCTTCTTGGGGCAGCCAACTAAGAGTTCGTCGGGGGTCCTATGGACGCATTACGTAGCATCAAGCTTTCCACACGATTGATCTCTGCATTTGTGGTGTGTGCCATCATCACATTGGGAGTGGGGCTTTTAGGGCGCTCGGGCATCACAACACTAAAAGCAACAATGAACGAAATCGTAAGCAACAATCTGGTGTCTGTTTACAACACCGGTAATGCGCGCGCGAGTGCTTATGCATATTCCAGGGCTGTGCATGCTGCTCTGCTATTTAAGTACTCCAAGGCAGATCCGGTTAAATTTGACGCCGCAGTGCAATCCATGTCCGAGAGTCAGAAGGACGTTGAACGACTCTTCAAGGAATACCGCCAAACGCCTCTTGCCGATGACGAGCGCGTCGCCGGTGATCAGTTCGAAAAAGACTGGCCCGCCTATGTTCAGGGGTCAAATAAAGTAATCGCGTTGGCGACGGCGGGCGACCTTGATGGTGCTACGCAGCTATTCCAGCAGCAGGTTTCGCCGACCTTCAAGGGCGCTATTGATGACCTTCAAGTCATTGTTGCATCCAACTATCGCCAAAGCGGTGAGACTGCAGACGCGGCAGAGGCCGCCACTACGAGTGCTTACTGGATATTGGGTGTAGGGGTAATGGTCGCTTTTTTGGCTGCCATCGCTTTGGGAATGATCATCACACGCTCGATTACGCGACCGCTTTCTATCGCTATACGCAGCGCTGAGGAAGTGGCGGAGGGTGACCTTTCTCAACATATTGAAATCAGTGGGCGAGACGACGTCAGTGTACTGCTGAGTGCGCTGGGTAAAATGCAGGAAAATCTGCGGACCACTGTAAAAGAGATTGGCAGTGCTGCTGACCAACTGGCCTCTGCATCTGAAGAGCTGAACGCTGTCACGGAGGAAAGCTCACGCGGCCTGACGCGGCAGAATGATGAGATTCAGCAAGCGGCAACGGCAGTGAACGAAATGACTGCGGCCGTGGATGAAGTTGCCCGAAATGCGGCAGGCGCCGCTGAAGCCTCTGAGCAAACCAGCCTTAGTGCTGTGCAAGGGCGTGATCAAGTGCGCAGAGCCGTTAACTCTGTGGGGGCGATGGCGGATGAGATTTCAAACTCAACCGGCAAGGTTGAGGTGCTTGCAACCCGTGTCAGCGAGATCACAAAAGTACTTGAGGTGATCAGGGCCATTGCGGAGCAGACCAATCTCCTGGCACTGAACGCCGCCATCGAAGCAGCCAGGGCGGGTGAGCAGGGTCGCGGGTTCGCTGTTGTAGCAGATGAAGTGCGCGCACTTGCCCATCGGACCCAGGCGTCGACGGCGGACATCGAGTCGATGATGCAACAGGTTCGTTCGGGAGCTGAAGAAGCCGTCCTCGCGATGAATAAGAGTAAAGAGCTGGCAGTCGATACGCGGGCGCAGTCCATTGAGGCTGGCCAGGCCCTTGACCGAATCACCGAGGGTGTTTCAATCATCAATGAAAAGAACCTAGTGATCGCAAGTGCCGCTGAAGAGCAGGCTCAGGTTGCTCGTGAGGTTGATCGTAATCTGGTCAATATTCAGGATCTTTCCACGCAAACAGCGGCGGGCGCACATCAAACCAATGCGTCGAGCGCCGAACTTTCGCGACTGGCGGCGTCGTTTGGCGTACTGATCAGTCGATTCAAAGTTTGAGCACTATGGTTGCTGGGCGTACTTGGTATCAGCGGTGATGGTGATCCGCAGCGTTGGACTGGACGCATATTGCGGCGGTTGACGGTAGATCGAACGCCGAATTCGCATAACGCCGTTTATGTTCAACGGGCCCCCACATCTAAGCCAGGTGCGGGGGCCTTTTTTCGGGCTCCGGAAACCAGAGTG
>ERZ1463034.99-NODE-99-length-28237-cov-39.658044_pt1 | contig 28237 bp, 19 predicted proteins | sample MGYA00564480_ERZ1463034 | MGnify/ENA primary metagenome ERZ1463034 (study PRJEB39244, sample SAMEA3635122) | Helicobacter pylori | study: EMG produced TPA metagenomics assembly of PRJEB11511 data set (Assembly of a 5300-year-old Helicobacter pylori...
TGCCGACCGAGTTGATCAGGGCGATACCGGCCGCCGCGCTGGCCCCGGCAAAGAAGCGTCCCGGCAAGGTCCAGAACACTGCCGTGCAGGAAAACAACGCGAACGCCACCAGGCACAGGGCCGCCAGTTGCAGTACCGGCATCGTCAGCCAGGCGCTGAGAAACAGGCCAATAGCGCCGAGCACATACAGCACTGCCAGATGCCCGTAGCGGTCATTCAATCGGTCGGAGCTGCGCGGGATGATCAGCAAACCAATGATGCCGAAGATATAAGGCACCGCCGAGACGAAGCCGGTGGTCAGGTCGCTACCGCCGAACTGCTTGATCAAGGTCGGCAGCCACAAGCCCAGTCCATAGATGCTCAGGGTCACGGGCAGGTAGAACAGCGCCAGCAGTAACACTCGCTTGTCTTTAAGGGCATGCAACGGATTGCCATGGCGGGTCTGGCCGTACTCTTCCAGGTCCTTTTTCAGCTCACCGGCCAACCAGTCCTTCTCGGTCTGGTCCATCCACTTCACCTGTTTCGGACCATCCGGCAACCAGCGCAAGACCGGCCAGGTCAGCAGAATCGCCGGGGTGCCGATGACGATGAACAGCCACTGCCAGCCGTGCAGACCCAACACGCCATCCATCCCCAGCAATCCACCGGAAACCGGCCCGGTGATCATCATGGCAATGGGTTGCGACAGGATGAACAAGCCGAGGATCTTGCCGCGATGGCGAACCGGGAACCATTGGGTGATGTAGTACAGCACCCCCGGAAAGAAGCCCGCCTCCGCCGCGCCCAGCAGCAAGCGCATCACGTAGAAACTGTGCGGCCCTTGGACAAACGCCATGCCGATGGTGATCGCGCCCCAAGTGATCATGATGCGGGCGAACCAGCGGCGGGCACCGAAGCGCTCAAGCATCAGGTTGCTGGGGATCTCCAACAGAAAGTAGCCGATAAAAAACAGCCCGGCGCCCAACCCGTAGGCCGCGTCACCGATGCCCAGGTCCGCGCCCATGTGCAGCTTGGCGAAACCGACGGCAGAGCGATCCACGTAAGCGATCAGGTACAGCAGGATCAGGAAGGGAATCAGTTTCAGGGTGATGCGGCGTATAAGCCTGAGTTCCTGGCTCATGAAGGTGGTCTCCAATTGTTTTTGTTATGGAACCTCGGGGATCGCCTCTGCACCTTACAGCACTGGCAGGGTCGTCCCTCACTGGAAATCGACTATATAGTATTACTATTTAAGCCACAACTCTTCCAAAGATAGGTTTTTAGGCTTATTTTAACCAAGGTAAACGCCATTAAGTCTTACAATAAGAGTAATAACCATGTCTGATTCCGAGAAAAAACCACCCCTGCGTTCTGCCCAATGGTTTGGTACTGCCGACAAAAACGGCTTTATGTACCGTAGCTGGATGAAGAACCAGGGCATCGCCGATCATCAATTCCATGGCAAGCCCATCATTGGTATCTGCAATACCTGGTCGGAACTGACGCCGTGCAACGCACATTTCCGGCAGATCGCCGAGCACGTCAAACGTGGGGTAATCGAAGCCGGCGGCTTCCCGGTGGAGTTCCCAGTGTTTTCCAACGGCGAATCCAACCTGCGCCCTACCGCCATGTTCACCCGTAACCTGACGAGCATGGATGTCGAAGAAGCGATCCGGGGTAACCCTATCGATGGCGTAGTGCTGCTGACCGGCTGCGATAAAACCACCCCGGCACTGCTGATGGGCGCCGCCAGTTGCGACGTGCCTGCCATCGTCGTCACCGGCGGCCCGATGCTCAACGGCAAACATAAAGGCAAGGACATCGGCTCCGGCACCGTGGTCTGGCAACTCAGCGAACAGGTAAAGGCCGGGCAGATCAGCCTCGACGACTTCCTCGCAGCTGAAGGCGGCATGTCCCGTTCGGCAGGCACCTGCAACACCATGGGCACCGCCTCGACCATGGCCTGCATGGCCGAAGCCCTCGGCACTTCCCTGCCCCATAACGCGGCGATTCCCGCAGTCGATGCACGACGCTACGTGCTCGCGCATATGTCGGGCATGCGTGCGGTTGAAATGGTCCGTGAAGACCTGCGTCTGTCGAAAATCCTCACCAAAGAAGCCTTCGAAAACGCCATTCGGGTCAACGCCGCCATCGGTGGCTCGACCAATGCGGTCATTCACTTGAAGGCGATTGCCGGACGTATCGGCGTCGAACTGGACCTCGACGACTGGACCCGCATGGGTCGCGGTATACCGACCATCGTCGACCTGCAACCCTCGGGGCGCTTCCTGATGGAAGAGTTTTACTACGCGGGGGGGCTGCCTGCGGTGCTGCGTCGCCTCGATGAAGCCAATCTGTTGCCCAACCCGGATGCCCTGACCGTCAACGGTAAAACCCTACGCGACAACAACAAAGCCGCGCCAATCTATGGCGAAGATGAAGTGATCCGTACAATCGACAACCCGATTCGCGCCGACGGCGGCATCTGTGTGCTGCGCGGCAACCTTGCACCACTGGGGGCCGTACTCAAACCTTCAGCCGCCAGCGCCGAATTGATGCAGCACCGTGGCCGGGCCGTGGTGTTCGAGAACTTCGACCACTACAAGGCACGGATCGACGACCCTGAACTGGACATCGACGCCAGCTGCGTCATGGTGATGAAAAACTGTGGACCGAAGGGTTATCCAGGCATGGCCGAAGTCGGCAACATGGGTTTGCCTGCGAAACTGCTGGCTCAGGGCGTGACCGATATGGTGCGCATCTCCGACGCGCGCATGAGTGGCACCGCCTATGGCACGGTGGTCTTGCATGTGGCACCGGAAGCCGCTGCGGGCGGACCGTTGGCGGTGGTGCATGAAGGTGACTGGATCGAACTCGACTGCGCCAACGGCCGTTTGCACCTGGACATCTCCGATGCTGAACTGGCCGGGCGCCTGGCCGACTGGCAAGCGCCAGAGGGATTACTGCTGGGCGGTTATCGCCAGCTGTACATCGACCATGTGATGCAAGCCGATCAAGGCTGCGACTTCGACTTCCTGGTCGGCTGTCGTGGCGCCGACGTGCCACGTCATTCGCACTGAGTTTGCGGGATAAATAACCGGGCGACGATACTATCGTCGCCCTGTATGCCCCCCTGCGCGATGCTATTATGCGCAGCACTTATTGCTCAGGAACGACTCGCCCCTCATGGACTACCGTAAGCCCTCCGTCCGCAAAAGCATGCATGCCCGAATCGTTCAGGACATCGGCATGCAGATCGTATCCGGCCGCTTCAAGCCCGACGATAAACTGCCTGCCGAAACGACCCTGTGCGAAGAGTACGCAGTTAGCCGGCCGGTGCTACGTGAAGCCACGCGGGTGTTGGTCGCCAAAGGTCTGGTGTATTCCCGGCCGCGGGTCGGCACAGTGGTCAAACCACGTCGCGAATGGCATTTGCTCGACCCGGACGTGCTGCATTGGGTCATGCAAAGCAGCCCGCAAAATGAATTCTTCAACCTGCTGACCAGCGTGCGCAGCATCATCGAGCCCGCTGCGGCCGCCCTCGCCGCCCAATACGCAACCGATCAGGACATTGCTTCGATTGGCGAGGCCTACCAACGCATGGAAGCCGCGCCGACGCCTGAAGCACTGTTGCAGCCAGACTTGGACTTCCACAGCAGGATCGCCGACGCCACCCATAACGACCTGCTCGCCCACCTGTGCAACATGCTGTCGCTGGCCCTGCGCGAAGCGTTGAAACACTCCAACCAACGACCAAACCTCCATGAGCTGGCGATGCCGCGCCACAAAGCGATCCTGACCGCCATCGAAAACCGCGACGCCCTCGGCGCACGCCATGCCACGCTGGTACAACTGGATGACGCAAGAAGCGCCCTGAACGTGGTGTTGGGGCAGGATGTGGCGTTGTAACAGAAACCAATCCTAACTCGGCAATAAAAAACCGCAGCCCTTGAGCTGCGGTTTTTTTATTGCGGACGACTTCAGTGAGAGAACAACGAGTTCCCGACCTTGCCCGCCATGCTCTCCGGTTTGATCAGGAACCGCGCCAGTGCTGGCAGTAGCCACAGGGCACCGAACATGTTCCACAGGAGCATGAAGGTCAGCATCAGGCCCATGTCAGCCTGAAACTTGATTGCCGAGAAGATCCAGGTGCAAACCCCGATAGAGAGGCACAAGCCGGTAAACAGCACCGCTTTACCGGTGGACTTCAAGGTCTCGTAATACGCTTCCTGCAGAGGCAGACCGGCACGCAGGAAGCTTTCCAGACGGCTGTAAACGTAGATCCCGTAATCCACACCGATGCCCACACCCAGTGCGACCACCGGCAAGGTCGCGACTTTCACCCCAATGCCCATGAAGGCCATCAAGGCGTTGCCCAGTACGGACGTCAGCACCAGCGGCAGGACGATGCACAAGGTCGCCGCCCATGAACGGAAGGTGATCATGCACATGGTCGCCACGCAGAGGTAGACCAGGATCAGAATCGTCAACTCCGACGCCTTGATCACTTCGTTGGTGGCCGCCTCGATCCCCGCATTACCCGCGGCGAGAAGGAATTGCAGACCATCCTTGTCGTTGTCCCTGGCGAAGTCCTTGACTGCATGCACCGCGCGATCAAGGGTTTCGGCCTTGTGGTCGTTGAGGAACACCAACAGCGGTGCCAGCGAGCAATCGTTGTTGTACAGGCCGTCAGCGCGGGAGATGGAGTTGTTCAGCACGTCCTTGTTACGCGACAGGGATTCCCATTTCAGGTTGCCCTCGTTCATGCCCTTGATCATCTGCTTGGACACGGTCACCAGGGAAATCGCCGACTGCACGCCTGGGGTGTTCTCCATCTTCCAGGTCAGTTCGTTGATGGCAGACATCGTCGGATAGGCCGAGCAGCCTTCTGGCGGGGTCTTGACCATCACCACCAAGACATCCGAGCTGGTGGAGTAGTTTTTGATGATGAAACTGTTGTCTTTGTTGTAGCGCGAGTCCGGACGCAGTTCCGGCGCCCCCTGATCGAGGTCACCGATTTTCAGGTTCTGGCTGTACCAGAGCCCACCACCGAAGGCCAGCAACGCCAGGCCAATAGACACCGGCGCAACTTTTGCGCTGGCGAAATTCGACAGCAGGCGCCAGAACGGATGCTCACGCACCGCATCCTTTTTACTGCGTTCAACGGCTTTCTTGCTGATGCCGACATAGGAAATCGCCACCGGCAACAGGATCAGGTTGGTGAAAACGATGACCGCGACACCAATCGACGCGCCGATGGCCAGCTCGCGGATCACGCCGATGTCGATAATCAGCAAGGTGATGAAACCCACTGCGTCGGCAAGGATCGCGATCATCCCCGGCAAAAACAGTTGGCGGAACGTCCGTCGAGCAGCGGTCAAGGCGTTGTCGGCATCGCTGGACTGCATGGCGATGCCGTTGATTTTTTGTACGCCGTGGGAAATACCGATGGCGAAAATCAGGAACGGCACCAACATCGAATACGGGTCCAGGCCGAAGCCCACCACGTGCATCAACCCCAATTGCCAGACCACCGCAATCAGCGTGGTGCTGAGCACCGCGATGGTGCTGCGGATACAGCGCGTGAACCAGATGAGCAGCACCAGGGTGATCAGGAAAGCCACACCAAAAAACAGGACCACCATGATCAGGCCATCGATCAGGTCGCCGACTTTCTTGGCGAAACCGACGATGTGCACCTTCACATTAGGGTTCTGCGCCTGGAACTTGTCGCGAATTTTCTCTTCGAGCTGATGGGAAAACTGCCGGTAATCGAGGGCAAGCAGCTTGCCTTGATCATTCGGGTCCGGGTAGGACTCGAGCAACGGAATATCCACGATGCTCGATTTGAAATCGTTGGCCACCAGTCGACCGACCTGACCCGACTTGAGCACGTTGTTGCGCAGTTGATCAAGGCTGTCTTCGGACCCGTTGTAGCTTTGCGGGATGACTTCACCACCAGCAAACCCTTCTTCGGTCACTTCGGTCCAGCGCACGCTAGGACTCCACAGCGACTTCAACCCGGATCGATCAACGCCGGAGATGTAGAACACCTCGTCATTGATCAGTCGCAGGGTCTCCATGTACTCCTTCGTGAAGATGTCGCCGTCCACCGCTTCCACGGAAACCCGTACGGTATTGCCGAGGTTGGCCAGATCGTTGCGGTGTTCAAGCATCTTCTGGATGAAGGGATGCTCGAGCGGAATCATTTTTTCGAAACTGGTCGAGGGCCGAACCAACGTCGCCTGATAGAACAGAAAGGTACTGACCAGCAGGCAGATAAAGACCACTACCGGGCGATTGTTGAAAATCAACCGTTCAAGGAACGTCGCCTTGTCTTGATGATGAAGTGGTTGATGATTGGTCATGCGAAAACTTCCTCGCCTTAATAGGTCTTATTGTTGGACCAGCTCAGCGCCGGTTGGCGAGGTAACGCGAACGCCACCCTGTCCTACCAGAATCAGATCGCCCTTATCGTCGGCGGTCACGCCTGCCAGGGAGATGCGGTCAGGACGATTGGACACCTTGAACGAAACGCCGTCGTCAGTGCTGCGCATCACACTGCCGCCATTGCCCACCACTACCAGCGAGCCGTCAGACAGCAGGGCCGCATTCGACAGGCCGAACTCCAGCGGGCCACGTGCGCCCTTGAGTTCGATGGTGGTCCAGGTAGTGCCGAAGTCAGTGGACCGAAACAGGTTACCGCGCAGGCCGTAGGCCAACAGCGTGCCGGATCTGGCAGTGCCGATCACACCGAACAGGGAACCCTGATAAGGGCTTTGTACGCGCTCCCAGGTTTGTCCCTCGTCGGCAGAACGGAACATGCTGCCCATTTCCCCAACAATGAACAGACCCGAATCCTTGACCTGGGCGATGCCGTTGTAGTGGTACTGGTCCTGGTTGTCGATTCGGTCGCTGACATCGGCCCAATGCGCGCCGCCATCAGTGGTCGTCAGCAAGGCGCCATAGGCTCCCACGGCAAAACCTGTCTGGGCGTCCTTGAACCAGACATCCAGCAAGGGTGCTTCGCGGTTGAGGTCTTCGAATTGCTTGGTCCAAGTCGCGCCTGCATCGGCACTGGCAAGAATCTGTGCATCGTGCCCGACTGCCCAACCATGCGTGTCGTCGACAAAATAGACCGCCGTCAGCAACTGCCGGCTCGGCACTTTGGCCTGAGTCCAGGTCTTGCCCTGATCATCGGAATACAGAATGTGGCCCCGGTCGCCCACAACGATCAGCCGCGCACCGGCATGGGTCACGTCGAGCAATAACCCGTGAGAGGATTTGGGCGATTCGATGGAAAAAGTAGAGTCTTCAGCCGTGCTTTGCGCAGCCTGCAAGGGCGCGGCAAAACCAGATACCGACAGCGCGCCGAGCAGCGAGATGGTCACTGAGAGTGCCGCCGCCAGGGACTTGCCTTTACGTAACGCCGATGGACGACCTATAGCCGCATCCACATCGGACTGGGTGCGCCGATTTACAGGCTCACTCATAGACCTCTCCCCCGTTATTGTTATTAGGTCGACCTCAAGGTGTTCCAGAGGGCCGCAACCGCTCTAGAAAAACCCTTTGGAAGCAGACCTATCCTATCCAGCTTTAGAAACGTATGACAATCGACATGACGTTATCTTTTGTTAAGCCGGGCATGCGTGATTGATGGCTTATTCGTTTGCTTGATGACCAGGGTGCGAGCGGACATACCCTATCAAGAAGGGCACGCCTGATTGCAAGACTGCCCGTCCCGGCAGATCGCGCACCTGTGTGGTGACACGCGAGACTGCGATGAAGGGGCCAGGGCAGTCTCACTGCCCCCTACCGGGTACCGCGCCGGCGCAAGGCAGCTGGTTTGAACTCGCTTTCATCAGGGCTGATCTGGCTGAAGTCGATGGTATTAGGCTCCTCATTGTCCAGGTTCTGCACGTGATAGCGACGGGCCTGAAGATCGTGAAATACGTCCAGTGCAGACCAGGTGGTGGGCAGTTCGTAGTAGTTTTTCAGGTAGGCCATCGATACCCGCCACAATTCGCCGCGGCTGTCGTACTGATCGACCACCGCCGCTTGCCAGCTGTCCTCATCCAGATACAGGGTCCGTCTGGAATAGATATGCCGTGCGTTCGGTTTGAGCGTGCCCTCCACCACCCACACCCGATGCAACTCGTGACGCGTATAGGCAGGGTTCAAATGGCCCGCCTGCAACAATTGCTTGTAACTGACCTCCGGGCTGGACACCTTGTAGTTGTTGTAGGGGATGTAAATTTCCTTTTTGCCCACCAGCTTCCAGTCGTAACGGTCCGGCGAACCGTTGAACATGTCGGTGTCATCAGCCGTGCGTAAACCGTCGGCAGCGGGGATTGGCGTGTCATAAGCCAGATTCGGTGCGCGCCGCACCCTGCGCTGGCCTGCGTTATACGCCCAGGCCTGACGTGGCTCCTTAACCTGATCAAGGGTTTCATGCACCAGCACCGCAGAACCGGCAAGACGCGCCGGGCTTTTGGTGAACGACAGGTAATAGAACATCACGTTGCCCAAGCCGGCGTAAGAGCCATCGGGTTCATAAAACTTGAACTTGGCCTCCTGCTGCGACGTGATCGGACTGAAACTGCCATTACGCTGTACAGCCACTTCCGACGCACGACGCACCACATAGGTACCGCGGTAGCGGGCAATGTGGTTCCACAGCGCTTCAACCCCGCTTTGCGGCATCGGGAACGGAATACCTCCGTATGCATCGACAAAGCCGTTGCCGCCACCGATCAATTTGGCGCTGCCGGCGTTCTTGCGGGTGTTGTCATAGACCCATTGCGGTGCCGCTCCGGTGCGGCGAGTGGTGTAAACCGGCATCTGGTAGCTGTTCGGGTACGTTTCGAACATCGCGATCTGACCCGGCGTCAGACTTACTTTGTATTGGTCTAGATTGGCCTTGGTGATGGTGAACAACGGCGTGTCTGTGCCAAAGGGATCGACATGCGGTTTGCCGGGGCCTTTGTAACCCGCAGGCGCTTGGGTGAGACCACCACTCCAGGCCGGAATGGTGCCCGCCGCGTTGCCAGCCTTTTCAGCGCCCAGTGGGGTCAGGCTTTTATCCCACGCAGCAGCGTCCGCGGCCTGGACAGTGTTGGCCGTCAGCGTCAGGACAAAGGCGACTGCCATTGACCGATGCGTCTTGAGCATCTGTTTCATGAGCATCTGCACTCTCCTTGATTTCAAAACGAATATTTGACGTTCAGCCCGATGTTGTCCCGGTCGCGAATGGCACTGTTCTGCCCTGCCCCGTAAAACTCGGTGTATTGCAGCTCGGCTTCCAGACGGTTCTGGTAGTTGGCCCTGACGCCGAGGGTGTAAGCCTTGCGTCCCTCAATGAAGTTGCCGGTCTGGTGAGAGTTGCCCTCGAAGTCATCCTTGTAGATAACGAAGGGCGACAGGTTGACCCCCGCATACGCATCGTTCCAGGTGCCCTGGAACATCAGCGTGTAGCCAAAAGCGTTTTTATTGACCTGGTCGTCTCGGTCATGGCCATTGATGTACGGAACGTTGCCACGGCTGGAGTAATAACGAGTGCTGCCATCCCAAGCGGTATATTTCAAGCTGCTACCGCGCAAGTGTTCGGAAGACAGCTCGGCGACGCCGGTCAGCGAATCAAAACTCATCCGTGGGCCGAAGTTGTAGATCGTGCCCAATGAGGTGTTGAACATTTCGACGCGTTCGGCGTTATGGATCCTGTCCCCCAGCCCGACGTCATTACCGCCGATATTGACCAGAGCACCCGAGGCCATTTGTGGGGCCTGCATCAGTAAATCGCCGAGCAAATCGCTGGTGGTGGCGATACCAATCGGCATGTTCGGCCGATAAGCCAGTTCCCCGAACAACGAGGCGTCACCCAGAGTCGTATTGAAGCTGACACCAAACATGCGGATGTCTTCAGCGTATTCGCGACGCCCCTGGACCTGATTGGCGACGTCCATGGTGGCCATTCCCCCCACCGCCGAGGTCAGGGTGCTGCGATAGGCTTGGGCCAGTGGCGAATTGGGGGCGGCAGCCAGTGCCGCCTGCAATTGCGCCACGCTGATACCGGCCTGAGCGGCCACCGCCTGTTGAATCGCAGGCGTGGTCGCGGCGGTCAGCTCGGCCAGATTCAACCCACTGTAGCTGCCCAGGTCAGCGTAAATGGTCGGTTCTTTGGCGTGATAATTGACGAAGTAAAAGCCGAATTCGGTGGCGTTGAGCTGTTCGGCCAGATAGCGGAAAGCCACGCCGTATTGCCCGTCGTTTCTCGCGTTGATATCAGGCCCGATCGAGGCCACCTTGAAATTGCCGACGGCGTCAGCACCACCTCCGCCTTGCAGGCCCCCGGCACCCGCCGCACTGAGGCCCTGATACAAACCGTTGAGTGTGCTCAGCTGCGGCATCACCGCATAGGCCGTATTGCCACCATCGGCAAACAGATCGGTTTCCGAAAAATAGGTGCCCACCGGATCAACCTGGGTTTCCTTCCAGCTGAATTGGTAGAAGGTTTCCATCGACAGGTTGTCGCTCAACCCCACGTTGAAATTCAGCGCCTCGATGGGCACCAGTACCTCCTTGAGTTCAGAGCCAGGCAACCGGAATTGCGCAGCATTGATCGGGTTGGTGGTGTTGACTCCACCTCGATAGAAAAGCCCCTCGCCCCAGTTGAATACTTGTCGGCCCAGACGCGCCGTCAGCGGCAAATCACCGACCTCCCAATTACCGTAGACATAGGCATCGAGAATTTGTGCATCGCGCCCGGCACTGTGACGAGTGGCATAAGTGAAGCTGTCGTTATGCGGAAAGTTCTGACTGGGTTGCGACGGATTATTGTTACCCGAGTAATCGGTGCGCTTATCCATAATCTGTGTGTCATAGAACGCCGAGCCACGTACGAAAGCTCCATAGTTCTTGTAGGAAACTTCCAAGTCACTCGTAACTTTATAAACCTCCGAGACCAATCCGGTATCAAAGTTACGATTACCGTCATTGATATTGACATCATCATTAGTCTTGTCCCGGCCTTGCACTCGCCACAGCTGCCCATAAGACAATGTGGTATCGAACGAGCCTTTGATTTCATCATCGGCGAAACTGAACTCGACAGCCTCGACCTCCACGCCGCCCAGCAAGGGCAAAAGCCCGGCCAAGGTAAAGCCCGCAACCCTTGGTGCGAAACGCAACCGCGCCCTGACAGGTCCCTTCTCCATAATGACTTACTCCCTGAAGTTACTTATTTACATGCATTAATTATTTTTATAAGAAACATCCCTTTAGCTTGTAGGAAATTTCACAAGTTAAACGCACGCAAGCCGTTCTCAAGTTAAAAACCCGCAATCCGGATGCCAAATGTAATAACAAAGGAGAGGATAAGTGTTACAGAACAAAAAACCAATCATTAAGGCAATAACATACGCCGTTCAACGCACGGAGAATATCCCAAGCAGTATTTCAGGAGCGAATACAATCCGACACACACCGAAAAGTTAGTAACTGCATGTGAGTTATCCGTCCAAGACAGGCCGTCGATACTTTCTTTACGCAAAAAAATGTTACCCCATTGTTTGCGGGTAACACTTTTCAGAGGGGACTATCCATTGTGCCTGTTGCTGGCGAAGGCGATGAATCAAGCCAGACTTTTGCTCACCACCTCATACACGTCGCTCGACAGATCGCCCGAAGCACGAATGCGCTCCAGTTCGGCCTTCATCAGGGCCTGACGGGCGCTGTCGTATTTGCGCCAGCGTGTCAGCGGTGCCAATTGGCGCGAGGCGATCTGTGGATTGAAGGCGTTCAGCTCAATCACCAGGTCCGCCAGGAAGCGATAGCCCGAGCCATCCGCCGCATGGAAGTTGATCAGGTTCTGACCGGCGAATGCGCCGACCAACGCACGAACCTTGTTCGGATTTTTCATCGTGAAGGCCGGGTGCGCCATCAACGCTTTAACCCGTTGCAGGCCACCGGGCAAGGTGCTTGCAGCCTGGACGCTGAACCATTGGTCCATGACCAGCGGATTGTCCTTGAAGTTGTCGGCAAACGTGGCCAGGGCCTTGGCTTTCTCTTCGGCGAATGGCGAGTTCACCAACACCGCGAGCGCAGTCAAGCGCTCGGTCATGTTGTCGCACGTATCGAACTGCTCAAGGCAGGCCGCAAGCACCTGCGGTTTGCCACTGAGCATCAGGTACGACAGGGCGATGTTTTGCAGGCCACGACGGGCAAAATGCTCGGCCTCGGCGACATAAGCGGTCTTTTTCGACAGCTCGCGGTTGGCCTGGTAACGCTGCCATAAGCCCTCGAACAGGCTGTCGGCCAATTGCTTGCGGGCAAACTCGCGGGCGGCATGGATCGCGTCCACGTCGGCGACTTCGCTGATTTCTGTCAGATAGGCCTCGCCCGGCAACGACAGCATCTCGGCAACCATGGCCTGATCAAGCTGATCGTCAGCCAGCACGCTATTCAACGCAGTGACCAGACGCTGATCGAGCACCAGGGCCTCACCCTTCTGGTGTTGGCCGATCAATTCCTGCAGCACCTGTACCGACAGTTGCTGGCCTGCTTCCCAGCGATTGAAGCCGTCGCTGTCATGCTGCATCAGGAACATCAGTTGGTCACGGTTGTACGGGAAGCTCAGTTTCACCGGTGCCGAGAAACCACGCAGCAACGACGGCAGCGGCTTTTCAGCGATGTCGACGAAGGTGAAGGTCTGCTCGGCTTCGTTCACCGAAATCACCCGCGAGGTGCCCGACGCCGTTGCTTCGCCGGACAGACGCAAGGCTATTTCGCCGCCCTGCGCATCCAGCAAGCCGAGCGCCACCGGGATCACGAAGGGTTGTTTTTCCTGTTTGTCCGGGGTCGTCGGGTAGCTTTGACGGAAAGTCAGGCTGTAGGTTTTCGCCGCGCTGTCATACGCCTCGCTCACCGCCAGACGTGGGGTGCCCGCCTGGCTGTACCAGCGTTTGAACTGGGTCAGCTCGACGCTATTGGCGTCTTCCATGGCTTTGATGAAGTCATCACAGGTCACGGCTTGACCGTCATGGCGTTCAAAGTACAGGTCGCTGCCTTTACGGAAGCCCTCGGTACCGAGCAAGGTGCGCAACATGCGCACCACTTCCGAGCCCTTCTCGTACACGGTCAGGGTATAGAAGTTGGAAATCTCGATGAAGCTGGCCGGGCGCACGGCGTGGGCCATCGGGCCGGCATCTTCGGCGAACTGGTGGGTACGCAGGTAAGCGACGTCTTCGATGCGCTTGACCGTGCGCGAGTTCATGTCGGCCGAGAACTCAGCGTCACGGAAGACCGTGAAGCCTTCCTTCAACGACAGCTGGAACCAGTCGCGGCAAGTCACGCGGTTGCCCGACCAGTTGTGGAAATATTCGTGGGCGACCACCGCTTCGACCCGCTGGTGCGCGGCATCGGTGGCGGTTTCGGCGCGGGCCAGCACACAGCTGGAGTTGAAGATGTTGAGGCCCTTGTTCTCCATGGCGCCCATGTTGAAGTCGTTGACCGCCACGATCATGAAGATGTCCAGGTCGTATTCGCGACCGTAGGTCTCTTCGTCCCAGCGCATGGACTTCTTCAGGCTGTTCATGGCGTGCTCGCACTTGTCGACGTTTTCAGGCTCGACATAAATGCGCAGTGTCACGTCGCGCTGGTTCATGGTGGTGAACACGTCTTCGATGCACCACAGATCGCCGGCCACCAGCGCGAACAGGTACGCCGGCTTCATGAACGGATCTTCCCAGGTCGCCCAATGCCGACCGTCCTCTCCCGGGCCACTGGCAATCGGGTTGCCGTTGGACAGCAGTACCGGATAGCTGTGCTGCTCGGCGCTGACGGTGGTGGTGAACTTGCTCATCACGTCAGGTCGGTCGAGGTAATAGGTGATCTTGCGGAAGCCTTCGGCCTCGCACTGGGTGCAGAACATCCCGCTGGACTTGTACAAGCCTTCCAGCGCGGTATTGGTTTCCGGGTGAATCCGTACCGAGGTGTCGAGGGTGAATTGCGCAGCCTTGGGTTGCACGGTCAGCTGGTCGGGAGTCTGTTGGTAGTCGCCGACACCCAGTTCAGTGTCGTCGAGCTTGAGCGACAGCAGTTCGAGCAACTGCCCATCCAGCACCAGCTGCGGCAGACCGGCACCGCGCGCCGGGTTACGACGCATCACCAGTTGCGCATGGACCAGAGTGTGGTCCTCGAACAGTTCGAAGGTCAGGTGCGTCTCGTCAATGAGGTACTCAGGCGCCTGATAGTCTTTCAGATAGATCATTTTCGGTTGTTCTGTGCGCATGCTGGAGTCCTTACTGATGCACGGCGAGCTGATAAGCCGTGTACTTACGAATATTGATCACGCCGGTATCGAAGATCAGGTACTGCCCCTTGATCCCCATCAGCGTGCCTTCAGCGATCGGGTTCTTGTCCAGATTGAAGCTGACGATCTTGGTCGGATAAGCCTCGACCGGGTAACGAATTTCAATTGGCTCGACGTCATGCAAGAGTTGGACGGCCTGCAGGCCGAATCGTTCTTGCAAGCCGAGCAAGCCTTCGCCACAGGTGTCGAACAGTTGCTGGCGAACGGCTTTAAGGTCCACCGGCGGTGCATCGCCCTTGAGCAAGGCACGCCAGTTGGTACGGTCGGCCACCTGACTGCGCAACAGGTCTTCGACAAAACCGGACTGCTGCCGCGTCGCGACGCGCACAATCGGCACCGCCTGACTGGCCCCCTGATCAAGCCAGCGGGTGGGCAATTGCGTGGCGCGGGTGATGCCGACCTTGACCCCGGAAGAGTTGGCCAGATAAACCACATGATCGGTCATGCAGAACTGCTCGCCCCACGCCGGATCACGGCAGGTTCCCTGTTCGTAGTGGCATTTTTCCGGGCTCATGATGCAAATATCGCATTGCGCCAGTTTGGTCATGCACGGGTAGCAATACCCTTGGCTGAAGCTGGTCTTGGTCTTGCGCCCGCAATGGGTGCAATTGATCGCGCCCAGGTATTCCAGGCGCACCGTCTTGCCGATCATGGGATTGACCGGTATGTCCGTGTCGCCCAGACGAAAACCGTACTGCACCCACGGCGCGTCGAGACGCGCCGACATTTTGCTGATTGCACCGCGGCCAATCTCGATCAATGGATAGCATCCGACTTGAACAGGATGTTAGGCACTGTTATCGATTTTGAACTGCATTCCTGCGGTCCCATATAGCCGGTGCGTTGTTCCTCGGGCAAGTTCTGGACTTCCCAGGCGATCAACGCTTGCAAGGACAACTCACGCTGTTCCTGGGACAGCTTGCGACCGTCGGACCACTTGCCGATTTCCACTGCCAATTTCAGGCTTTGGTAAATGTCCGGGGTAATGTTTTCGATCATTTCAACAAAAGAGGACATATCACTCTCCACAGTAAGGACACAATTTTAACCAGCCCGGCGAGCTAAAGCTCCGCCTACAAGACCCGTAACACAACCGATGATCAGGCCGCCGACATGAGCGCCGTTGGCGATGGCGCCGAAGCCCAGCATGCTGATCAGACCCGACAGGCACAGCAGCAGCCAGACCAGCATCATGATCAGTACGCCGCGAGGCAGACGATAAACAGGGTTCGGCGCCAGCCACTGGAAGATCCAGCAATGGCCGAGCAGGCCGTAGAGTACTCCCGAAAGCCCGCCAAACAGGGTCGGCCCACTGACCAGATATTGGGTGTAGTTGGACACCAGGCTGAACAGCAAGGTCAGCCCGAGCAAGTGCCAACTGCCCTCGCGCGACTCGATCCGCCGCCCCAGTTCCCAGTACCACATGCCGTTCATCGACAGATGGAGAATACCGAAATGCACCAGCATCGGTGTGACCAGCCGCCACCACTGCCCCGCTGCCAGACTGTCGGCCAGTGGCATGAAGGTGATGTAGTCACCCCGCACGCGGAAGTCGAGAAAAGTCAGCCAGCTCAGGGTGTCAAACCGGTCACCGAGCAGGGTGACGGCGCCAACCACCAGGCACAGCAGCAATACCAGTGTCGTAACCGGGCTGTTGCGCAATTGTTGGACAAAGCCCGGCCGGGCGTAGGTCGCCCCCAGCTCGACAGCGGGCAATTCATAGGCGGGATCGCCTTCGGGGAAGCGTTGATACAGCACTCGGATGTCATCTGCCAATTGCGCATTTGGCACCCACAAAACTTGCTCACCCGCCTCTTCACTGACCCGATGGGGCACGCGCAGGCGTCGCAACAAGCCGACGAAGCCGCTCAAGTCAGTGGTCAACGGCAAGCGTAGTACTGCAACAGGACTCATTGCACAGCCTCTGGACGTTCAACATCAACCCAGACGAATTTGCGTGGGTCGATGCAGGTTTCCTGGTCCAGCCGATAGGCGACCAGCTTGCCGTAAAGCACGGCGCTGTAATCCAGACAGGCCAGGTTCGGCCGGATTGGGGCGGGGTTGCCACTGCGCCAATAATGGCCAACGAACAGCAAGGGTTCGTCGATGCCGTAGCGTAACAAGGCATTTTTTTCGAGTGGCGACAACGGTGTCTTCGCGACCAGATCAGGCAAGGCGTCCGGCTGAAACACGACGTCGCCGTACGTTTGCGGGTCGTCTTCCCAAAACTTGGTGCGGAAAAACGCACGGGTCAGGCCATCGCCGCCGGTCAGGGTCAGGCCATGCGGCAGGCGCATGTCTGTCCCCCGCAGCAGACGGTCGAAGACGTTGCTGGCGAAACTGCCGGGCTCGGCGGACGCCTGAACAAAGTGCTCATCTATACAACCGTCGCTGTACTGCGCCCGTAGCGGCTCGATCAAACCCGCGTCCCAACAGGCGTGAACCATGCGAAACCGCCCGGCATCGATAAACAGCGGCATCGTGTAGAACCACGCGAGGAAGTCATGCCAGTCCTGAGGATGCTGGTCGAACTGGCTCAGGGTTTCCTCAAGCAGCCGCGCGTGACGCGGCGTATGTTCGCGCACGAATTGCTTGTGGCTGCCCGGCAAAGCTGGCGTGCTCCAGCCCAGCGCATTGAATTCATGGTTGCCCATGATGCAGTGGGCCTGGCCCGCTTCGACCATGTCATGAACGATGTGCAGCGCTTCGCGGATTCGCGGGCCACGGTCGATGATGTCGCCAAGAAACAGCGCGATACGTTCAGGGTGGCGCCAGACGCCCGCCTGAAAACGGTAACCGAGGGTGTCGAGCAAGTGCTCAAGGGTATGGGCACAACCATGCACGTCACCGATCAGATCATAGCTACGCGCGGGATCGAGCATCAATCGCCTCCACCACCGAGCCGGCTGCCCCAGCCAAGCTTGGTGCGGCAGACTTCGTAATAATTGTGATCAAGCGGATGAATCAACCGCAGCTTTTGCGGCTTCTTGCTGATGTTGATCGTATCACCGGGCGCGCAGGTGAAATGGTTCTGCCCGTCACACGAGACTTGCGGGTAGATCTGCATGTCTTTGGACACGACGATCTTCAATTCGCTGTTGCCATCGACCACGATCGGCCGGCCTGACAGGGTGTGCGGGTACATTGGCACGATGACGATCGCGTCGAGTTTGGGGTGCATGATCGGCCCGCCCGCCGACAGCGCGTAGGCAGTCGAACCGGTCGGCGTGGCGACGATCAGGCCGTCGGCCTTCTGGCTGCAGACGAACTGGCCGTCGATATACAGCTCGAACTCGATCATCCGCGTCGATTTACCGGGGTGCAGTACCACATCGTTGAGCGCATCACCCTGACCAATGGCGTCGCCATGGCGCCGTACTTCGGCCTGAAGCAGGAAGCGGTTCTCCACCAGATAGTGGCCGTCGAGCACTTCGGCGACTTTCACTTCCAGCTCATCGGGACGGATATCGGTGAGGAACCCCAGGCTGCCCCGGTTGATCCCCAGCACCGGCACGTTATGACGCGCCAAGGCCCGGGCAGCACCCAAAAGGCTGCCATCACCGCCGACGACGATGACCATGTCGCAGACTTCGCCCAGCATTTTACGCGTCGACGTCTGCAGACCATGCCCCGGCAAGACTTCGGCGATGGTGTCTTCGAGGATCACGTGCATGTGCCGCTCGAGCAGAAACGCCTTCAGTCGGCGAACGGTATCAAGCACCTGCGAACTGCCGAGGCGACCAATGATGCCGATATTGCGAAATTGCTCCATGGGGCTCCTGCGGGATTCGATACGACTCAAAGAAAGCGATTATGGGTGAAAGGCCTGCCCAGCGGCAAACCGGTGCGGATTATTTGCCTGCCCGGACATCCTCGCGAATGACCCAACCCCTTCAACACAGGCTATTCTCGCTGAATGACTTTATTCCCGAGCCTACTCGACCTGCCCCGCCAGTTGCGCCACCCCGAAGTGCGCGACCTGGCGTGGGTCATCCTCGCACCGCCGATGCTTGCCGAAACGCCCTGGCCCCAGCGTCACCCCCTGACGGGCAGTGATTGGGTGCAAGCGCCGCACACCCTGGCCGACTGGTTACTGCGTCTGGATCAGGACAGCAGCGCCCTGAATCACTGGCTGGCACTGGGCGCGACCCGACGCCTGGGTCTGTATTACGAGCGGCTGTGGCAATTTGCCGTGCAGCAGGCACCCGGCGTTGAAATGATCGCCGCCAATTTACCTATTCGCCTGGCCGGTCACACGCTGGGGGAGCTGGACATGCTTCTGCGTGACCGGGACGGCGTGCACCACGTGGAGTTGGCGATCAAACTCTATCTGGGGCCGCAACGGGGCGATGGCAAGGACCCCGCGCAATGGTTGGGGCCCGGTTGTCATGACCGACTGGACCGCAAGCTCGCGCACCTGAGCCAGCATCAACTGCCAATCTCGGCACGACCCGAGGCCCGTGAAGCCCTTGATGCGCTGGACATTCGCCAGTTCAGCGCTGAACTGTGGCTGGGGGGTTACCTGCTTTATCCATGGCCCGGGAAAGCACAATCACCGGCGGGCGCGCACCGTCAGCACCTGAATGGACGCTGGCTGCATCAGCATGACTGGGCAGATTTCATCGCGCAAAGCCCCGCAGGTCGTTGGCAACCCCTGCCGCGCCATGCCTGGCTGGCTCCCGCCCATTACAGTGAAGCGCAGACCTGGCAGGCCGATCAGTTACAGGAGTGGCTGCTGCAACTGGACCCGCTGGCGCCAGCACAGCTCTTGGTGCGCTTGACCGAAAACGGTGGCGGCGATTGGGAAGAGGCCGAGCGCCTGTTCCTGGTCTCGGATCAGTGGCCCTATCTAGGGAATACCACCAACGCCGTCGCCTCAGTCGCCGTACCAATGCCGCCGGCTTGAGCGTTCGGCCGGAATCTATGCAGTGATAGTTGATCAGACTTTTTTGGTATTGGGCAACAGAACCGTAAAAATCCCCAGCAGTGGCAGGAACGAGCAGAGCGAGTACACGTAGATGATTCCGTGGATATCGGCCAGGTAGCCGAGCAACGCTGCGCCAATCCCACCGAAACCGAACATCAAGCCAAAGAACACCCCGGCAATCATCCCCACGTTGCCCGGCACCAGCTCTTGAGCAAACACCACAATGGCGGAAAACGCCGAGGCCAGAATGAAGCCGATGATCACGCTCAGCACGCTGGTCCAGAACAGGTCCGCATAGGGCAGCATCAAGGTGAACGGCGCCACCCCAAGGATCGAGAACCAGATCACCGTTTTACGCCCGACTTTGTCGCCTATAGGGCCGCCAAAGAACGTACCGGCGGCTACCGCACCGAGAAACAGGAACAGGTGCAGTTGCGAACTGGCCACCGACAGGTCGAATTTCTGGATCAGGTAAAACGTGAAATAGCTGGTGAAACTGGCCATGTAGAAGTATTTGGAAAACACCAGAAAGCCGAGGACCATCAACGCGCCGGTCACCCGCTTTTTCGACAGGCCATGGGTCGCTTGCTGCCCTGCCTTGAGTTTGAACAGGTTCAGGTGCGCGCGGTACCAACGACTGATCGCGTACAGCAAACCGATGGCAAACACCGCGAACAGCCCGAACCAGGCGACATTGCCTTGGCCAAACGGAATGATGATGGCTGCAGCCAGCAGTGGGCCAAATGCCGACCCTGCGTTGCCACCGACCTGAAAGGTAGACTGAGCCAGGCCAAAGCGGCCACCCGAGGCCAGTCGGGCGATACGCGACGCTTCCGGGTGAAATGTCGAAGAACCAACGCCGATCAATGCCGACGCCAGCAGAATGAGCGGAAAGCTGCCGACCATCGACAGCATGACAATCCCTACCAGCGTACAAATAGCACCGGCCGGCAATAGCAGCGGGTTCGGATGACGATCCGTGTAATAACCCACCCAAGGCTGCAACAGCGACGCCGTGATCTGAAAGGTCAGGGTAATCAATCCGACCTGAGTGAAGGTCAACCCGTAGTTGGCCTTGAGCATTGGATAGATCGACGGCAGTACCGCCTGAATCAGGTCATTGATCAAATGCGCCAGAGCCACGGCACCAATGATGCGCATGACCAGAGGACTGCTTTGGCTCGCTGCCAAGGGCGGGACCGGGCTGGACTGAATATTGCTGATAGCCATGAAGATCATCCGTAACAATGGGTATGCGCTTTACAACCGTGATTGCAAAGGATGCCGCCAACAGTGGCGGCGCCAATGTGCCACTTTTTAGCGCATGAATGCCATTTTTTGTTGCGGACTCTGCCTGGCTGGCAAAATTTATCCTCCCTGATGCCAGTGCATCCAAAAGCATCAGTAGAGGTATTCGCTAAGCGACAGATCCCTGCGGCGACACTTCGAATTCATCTGAGCCATCAGCCCCGTGCAAGGAAACCTTCGACGTCTCCGGCAACGCCAATCCGCCCGCCAGCGCCAGCACTGCGACGGCCATCAGGTAAAAAGCCGGGGACAGGTTGCTGCCGGTCGTGGTGATCAGCCAGGTGGCAACCAGTGGCGCGGTACCACCAAAAATCGTGTAGGCCATGTTGTAGGTGATCGCCGAGGCGGTGTAACGCGTACGTGTAGGAAAGGTTTCGGAGAGCAAGGCCGCCGTGACCACACCACAGAGCACTGCTCCCACCGCCAACAACATTACGCCGAAGATCGACGCAATGAACGAGCCGGAACTGGCCATCAGGAATGCGGGATACACCACCACAAGCAACAACACGCCAGCGCTCGCTATTGTCGCCCGCCGCCCGACCCTGTCGGAAAACATCCCGGCCAATGGGCAGATTGCGGCGGCAAAAATCAGCGCAACCACCGACACCAGCAATGCCGTAGCCCGGCTCAGACCGCCTGCGACTTGCAGGTACGTGGCGAAATAGGTGGTGAACATATAAAACGAAAGCGCCGTCAACGACACGAACGCGCCCAGGCAGCAGATCGCGGCACCATGGGTACGCAGGGTTTCGCGCAATGGGGAATGGGCCACTGCAGCCTCGTTGGCGACGGCTTGAAACGCCGGGGTTTCATCCAGTTTCCAGCGCAGATACAGCCCGACCAACCCCAACGGGGCTGCCAGCAGAAACGGCAAACGCCAGCCCCAAGTGCTCATGGCGTCCAGCGACAGCGACGACTCCAGCGCATAGGCCACCACCGCCGCGCAGGCAAAGGCGGAGAACGTCGAGACCGGCACAAAGCTGCCATACCAGGCGCGCTGGGTGCGCGGTGCATGCTCCATCAGATAAGCGCAGGCGCCAGCGTATTCACCCCCGGCGGAAAACCCCTGGGCACAGCGAATCAACGTCAACAACACCGGCGCCAGCACGCCAATTGCCGCGTAATTGGGCAGCACGCCAATCAACGTCGTCGCACCCGCCATCAGCAGGATGGTCAAGGCCAGGGTTTTCTTGCGCCCTACCCGGTCACCGAGCATGCCGAAGAAAATACCGCCCAAGGGCCGAAAAGCGAACGCCACAGCAAAGACAGCGAACGTCTTCAACAACGCGGCGCTGGGGTCGCTGCTGGGGAAAAACTGCTGAGCGATAGTCGTCGCCAAAAAGCCGTACACCGCAAAGTCGAACCACTCGACAAAATTGCCAATGGCCGCCGCACAGATCACGCGTCTCAAGGTGGCAGGGTCTACAGCCTTCATTGCTTGGGTTGTCATGCTGACCTCGGCGCGCTCATCAGGAAGGTATCGATTAGAAGTTATCGATTATCCGGGCCGCGCCGAGATGTACGTGCTCCACATGTGTCATCCGCATACTCAGGGCCGACCCGTTACCAAATGAGATTCGCAGGATTCATGCCATGAGACTCAGAGCGTGGTCCTCGCCGCCATCCCGCGCCGCCCCTGCAAGCCGCCGGTGTGCACAAAAATCAAGCGAGTGCCTCGGGCCAATAACCCTGCTGCCACCCGATCATGCAAAGCCAGTAGCGCTTTGCCGGTATACAGCGGCTCCAGTGGCAGGCCGCTGTCGGCTTCACTGACGGAGATGAAGTCCAGCAAGTGCGGATCGGTCCTGGCAAAGCCGCCGCGGCTCGCGTCCAGCAGGTAATAGCTGCAATGGCGCTCGTTAGCCCGCTCGATGACAGCAGAGACGTGCTCGGCGACACCGTGGTCGTCCGGCACCGCCAGAGCGCCATAGACCGGGTGGGCGCCCGTTTCAGCCAGGACCAGCCCGGCCAGGGTGGTTCCGGTGCCTGCCGCCAACCACCAGGCGTGATAATCGTCCCAACCCAGTTGACTCAATTGGCTGCGCGCTTGAACCACCAAATCGGCACAGCCCAAAGCACCGGGCAATCCACCACCGCCTTCCGGTACCGGGTGCAGGTGCGGGTAAAGTGCTTGCCATGGCAACCAGAAATCCGCCTGATGCCGAGCCCGATAACCGGCGTAACCCAACCAGTGCAGCTGCATGCCAAATGCCTGCAAATCAAGACTTGTCGGGGTGTCTTGCGCATGGCCGCGCAGCAGGCCGACGGTGGGGAAACCGAAGCGTTTGCCCGCTGCGGCCAAGGCATGCAGGTGATTGGAATGCGCACCGCCGAGGCTGATCACGCCTTCAGCACCGGCCTCGGCTGCCGCCGCCAGATGATGAGTCAGCTTGAACCACTTGTTGCCGGAGATCAGCGGGTCGATCAAGTCCAGACGAAGGACAGCCACCTCGACACCAGCCTGTTTTAGCCAAGGCAGATGCAAGGGTTGGAGGGGGGCGTTGGGCGGGTGGGGTATTGGGGGAAACATGAGGTTGGAGTCAGTAAACAAAGAGGCCGCAGTTTAGCATTGCGCCCTCTTTGGTTTTTTCAGGCAGACCGGCGAATCGGGTTCATTCGCGACAACGGGGCATTAGAGCTCGGCCGCCAACCGCGAACCCTGATTGATTGCGCGCTTAGCGTCCAGCTCGGCAGCGACGTCCGCGCCGCCGATCAGGTGCACGTTCTGCCCGGCTTCGACCAAGCCGTCATACAGTTCGCGCAGCGGGTCCTGACCTGCGCAAATGACAATGTTATCCACAGGCAATAGCTGCGGTTCACCTTCACCGATGCGGATGTGCAAGCCAGCATCATCAATGCTCAGGTATTCGACACCATTGAGCATTTGCACCTGCTTGTTCTTCAGACCCGTGCGATGAATCCAGCCAGTGGTTTTACCCAGGCCGTCACCGACCTTGGTTTTCTTGCGCTGCAAGAGGAACACCTGACGCGCAGGAGCCTGCGGCTCGGCCTTGATTCCGGCGACGCCACCACGCGCCTCCAGCGTCGCGTCGATGCCCCACTCTTTCCAGAACGCAGCGCAGTCGAGACTCGTGGACACGCCCTTGTGCACCAAATATTCCGACACATCGAAACCGATACCGCCCGCGCCGATCACTGCGACGCTTTTCCCTACTGGCTTACGCCCCAGAATCACGTCGAGGTAATTCAGCACTTTTTCATGCTCGACACCGGGAATAGCCGGCGTACGCGGGGCAATGCCCGTCGCCAGAATAATCTCGTCGTAACCGGCACCCAGCAGATCGCTGACAGCCACCCGGGTGTTCAAGCAGACCTCGACACCGGTGGTTTGCAGCTTGCGAGAAAAATAGCGCAGGGTTTCGGAGAACTCTTCCTTGCCCGGCACCCGTTTGGCAACGTTGAACTGGCCACCGATCTCGCTGGCCGAATCGAACAATGTCACCTGATGCCCGCGCTCGGCAGCCACCGTTGCCGCGGCCAGACCCGCTGGACCGGCACCGATCACCGCGATTTTCTTGATCTGCTGCACGGGCAGGTAGTTGAGTTCAGTCTCGTGGCAGGCGCGCGGATTGACCAGACAACTGGTCAATTTGCCACCGAAGGTATGGTCCAGACAGGCTTGGTTGCAGCCGATGCAGGTGTTGATTTCATCACTGCGACCGGCGGCGGCCTTGTTGACGAAATCCGCATCCGCCAGAAACGGCCGCGCCATGGACACCATGTCGGCATCGCCCTCGCTGAGAATCTGCTCAGCAATTTCCGGGGTGTTGATGCGGTTGGTGGTGATCAGTGGAATGCTCACCGAGCCGCGCAATTTAGCCGTGACCTTACTGAAAGCCGCCCGCGGAACCTTGGTCGCGATAGTCGGGATTCGTGCCTCGTGCCAACCGATACCGGTGTTGATCAGGGTTGCACCCGCCGCCTCGATGGCTTTGGCCAGTTGCACGATTTCTTCCCAGACGCTGCCACCTTCCACCAGATCGAGCATCGACAGGCGATAGATAATGATGAAGTTCGGGCCTACCGCCTCGCGCACGCGACGGACGATTTCCACTGGCAGGCGCATGCGATTTTCATAGCTGCCACCCCAGCGATCAGTGCGATGGTTGGTGTGAGCGGCCAGGAACTGGTTAATGAAATAACCTTCCGAGCCCATGATTTCAACGCCGTCGTACTCGGCGATCTGCGCCAGGGTCGAACAGGTGACGAAATCCTGAATTTGCTTTTCGATGCCCTCTTCGTCCAGTTCTTTGGGCTTGAACGGGTTGATCGGCGCCTGAATCGCGCTTGGAGCGACTTGCCTGGGGCTGTAGGCATAGCGTCCGGCGTGGAGGATCTGCATGCAGATTTTGCCACCGGCTTCATGCACTGCCTTGGTGACGATGCGATGTTTGTCCGCTTCTTCAACCGTGGTCAACTTGGCTGCGCCGGAATACACCGCGCCTTCATCGTTGGGGCCGATACCGCCGGTCACCATCAGGCCAACACCACCACGGGCCCGCTCAGCGAAGTAAGCCGCCATGCGTTCGAATCCGCCGGGCTTTTCTTCAAGACCTGTGTGCATCGAGCCCATCAGGGTGCGGTTGCGCAAGGTGGTGAATCCCAGGTCCAGCGGGGCCAACAGGTGCGGGTAGAGAGCGGCGGCCATAAAAACTCCATCGAACGTCATCACGGGATGCGGGGGCCTCTATGGGCTCCCGTCAATTATTCAGGCAGGAGGCAAACTCACTGATCTGTCCATGGCACAAACATTAAAGAGCCAACCGGTCACACTCAATGACTCAAAGTGACAAGTTATTGATCCAAACGAACAGCGAGGGTTGGCAAGCGCGGCTCATCGCCCTACCCTAGTCGGTGAATCCTGCTCACGGCTGCTCTCTGTGTCTCCCATGCGCAAAATTTTCAATGTCTCCGTTGCCCTGCTGTTGATCGCCATGATCACCGGTTACGCCGTTTGGACCGGGCAACGCCCCGTAGGCCATTATCTTTCGGATCTGCGCATTCAACTGGCAGTGAATGACGGCCAACCCGGCGAGCGCGGCAACCTGCTGGGTATCCAGCCGGAGCTGTTCCCCACCGATTATCAAAGCCTCGAACATCTGCACCGCAAGCTGGCGGCCTACCTGCAACAAGCCCGTGACCAGGGCCTGCTTAACGACAAAACCATCGTGGTGTTGCCTGAGCACATCGGTACCTGGCTGTTTGCCAGAGGCGAGAAAGATGAGTTGTATCAAGCCACGACGATCAATGAAGCCATGAACTGGCTGTCGGTCAGCAACCCCCTGCAATTCCTCAACGCGCTGATACGGGCCAAGGGCAGTAACCGGCTCGACGACGCTCATCTGCGCATGAAAGCACGGGCCATGGCCAAGGATTACCAGACGCTGTTCGGCGGTCTGGCCAAAGAGTTTGCCGTGACCCTGGTGGCAGGCTCAATCGTATTGCCCGAACCGAGCATCGATAACGGCCAACTGCACATCGGCCCAGGCCCTCTGTACAACAGCAGCCTGGTATTCAGCAGCGACGGCCTGCCGATTGGCCAGCCGCAGCGTCAGCTGTACCCGACGTTCGCGGAACGCAATTACATCCAGCCAGCGACGCAGGCTGCGCTGAATGTCGTCGACACCCCGGCCGGACGCCTGGGGGTGCTGATCGGCAGTGACAGTTGGTATCCGCGTAATTACGCACAATTGAACAACAACGGCGCCGAATTGATTGCCGTGCCTGCGTTCGTCGTGGGCCATGGTCTCTGGTCCAAACCTTGGCAAGGCTATAAAAGTGCTTCGACACCTGAGGGCGTCAGCCTCAAGCCGGGAGAAATCAGCGAAGGTGCGGCCTGGCGCCGCCTGACCTTGACCGGCCATGCACCGGCCAGTACCGCACGTGCTGGGATCAGTGTGTTCATGCGTGGCCAGTTCTGGGATCAGGACAGCTCCGGCGACAGTTTTGCCAATCGCCAAGGGCTGACCGGCACCGATCAAATCAGCGCCGACCAGCCTGGGCACGGTGCGCGCTTGATTAACCTCTGGCTGTGAATCGATGACTTCGCCACGGGTGCGTTTGGGTGATTTGTCAGTAGGCTTCGTGCACAGCCTGGCCGACGCTGTACGCAGTTTCGGCCAGGACCCGGAGCCGTTGCTGGAACAATACGGGCTGGACCCGGCACGCTTGGCTGAGCCGGGTGCACGCCTGTCGATCCCGCGTTACATGCGCCTTGGGCACGCCGCCATCCAGCTGACTGGCGAACCGGGGCTGGGCCTGCGCATGGGCCAGTTGAGCCGTATCAGCCAGGCAGGACTGGCGGGCGTGACCGCCGCGCAGGCGCCCACCGTGCGCGAGGCAGCACGCTGCCTGATCCGCTTTGAAGCGCTTTTCGGTTCGAATTACCGAGGGCGGTCGAGCTTTCATGAGGACGCTCAAGGCGCATGGCTGCGTTTCTATTCCATCAGCCCGTACAACGCCTACAACCGCTTTGTGGTGGATTCGATTCTCGCCAGCTGGATTCAGCAGCTTTCGAGTCTGGCCGGCTGCCGCCTGCGTGCGGAAAAGGTCGACATCGAGTTTCCCGCGCCGGCTTACGCGGGGTCTTACAGCGACTTGAGCGATAACCCTGTAAGTTTTGCTGCCGACATCAATCAACTGCGCCTGAGCCTGTCGAGCCTCGGGCTACGCAACCCGGAGCACTGCCCCAGCACGTGGCGGCACTTGTTGCAATTGTGTGAGAAGGAACTGGAACAGCTCACCCGCACCCGCAGCCTGCGAGAGCGCATCACTCAGTTGCTCGGGCCGTTATTGAATGGTGGTCGGGAACCGGATCTGGAAGAAGTGGCCGCACGACTGAAGCTGCCGACTTGGACATTGCGTCGCAAATTGGCTGACGAAGGCACGCAGTTTCGCGCCATTCTCAATGACACCCGCCGCGACCTGGCGATGACCTATATCCGTGATACAGAACTGGCCTTCGGCGAAATAGCCTACCTGCTCGGCTTTGCCTCGGCCGAGGCTTTTCAACGCGCCTTCAAACGCTGGAACGGGCATACCCCGGGAGAGTTCCGCCGCAGCCAGCGTCAAGCCGGTTGACGCTTACAGCTCGGTAGCGTCGTCGGCGGGTTCCACTGGATCAAGTTCAAAAGCCTGATACTCAAGCAGTTCTTCCTGGTATTCGTCCATTACGCATGCCCTCTTTGGCTGATGCTCACTATTGGTTTTATGACTGACCACGGTTTTCACCTTAAAGTGCCAACGTGACGAAAAAATGAATGCGTCGCCCCCTAGGGAAAGGGATACCTGGTTCTGCGATCATCGGTACACCTGACACGACGCCATCGCGGCGGGACGCGTCGTTGCAAGCGCTTCTATCAAAAAACGTGTAACCAATTGAAAAATAAATAAAATTTCAAGATAAGCGCTGATCCCTGTAGGAGCTGACTTGTCTGCGAATAAGCCCGGGACGGGCTTCTGGTGGGGCTGGGTTTAACCCACAACTTGCGCTTGCGCGGTGAGGGTCAAGACGGTATCTACGCCCTCCGAGCAAAATCCCAACCCGGTTTGCTGCGCGACAGCGCGGCGTCGACGACGCGGCGAGGCCTCCTACATAGCCCGTGTAGGCTTGACTTGCCCACGCCATCCGA